>Ga0075021_10000647_pt1 | contig 18101 bp, 14 predicted proteins | sample ColStrG_CSR_2012_FD_72749 | JGI IMG/M metagenome (GOLD analysis project Ga0075021, IMG submission 72749) | Freshwater sediment microbial communities in response to fracking from Pennsylvania, USA - Cold Stream Run_MetaG_CSR_2012 | ecosystem: Environmental > Aquatic > Freshwater > Creek >...
CTACAGCCCCGGGCTCTTCTCCACGATCAGCCTCCTGATCTTCTCCACGAACTCGGCGGTGGCCATGTCCTCGGTCTTCTCTTTGCCGCGGGTGCGGACGTTGACTTTGTTCGCTTCGGCTTCTTTGTCTCCGACGACCAGCAGGAACGGCACCTTCTGCATCGCGTGCTCGCGAATCTTGGCGTTCATCTTCTCGTTGCGGGCATCGACCTCTACCCGCACGCCTGCCGCCTTCAGTTGCGAGGCAACCTTTTCGGCATAGGCGGAATGCCGCTCGGCGATCGGGATCATCACCGCCTGCACGGGCGAGAGCCACACTGGGAATGCTCCGGCGTAATGCTCGATGAGCACGCCGAAGAAGCGCTCGACCGATCCGTAGAGCGCGCGGTGCACCATTACGGGCTGCTTGCGGGTGCCGTCTTCGGCGACGTACTCAAGCTGGAAGCGCTGCGGTAGGTTGAAGTCGAACTGCACGGTTGAGAGCTGCCACAGGCGGCCGATGGCGTCGACCAGCTTGACGTCAATCTTCGGGCCGTAGAATGCTGCTTCGCCGGGAATAATCTTGTACTCGATATTCAACTTCTTCAGCGCGCTTTCGAGCGAGTGGTTGGCGAGGTTCCACTGCTCCTCGCTACCGAGAAAGCTTTTCCTGTGGCCCGGGTCCCAGGTGGAAAGCTCGGTCTGGAACTGGTCGAAGCCGAAGTCTTTCAGCACTTTCAGCGCGAACTCCAGGCAGCCGACAATTTCCGCTTCGATCTGCTCGGGAGTACAGAAGATGTGGGCGTCGTCCTGAGTGAAGCCGCGGACGCGCAGCAGCCCATGCATCACGCCGGAACGCTCGTAGCGATACACCGTGCCCAGTTCGCCCAGCCGCACGGGTAGATCGCGGTACGATTTCAACGAGTCTTTGTAAATCAGGATGTGCCCCGGGCAGTTCATCGGCTTCAGGCGATACTCGGCGTCGTCAAGTTCCATGGCGTCGAACATGTTGTCCGCGTAAAAGCCCTCGTGACCCGAGGTATGGAACAACTGGCGGCGCGCCACGTGCGGCGTGCAGACCAGATCGTAGCCGCGGCGCAGGTACTCTTCGCGCATCCAGTCTTCCATCTCTTTGCGGATGATGCCGCCCTTGGGATGCCAGAAGATTAGGCCTGGCCCGGCGAGTTCCTGGATCGAGAACAGGTCGAGCTGCTTGCCGAGTACGCGGTGGTCGCGCTTCTTGGCTTCCTCGATGCCGGTCAGGTAGGCGTCGAGATCTTTCTTTGAGAAGAACGACGTGCCATAGATGCGTTGCAGCTGCGGGTTCTTTTCATCGCCCAGCCAATAGGCGCCGGCAATGTTCAGCAGCTTGAACGCCTTGATCTTGCCAGTGGAAGGCAGGTGCGGGCCGCGGCAGAAGTCGAGAAACTTGCCGGTCTTGTAGATCGAAATCTTTTCATCGGGCTTGGTGAACTGCTCGATGAAATGGCACTTCATGAAGTCGCCTTCCTTCTTGAAGCGCTCCAGCCCCTCGCTGTGCGGCAGGAATTCGCGGGCGTAAGGCAAATCCTGTTGCACCAGTTCCTGCATTTTCTTTTCGATCTTCTCCAGATCCTCGGGAGTGAACGGAGCCTGGCGATAGAAGTCGTAGAAGAATCCGTTCTCGGTGGCCGGGCCGTGCCCGAGCTTGGTCTCAGGGAACAATTCCAGGACGGCGGCCGCCATCAGGTGTGCGGACGAATGCCGGTAGACCTCAAGCGCCTCGGCATCTTTCTCGGTCAGAATGCGCAGGTCGGTATCTTTTTCGAGCGGGCGGGCGAGGTCGATCAGATCGCCGTTCGTTTTGGCCGCTAGTGCGGCCTCCGCCAGACGCGGGCTGATGGACTTGGCAACCTCGAGCGCCGTCGTGCCCTTTGGAACTTCCTTGGTGCTGCCGTCGGGGAGTTTGAGATGAATGCTGTCAGACATGGATGGCCTTGTATTCTGCTGAATCCTTTGAGTTTAAAGGAGAGAGAGGGGAGGGTCAAACGGAGCGTTGGCGACACCGTGGGGCTTTTCGCCATCGCATTCCGCAAACGCTCTTACAAATCCACTGCGGTTCATGGTACTTAATTCTATGGTTGCTTCGGCCACGATCGATCAAAGGAACGCAACGGCCCGACTCGACGGGCTTCGGGAAGCCGGACTGCTGAACATCGCCGTGTGACGTAGCTCACCGCGAGGGCGTGCGTTTCGTCGCTACCGTACTGTGCGGGCAGGTTTCGCGTTCGGCCTCCTCCTCTGGGGTTTCGGGCCGCCGGCCTTGGTCCCGCGATTGCTTAAGGAGAGCACTTATGCCGCAAGACACTATCACCATCACCGATAACCGGACCGGGCAAACCTATACCCTTCCCGTCGAGAATGGCACCATCCGCGCCATGGATCTGCGGAAGATCAAAACCGGCCCCGACGATTTTGGCCTGATGACCTACGACCCGGCCTTCATGAATACTGCCTCCTGCCGCAGCTCGATCACTTATATTGACGGCGACAAGGGTATCCTGCGCTACCGCGGCTATCCCATCGAGGTTCTGGCCGAGCACTGCACGTATCTGGAAGTTGCCTACTTGCTTCTGTTCGGTGAACTACCCACCGAAAGCCAGCTCAAGGATTGGGTTCACGAAATCACGCATCACACCATGTTGCACGAAACCACCAAGAAATTCATGGAGGGCTTCCGCTACAACGCGCACCCCATGGTGATGCTGGTCAGCACGGTGGCGGCGCTTTCCAATGTGTATCCGGATTCGCGCAACATTCACGATCCAGCCACCCGCCTGCTGCAGATCAAGCGCCTGATCGGCAAGATGCCGTCGATCGCGGCCATGTCGTATCGGCATAACGTCGGGTTCCCCTATGTTTATCCCGACAACGACCTCACCTACACCGAAAACTTCATGAACATGCTGTGGAAGATGGTCGAGCCGAAGTACGCGGCCAATCCGGTGATTGCCCGCGCGCTCGACATCCTGTTTATTCTGCACGCCGATCACGAGCAGAACTGCAGCACGAACACGATGCGGGCGGTGGGCAGCTCGCACACAGACCCCTATCTGGCCACGGCCTCGGCCGCCGCCGCTCTCTCTGGACCGCTGCACGGCGGAGCCAATGAAGAAGTGCTCCACATGCTCGATGAAATCGGGTCGAAGGACAACGTTGGAGCCTACGTCAAGAAGATCAAAGAGGGTAAAGGCAAGCTGATGGGCTTCGGGCACCGCGTTTACAAGAACTACGACCCGCGCGCGAAGATCATCAAGTGGGCGGCCGACCGCGTCTTCGAGGTCACCGGGCGCAATACGAAACTGGAGATTGCTCTCGAGCTGGAACGCATCGCCCTGGAAGACGATTACTTTGTGCAGCGCAAGCTCTATCCGAACGTTGATTTCTACTCCGGCATCATGTACCAAGCGATGGGCTTCAAGCCGGAGATGTTCACCGTGCTCTTTGCCATTCCAAGGGCAACGGGCTGGCTGACGCAATGGCAGGAAATGCTAACCGATCCCGAGCAGAAAATCGCCCGCCCGCGCCAGGTTTGGATCGGGCACGAAACGCGGCAATTCCTGCCGATTGAGAAGCGGACAGCTGTAGAAGCGGCGGCCCGCTAAGAAGCAGCAACTAAAGAAAGTGGCGATGAGCGGGTGGCTTTCACGCGGCGATCGCATCGCCGGTGGGAACTCCATATCTTTTCGATCCGGACCCTGCGTCCAAGCTTCGGTAACCCGGACGTACACTCCCTTTCGGTAATCCTCGGTAATCGTCGGTAATCATCGAGGTAGCCCGAACCAGCCGTACAATGACCTTACTCCGTGATTCCGTTTCGCGCGGGTGGCGGTGTTTCGTCGGGGAATCTCCCGGCGAAGGCAGGACCCGTTGGGTAACGCTCCCAGGAATCGTGGGCGTTCATCGGGAATCAAGGCTGGAGTCCGCAATTTTATGGCGTTTGGTTTCGGCTTTAACAAACAGAAGGTTCTCAGCGCTGCGGAGAAGTTTGTCCAGCAGGGGAAGCTGCAGAACGCCATTGCCGAGTACGAGAAGATCCTCAAGCATGACGACAAGGATCTGACGGTGACCAATACGGTCGGCGATCTCTATGCTCGCCTGGGCGATACGAGCAAGGCGGTGGAGAGCTTCAAGATCGTAGGCGATGCCTACGCCGCGCAGGGGTTCACCGTCAAAGGCATCGCCATGTACAAGAAGATCACCAAGCTTGTGCCGAGCGTGGATGGGTCTTTGAAGCTGGCGGAACTCTATACGCAGCAGGGCCTTTTTAACGACGCGCGCGCCCAGTATCTGCAAGTCGCTGAGGACTTCATGAAAGGCGGCGATTTCGAGCAGGCCGTGCGGCTGTTCCAGAAGGTCCTGGAAATGGACCCGGAAAACGTATCCATGCGGGTCAAGCTGGCCGAAGTTTATATTCGGCTGGGGAAGAAGAAACAAGCATGGGAGATTTTCGGCGCCGCCGCCGAATCGCTGCGCTCCCGGGGGTCGCTGGCCGCCGCGGAAGACATTCTACAGCGGATGCTTACCCTCGATCCCGGCAACAGCTATGTCCTGTTGCTGCGGGGCCGCGCTGCCATTGAGAGTGGCGATCCCAAGAATGCGATCCAGTTCCTGGAGAAGACCTCCGACATCGATTCCCATCCGGAGGGTTTACGCGATCTGCTGAAAGCCTATCTCCAGATCGGAAACGTAGCCAAAGCGACTCCACTGGCCGAGAAGCTCCTTACCGTACACAACGATCCTGAGGGCCTGTTCCTGCTGGCCGAAGGGTCGGCCCGGCTGGGTCAATATCACGAGGCCCTCGACATTTACACCCGCCATGCGGATCGCTTGCTGGCGACCGATTCCACCAAGCTTCTAGCCAACCTGCACGCCATGGTCAGTCATGTACGCGACGACGCTGGCGCCTTGGACGCGCTGTTGCAACTCCTCAACAAAGCCGGAGAGAGCACTCATGTCGCGGAAGTCCTCGAACTGCTGGCTCACGCCTCAGTCCAGGATGGGAACTATGCCCGCGCGCGCGACTTGTACCAGACGCTGGCCACGACCGAGCCCCAGAATCAGCTTCACGCCCAGAATTATCAGCAGATGCTGGAGCGACTCAGTGGAGGCTCACCGGCCGACCGGATTACTCCCGAAGAGGGAGAGGTCATTATCGAGGAACTAGAAGCGACGGCGCCCGTAATCGACCAGTCGTACCCCGACCACGTCGCGATTGCCGTCCGTTCCGCCGTCACGGATGCGGATCTGTTCCTGTCTTACAACTTGCCAGAGAAAGCGATAGTGCCTCTTCTGGGAGTGCTGCCCCAGGCGCCGGGGGATGTGCGGCTGAATCAGCGGCTAGCCGCGCTCCACACCCGCGCACAGCGTTTCACCGAGGCTGCCGTTTGCTGTCGCACTTTAGAGAGCGTGTTCCACGACGCGGGGTATCCGGACGAGGCAGTACGGTACGGAGAACTGGCCGCGCGTTACGAGCAGAGCGCGGAACCCAGCGCACCCGTTGCCGCCGTTTTGCCGGCTGTCAGCCTTCCCTCCGCGAAGAAGGCTGCCTCTTCCTTGCCGGCCGCGCCGTGGCCGGTGGCTGCGCCCCCCGCGTTGACGCCCGAACTAGCCGAGCCCGCTCCGGCCCAACCCGAGTTTGAAGTGCAGGAGATGTCGGTCCAGCCGCACCCTGAGGCGGACGATCTCTCCTCGGAGTGGGAGGATTCCCTCTCGATCGAGCCGGTAGCGCCGGAGAGCAAGCGCGCGGCCGTCGAGCCGGCCGCTGCGCGCTCAAGAGATTTGTCCGCTGACAATCCTGAAGTCGTCGAAACCGCGGAGGAAGCCCGTTTCTATCTCGAGCACTTCATGACAGACCAGGCCCGAGCCGCGTTCGAGAAACTGGAATCCCTCACCAGCGATGCCAGTATCCTGGAACCGCTGCGCGCCCAGATCGAGTCGCCCGGCAGTCAGGCGAACGCTGAACCTGAGCCGGAGATCACGGAAATTTCTGCCGCCGAAACCCCGGCGCCCCAGGCCTCCGAGTTCGAACTGCAGGAGGAATCGCATTCGGAAGCCGAAATCGCGGCATCTCCCGACCTGCTTTCTGGATACCATGACGAGGTTCACCCGACGTTCCCGGCGCTGCACGAGCCGGAGCCGATCCCCTTCGAAACGGTACACGCGGAGACCGCTCAAGACGAAGCCTTCGATGCGGAGACCGTGCCCGCTGAAACCAGCGACTTATCTACGTTTGTGGCAGATCTGGAATCTTCGCTCGGGGAGTCTTTCCCGAAGCCTGAGCCTCCGGCGCGTGAACCTTTGCGCGTGTGGCCCGCGGTACCGCCACCGAGACCAGCTGCGGCGCCCCAGGCGGTTGTCGTCAAGCAGGCCAAGCCAGTCCCGGAACCCGTCGTGGCGCGCTCCAGCACTTTCCCGGCGGCTCCAATCGCCGCTCCTGCCGCGGCCGCATCGGTGGGAGGCGCAGCCACCGCAGCTGCTCCCGCCATGAGCTACAGTCCTGCGCCGGTGCGTCCCCTGGGCGCGGGCGCGCAAGCGATGCATCCGTCCGACAGCATCGATCTTTCCGAGATGTTCGGCGAACTCAAGCACGAACTGGAAGAGGACGCTGTCCAAAGCGACGAGGATCCAGAGACTCACTACAACCTGGGCGTCGCCTTCCGCGAAATGGGGCTGCTCGACGAAGCCATTGCGGAACTGCAAAAAGTCTGTGCCGCCATCGATCACGGGCATGCCTTCACGCAAACCGTCCAGACATACACGTGGCTGGCGCAATGCTTCTTGGATAGAGGAGTGCCCGAGGCTGCCATTCGCTGGTACGAGAAGGCATTGGCCATCCCCGGCCTGGACCAGGAGTCGCGGGTGGCCATCAACTACGAACTCGGTTCCGCCTGTGAAAGCGCACAGGACCGGCCCGCGGCTCTGCGCCACTTTACCGACGTGTACGGCGCTAATATCGACTACCGCGATGTAGCTGAGCGGATTCAGGCCCTGAAGTCGTAGAATGCACGAGTGGGTTGCGAACGTGCGTGGGGCTCTGGAGTCCCTTGCCCACCCGACTACGACGCCAGCGATGATGTCTGATCCCAAGCTGCCCTTTGCCACCGAAGCCACCGGTCTCGAAGAGATCAACTCTGCCTCCGGGCTCCCGGCCGGCCGGACGGGGGCGTCCACACCCGCTGTCTCGAGCGTGCGCGTGTGGCTTCGTCGGGTCGGAGTCCTCTTGTTTGTGTTTCTGTGCGCGACCGTCGGAGTCATGCTGATCATGCTGCCGTGGCGGCCAGAATGGACCGACAACCACCTGCTGTTTCCCTTTCCCACGCTACGCTCCATAGTGGGCACTGGTTTTGTACGCGGCGTCTGCACGGGCCTCGGTTTTCTCAATGTCTGGATCGGATTCCAGGAGGCGATTGAATATAGGGAGGACGGATAAAGGTTGTTTGTTGCCCCGCGATTCGCAAGGGCGCACGACGAACTGCGGACGACCATTCTTATGACCGACAAGAAACCTAGCCCGGCTCCTCTCGCTTATCAGAACGAACCGTTTCTCAGCAGTCCCGATGGACGCATTCTCCGTCTGCTTTCCGAGTACATCGAGCCGCTCTCCCGTTTCCGGCGTGAGCAGATCCAGGACACGGTCGTCTTTTTCGGGTCCGCCCGCTTACCCAGCCCAGGAGCCGCTCAGAACCGCCTGGCCGATGTAAAGGGGAATGGAGATCGAGTGACGGCGGCGCAGCAGGCCAGCGATATGAAACGCGCCGAGGCTGCTGTGGACATGGCGCGCTATTACGAAGACGCCCGCCGGCTGGCCCACATGCTCACTGAGTGGTCCATACAGATTCCCGCTAAACGCCGGCGCTTCGTGGTCACCACCGGAGGTGGTCCCGGCATCATGGAAGCCGCCAACCTCGGAGCGCAACAAGCCGGAGGCAAAACGATCGGTCTGAACATCAATCTGCCGTTCGAGCAGAACCCGAACCCCTACATTTCGCCGTCGCTTAACTTCGAATTCCATTACTTTTTCATGCGGAAGTTCTGGTTTGCGTATCTTGCCAAAGGCTTGGTAATTTTCCCCGGCGGCTTCGGCACGCTGGATGAACTTTTCGAGATTCTTACGCTCGCGCAAACAGAAAAACTCGCGAAGAAGATTCTAGTCGTGATCTATGGCAGCGAGTACTGGAAGAAGATCATCAATTTCGCTGCCATGGCCGATGCCGGCGTGATCTCACCCGAAGACATGGAGCTGTTCAAGATCGCGGATTCACCGGAAGAGAGCTTCGAATTCCTGAAGGAAGGACTGACGCGGTATCACCTCGGACCACAACAACCAAAACGCGGAGGCGAAGTGGCCATGCCTGAAATTGCGAAGACCCGGCCGTAACGCGTGTGGCGCGGACATTCTTGTCCGCACCACCGACGACTATGCCGCGACTCCCGTAGTACCCTGAGAGCTGATGGCCGACCGCTGTCTGCTCTACTACATCACCGATCGCACGCAGTTTCCCGGCGATGAACCCAGTCGCCGCCGAGCCCTTTTTGCAAAAATCGCCGAGGCCGCGCGCGCCGACGTCCACTACATCCAGCTCCGCGAAAAAGACCTTACTACACGTGCTCTTGAGCAACTTGCCCGTGAGGCCGCGCAGATGATTCGGGAACTGAGAACGGAGAACCAGGAACTGAGAACGCGTCTTTTAATCAACTCGCGGGCCGACGTAGCCCTTTCCACTGGTGCTGACGGCGTCCATCTGCGTTCCGATGACATTTCTGCCTGCGACACACGGAACGTCTGGACGCAAGCGCTCGCTCACGGCGCGCAGCCCGTAACTCGCAGCCCACTCATCGCGGTTTCCTGCCACTGCAAAGCTGATGTTGTTCGCGCCGAGTCGGAAGCTGCCGACTTCGCCGTCTTCGCTCCGGTGTTCGAAAAGAGTGGCCGTTCCAGCAGTCAGGCCAGGGGCCTGGACGTTCTGAAAGAAGCCTGCGAGGCCAAGATTCCCGTTCTCGCGCTCGGTGGCGTCACGCTCGACAACGCCGCTTCCTGCCTCCGGGCGGGAGCCGCGGGCATTGCCGCCATCCGCCTGTTCCAGGAGAATAGAATCGAAGACATCGTCCGCGTTCTGCGGGCGTTCTAAGGTCATGGCAACCCTCGCCTCGCAATCCGGAACTACTGAACTCGCTCCCGCGCTTGTTCGTATTCCCGAAGGCTGGTTCCTGATGGGATGCGAGACTGGCCAGGACAACGAGAAGCCTGTGCATCGCGTTTGGGTCGACGAATTTCTGCTTGCGGCCTGCCAAGTCACAAACGCCGACTACGGCCGCTTCGTACGGGACACCACTTCAGTACTCCCACCACTCTGGAACGACCCCAACTTCAACGATCCCCAGCAGCCCGTCGTCGCGGTCTCGTGGCACGACGCGGTTCGCTACTGTGAGTGGCTGAGTGCTCACTCAGGCCAGGGCTTCCGCCTGCCGAGCGAGGCTGAATGGGAACACGCAGCACGGGGTGGCCGCGAGAATGAACTCTATCCTTGGGGCAACACGCCACCGCAGTCTCTGTCAAACTATGCTGGTCGTTGGCAAACCGGCCTGGAACCCGTCGGCGACGCCGAACCCAACGGATACGGCCTCTACAACATGTGCGACAACGTGCATGAGTGGTGCGCCGACTGGTACAGTCCCAGCTACTATGCCGCATCGCCCGAGCGCAATCCGCACGGGCCCGGCAGCGGCACCCGGCGCGCCTCCCGTGGAGGTTCCTGGCGCCATCACATCAAAATGTCGCGCTGCGCTGCGCGCTCCAGTATCCCGCCGGAGTTTCAGTATGCGGACTACGGTTTTCGTGTCGCGTGCGACAGGTGAAATTAGCGACAAAAGGTCAGATTGAACCGGGTGCAGCCGCAGCGGGATGTACTTCTGCAGTTTGACTTCTGACTTCAACAATTGAAAGATGAGGCAGCCCTATGCCCGACCTCAACTCTCACTACCTGGAAGAAATCAAGCGTCAGTTCCGAGGCCATAAGCGCATGGCCGAAGCTGCTATCGCCCAGCTGGAGGACGCTGATCTGTTCACCATTATCGATCCGGAATCGAACTCCGTCGCGCATCTGATCAAGCACATCGCCGGCAACGCCCGCTCGCGCTTCACCGACTTCCTGACCACCGACGGCGAAAAACCGGACCGCCTCCGCGACCAGGAATTCGAAGTCTCGGCGATAACCACTCGCGCTGAAGTGATGAAGTGGTGGGAAGAGGGTTGGTCCCGCGTCTTCGCGACCCTGGACTCGCTTACGCCCGAAGACGTATCGCGCACGGTGACCATCCGCAGCGAGCCGCATACCGTTCTGCAGGCGCTCAACCGCGCCCTCTCCCACTACGCGCAACACGTCGGGCAGATCGTGTTCCTCGCCAAACACCTGCGCTCGAAGGAGTGGAAGACGTTAAGCATCCCGCGCGGAAAATCGGAAGACTACAAAACCGCGAGCCCGAAGACGCATCAGGCGGGCGCCTACAATCCAAAGTCGTAGAGCCGGTTTCCCTAGCCCGTCATCGGAGCGTGTTTGCCGTCTTCGGTGAGCAAGCCGACGCGATCCCCGCCGGCGATACGGGCGATGGCGATCACGTCGGCTACATCCTGAAAGTCGATGTCATCGTCGCCCTCCACGTAGGCGATGCGTTCGATGCGGATGGCGAAAATGTCTCGCAAGCGGTCCCGCAGGCGATCCCAGTCCACCGCCTCTTCATTCACCATCACGACTGGATGGTCGGTTCCTGCCTTCGCGGTGAACCTGAATCACAATCGTGCGATCGGGTGGTGGGATGTTCCTGGCCACCGGTGGCGCGGGTTGCGGGATTTGCGCATCCAGGCCTTTGGGCTTTTGCTCGATCACCACCAACATGAAAATAATGAGCAGCACCAGTAAAACGTCAATCAGGGGCGTGACGTTCATCTGGGGTGGAGACGGACCACCGCCTGCCGTCGAGAATGCCATTGAAGTTTCTCCTCTCGGGGCACGCGCGTGTCTGTAAGGATTGGACACCCAAGGGGGCCTGCAGGTTCCTGGTCCCGACACGCGCTCACTCTTCTTTCGGTGCGAATTCCCGGAGGGCGTTCCGAGCCGCTAGAATCGAGGAGACGCATGTTCAAACTTTTTCCGCTCGCGGTGCTTGGAAGCTTGGTCCTAACGCTTGGCTCGCTCGCCCATTCCCAGGACAACTACGAAATTCAGGTCTACGACTCAGAACCTCTGGAGAAGGGCATGACCATGGTGGAGATTCATTCCAATTTCACGGTGGATGGCGAGAGGCAGGTTGTCAATGGCGTCGCACCGTCAAATCACGCCATGCACGAAACGCTGGAAATCACGCACGGCTGGACCAATTGGTTCGAAACCGGATTCTACGTGTTCTCGAGCATTCAGCCGGGCGACGGGTGGAATTGGGTGGGCGACCATATTCGTCCGCGGATCAGCGCGCCCGAGTCTTGGCACCTGCCGGTGGGTCTGAGTCTGGCGCAGGAGATTGGCTATCAGCGCCGAAAATTTTCCGAGGACAGCTGGAACTACGAGCTGCGGCCCATCATCGACAAGAAAATGGGACGCTGGTATTTCGCCTTCAATCCGACATTTGACCGCGCGCTGCATGGGCTGAACGTGGGCAGAGGGTGGAGCTTTTCTCCCAACGTGAAGGCCAGTTTTGACTTCACCAAGAAGATCACTGGCGGGCTTGAATACTACGGGGCATTGGGGCCGGTTTCGAATTTCGATCCGATTTCCCACCAATCGCAGCAGATCTTTCCCACGATCGATCTCAATCTCTCGCCAAACTGGGAGTTCAATGTCGGAGCGGGCGTCGACGTCACCAATTCCGGCGATCACTTGATTTTGAAATGCATTGTTGGGCGCCGATTCGCGTGGGGACGGGAACGCAAACCGGCATCCAGCGTCGAACACAACCCATAGCAATCGACACACAACGTCGGAAAATGCAGCAGCCTCAGCCGATTGGCTCCGGCGATGGTGGCAGCGGGGGTAGCTCGGGCGGCGGTGACTCTGGAACTACAGGGGATTCCGGGGCCGCAGCGGGTGGTGCCGGATGGAGCAGCGCGTCCAGGGCCGTATATCGCGACGCGAAGAAATAGATCGAGTACGCGGGGAAGAACACAGTTGCCGGCACATTGACGAGCGCAATCACGTAGATCAGGATCACAAAAAGCAGACTACCGAAGATCACGGTCAGGCTGATGGTAGTGACTGTCCATCCGAGGCCAGCCGCCTTGCCGGCGACAACCGCCAGGACAGCCGGGACGACGATCAATAGCGCCGGGATGATAGCCAGGATTCCAAACACGATGGCCGCCGCAATGGAAAGGACGAATTTCATCAGCAGGTAAACAAGATAGCGGCCAGGTTCTTGACGGATGAGAGCGAACAGGCGGCTCCAGCCATCGGCAAAATCCAGGTCTTCAAGTGCCATGATCGGCACCAGGAAATCCTTCGCCAGGGTCTGCACCGACCCGGCAACCAGCGCGAAAACAAGAATCAAAAACAAAAACAGAAACAAGGCTCCCAGGAATGGGCCGATGTGTTGCTGCGGGGCGCTCAGCGCTCCGGAAGAAAACAATAGCAGCGCCGGGATGCCCACAACGACGAGCAGCAAGACCACGGCCACCAACTGAAAAACCAGTTGCCAGAAGAAGAAACGCTGGCCGGTGCGCCGCCAGCGCCGCCAGCCTTCGCCGATGGAACATTTGCGGCGAAGAACCGAGTCGAACAGAATGAAGCGGAAGACGCTGCTGATGTAGATGAAGAGCAGAAGGAGTACGGCCGCGAGCAAGAGAGCTACGCCGATCAAAGCGAGGAACTGCGCCAGGTGCGCGGGATCGATGTGGGGGAAGCCGGGCGGGAGAAACTCGTCGACCCTCTTCTCACGGGGATTGGGGATGAACGCGCTCGGGTTGAAGCTACAGCCGCCGGAACGGAACTCGGCCGCCAGAATCCCGACCAGCGCCAGGCGCGACCACTGTCCCCAGTGGAAGGGTCTAAAGAGCTGCTCTCGCGTGTGCTGAATGGCGGGCTGGACGCAATCGACGGCGGAGATCGGCACGCAAAAACCTCGCTTCGAACACTTGCACCCTAAAGCCACGCGAGAAAAGGGTCAAGCAGGAACTTCAGTGCGTGGGATGGGAGTGTCTCCAAGCTGGCCGACCCAGGCGCCAAACTCGCGCAGGGCGAGTTCGCACTGCTGGCGATGGCGCTCCTTGCGGTCACGCACCCTGGTGGCAAGCGCGGGCAGCAGATCGAAAGTGATGTTGGCGGGCTGAAAGTTCTTTGCATCGGCTTGCGTGACGTAGTGGACGAGACTTCCGAACGCCGTTGCGCGCGGCGGGGGCACGGGCTCGCCCCCAGCCTCCAGTGTCGCCGCATGGACACCCGCTATCAGGCCGGTGGCGATGGATTCAACGTAGCCTTCGACTCCGCAGATCTGGCCGGCAAAGAGCATGCGGGGATGTTGCTTCATTTGCAGCGTCGCAGTGAGCAGGGTGGGCGCGTTGATGTAGGTGTTGCGGTGGATCTGGCCATAGCGCAGGAAACGGGCGTTTTCCAGGCCGGGGATCAGGCGAAGCACCGTTGCCTGTTCGCCGAACTTGAGGTGATTCTGGAAGCCGACGAGATTGTAGGAATCGGCGCGCAGGTTCTCCTGACGAAGTTGCACAACCGCATAGGGCATCTTGCCGGTACGCGGGTTGATGAGGCCCACCGGCTTCATTGGTCCGAAGCGCAGCGTGTCGCGTCCGCGCCGGGCGATCTCTTCGATGGGAAGACAGCTTTCGAAGTAGTTCAGCTTCTCCCAGTCTCTTTCTTCGACAGACTGTGCCGCGAGCAGAGCGTCATAAAACGCGTCGTACTCTGCCCTAGACATCGGACAGTTGATGTAGTCGGCCGAACCCTTGTCGTAGCGGGCGGCCATGTAGACCCGATCCATGTTGATCGAGTCGGCTTCGACGATGGGGCTGATGGAATCGTAGAAATACAGGTTGTGTGGCGCGGGCATTCCCTTCGACTCGCTGCGCTCGCTCAGGGCAGGCTCTGCCCGCGAAAGGTCCGGAGCGCCATCTCCCTGGGGTGGAAAAGAACTCAACCGCTGGATCTCACTCGACAGCCCACCCGAGGTGAGCGGGCCGGTCGCAATCACCGTGATGTGATCGTCTTTAATCTGCGTTACTTCTTCGCGACGGACTGTAATCAACGACTCGCGCGCGATAGTCTCCGTCACTCGCCGGGAAAATTCAGCGCGATCCACAGCCAGCGCGTGGCCTGCGGGCACGGCGGTCGCGCGCGCGATTTCCAGCAGCAACGATCCGGCACGCCGCATTTCTTCCTTCAGCAGCCAGGGCGCCGTGTTTTCGCTGTCGGATTTCAGGGAGTTGGAACAAACCAGTTCCGCGAACTCAGCGGTTTGATGGGCAGGAGTGGTCCGCACCGGACGCATCTCAAATAGATCGACGGGAAACCCACGCCGCGCACACTGCCACGCCGCTTCCGATCCGGCCAGACCCGCGCCGATGATGCGAACCTTGCTCATGCGAGGAATGAAGTCCTTTCATCACAACGGGGAAATCACAACCACCAAGGACACGAAGGCTCACACAAAGGAGACCCTCTGTTGATTTTACTCGGCTAAAGTATGATGCGTTCGTCTCCGACGCGCTTGGTTACCCGTTCCCGATCGAGGTATTCAAGCAATGGGATCGCATACTTGCGGCTGACCCCGGTCAGGTCTTTGAAGCGGGCAACGTCGATTCTTGAAGTCGTGGTCTTGAGCACGGCGATTTTCTGACGAAGGTCGGAGAGTGCGCTCTGATGAAAGGCGAGATCATCGGAAATCTTGATCAGGACTTTGTCGCGAAGCAGCAGGGTCACAATCTTCTGGGCGCGCAACTTGTCTACTTTCAGAGCCGCCAGCACTTCTTTCAGTGAGGGTACTTTCAATCCTGCGGAAGCAAAAGCGTGTTCGATGACTCTCTTTGATTCGGACTCGTCGTCTTTCATGACCACGCCCCGGCCGGGGATGCGGACTTGTTCGCCGGCAATCTCAAGCTGTTTTTCCTCGGCCAGCTTCGCGAGCACCGCGTAGAAAATCTCGCGGCTGAGGTTCGTCCGGTCGCGCAACTCCTCCTTGCCAATCGCCGCGACCAATGGGTTCGCATCGTGAAATGCTTTCACGGTCTTCACCGCCTCGGCTTTGGCCTCGGCAAATGCGTTCTGGGAAATCAGCACCTGATCGCAAAACAAAAGGCCGGCGTTTACGGCCAGTTGTGTGACATCGTGCTGCCTCAGATTCATCTCAGTGGGCAGATCGTCCAAGCGCAACCCGGTTGCACCGCGCCGCGCAACTCGCGCCGATAGGATCTCCTGCGGAGAGCCAGCCGTCACGATTCTAAGAAATGCAGCGGCCTCTTCCGGCGAGCGCTTGCGCTGTGGCTGGGCAGCGTCGAGAACAATACCCCCGCCGATGGTGATCACCGGAGAGAACTGTCGCAGGATGAAGCGGTCGCCGGGGAGAAGCAACGCGGGTTCAGCCAATCGCAACTGTGCGAAGGCTTCTTCCCCCGGCTTCTGTTGCTTCGCTCCATACAGACGCGCTTCGGCGATTGTCTCCATCGTGTAGGCGTGGAAGTGAACCCGCGCGCTGTTTTTTAACGGCTTTGCGGCCGGAAGAAGCGAGAGTAGTGCGTCGATGCGCGTTGTGGGACGATATTTTTCGACGGCCGCTAGCGTCATCCCGCGCGCCAGGTCTTCCGTGGAAACGCCGGCGAGGTTCAGTGCGGTGCGTTGTCCGGCCGACGCCTCTTCAGACGATGACCCGTGCACCTGCACACCGCGAACACGCACGCGTTTGCCGCCGGGAAAAACTTCGAGTTCTTCTTCCTTCCGGATCGTTCCCGACACCAGCGTTCCAGTGACCACAGTCCCGAAACCCTTCATGGTGAAAACGCGATCAATCGGAAGCCGGGCAAGAGCCGTGGAATCTTTTGCGGCAACCTCACAACCAATTTTGGCCAGGGCCGTCTTCACTTCATCGAGCCCAGCAGCCGTCAGGGAACTGGCGGCCACAATGGGCGAGTTGGCGGGGTCAAGAAACGAGCCACGCAGAAAGTCTTCCACTTCCAAGCGCACGACCTCGAGCGTGTCGCGGTCCACCGCATCGGACTTGGTCAGAACGGTCATCCCGCGCTGGACCGCGAGCAGGCGGCAGATATCAAAGTGCTCGCGCGTCTGCGGCTTGATGCCCTCATCGGCGGCAACGACGAGCACCACGAGGTCGATTCCGCCGACTCCTGCGAGCATGTTGCGCACGAAGCGCTCGTGGCCGGGGACATCGACAAAGCCGAGGCGCAGCGTTTCGCCGTTGGGCGCGGGCAATTCGAGGTGGGCGAACCCGATGTCGATGGTAATGCCGCGGCGTTTTTCTTCTTCCAGGCGGTCCGCATCAATGCCGGTCAGGGCTTTTACCAGCGAGGTTTTGCCGTGATCAATGTGGCCGGCGGTGCCTACGATGACCGACTTCATCTTCGACAGTATAGCTGCGCTGAAAGGGGGCTTTCGTTGAGCCCGAGTGTCGCCACTTTCCGGCGTTTATTGGTGAACTCGTCCTTCGCGGGCAGGAATGCCCGTGCCGCACGAATAAACATGCGCAAATTCGGCTGAAATGCGAAAATAGAAATTCCCCGCCATGACCACCACCGCCATACCTGTCACTACACCCGAGATGATCCGGGAGCACGGGCTCACGCCTGACGAATTCGAGAAGATCAAACATCTGCTTGGCGGACGGGAACCCACGCGCACAGAGCTGGGAATCTTCAGCGTGATGTGGAGCGAGCATTGCTCCTATAAATCCTCGCGCGTCCACCTCAAGCGCTTGCCGACGCGCAGCAAACTAGTGGTGCAGGGGCCGGGCGAGAACGCCGGCATCATCGATATCGGCGATGGCTGGGCGTGTGCCTTTAAGATCGAGTCGCACAATCATCCGTCGTTCATTGAGCCATTTCAGGGCGCGGCTACGGGTGTGGGCGGGATTTTGCGCGACATTTTCACGATGGGGGCGCGGCCGGTGGCCGTGATGGACTCGCTGCGGTTTGGGCCCATTGAAGCGAAGAACGCGGACAAGCCTGCCCTGAGCGGAGCCGAAGGGAGTGTCGGCGCTACACAAGCGGAGATCCACAAGAATCACTCCGTGATGGAAGGCGTCGTCAGCGGCGTTGCTTCCTACGGCAATTGTTTCGGTGTGCCCAACCTTGGCGGAGAAGTGAAGTTCGAGCCCTGCTACTCGGGCAACCCGCTGGTGAATGCATTCGCGTTAGGGCTTGTGCGCAAGGATCAGATCTTTTACGCGCGCGCAGCAGGCGAGGGCAATCCCGTGATCTACGTTGGCGCCAAGACCGGGCGCGACGGCATCCACGGCGCCACCATGGCCAGCGAGGAGTTCAGCGAAGGGTCGGAAGCGAAACGGCCGAATGTTCAGGTCGGCGATCCCTTCCTCGAAAAGCTGCTGCTGGAAGCCTGCCTGGAAGCGATGCAGACTGGCGCAATCGTCGGCATTCAAGACATGGGCGCTGCCGGCCTTACTTGCTCAACCTGCGAGATGGGCGCGCGTGGCGGCACCGGCATTGAGATCGAACTGGATTGCGTCCCGCAGCGCGAAACCGGTATGACACCGTATGAAATCATGCTGAGCGAATCGCAGGAGCGCATGCTGCTGGTCGCGCAGAAGGGCCGCGAAGACGAAGTGTTTCGCGTCTTCCAGAAGTGGGGGCTCGATGCGGTTGAAGTCGGACGCGTCACGCGCGACGCGAAGATGCGCGTTCTGGAGCACGGGAAAATCGTCGCGGAGATTCCGAACTCCGCGCTCACCGACGACGCGCCGGTGTATAAGCGTCCGCTGGCGCGCTGGGAGCCGCCGGTGGAACGCGACATGCCCGAGCACATTCAACTCGCCGAAAGCGGCGATTTCACTGGGCAGCTCAAACAGTTGCTGGCGAGCCCGAATATCTGCTCGAAGCGCTGGGTGTGGCAGCAGTACGA
>Ga0075021_10000648_pt1 | contig 18087 bp, 18 predicted proteins | sample ColStrG_CSR_2012_FD_72749 | JGI IMG/M metagenome (GOLD analysis project Ga0075021, IMG submission 72749) | Freshwater sediment microbial communities in response to fracking from Pennsylvania, USA - Cold Stream Run_MetaG_CSR_2012 | ecosystem: Environmental > Aquatic > Freshwater > Creek >...
CTGCAGGTCGGTCCACCGGACTCGGGCGGGTGCTCGCCACGGGTGGTGCACTATCATTCGTGCAAGCGATTCGGAGACCTGGGGCCACGGCCGAAGGAGGGGCTCGGACGCACACGGAGGGGCCGGACGGTCCCGTCCGGTGAGCACCGGCCTCCATTGGGGCCGGCACGACGAAGGAGCCACCATGTCGAACGAGACCCGCACCCACGATTTCAAGGTCGCCGACCTTGCACTGGCCGAATTCGGTCGCAAGGAGATCGTCCTGGCCGAGCACGAGATGCCCGGCCTCATGTCGATGCGCGAGGAGTTCGGCGCAGCCAAGCCGCTCGCCGGAGCCCGGATCACCGGGTCGCTCCACATGACCATCCAGACTGCCGTACTGATCGAGACCCTGACTGCGTTGGGGGCCGAGGTGCGTTGGGCAAGCTGCAACATCTTCTCCACTCAAGATCACGCTGCGGCTGCCGTGGCCGTCGGCCCCGAGGGGACGGTCGACGCCCCCCAGGGTGTCCCTGTCTTCGCATGGAAGGGCGAGTCACTCGAGGAGTACTGGTGGTGCACCGAACAGGTGTTGAACTGGCCGGGCGGCGAAGGTCCGAACTTGATCCTCGACGACGGTGGCGACGCCACCTTGCTCGTCCACAAGGGCGTCGAGTTCGAAAAGGCCGGTACTGTGCCCGATCCCTCCACTGCCGACTCCGAGGAGTTCGCCGTAGTGCTCAGCGTGCTGACTCGCAGCCTGGCGGAGGACGCCACGCGATGGACCCAGATCGCCAACGGCATCAAGGGCGTGTCCGAGGAGACCACCACCGGTGTCCATCGTCTCGTCGAAATGCAGGAGAGTGGCGAACTCCTGTTCCCGGCCATCAACGTCAATGACGCCGTCACCAAGTCGAAGTTCGACAACAAGTACGGCTGCCGCCACTCGCTGATCGACGGCATCAACCGGGCCACCGACGTCCTCATGGGCGGCAAGGTTGCCGTGGTCTGCGGCTTCGGCGATGTCGGCAAGGGTTCCGCCGAATCGTTGCGCGGCCAGGGTGCGCGGGTCGTCGTCACCGAGGTCGACCCGATCTGCGCTCTGCAGGCAGCGATGGAGGGTTATCAGGTGGCCACCCTCGAGGACATGCTCGAGACGGCTGACATCTTCATCACCACGACCGGCAACAAGGACGTCATCACCTCCGGGCAGATCGCCCGGATGAAGCACCAGGCCATCGTGGGCAACATCGGCCACTTCGACAACGAGATCGACATGGTCGGCCTGATGGGGACTCCCGGAATCGAGCGGATCAACATCAAGCCTCAGGTCGACAAATGGGTCTACCCCGACGGCAAGGCCGTGATCATCCTTTCTGAAGGCCGGCTCCTCAACCTCGGCAATGCCACCGGGCACCCGAGTTTCGTGATGTCCAACTCATTCACCAACCAGACGATGGCCCAGATGGAGCTGTTCGCCAACACCGGCCAGTACGAGAACAAGGTGTACCTGCTGCCGAAGCACCTCGACGAGAAGGTCGCCCGACTCCACCTCGACGCCCTCGGTGTGCGACTCACCGAACTCACGCCCGAGCAGGCCGCCTACATCGGCGTGGCGGTCGAAGGCCCGTACAAGCCCGAGCACTACCGGTACTGATTCGTGGCGGCGACGGGCTCCCGCAACCGACCCCGAGCCGCTACGGACGTACCCGGGTGACGTCGTTCCCACTCGAAGCAACTCGCTACGAGGTGACAGCCGGTGTCGCCACCATCACGCTTGACCGTCCCGAGCGGCTGAACGCATGGACGGCGACGATGAACGCCGAGTACCGCGCCCATCTTCAGTCGGCGTCGACAGACGATGCCGTGCGCGTGATCGTGGTGACCGGAGCAGGTCGGGGCTTCTGTGCCGGAGCGGAATCCGATGACCTCGTTGGGCATGCCGAGCGCGGGTCGTACGACTCTGGCGCTCCCGTCGATCTCGCCACCCCCGGCTATGGCATCCGCGACGAGTTCGACGCCGAGTTGGCCTACCACTTCGGCATTCCCAAGCCGATCTTGGCGGCCATCAACGGGCCGGTGGCCGGAATCGGATTCGCCCTGTCCTGCTACTGCGACCTGCGGTTCGCCGCTCGCGGCGCCAAGTTCACCACTGCGCACGGCAAGCTCGGCCTGCCGTGCGCGTTCGGGCTGGCCTGGCTACTCCCGCGACTCATCGGACTTCCCCGGGCACTCGATCTGATCCTGTCCAGCCGCACCTTCTTGGCGGACGAGGCTCAGGACCTCGGACTGGTTACCGCAGTGGTTGATGGGCCCGACCTCCTCGACCACGTCGGCAACTATGCCCAGATCCTGGCAACAACCGTGTCGCCGGCCTCATTGGCGGCGTCCAAACGCCAGGTCTACGAGTCGTTCCACATGACGGCCGCCGAGTCGGTACGGGCCGCCGAAGCCATGCTCGATCCGATGATGGCGAGGCCCGACTATCGGGAAGGTGTGGCGGCGTTGAGGGAGAAGCGCTCCCCCGTGTTCGGCCCCCTGGCCTGAGGGAGCGACCGGCCCCCTGGCCTGAGGGAGCGACCGGCAGGGCTGATTTTCCGGTCCGGGTGTCGCGGCCACTACCGTGGCACCCATGTCCGGAACCACCGTCACCTCGCCCGCATCCACTGGCATCACGCTCTCACCCGCCCGGAGAAGTGAGCCGATGCGCCCCGAAATCGACCAGGTCGCAGCCCGGGCCCGGATCCATGCCGCCGAGACGGCGCTGTTGGACGAGCGACGCCTCCTGACCGGCAGCGAGCTGGCCGGCCTGGCCGCCCTTCCCGACAGCTACGTGACCTCGCTTGCCGCCCTGGCCCACCAGGTCCGACTCGTTTGGTGCGGACCCGAGGTCGAGGTCGAGGGAATCCTGTCGGCCAAGACCGGCGGATGCCCCGAGGACTGCCATTTCTGTTCACAGTCCTCCCAGTTCGACACGCCGGTGAAGGCCACACCGTTCCTCGCCACCGACGAGGTCCTGCAAGCCGCTGAGGAGACCAAAGCGGCCGGTGCTTCCGAGTTCTGTATCGTGCTGGCCATCCGCGGCCCTGACGAACGGACCATGCAGCGGATCCTCGAGTTGGTCCCGCTGGTTCAGGAGAAGACGGGCCTGAACGTCGCCGTAAGCGCGGGGCTGTTGACGGAGGACCAGGCTCGCCGGTTCGGCGAGGGCGGGGTCCACCGTTACAACCACAATCTCGAGACCTCCCGATCGTTCTTCCCGAACGTAGTGACCACCCATTCGTGGGAGGAACGCCAAGCGACCTGTCAGCTCGTCCGCGACAACGGCATGGAGTTGTGCTGCGGGGCGCTCATCGGTATGGGCGAATCCGACGAGCAGCGGATCGAACTGCTCACCCAGCTCCAAGAGCTTGACCCCACCGAGGTCCCGCTCAACTTTTTGAACCCCCGTCCGGGCACGCCCCTCGGCGGCCAGCATCCCGTGGCCGCATGGGAGGCCATCCGCTGGATCGCACTGTTCCGCCTCGGCCTGCCCGGCGTCATTCTGCGTTATGCCGGTGGCCGTGAGGTCACTCTGCGGGAACTGCAGTCGATGGGCATGACGTCGGGCATCAACGCCCTCATCGTCGGGAACTACCTGACAACTCTGGGTCGGTCGGCAGATGAGGACCTTCAGATGCTGTCCGACCTCCGGATGCCCGTCGGCGCCCTGACCGGCGTCCTCTGAGCCGGTGCCGATCGACGCCGCACCAGACGTGACCACCGATCAGACGCCGCGCTGCACAGCCTGCGGCTCGGCGACGTGCAACGGATGCGCGCGCGACCTCGATCCGCCCCGCTACTGCGTCGACTGCGGTCGGCGACTCACGGTGACGGTGACCCCCGGCGGCTTCCGGGCACGCTGCCGTGACCATGGCGAGCTCACCGGTTCCTGAACCGGGACACTCCCGCTCCTTCCTCTGCACCGTCACGTCGGCAGACGGCACCGGGGGGTAACTTTCCCCGATGGGTCAACTCCTGGTTGCCGTCGTCCCTCTTGCGCTGGGCGCGGCGGTCAGCCCCACTCTGCTGGCCCTCCAGCTCCTCGTCCTGTCCGGGCCCACCCATCGGCTGGTCCGAGCCTGGTCGCTCGCCTTCGGCGCCGCCCTGGTACTCGGGGCATTTTCGCTCCTCTGCGTGACGGCCCTCCAGCACGTCCGACCCCATCATGCCCACAGATCGGCCACCGACTCCGCTGTCCTGATCACCTCCGGCCTGCTCCTCGGCGCACTGGCCGTCCGGTCCCGGATCCACCGTCCGACACCTGGCGAGAACCACTCCTCGAAGACGGCGCAACACCTCACCACGGCGGCCACCCCATGGTTCATCGGGGTCGGGGCACTCGGCATGGTCGTCAACTTCTCGACCCTCCTACTGGTACTTCCGGCAATTCACGAGATCACCCACTCGTCCGCCTCCACACCCGCCAAGGTGGCCGCCTTCACCATCCTGTATGTGGTCGTCCTGCTACCGGTACTCGTGCCCGTCGTGTTCGCGTCGGTACTGGGCCGGCGTGCAGATGGACTCCTCGATGCCACACACCAGTGGGTCGGTCGCAACTCCCGGACCATCGGCACCGTGATCGAGGCGACCTTCGCTATATATCTGCTAGTCAAGGGGGTGCGGGCCCTCCCATAGGGCCCCGCACGGACAGACAGCCCGACACCAACGACCCGGCACCGCAGTCTCCACGACACCGTGCCGCCAGGAGGCGACAATGGATTGGAAGCTCGAACTGGTGGCCATTCCGGTCGCCGATCAGGACATGGCCAAAACGTTCTACGTCGATACCTTCGGGTTCGATCTCCTCGTCGACCATCGGGCCGGCCCCGACTTTCGGGTCATCCAGGTGTCCCCACCGGGCTCGGCCTGCGCTGTTGCCCTCATGCGCAATCCAGAGTCGGCCGGCACTCTCCAGGGACTCCATCTCGTGGTCAACGACATCGACGCCGCACGGACAGAGCTGGTAGCCCGGGGCGTCGAGCCCGGGGCACTCATCCACTTCGTCGAGGGGCGACCCGAACCGGGGCCCGACCCGCAACGCCAGGACTACAACTCCTTCTTCGAGCTCCAGGACCCGGACGGAAACGGTTGGATGATCCAGGAGGTCGGCTACCAGTCCTGATCGACCCGGTTCCGACCCGGCGGGTGGGCCGGCGAACCCGATCGCCGGTCAAACGGTCAGGTCGCCACCCGGCGCCGGCCAACGGACCCGGGTGGCCCAGCCCAACTGTTCGAAGCGGCGGATCATCCAGGCCGACGGATCGACCATCCCGCGGTGCGCTCCGTGCCGCGCCCACGACGGGTGGGCGTGGTGCACGTTGTGCCAGTTGTCGCCGAACGACAGGATGGCGAGCGGCCAGAGGTTGGTGCTCCGGTCGGAGGTCCGATCGCTTCGGCGCCCAAAGGTGTGGCAGAGCGAATTCACCGACCACGTCACATGGTGGAGCATGGCCATGCGCACCACTCCCGCCCACAGCAGTGCCGTAAGGGCACCGACCCATGAGCCGGAAATGGCGTACCCGATTCCGAAGGGGAGAGCCAACGAGGCCAGAGCCAGTAGGGGGAAGAGTTTCCCGATCCGTTGCAGATCCCGATCGCGTAACAGGTCGGGGGCATAGCGCGCGGCGCACGAGGAGTCGGAGGTGAACAACCACCCGACATGGGAGAAGGCCAGACCTTTGACCAGCGCGGCGCCCTGGCTGCCGTAGCGGTGAGGGGAGTGCGGGTCACCGGAACGATCGCTGAAGATATGGTGCCTCCTGTGGGTGGCGACCCAGCTCGTGACCGAGCCCTCGACGGCCATCGAACCCGCCACGGCCAGCACGATCTTGAGGGTCCGGTTGGGAGCGAAACTCCGGTGGGTGAACAACCGGTGGAAGCCGACGGTGATGCCGAACCCGGTGACCACATAGAGACCCAGGCCGATCGCCACGTCAGTGAAGTTGATCAAACTCCCCCACAGCCACCAGACGGCGAGCGCCAAGGCCAGGGCAGGACCGACCACGATGGCCGAGGTGATCATTTTCTGCGACGCATGGACCCGGGGTGGCGGACCGTCCCCCGACGGGTCCATCGCGCTCAATACCTCGTTGGCGATTGATGCGGGACCCATTGGACCTCCAGGGGCGCCGAAGGCGCATGAGGCAGGGTCAATCCGGAAGGCCTGGTGCGGGCCGGACGCCGAGCGACGGTGACTTCACGTTACCCTCTGGTTCCGCCGCGCCCCGGTCAGGTGGCGGCGGTTGGCGGTCCGGCTGCGCCCGCCACAATCGGGCGACCGGTCACGCTTACCGCGGCCGCGGCTCAGCCGGCCGGGACCGTCCAGCCCCGGCCCTCGGCGATCTCCTTGCACGTCGGGCAGATCGGGTACTTCTTCGGGTTGCGGCCTGGGACCCAGATCTTCCCGCACAGAGCCTTGACGGCTGTTCCGTTCACCATGCCTTCGACCACCGACGGCCCGGCCGAGATGAAGTCCCCCTTCTCCGGCTTGTATCCCTCCAACACGATGTGGGACATGCGTTCGTGGTCCCCGTCGAGCTGCGGGTCCGCCTGGACGGGGGCCAGAGTGATGCCGGATTCGGTCATGCCACCAGGATCGCGCATCCGGGCGGTTGCGGTCGACATCGACACAGGCTGGGCCCGTCCGGACTCGAACCGATCGACCCGGCCCCTAGGCTTGGAAGATGCCGTCACGCACCTTGATCCTCGCCTCGGGCTCGCCCGCGCGCCTGGGGCTGCTGCGCGCCGCCGGTTTCGCTCCGATGGTGGTGGTGAGCGGCGTGGACGAGGACGACATCGACCCGACGGACACTTCCGGATCGACCGGTCGCCTGGCCGTAGCCAAGGCCGCGGCTGTGGCCCGCTGCGACGGCAACGCCGTGGTGGTGGGTTGCGACTCCATGCTCGAGTTCGACGGTCGGCCCCACGGCAAGCCGGCATCCTTGGCCGAAGCCCGGGCATGGCTCGAGGCGATGCGGGGGCGATCGGGAACCCTGTGGACGGGGCACTGTGTCGTTGACGAGACGACCGGCGCCCTGGTCGACGAAGTTGTAGGCACGATCGTGCGATTCGGTGTGACGACCGATGCCGAACTCGACGCCTACCTGACAACCCCGGACGCGCTCGCCGTGGCCGGCGCCTTCACTCTGGACGGCCGTTCAGCACCGTTCATCGACGGGATCGATGGCGACCCGGGCAATGTCATCGGACTCTCACTCCCCGCCCTACGCAGGCTGCTCGACCGCCTCGGACTGTCCGTGACCGAATTCTGGGACGACGTGCCCCGGTGACCGACTTCCCGAATTCCTCTTCTCCTCGTTCAACCGCCACGGACTCCAGCCCTGCCGCTCTCGACCTGCAGCTGGGGAACCTCGTCGTCAACCCGCCCGTAGTTCTCGCCCCCATGGCCGGCGTGACCAATAGCGCTTTTCGCACCCTGTGCCGGAGCTACGGCGCCGGCCTGTACGTAAGTGAGATGATCACGGCCCGGGCACTCGTGGAAGGGAACGCCAAGACAATCGGAATGGCCTCGTTCGGTAGGGATGAGACCGTCCGGAGCGTGCAACTCTCGAGCGTGGACCCGACGGTCATGGGCCTGGCGGTCCGACGCCTGGTCGACGAACTCGGCGTCGACCACATCGACATCAACTTCGGCTGCCCTGCCGGAAAGGTGACCCGCCAAGGGGCCGGTGCCGCCTTGCCCATCCATCGGACCCTGTTCCGCGACATCGTCCGGGCCGCGGTGGGCAATGCCGGCACCGTACCGGTCACGGTCAAACTCCGCATGGGAGTCGACGACGACCATCTCACCTACCTCGATTCCGGCCGATCGGCCGAGGCCGAAGGGGTGGCCGGCGTCACTCTGCACGCCCGCACCGCCGAACAGCTCTACTCGGGCACGGCCGACTGGGAGGCCATCGGCCGACTGAAGGAGGCGGTCACCACCATTCCGGTCCTCGGCAATGGCGACCTGTGGGAGGCAGCCGATGCACTGGCCATGATGGCGGAGACCGGATGCGACGGGGTGGTCGTGGGTCGGGGCTGCCTCGGCCGACCGTGGCTGTTCCGGGACCTGGCTGCCGCCTTCCGGGGCCAACCGGTTCCGGCTCCGCCCGGCCTGGGAGAGGTGTGTTCGATGATGCTGGTCCACCTCGACCTCCTGTGCGATCTATTTACCGAGGAGCTGGGCACGCGCCAGTTCCGCAAGCACTCCGGTTGGTACCTGACCGGGTTTCCGGTCGGCTCACAGGTCAGGCGGAGCCTGGCGCTGGCTTCGACCGTGGTCGAGGTGACACGGCTTCTCGACGAATTGGACCACTCGCTACCTTTCCCCCCCGAAGCGCTCCGGATGGCCCGGGGCCACACCAACGGTCCACGACCCGTCCATCTTCCCGACCGCTGGCTGGAGACAGTCGACGACCCCACGCCACCGGTCGGTGGGGATCTACTGGTGTCCGGCGGATGACCGCTCACCCCCTCGACGTTGCGAGCCCTCCGATCGGGCGGGTGGACGGGCCCCGGCCACGGGCAGCGGTGGTCGGGGCCAACGGATTTGTCGGAACCCACCTGGTCCCCCATCTGGTGGGCGAAGGCTTCGACGTCCACGCCCTGGTGCGTGACCCGCTGACGTTGCGTCCCACCGACCACGTCATGGTCCACGGTGTCGACGTGGGGGACACGGCAACGTTGTCCCGGGCGCTGGCCGGATCGGCGGTCGCCTACTACCTCGTCCATGCCATGGCCGGCGGTGACGGATTCGCCGTGCGGGACCAGGACCTCGCCCGGTCCTTCGCACAGGCGGCAGCCGACGCCGGGGTCGGTCGTATCGTCTACCTGGGCGGCCTCGGCCACGGCGATCTCTCGACCCACCTGGCCAGTCGCCAGGAGGTGGGCCAGCTACTCGGCTCGACCGGGGTCCCGGTCGTCGAACTACGGGCCGCTGTCGTCCTCGGAGCGGGCAGCATCTCTTTCGAAATGGTCCGGTATCTGACCGAACGTCTTCCGATGATGGTCTGTCCGCGCTGGGTCAACACCCCGACCCAGCCCATCGCCCTCGGTGATCTGCTCGCCTACCTTCGCCAGTCGGCCGAAGTGGCACCCGGCATCTACGAGGTGGGGTGCACCGACGCCACCACGTACCGGCAGATGATGGACACCTACGCGTTGGTGCGCGGGCTGCGTCCCCGTCTGATCCTCAAAGTGCCGGTTCTGACTCCGGCCCTATCAGCTCACTGGGTCGACCTGGTCACCCCTGTCGATGCAACCGTCAGCCACGCGCTGATCGAGAGCCTGACCAACGACGTGACGGTGAGGGATCGGGAACGCACCGACGCCGCCTTCACCGTCCGGCCGCTCTCGGTGGCGGCGGCCATTCAGGCAGCCCTCGATGACCAGGCGACCTGGATCGGCGCCAGCCTGTTCGACCGTGGGCACGGCCTGGCCGACGGGGTCTACACCGATCGCAGTAGTGCCCGGATCCACCCCGGTGATGTTCAGCCTGACGGCTCGGTCCGAGGTCTGGCCGAAGACCTCGACGACGCCGGAGGCAGCTTGTCCTGGTACGGCCTCCCCTTCGCCTGGCTGGCCCGCATCACGCTCGGCCACCTGTTCGGCGAAGACCTCCGTCTCGGTCGACCGGACGCCGTCGAACGAGGAGTCGTCGTCGATTGGTGGACGGTGGAGAATCGCCAGCCAGAGATGCTGGTCCTACGGTCCATCGACTGGTTCTGTGGTGAGGCGTGGCTCGGCTTCCGGGTGTCCCCCGACGAGCCCGTGACCATCGAGCAGGTCGGCTCACTTCGGACCAAGGGGATCCTGGGTATGGCGTACTGGTGGCTGCTGTGGCCGATTCACCAGTTCGCTTTCCGGGCCATGGTCAGCCACCGGCGCGACAGGTCCCACCGGATCGCCCGGCGGCATCGTCGCCGCAACGGTGCCCGCTGACCGGAGGGCGCGTCGTCCGGGCCCGTCCCACCTGTGGGAGACTGGACCCGTTGACTTCGTCGGGAAACCCCGGCGCCCATCCGGGCCACCGTCCGGCACGACTGGTCAGCCCTCCCCCTCCCTATGATCGTCGGCTCCTCCCTCACCATCGAAATCGGTGACCGCACCTTGCTGCGCGACGCCTCGTTCGTCGTCGGCGCGGGCGAGAAGGTCGGACTTGTGGGTCGCAATGGCACGGGCAAGTCGACGTTCATCTCCGTGGTCATCAACGAGCCCGGGCGAAATGTGCGCTCGACCGGAAGTGCCGCCATCCGCGGTACGTACGGCTTCCTCCCCCAGGTACCCGAGCCACACGGCCTCGGCCTCGAGCCCAACGGTTTCTCCCACGTACTGTCCGGGCGTGGCCTCGACATCCTCGACGATGCGCTCGGCAAGGCCCGTACCCAGATGGCCAAGGACCCTTCCACCGAAAACATCGCCCTATTTTCCGACCTCGAGGAGCAATTCCGCGAGAACGGCGGCTACGAAGCCGAATCGACCATGGCGCGCCTGGCAGATGGTCTGGGCCTCCGCCAAGATCTCCTACTCGAGGACATCGAGAGCCTGTCCGGCGGCCAGCGTCGTCGAGTCGATCTGATCCGGATCCTCTTCCAGACGCCCGACACCATGATTCTGGACGAGCCCACCAATCACCTCGACCGACCGGCCAAGAAGTGGCTGATGGAGGAGCTCGAGAGCTTCCCGGGGGCCATCCTGGTGATCTCCCACGACCTGAAGCTGCTCGACCGGTCGATCAACAAGGTGCTCCATCTGTCCAACTCCCGGTTGACCGAGTTCAAGGGCACCTACTCCTCCTACCTGGTCCAGCTCGAGGCCGACCTCTCCCAACGCGAACGTTCCTCCCAACTCGAGGGACGCGAGATCGACCGGCTCTCCAAGCTCGCCGACTCGATGCGGGGCAGCACCAACCGCCGGGCCCGCATCGCCAAGTCACTCGACAAGCGGGTCGAGCGCCTGGAGGGCGGCCGGACCGAGGTCCACAAACGCGAGAAGAAGAGCACGTTCAAGCTCCCCACTCCGGCACGCTCCGGCGAGGTACCACTGCGGGCGACCAACCTGTGCGTCCGGTACGAGGAGAAGACGGTCCTGCGCGATGTCGACTTCCACTGTCGTCGGGGTGACCGGGTGGTGGTCATCGGCAAGAACGGTGCCGGCAAGTCCAGCCTGCTCCGTTGCCTGGCCGGCGTACAGGAGCCGACCTCGGGCAGTGCCGAGCCCGGCGTGAATGTGGCCGTCGGCTATTTCGCCCAGGAGCATGAGCAGGTGGACCTCGGCGTCAGCGTGCTCGACAACATCGACGACAAGATCCTGATCAACGTGACCGAACGGCGTGCGCTGCTCGGATCGTTCGGGTTGGTGGGCGACGTGGCCTACCAGATGCCCAAGACACTGTCGGGCGGCGAGCGGGCCAAACTGGGCCTGGCCATGCTGGCTGCCGGCCAGGCAAACGTACTCCTGCTCGACGAGCCGACCAACAACCTCGACCCTTCGTCGATCGAAGCCGTGGGCACCATGTTGGCCAACTGGCCGGGAACGATCGTCGTGGTCAGTCACGACCGGGCTTTCGTCGAGGCCATGGAGCCCACCCACGCTCTCAAACTTCCGGATGAGGTATTCACCCACTGGCGGGACGACTACCTCGACATGGTGGAGATGAAATAGCTGGGCCTCTTCAGGCGCCAGACTTCCCACCGGTTCGGTTGACACTGCTCCCCTCCAGGGCGAAGCTCGAACCGTGACACTCTCCTCCGATGCCGCCTTCCTCGATGGTCTCGACCGATTCGGCGCCGTAGTCGACGCCGTCGCTCCGGGCCGATGGAATACTCCGTCCCCGTGTGAGGGGTGGACCATCCTCGATGTGCTCGGCCACCTCGGTTCGTCGATCGCGTTCGGCGTGTCCATCCTGGAAGGCCGCGTCCACACTTGGCCGTCGGTCGACCGTCCGGCCGATCTTGTGGAAGGAGCGCCTGGCGATTACTGGTCCGGAGTCGCCGCGTCCGCCAGGGCGGCCCTGATCGGTGTCGATCTCGAAGGCACACGGGAGACACCGATGGGCACGCGCACCGTGGGCCAGAGCCTGGCCTTTCCGGCGATCGACTGCTACGTCCACGCCTGGGACATCGGCCATGCCGTGGGCATCGAGGTGGACGTGCCGGACGGCGCCATCGCCTACACCCACCACTACCTCGACCCGATGCCGCAGGACCGGATGCGCGGCCCGGGCGGTGCCTTCGGCCCCGAACTCCCATCGCCGGACGACGCCACGCCCACCGAGGCGCTCATGGCATGGACCGGTCGGGCGCCCCGGTGACCCGGTGACCCGGTAGGACTGACCACCGAGCTCGGCTTCTCCTGGCCACTGCCGGAGCCCTGATCCGAACGGTCGTGCCGCTAGACCTGTCTTTCGTCGCTAGGCCGGCTTTCCGTTGCCCGGTACGGCTACGGGTACTGCAGTACCGGCATCCTTCATGGCGTCGACAAGCACCGAGGCGGCACCAACCAGCCCGGCCGCCTCGTACGGAACGACCACCTTGGCATTGGGTGACGTGGCCACCGCCTGGAGCGCCCGCAGCTGCATGATGGCCAATGTGTTGGGATTGATCCCCACCTTGTCGATGGCCTCGAGCGCCAGCGCCTCGCCCTCGCCTCGCAGTTCGGCCGCCCGCTTCTCGCCGTCGGCCCGCAGTTCGAGAACCTGCTTCTGGGCCTCGGCGGCCAGGATCGAGGCCTGCTTCTGACCCTCGGCTTCGAGCACGTTGGCCTGCTTTCGCCCTTCGGCGCTGTTGATGGCCGACTGCTGCTCGCCCTCGGACTTCAGAATTGCGGCCCGCTTGTGCTGCTCCGCCTCCTTCTGCTCCGACATGGCCTGCAGCACGTTGGTCGGTGGAGTGATGTCGAGGATCTCGATGCGATTGAGCCGCACCCCCCACTTGAGGGTGGCCTCCGCCATGTGATCCTGCATCTTGGAGTTGATCGTCTCGCGCTCGGACAGCGATTCGTCGAGGGTCAACTCACCGAACACTGCCCGCAACGCAGTCCGGGCCATCTGATCGATGGCCAGGCCGAAGTCGTTCACTTCGAACAAGGCCAACTTCACATCGGTCACCTGGCAGAAAATGGTCGCGCTCACCCACAACGACACGTTGTCCTTGGTGATCACCGCCTGCTGATCGCCGGTGCGCGGGAACTCGCGGACGTCGACCTTGTCCATCCGGTCGGCCAATGGCATCAGAAGATGGAGCCCCGGTTGTTTGATGGTCCGGAACTCGCCGAAACGCTTCACCACTCCGACGCAGCCCTGCTGGACCACCTTCAGGCACGACTTCAGGAAGATGACGATGAGAGCGAAGATGAAGAACCCCACCACCGCCGCTCCGATGGCTAACACTGATGACCCGATGATCATGGCGACCACCTCCTGGCCTCACCTTAGGCACCATCTGACCCGTGCCGCGCGCCATCGGGCAACACGGGGTGCATTGGGGCCAGCCGACGGCCGGCCATCGTCGAACGTCAGGTGTCGTCCGATGGGTAACAGACGAGCAGTCCGCGCTCGACATCGGCCACGACCACGGTAGTGCCGGGGGCGATCTTGGTACCCGGAAACATCGAGCGGGCGAACCACTCCTCGCCCCGTGCCAGCACCGAGCCGGGCTGGTGCGGACCGGACAGCTCCTTGGTCACCACCGCCGTCTCACCCACCATGCCCGAGACACCGTTCAACATCATCGACTCCTCGGTCCTGGCATCCAGTACGCAACCGGGCCTGCAGCCCGGTGACCCGGCAAACTCTGGGACATTCGCCCTCTGATGAGCACTATACGGGACCACCTCCCACCTCCCCGCCGGGATACCGTGGATCATGAGCCCTCCCTCGTCCCCCGTGACCCCGCTGACCGCCCGCAAGACCTGGCGGACGGTGGAACCGCTCCACGGGATGGTCTATTTCGCTCCGGAGGCGGCCGAGTCCTACCGAAAACTCGGCTTGGAGGGTCAGTCCGGCTACTTCGCCTCGCGGGCGGCTCCCATGGGTGCCGTGTCGGCCGGTACCGTCGTCGCCACATTCTTCAACTTCCGCCCGTCCCTGGTGCACGAAGCGATGTCCGGGGTGTGGGCCACCGTGTCTCCGGCCGACGTGCTCGATGTCCGGATGGAGGTTGCCACCGCGGCACTGCGGCGCATGCTCGGAGCGGCCGCTGACTCCGATGACCTGGCGACCGCTGCCGGGCTGGCCACGGCTGCAGCCCTTCGGGCCGCAGAGCGGGCCGAAGGTCGGCCCCTGTTCGCCGGGCACGCCGATCTCCCATGGCCGGAAGGACCATTGGCGCGGTTGTGGCACGCCCAGACCCTGCTGCGGGAGTTCCGCGGCGATGGCCACATTGCTCTGCTCGTCCACCATGGACTCGACGGGATCGAGGCTCTGGTCATGCACGAGGCCACCGCCGAACTCCCGGTCGGCCTCCTACGGACGACTCGCGGCTGGACCAACGGGGAGTGGGAATCGGCCGCCGGTCGACTTCGGGACCGGGGCTGGCTCCGGCCGTCGGCCGATGCCGACCACCTCTCCCTGAGTGACGAGGGCGCAGCGGTCCGCCAAGATATCGAAGAGGCCACCGATCGTCTGTCCGTCTTCCCCTACGAGGCGATCGGCGAAGACGGGTGCGACATGCTGCGGGGATTGGCTCGACCGTTCTCGCGTACCGTCGTGGACGCGGCCGGCCTCGGAGGCTGACCGATCGGTTCTCTACGGCTCGGTCGTCTGTCGACGGGTAGGTCTCCGCACATCAGCAGGTTCGCAGGGGGGCCGAAGCGGTGCCGGTGCCATTGCCTGCGCCCCGAACACTCAATAGACGCAATATCCGCCTGGCATCTCCGTGGATTCCGCACAGTGCCCAACGCAGGTCCGGACAGGTTCTCTTTCGTAGTCGTCCTCGAACTTGGGTGATTCTGACAGTTCTACAATCCTGCGCTCACGACAATCGCGGCAAGTGCAGTTCGATGGTCCTTGGTCCACGGAGGTCCCAACGTGGTCCGGGGACCGTGGAGCACTTCAATCGCTCGGGGCCCCACCATGGCCGCAGCCTCGGCCTCTACCGTTTTCGCGTCATAGGTGCAGACCTCCCAACCACGTTCTTTGGCGACTTCCGCCAGCACCTGGCAGTACATGACCGAGTCGGCCCGACTCTCGTACGGCGGTCGGCGCTGAGTGGCGATGTCCTCCGGAAAGTCCGGCGGCCATCCGCGAATGGCAATGGACGTGATCGGCGCCGGCTGCGCATTGGCGAGCTCGTCCATCGACACGAGAGTCACCTTCGTCACCGATCTACGGACGTCCGCGACCAACTCCGAAAGACTTGTGTCATCGAGCGCCTCCCTTGAACTATGCAGTTGGTGGGTTCCGCCTTCATGGTGAATCGGTGCAGCTGGCAGTCCGGCTGCGATCAACTCGACCCTCCTTCGGTCGACTACCCGCAAGTCCGGCGAAGCCGTAACGGCCACTGCCCAGCCGTAGTGATGGGCGATGCCAATTCGCATGCCCGGAATCCTGCCACTCGCGGATCTACCGGGGCCACTAATGGAGACAGTCGCTTCGGGGTCACTCGGCACACTTTGAATCTGTCCAGGGCCCCGCATGCCTGCCATCGGACGGGTTGTTCTCCGATGAACTCCGACGAGCCCGAAATACAGGCGGAGTATCAGGTCAGCCGTTCAACGCACCGGCTAACCGGTCCGCCTCGCGCAGACCCTGGGCCCTGCCGGCTCGGGCCGACGGTTCTCGCACCGCCGGATCGAGCACATCGGCGCCGAATGCGGCGATCGATGCCTCGTCCGGAGTGATCACCACCGACTCGACCCCGGTCCCCAGACCGGCCAACTCGACATGCATGGCCTGGTCGGACAGGGGTGCGAGCACCACCACCAGGTCACACCCGGTGGCCAGGTCGGAGTTGGTGAGCGACCAGATCCCACCATCGACATAGCGGGAGCCGTCGATGGTGACCGGCGGCCACACGCCGGGAACGGCACAACTGGCGGCCACGGCATCGACCACTCCCACGCCCGAGGTGTGGTCGAACACCCGTCGCTGACCGGTCGTCGCCTCGCATGCCACTACCGACACGCGTCCTCCTTGCCAGTCGACGCCTTCGAGACGGGCGGCGATGACGCTGCGGCGGACAACCTCGTCCACCGTTCGGGCATCGAGTGCCAGGCGTCCGAGTCGGCGGCGGCGCTCGTCCTCGTCGACGGACTCCGTGTATATGGGGAGCATCAACTCCCAAAGTTCGGACACCGGAAGTGTGGGGGCGAGCTCGGTGACCAGCGATGTCGCGTCGACCTGTCGGTCGTACAACTCGTCGAGCGCGCACCCGGCACCTACCTGTGCGGCGACGGTGGCCCCGGCCGACGTTCCGATCAACCGCGCGGCTGACGTCAGGTCCGCCCCGCCTTGGGCCAGGCCATGGAGCACCCCGGTGTGCCAGGCGATTCCGGCGATACCGCCACCGCCGAGCACGAGGCCGAGTCGTCGTTCCGGAACCACCGTGTTCACGCGCTGATCACGAGTCCCTCACGCGTCCCTCACGCGTCGCGACGGACCAGCAACCAGCCGGCCAGGATCACGGTGGCCACCACGTAGGTGATGAGCAGGACCGTGGCCGTCCATGGCGAGAAGAGGACGCCGGCGAAGTCGGTCTTGCGGGTGGTCACCAGCGTCATGGCCAGGCCCAGATTGGACGGCAGGTACCCCTCGAACGACTGGGCGACGCTGGACGGCAGTACGGACACGATGAGCGGCAGTACCGGCAGGATCCCGACGAATGTGGCAACGGCTCCGGCCGTATGACGGATGATGAACCCGATGGCGCAGGCCAGGAGGGCCACCAACAACAGATAGGCACCGGACAGGGGCACTGCCCGCAATGCCCTACCGTCGGCCAGGCTGACGTACGGAAAGGTCGAACTGTGGACCTGGGTCAGGATCGAGCTGCCGGCCGGCAGCGACTTGGCGAGGGAGAACTTTCCCGCTTTCCGTCGGGACACACCGTCGAGACCTACCAGACCCAGAACCTCATCCACCCGTGACGTCGGGATCGAGTTGGTCAAGGCCATGGCCAGCAGATGGTTGTAGGCGGAACGGCCGGGGTGGATGGCCTTGGCCTCCAAGAGTGCGCCGACCTCGCGGAGGGGCCACGGCAGGTCGTGGAACCGCTTACCGCCGATAGTGACCGTGCCGGAGTCGGGGTGGTCGAGCCCCATCACCATGCGCATGGTGGTCGATTTGCCCGATCCATTGGGGCCGAGGAATCCGGTCACGACGCCAGGCCGGACGGTAAAGGAGAGACCGTCGACAGCCCGCGTCGTCCCATACGACTTGGTCAACCGGCCGGCGGCGATCACCGGCTGTCTCGCACGAGGAGCATGCGTCGACGGTACCAGGAGGGCTCCTCGTAGCAGCTTCAGTCCCGGGCGCCTACCACGGTCACCGTGGCGTCGGGCCCGGTCAGCCTCAGGCCCCGGCCACCAGTCCGGCCAGTTCGGCCTCGCCCCCGGGCAGGGTCACCATCCGGTAGCCCTCCCGCTCGAGCAGCCACTTATGATTCCTTCGGTGGATTTCGTGGCGACCGTCGAAGCGATTGAGCACGACGACGATCGGTGCGTTACCCGGCACCACAGCCAGTGCGTCCATAGTGAGGCGGATGTTGTTGATGGTGCCCAGTCCGGCATCGGCCACCAGCACCACCAGGTCAGGGACGAGTGCCGCCACAATGTCGCACACGTCGCCGTCTTCGGCCTGGGGCGATCGCACTCCGCCGGCCGTCTCCACCAAACCAATGTCGACGCCGCCCTTCGGCCATGTCAACTCCCCTACCAATTCACCGACGGTGAAGGCGGGCAGTCCGAGAGCCTGAGCGGCAATGGGTGGGGCCATGGCCCGGTGGTAGGAGCGGAACGAGTGGCACACGTCGCCGGGGTGCTCTCCCGTGGCGGCGGCCAGTGCCTCGGCGTCGGTCACTCCTCCGAGGCACTCGCCGTGGCGTCCGACATCGAAGGACTGCGCCGGCT
>Ga0075021_10000649_pt1 | contig 18085 bp, 13 predicted proteins | sample ColStrG_CSR_2012_FD_72749 | JGI IMG/M metagenome (GOLD analysis project Ga0075021, IMG submission 72749) | Freshwater sediment microbial communities in response to fracking from Pennsylvania, USA - Cold Stream Run_MetaG_CSR_2012 | ecosystem: Environmental > Aquatic > Freshwater > Creek >...
GCCCTCAGGATACGATGGCCCAAGATGTGGCCGTCAGCCCGGTCGCAATCGGTCGGCCCTGCTTCTGGGATTGGAGCAGTGATGGCAAACGTATCTTGCTCCACACGGGGCTAGCGGCCGAAGAGAGCGCGCAGTTGTCCTTTATTGACCCATTCAATCCAAAAAGCGGACGGGCCAGCATCGCTCGGCCGGGGCTGTTTCAAGCACCCGGTATCGCCCGCAGCGGCCGGTATTGGGCCTTTGCGCAAGTGAACCGGCAAGGCGAGCTGCAACTCGTGGTCGATGGCCGCACGAGCAGTAATCGCTTGGTGGTCGCGCACAACGGCATTGCTGCGCTGAGCTGGAGTCCAGCGCACGATCAACTCGCCTATATTAGCCCGACCGAACCGGTGCGGACCTATTACGGTCCATTGCGTGTGCTAAACGCGCCCGATGGCAAAGTGCGCACCCTGACCGACGACATTGTCCTGGCGTTCTTTTGGTCACCCGATGGGCGCTACATCGCGTATTTCACGATTGCAGGCGTGGCCGAGCAGATTTGGGCCAACACCTTCCCGGATCCCGTGGCAGCTGCGCTTGATGGGGGCTTCTTTGACCGGAACGAAATCCGCCGGATGAACGCACGGCGTCAGCCCGCTGACGCGGGTGAAAAGCCAGTTGCTGATGGCAGACAGGTGTCCTATGAGCTTGAGGGTGAAGCGAGTGAGGAGGACGAAGGGATCGAGAACGACGAGATTGACATGGAGGCTGAGGGTGATTTTGCCGTTGAAGAGGAGCACATTCTGCGCTTGAACCTGTGGTGCGTGGATGTGGAGAAGGATGAGCACCGGCTCATAAAGACATTCGAGCCGGTGGACTTGTTTGTCAACCAATTCCTGCCGTTCTTCGACCAATTTGCGCTCAGCCATCGAATCTGGTCACCCGACAGCAAGTCCATTGTGCTGCCCATGATCGACTACGACGAGAATGACAATGATGTGCCGCGCGTCTTCGCCGTGCCCATGACACCGCGCAGCGGTAAGCCGAGGGCTATCGCAGATGGCGTCATCGCCTTTTGGAGCCAGCAGTAATACGCACGAGGGTTCATCGCTCGTCTTCTCGTCTTACAGCTAGACGCGACCCGGACACCGATTAAACGGATGAAAAGCCCCCAGCGGCAATATCCATGGATATAACCGCTGGGGGTCCTCTTCTCCCAGTCAGTAAGCGAAGGGAATCCGTGCCTCGTGGCCGTTATTTCATCGGCGTGCCAGTCACGTCCACGACCCACCACACCTTGCCCACACCTTGGCCGGTGGTGTCGCCCGTTTTGCTGTCCTTGACCCAGTAATACAGCGGCAGCCCCTTATACGTCACCTGCAGCTTGCCGTCATTGCGAGTGGTCGTGCCGAGTAGTGCCGGGTCAGTGCCAATACCAGCGATTGGCTTCAGACCGGTAAGCAGGGGCGGCCAATTCGTAGCGCACTCGTCATAACAGTTGCTCTTGTTTGGCACATCTTTGGTGAACATGTAGAGCGTCATGCCGTTGGGGCCGGTGAGGATATTACCCAAACCGGTCGTTGCGATGGATACTTTGGCGGCGACGGGCGGTGGTGCACTGTTTGGTTTGCCGTTCGGCGCGACGACCCACCACACCTCGCCAACGGCTTGGCCGGTCACATCACTCGGGGCTTTGTCCTTGGCCCAGTAATACAGGGGCATGCCAGAGTAGGTCACCTGCAGCTTGCCGTCGGTGCGCTTGGTCGTGCCGATCAGGCTCTTGGTCGTGCCCTTGTCGGCCATCGGCGCGACATCGGTCAGGAGCGGTGGCCAAGCCACAGCGCAGTTGTCGTAGCAGGTGCTAGTGTTCTTGGTGTCTTTGGAGAACATGTAGAGCGTGTGGCCATTGTTGCCTGCCAACACCTGGCCCAGCGGCGTCGTAGCCACGCCAACCCGGGCGATGATGGTCTTAATCACGCTGCCGTTGCCGGCCATGACATACCATACCTTGCCAACATCCTGGCCGAGCACATCCCCCGCCTTTTTGTCGAGGAACCAGTAATACAGTGGCAGGCCGTTGTAGGTCACTTGCAGCTTGCCATCCTTGCGGGTGGTGGTGCCCAGCAGCGATGTCTTCACCCCGGGACCGGCGACTGGTTTACCATCGGTCAGGAGCGGTGGCCAAGCCACTTCACATTGACCGTAACACACGCTCGTATTGGGCGTGTCCTTGGTAAACATATACAGAGTCATCCCCTTAGAATCGAGCAATACGTTCCCAAGGGGCGTCCGGCCGACTTTGACGACGGTGCTAGCCGCGGCCTGGGCGGTCAGCGATGTCGTGAGGGGTGCTGCAAGTGCCCCCGCCGTGAGCGCCCCCGCGAGCAACAGACGTGGTGAAATAGCAATCTTCATGTCTTATCTCCAAATATCAAGCTTGTTTTCGCAAAAAATCGTGTGAATCGTTGAAACGATCGTTGAAACTGTTGTATAAGGCAGGCGGCACGTACGCTGGGCCGCTTTCGTCCATAACAGAAATAACGCACGTCACTTCGGACTTGGATTCATGCCGGTTGGCAAGATCCACCCGTCACCCAGTCACTCAGTGAAAGACACGGCCAAGATATGAAAATGGGCTAAGAAAGCCGTCGATTCGAAACACCGGTGACCACTCAGCAATAAACCGTCAGGGACCCTATCTCCTAAACCATCTCCCAAAATCTCCCAAACCCAATAAAGCAAACCACATCATTCCCGTCATGGACATTGCCCTCTTCATCCTGCGCATTCTGATCGTGATCGCGCTATATACCTTCTTGGGAGTGTTGCTCTGGACCCTGCTCCGCCAGCAAGCGCCAGACCACAGCACCGGCCTGCCCCGCGCGCGATTGATCCAGATAACGGTCGCATATGACTTACCCTGGCACATGTCTGAGCGCGTATATGACCTCAAGGCCAGCGCGTGGATGGGTCGCGATCCAAACTGCTTGGTTCAGATTGATGACGACTTCGCCTCAGCCCGGCATGCGCAGGTGTTATGGCGGGCTGATGATGCTGGCTGGTGGGTTGAGGACAACCTCAGCCGGAACGGCACATTTGTGAATGAGGAACGCATTACCCGGGCCAGGCTAAATGACGGTGATGTGATTCGAGTCGGGCGGGTCGGATATCGATTTCAACTGTCAAATGACGAGTGACGAGTGACGAACGGCCCCGCCGCCAGATCGTGACACCGCTTAAGCGCGCCGGGTTTTTGGCCCATGCTGGCGCCGAGCCACCTTCTGCTTTTGCAGCACGAGCCTGGGTTCGAGCATTCACGGGCACTTGCGGGCACACTGAGCGCCATCAAGGGCGCAGCAGCCCTTGACTAGCTGCAGCGACCGCCGTGCCCAGATGTTCACCGGCGAGCGCACGCATGATGTTGCCATCGGCCAGGCCGCTAAAAATACGCACGGTCAAAGCCGGGTGCGCCTGCACCAGCGCGAGCATGTCACGCACCTTGCCAGCCATGCCGCCCGTCACATCCGCTCCATGACTGCCACCCACGCCTGTGCGCATGGTCTCCCAGTTATCCGGTGTGATGCAGGGAACGACCAGTCGAGCAGGTGTGTGAGTGCGCGCATCGTCGCCTTTTGGCTCCCATGTGTGATAGACGCCATCCGTTTCTCCGGCTAGCAGCACCTGCGTGACCGGCAGATGGCTGGCCAAATACGCAAACACCTCTTCAGTCGAGATGATGGTGCCGCCGCGCACGCTATCAAAGGCCACATCGCCCATCACCAGCGGCACGAGGTCATGTGCGAGGGCCTGCTGGATTGGCTCTATGTCGAGATATCCGAGTTTGCCATCCTCACAGCGCGCACTGGCGGACGGGCAGACGCTGAACACAGGCACGCCTGAGAGGTGCAAGGCATCTGCCATAAGCCGGTTTAGACGCTGGGCGGCGACGCTGACCTCACTAAAACCGCGCCAACCGAGCTGATCATGCACCCCTGCGCGCGTATCAAAGCGCTTGGCGGCTGCATGCCCAAACGAGCCGCTACCGTGACCCAGCACGATTTTGGCCGGGTGACCGTCGAGCGCCGATTTCACCTCCCGTGCCAGACGCGCGATAATCGCGAGCCTGGGGGTGTTGTCGCGGGTTTTGTCGGTGATGAGCGAGCCGCCCAGTTTGAGAAAAATCATGTCGGGTTTCGAATCGAAAGGCCCCCGAGTGCCGTGGGGTGGGTATGGGCCCGCCGCGGCGGCCTACGGTCAGCAAATCGTAAATCTAAAATCAGTTTCAGCAAGTTAAAGTGCGATAATCTCGTACCCATGCCCGATACACTGCAGGTTCATCGCGATTCGGATTTCCTATCAACTTTTTTGCACCGGTATTGGTTTGCGCCGCCCGTGGCCTTGTGGCGCTCAATTGAGGCCAAAGCCTTGTCAATCCTTGACTTTCCCGCACCCATGCTCGACTTTGGCTGCGGTGACGGCATGTTCACCGAGGCCGTGTTTGGCAAACAGCCGGGCATCATTGGGTGCGATATCGCCCGGGCAGAATTGCCGAGCGCGCGTGAAAGCGGGGTATATGCGCCAGGCGTCCAATTTGCTGACGGCCATCATCTGCCCTACAAGACCGGCGGATTTGGTTCAGTTTACTCAAATTCGGTGATCGAACACATCCCCGATCCGCAGCATGTGTTGCTGGAACTAGCCCGTATCCTACGCAAAGGCGGGTTACTCGTGCTCACGGTACCCAGCGACAAATTCCACGCCCTACTGGATGGCGTCCAGACCGCGCCGACCAAGGAGGCCGCCGCGAACTATATCCGGGGCGTGGATAAGCTGTTTGTACATCACCATTATCACACCACCGACGAATGGCGCGTGTTGCTCTCGACGGTTGGCGTCAAGCTGATTGAGGCGCATTACTATGTCGCGCCCGCAGCCGAACAACAGTGGGATCGCATGAATCGCGAATATGGGATCGGCGGGCGCTCGTTATTTAACGTGCTCGCTTCACCCCGTCTGAAGCCGCTTGGCTATCAGCCGGCCATGGCCAAGATGGTTCACGACCGCTTGCTCCCCAAATTGCGCGAGTTCTACGACGCGCCCGTGACCGATGGCAACGGTGGCGGACTATTGGTCGTTGGACAGAAATTGGATTAAACTTCCAGAAAGATCGTCTGGGGTCAGATCGGTCACGCTACGTATCATCCTGCACGGCCGTGCGAGGCGGCTACCTTGCGGCGGGGTGTGTTCGCTCTGTCACCTCAAGTTTATGAACTTTGAAGGACGAGGCATCGTCCTTTTGACATTGGCGGGAATGACGGTTTAATGATATTGCTTAGATTGCTCATTCTTCCCACGCTACAGCATCCGCGTTCGTTGTGAAGCGTTTATCAATTTTGTCAACTTTAGGTCAGATCATTCTGACTCCAACTTCCTAGGAGGTTTAGGAACGTGAAGACAGTGACCAAACTCACGCGACGGCAATTACTTCGTGCGTCCGCACTCGCTGGAACGGGTGCGCTGCTGGCGGCCTGCGCAGGCGGTGCAGCCCCCGCTGCGCCAGCTGCGAACAACGCGCCTGCGGCGACCGCGGCACCTGCAGCGAGCGCTGCGACAGCGGCGCCTCAGGCGACCGAGGCTCCTAAAGCTACGGAGGCACCAGCAACTACCGAGGCAGCCAAACCCACCGAAGCGCCGGCTGCCGCATCCGGTGGCAAAGTCCAGGTGCTGATGCGCCAGCAATATTTCAAGGAGCTGGAGACCGAGTATCAGAAGCAGATGCAGGACTATATCAAGAGCACGGGTGCAGAGGGCGACGTTTCTACGGTGAACCCCGAAGTATTCGGTGACTTCATGGCTAAGATGCAGGCGGCCGTATCTGCTGGTAACCCGCCCGATCTGGCCTATCACGGCAACAGCGTTGCGCAGATGTTCGACCTCGAACTCACCCAGGACCACTCGGCCTTGGTCGACGAACTTGTCAAGGCGTATGGCGAGATTGTGCCAGCTAGCGCAGTGCGCAATGCCAAATTCGACGACAAGTGGTGGTCAGCCCCACACAGCTCGACCACAGGTGCCTGGTATCTGCGCAAAGATGTAGCCGACGCGGCCAAGGTCGATCCAGCCAGCCTCAAGCTGTTTCAGAACCGGCTCGACGCGGCCGTCAAGATGTCCAACCCGTCGAAAGAAATGTATGGTTGGGGCATGACGGTCAACAAATCGGGCGATGGTCATGGCCTGATTCAAACCGCGTTCCAGGCCTTTGGTGGGCGCGCTGTGGATGCGAGCGGCAAGAAGATCACCTTCAACTCCAAGGAGACGGTCGACGGTGTCAAGTGGCTGGCTGCGATCTACAGCGACAAGAAATACAAGGATATCCTGCCGCCGGGTGTGGAAAGCTGGACCGACCCCAGTAACAACGAGGCCTATCTGGCGGGCAAGATCGCGATGACCACAAACGCGCTCAGCATCTATGCCAAGTCACGCAACGACAAGAACCCGGTCTTTGACAAGACCGCGCTCATCCCATTCCCGTTGACTAACGACGGCAAATTTGAGCTCAACAGCGGTGGCAACGAATGGTTCAGCATCTTCAAAGGTGCGAAGAACACCGACGCCGCCAAGGGCATCATCAAGCACTTCATGGATCCCAAGGTGTTCGCGCCATTGTCGAAGCTGGGGGGTGGGCTGGTCATGCCCGCCTACAAGAGTGGTTGGACGGATGACCTGTTGGCCTACGATGCAAACTTCCCGAATCTGAAGACGACTATCTTCAACCCCAGCGACTTCACCGGCTTTGCCTATCCCGCGCAAACCAACGCCGCTATCGACGCTTGGTTCGCCACCGGTTTCCTGAGTGAGATGATCGGCAACGTCATCCAGGGTAAGATGACCGCCGAAGACGCCGTGGCCGACGCGACCAAGAAGGGTGCGACCATCTTTGCCGAGAAAGGATTCCCGCAATAATCGTCTCCACTGACCCTCCGGTGTCAAGGGAAGGAGGGTCAGGACAGTGACCGGAGGGTGACATGGCACAGCAAGTTGCGACCAGTCGCATTTCGCCGACGCAGACTACAGGTAATGACAAATACCTGCAACAGTTGCTGGGCAAAGACTGGAAGATTGCCTTCTTGTTTGTTGCGCCCATCGTCATCCTCTTGGTTGGCCTCATCCTGTGGCCGTTTATCAACGCCATCGGCCTGAGCCTTACCGTGCGCCAGAGCCGGCACGAAGTGTTCGTCGGCTTGTGGAACTACGTCAACCTGCTCAGTGACGACCAGTTCCTCGGGTCGCTCGTGAACACGGTGAGCTTCACTGCCTTCTCGGTCATCAGCAAACTCATCGTCGGCCTTATCATCGCTTCGCTGCTCAACAGCAAGCTGCCCGGCCGCAATATCCTAGCGGGTGTGATGTTGTTGCCCTGGATCGTGCCCGAAGTGGTGACGGCGCTCACATGGCGTGGCTTGTATGATCCAATCTTTGGCGGGCTGAACCCGGTGCTACGGGGTCTCGGACTGATCGATCGCAACATCGGCTGGCTGTCTGAGCCGGGGCGTGCCATGCCCAGTGTCATCCTCGTCAATGTATGGAAGGGTATCCCATTTTACACCATCCTGCTCCTGGCGGGCATGAAGGCCATCGACCGGGAGTTGTATGAAGCCGCTGAAGTTGATGGCGCCAATGCGGTCGAACGCTTCCTGCATATCACGCTGCCGGGCCTGCGCTATGTGCTCGCCGTCACGCTACTCTTGTCAACGATCAGCACCTTCAATGCCTTCGGTATCGTGTATCTGATGACCGGCGGCGGCCCAAGCGGCGAGACGCGGCTGTATTCGATCCTGGCTTACGAGCGCGCCTTGCTGCAAAACCGCTTTGGCCCAGGTGCAGCAGTGTCGCTGGCGACGGCGCCGTTCCTGGCTATTTTTATCTTGTTGCTCGCCCGCTTTATGCGCCAGGGCGTGGACCGCAGCGCGCGCGAAACGGTGGCCGACCGCGCTTTTGGCCTGGTGGGCAAAGCCCTCAACGCTTTTCTGGCTGTCCTAGCCTGGCCGGTCGAATGGTTGGCACACGCCGTTGACCGGGTGAGCGCGGGGGTATCGAGATCGCTCGCGCACGCGACTGGCAGCGCACGGAATACTCTGCTCAGCCGGCGCCAACGCGAAGGGCTGGGGATGGCCTTTCGCATCCTGTGCCTCGTGCCGTTCTTACTATTCGTTTTATTTCCGTTCGTGTGGATCATCGTCACCGCCTTCAAAGGCGAACTCCAGATCAGCCAGCGCGTTTCGCTGTGGTGGCCACAACCCTGGACGCTGGATCAGTTTGATACATTGCTGCATCAGACCCCGTATCCGTTGTGGTTCCGCAATACGGTGTTGATAGCGTTTGTGACGACGTTTATCTCGGTGGTATTCGCGGCACTGGGTGGCTATGCGCTCGCGCGGCTCAAGTTTAGAGGCGCAGGGGTGTTGACGACGGTATTGCTCATCACCTATCTCTTGCCCGCTTCGCTGCTGTTCATCCCCATGTATCGCATCCTGACGACGTTGGGCGCGATCAACTCCCACTGGTCTTTGATCCTGACCTATCCAACGTTCCTGATGCCGTTTGCAACGTGGGTGATGCTGGGCTATTACCGGGGCATCCCGGAAGACCTTGAGGAAGCGGCCATGATCGATGGTGCGAACCGCTTCACGGCCTTCTGGCGTATCACATTGCCGCTGGCGATGCCAGCCCTGTTTTCAGTCACCCTGTTTGCGTTCACGAACTCCTGGAACGAGTTTCTGTATGCGTTTATTTTCCTGACGAGCGAATCGCTGATCACGCTCCCGGTTGGCTTGCAAAAGCTGGTATTTGCCGATATTTACCCGTATGGTCAACTGATGGCGGCATCGCTCATCATGTCCATCCCGGTCGTATTCCTGTATATCTTTGCCCAGCGCTTTGTGGTCGAAGGGTTGACGGCTGGCAGCGTGAAGGGATAGCGCATCAGAGCATCGTTCTCACCAGTCAACACAAGTCAACACACTGCAACACTATGGAGACGCATGGAAACCCAATCAAGTCCGTCAGCAAGTTCGCCCGCAGCCAGGGTCGTGCGGGTGTCTGGTAGTCAAACCAAGCGCTGCCCAGAATGTGGTCAGCGCACACAGCTAGATTCGGCAACGTGTCAACAATGTGAGCACGTCTTTCAAACCCGTTTCGTGCAATTTGAAGAGACGCAACTGGCAGCTACCAAGCTTACAAGCGCTCGTGCGGCGCAACACCCTATTCAGCCAACTCAGCATGATCGTGTGGCGGCTGGGGTACTGGCCCTCTTCTTTGGCTTGTTTGGGATGGATGGCTTTTATCTGGGCAACACTACCATGGGCTTAGTGTCGCTGGTGCTATTTTTGGTCGCGATGCTATTGGGCGTGCTCAGTGTGCTTACACTGGGTGTCATGCTGTGTGTCTTCGTCCCATTCTTTGGCACACTGTGGCTCTTCACGTTTGCCCGGGCGATCGTATATTTCGCATCCTCCGACGCCGACTTTTATCGCCGCTATGTCATTGAGCAGCGTTGGATTTAGCAATCCCGCCTATCCGTAAGCGATGAAGCCGATTCACGGCGGTGCTGACCGGATCAGGTTGGATTTTGCCGTTTGCCATCACGCGCTGTCGGTGTTGACGCACGCCGGTCTCGCCCTGAAGGTGCTGAGTAAGACGGTCAAGCCGTAGCGCTTTCTGGGGCGTGATGATACGATGCTGCGGGCAGGTCGCTAAAGTTCAGCCGCAATCTGAGATGTGTTTACGTGCAAGACCATGTGTGGTGAGTAGTGACTGGACCATCACGCTTGCTGTGCCGAAGCGCTAACCAACGCTAAGATATTCGCACATTAGACCTATGGTCGACCATAAGGAGAGCCTACCGGCAGCTAGCGGCATAAACCAAGCCGTGATTGATTGGCTTATGGCTGGCGACCCGGCCATACGCTGGCAAACGATGCGGGACTTACAGGGCATGCCCAAGAAAGAGTGGCACGCCGAGCAACGCCGCACGTTGACGGAAGGCTGGGGAGCGCGGCTACTGGCACTGCAGGCATCGGATGGAAGTTGGGGTGGTGGCATCTATTCACCAAAATGGACGTCGACGACCTACACGGTGCTGATGTTGTGCGCGCTAGGCATTCCGCCCGGTCATGCGCCAGCGCAACGCGGCGCGGCGCTGGTGCTGGATACACTCCTTGGGCCAAAACGTGATGATGCATTCTTGCTGAGTCTGGCTAGGTGTGACCGCTGCATCGTTGGCATGATCTTGCAGATCGCCGCATATTTTGGGATTGGCGACGCGCGGCTAGATGCCATCGTTGAGAACTTGCTGGTCGAGATCATGCCGGACGGCGGATGGAACTGCCGCCGCCACCGCACGCCAAAGCCACATCACAGTTCCTTTCACACCACATTCAATGTGCTCGACGGTCTACGCCAATGGCTGGACGTCACGCCCCGGCATCCACTCCGCAGGGATGTTTTAGCCGCCGAAAAGAGTGCGCTGACGCTGATGCTTGAACACCACTTGTTCAAGTCCGATAAGACGGGGCAGGTCATTAACGACACATTCGTCATGCTATCCTATCCACACCGCTGGCATTATGATGCCCTGCGCGGACTGTGTTACTTTGCGCGTGCGCACGCGCCACACGACGGGCGTGTGCAGGATGCAATCGACCTACTTTTGAGCAAACGTCTCGCTGATAACACCTGGCCCGTGCAGCACAAGTATTCGGGGCACGTTTTCTTCGAGATGGAAAGCCTGGGCAAGCCCAGCTGTTGGAACACACTTCGTGCCTTACGGGTGCTGACGTGGTGGAATGGGCAATCGACGGACCCGGCCCCTCGCGCTGAATCGTGATGCATCACCAGGATGCGTTTCGCTCTTCCTAAGCCAATACCAATGCAACCTGTCTTTATCCGGCTCAAGTTCAATGAAGTGCCCGAAGCCGACATGCTAAACCGAGCGCAGGCGATATGCGACGAGTTGCGGCGGCGGCGCACTGTGCGTGATTTCTCAGATCGCGCCGTCCCACGGTCGGTCATTGAAGCGTGTGTGCGCGCGGCTGGCAGCGCCCCCAGCGGTGCGAACCTGCAGCCTTGGCACTTTGTGGTCGTCAGCGACCCAGCCACCAAATGCAAGATCCGTGCGGCGGCTGAGGAAGAGGAACGCGAGTTCTATACCACCCGCGCGCCGCAGGAGTGGCTTGATGCACTCGCACCGCTCGGCACCGATGCCAACAAGCCCTTCCTCGAGACGGCCCCGTTTCTCATCGCCATCTTTGTCCAGAGCTACGGCGTGCTGCCCGATGGCCGCAAGGTGAAGAACTACTACGCCAGCGAGTCAGTCGGTATCGCCACCGGTATGCTCATCACCGCCCTGCACCACTCGGGCTTGGCCACACTCACCCACACGCCCAGCCCGATGGGATTCCTGAATGGCATCCTGAATCGCCCTGACAACGAGCGGCCATTTCTGCTCCTTGTCGCCGGCTACCCCGCCTCTGGTGCGCAGGTGCCCACGATCACGAAGAAACCACTAGACGAGATCGCGACATGGATTTAATCCACGCGCGCCTGTATCGGATAAGCTGCCGTTCGTGTCTTGATCGTGGCGTGATCGAAGCTCGTCAGCACGTGAGGTGTTGGTATCCATCGGATGGGCGTGGGACAGGGATGCATTTGACGCGACCTTAATAGAGTTGCGAAAAAGGCCTCGCTCAAACCTGCCCGCAACCAGCCGGCGCAAAGGCGTCAACTTTATTCCGGGAATCTAACACCTCAATATCACCTCTATCCTCACGCTTGACCAACGCCATTTCCGACTTTTCCGGCTAGAACACCGCGGTGCATTCGAATTGCGACCATAGGCGCCTCGCAACAAGCGCCTCGCAACAAGCGCCTCGCAACAAGCGCCTCGCAACAAGCGCCTCGCAACAAGCGCCTCGCAACATTCCATTTGGTTGTGCGTATCATGTGGCAGAACAAGAAGCACTTCCAACCGGCTCTTTGGCGGCCTGCTGGGGATCGCAACTTAACATCGGCACGTGAGGTGATGGGTGGGCCTGATGTAAGGGCTTTGGCCTGCCGAACGACGTTTTTTCTTAGCCTTGGTTACGTTACCAGCACCCGCAGCGTTCGTTTGAAACGATTTGACCATAATCGTCCTGGTTCTCACCATCGTCCAGTAGCCCTTTTGAATACAAACCCCAAAAGTGGGTCGAGCTGATCCAGTATCGGTGCTCGAACTTGCGCATGCCTTCATCAGCGGCACGCAGGTCATCCAGGATGTCGCTCATACTCAAGGTTCGTATGGAGAAAGTATACCGATGAATAATGCAGCTATGAAGCTGGAACTGCCGATGGCCTCTCGACCACCCCTCGACGACCCCTAAAAGGGTCGCTTAGGGTGGCTTACGGCCGCTTAGATCCACTTTCAGAGGCCTCTTTGATGTGCTGGACTTTCTCCCATCGAGTCCAACATCAAAACAGATACGGACGTTCAAGGCCTCGGCCGGGATATCGACGCATCTGGAGAGGTTGCTGGCTCAAAGCGGTAAGGGTGAAAATAACCCGGTGGAACGAATCGAGCTGGATGCCTTTGCCATGGCAGGCTACACGATGATCTGGCCCAAGGCCCGGCTTACCGCGTTTTTGCACACTCAGCTTGACGGGCGCGGGATATATCCCGGTCCTCGGCCCATACTGTGCCCTGCTGGTGCGTTGTTTGGGGGCATGTTAAGGCATGCAGATGAACGTGTCGTAAAGCATATGGGTAGACTTGCGCTCGTGCACCCGCATGTGCTCTTCTGTTCGCTCTTTTACGGTTATGGGTCTGAAATACATCCTTAACTCGATGAAGCGGCGCAAGCTGCGCACATTTGTGGTCGCGCTTGCCCTGATCGTCGGTGTAGCGCTGGTGGGTGCGCTCTTGAATCTGGTCGATACCCAGCGCCAGTTCAGCGTGCAGTCGGTCGGTGCACAGACGGGTGGTTACGACCTCAGCATCACCAAGAGCGATATCGCCCAGTCGGCACTGTTCGAATGGGCCAAAGTGGACCGCATCGTGCGTGATATTTATGCCCAGGTAGTCGGCACCTACCCGCGCATTCAAGGCATTGCTGAGGCACGCAGCTCAAGCTTGACACATGCATCAAGCGTGACGCTGTTTGCGCTTAATGTCGAGACGGACCAGCTGGCAAAGGTCACGCCCGACACCGGCACTTACCCGCCGCAGCATGGTCAGGTCTTCCTGACCCAACCGGCAGCCGATGCACTCGGGATAAAGGTTGGTGACGAGGTCACCTTGTCCTACGTGCGGCCCACGCCGCGCGTGCAAGGCAAGGCTGCCTCAAAGGGGGGTAGCACGGCGCGGGCCGAGAGCCGGTTCCTGGTCGGCGGTATCGGCGTCGCGTCAGGGCTGAACGCGAGCACATTTGTCTTTGGTAAGCCAATCGAGGCATCCGCCATCGTCCGGCTGGATGACGCGCAACAGTGGCTTGGGGCGCCAAGTGAGGCCGAGCGGTTGCTGGTGGTATGGAACAGCGATACGGGTGCGGGCACGAACGCCCAAGCGGCCGTCAGCCATGCGCGTGACGTTGGCACGCGCGTGCGCGATGCGGTGCAAGCCCAACTTGGGCGCGATTACACGGTCGGCCTGGCGAAATATCAACGGCTGGATGAGACTGCCCAAGGATTCGTGTTTCAACAGTCGTTCATCACGCTGTATGGCCTGCTCAGCATGGGGATTATCGGGCTGATGGTCAACGCGCTCATGACGACGACGGTCAACGAGCAGAAGGTCGATCTGGCGATCCTGCGCGTGATCGGCGCGCCGCGCGCACGCTTGTTTGAGGCCTTGGTGCTTGAGGTCATCTTACTCGGCATCGTGGGCATCGGGCTGGGCCTATTCGTGGGCCGCGCGATTAACGACTACATCACCACACCGCTTTTGACCGCGAGTCTCAATTTGCCCGCCGGCGTGCGGCCCGAGTGGACGCTAAACAGTGTGCTCACACCGACCCTGATCACGGTTGGGGTGTTGGCCTTGGCCACTATCAGCCCAGCGCGCCAAGCTGCGAACACCAAGGTCATGATCGTGCTCAACCCAGCCGCCGCCGACCAGCCAACGCTCGATGACCTGGCAAAGCTACGTGAACGGCATGCCAACTACAACCTGCTCGTCACCGGGCTGATCTTGCTTGCGTTTTGCGGGGTGGTGTTGATTGTCTTCCCGGTCTTGTTTTCGTTTGGCGACCAAAATGCCTTGGCAACAGTGTTTTTCACGGCGTTCTTGTTGATGGTCATTGGCATGTCACTCGTGTTTTACTTCATCACCACGCCACTTGAGCGTGGGCTGATCGGGCTGTATAACGTCCTCAACCCACGCGCGGCGTTTTTCGCCGGCCGGTATGCGTTGCGTGGCAAAGGCCGCAACGCGCTGATCTCGCTCATGGTCGTCGCTAGCGCCGTGTTGCCGACGTTGCTCGCGACGCAACTGGCGCTGACCGACGCCAATATCGAGACTGACCTGCGCTTTAGCCGTGGTGCCTCAGCCTCCGCCAGCCCCGTGTCAAGCACAAATGAGGGTCCTGTAAAGGTTGTTCAACGCACAATCGACGCTCTGAGCGATACTGATTTGGCCGAGGTCCAGAAGCAAGGTGGCATCGCCGCCGTGGTCGGCGTTGCGAGCGGCTATCACACTGAAGCCAGCGACCGCGTGTCGCTACGCACGGCACAGGTCAACTTGGTCGGAGTGCCTGGTGACTTGAATACGGTATTGTTCCCGGAGTTCATGCAGTGGGCCCAGGGAGATGCGAGCGCACTCACGCGTATTAGCCAGGACCCCGACGCGGTAGTCATCTCGCTCGGCCTGAGTGAACTGCTCGACCTGCGTTTGAGTGATACCATCCGCATCAAGGGTAACGGTTTTGACCACGAGCGCATCATGCGCATTGTGGCGGTTGGTCAACGCCTGCCCGGCTTTGGCGATGACATTACGCGCAACCGCAACAGCGCCCAGGGCGGTCAAACCGGGGTGCTGATGAACCTGGACGCGTTCCGTGATCTGCGTCATGATCCAGATAATGGCCCGCTCGATAAAACTGAGGCCCTATACGGCCGGGCCCTGATCAAACTCGACCCAGCCGTCGATCAAGTAGTACTGTCACGGTCGTTACGCGAAACGCTGGGGGATAAACGGGGCATCACGTTCGAGATCACAAGCGAATTGCTCAAAAGCGTGCGCGCGCAATTACAACAGGGCCGCATTTTTATCGTCCTACTCACCGGTCTGAGCATGGTGACAGCGGTCTTTGGCGTATTGGCGGTCATGTATACGGCGGTATTGGGCCGACGCCTTGAGATCGGCATGCTCAAGGCCATTGGTTCGCCGGGCCGCAGCTTATATGGCATCTTTGTGGGCGAAGCGATCGTGACCACGCTCGCGGCGGCGCTGGCCGGTATCATCGCCGGCACCGTCCTGGGCTATGCCTTCGAACTCAGCCAGCGCTTCTCGAATGAATCGGTGTTACTGCCCGCATTCGACTTTGGCACGGCGGGTGTGATCCTGTTGATGGTGTGTTTGGCGGCGATCATAAGCGCACTGATGGCGACGCGGCCGGTGATCAGGCAGAAGGCGATCAAGATTCTGCGCGAGAAATGACGCCCGAACCCTTTCCGTGCGTCCGTCCGGACGGATGAGTCATAGCTGTTTTGCCGGCCCCAGCTCACCGATGAAGATTTCAAACGATGCGAGCATGAGTGTGGCAATGCCAATGGCCTCGCCCGTGCCCTTGGCCGTCGAGAACAGACATCGCGCGTGTGTATGGGCCAGATCGAAATGTGCCGTCTGCGGCTCGGCCGACATGTTGAGAACGATCAGACAGGTCTGTTCTGCGCTGGTGCGTGTGAACGCAAAATAGTCACGCGCGTCCACGTTTAGCGCACCATAGTCTCCGCCGAGCAGGGCCGGAGCGCTTTTGCGAACGTGCAAGAGACGGCGGTAAAAGTTCAGCATCGAACCCCCGTCAGCTGCTTGATCAGCGACGTTGATGCCGTGGGCATAGTTTGGGTTCACCGGCAGCCAGGTGACGACACCGGCTGGGCTGAAGCCGGCGTTTGGCCCGTTTGCCCACTGCATCGGCGTGCGGTTCCGGTCGCGGGTGATGCGCGCGGCCATCGCCATGGCCTCGGTATCCGTGGCACCTTCGCTCCGCGCGAGGTGATACAAGTTAACGGCCTGGTTATCACGCAACTGCTCGACATTGCCCAGGAGCAGGTCGGTCATGCCGATCTCTTCACCGTTGTAGAGCACAGGCGTGCCACGCAGCGTCAGAACCAGCGCGAGCGAGATGCGCGCCAGCGCGTCGTCGTGTTTGCCATTGCCATAGGCGCTCTTGACCCGTGAGCGGTCGTGGTTGCCCAGCGTGTTACACGGCCAGGCAGCGCTCGGCAGTGCCCCCAGGCGTTCGACCTGATTGGCCCGCACCCAAGCGGGCGTCTGCCGGTCGGTGCGCATGAGTGGGAAGTTGAACACCAGATGTAATTCGTCCTGCCCGTTGCCATAGTAGGCAATGTTTTCGTCTTCCCCGATGAGCACCCGCTCAGGATGGCTATATTCATCCATCACGCCCCGGAGTTCCTTCATCAACTCGTGCACCCCCGGCTGTCCCATCTGATATTCAAACATGCGCCCAAATTCGGTCATCAGCACTTGCAACTCTTCGGCTGAACGCTTCTCACGCCATACCACCAACGTCTCCCGCTCCGACAAGGTCGATTTGTGTGGCGGGTAAGCCGGGTCTTCAAAGACGGTGCCGACTGCATCGAGCCGAAAGCCATCAACGCCCATGTCGAGCCAGAAGCGCACGTCGGCCCACATGGCGCGCTTCACGTCTGGGTTGCGCCAATTCAGGTCGGGCTGTTCTTTGAAGAAGAAGTGATAGTAATACTGCCCCGTTGCCTCGTCGAGCGTCCAGGCTGAGCCGCCAAACGCCGAATGCCAGTTGTTGGGCGGGCCGCCGGTGGGTGACGGGTCCCGCCACACATACCAATCGCGCTTGGGGTTGTCACGGCTCTGGCGCGACTGGCGAAACCAGGCATGCTGATCGGAGGTGTGATTGACCACCAGGTCATGCAACACCCGTATGCCACGCGCATGGGCGCCGTCGAGAAATTGCCGGAAGTCGTCGAGCGTGCCATATTCGGGCGCGATGCTGGCATAGCCCGAAACGTCATAGCCAAGGTCGACATTGGGTGAGGGGAAACAGGGCGAGAGCCAGATGGCGTCGATACCGAGCGATTGCAAATAGTCGAGCTTTGCGAGCATGCCCTTAAAGTCGCCGATGCCGTCACCATTGCCATCCGCAAAACTACGGGGATATATTTGATAGAAGGTGGCTGTCTGCCACCATTTCAGATCTGTCATGCGCTTCACGATGTGCTCCCTGCAAGAAAAATTCGAAGGATGTTTTGGGGCATGATGCACGAGCGCTTGAAAAGCGCAACTGGACCTATCGATGACGCGCAGACGCGCTATGATAGCCATGACACAGGCAGGGCCCAGGCGTTGTTCGCGCGCAGCCCGCACAGGCAGACCGATCAGATTCGTCCTGCCGCCAAACCCACCTACGCCCGGAGCTTTAGAGCCTATCCCAAAACCTAGGCAAGTCTCGTTTTGACAGGCGATTTTGTGAAGTTCAGGTGCGTTTTGGGATACATTCTTAGCGGGATCGGGATGCTACCGACGACTGCGGCTATGATGCACACAGGCACACCTCAGGACGGCCTAACGCGAACGGCTGATCGATTCCCGAAATCGACCTGGCTCAAAACTGCCCGCAACCGGGCCGAGCAAATGCGCTACCGTTATTCCGGAATCGATTAGACGCCATCTGAGACAGCGTCAGTGCGGCCTGTTGCCGGCATTACGACAAGTAACGTGACAATGCCAGCTTCCCGACGATTATCGTGGGCGGCTGTTATGCTCCAATCTGCGGCAGCGCAAAATCACTGCCGCTGATGACATAACGCTTGCGCTGCATTGTCAAGGTAATACAACACACTATGAAAAACGTCATGA
>Ga0075021_10000651_pt1 | contig 18067 bp, 17 predicted proteins | sample ColStrG_CSR_2012_FD_72749 | JGI IMG/M metagenome (GOLD analysis project Ga0075021, IMG submission 72749) | Freshwater sediment microbial communities in response to fracking from Pennsylvania, USA - Cold Stream Run_MetaG_CSR_2012 | ecosystem: Environmental > Aquatic > Freshwater > Creek >...
AGGCGTTCGCAAGCGACCGCGACGTGATTGTAAACTGTCAACGGTAAACTTTGCTCCGTGAGCCCCCACCGCCCACGTGCTCCGCGCTCAAGCGCTGGGCGCACGCTGGCGGTCGCCATCGTGCTGGTGCTGACGATGGCGGCAAGCGGACTCGCGGTTGCGGGGCTCACCCACGGGAGGGGCACGCCGGCCCCGGAGCGGATCACCACGGCGAGCCTCGCCCGTTTCCACACGGCGCTGGTCGCGCGGCTGCGATCGGACCACCTCTCCTGGAACTGGGTCGTCTGCCTGCGCAGCGGCAAAGCGTTCCGGGGCGTGCCGGTCGTTCGCTGCAACGTCGATTTCGGAATCGATCCCCACGTCGAGGCGTACTGCTCGGTGTTTGCCGATGGACGGCTCGAGACCAACTTCCAGGATCGCGCGATACCGTGCGGTCACGACAACGCCGGCTATCGGGCCACGGTCGTGCAGTACGGCGGATGAGCTCGCCGGGCGTGACGAGGCAACAGCCATGAGAGAACCGCAATTCACGCTTACCGCCGGACCGACGATGGCCTCGCCGAAGGTGCTCGCAGCACTCGGAGCACCGATCATCTTCGACTACGACCCCGTGTTCCTCGAGCTGTTTCAAGACACGGAGCGGATGCTCGCCGAGGCGTTTCAGACCACCGGCGACGTCGTGCTGATGCAGGGCGAGGCGGTGCTCGGACTCGAGGCGGCGGCTCGGGGAGTGGTGCGCGAGGGCATGCGTTGCCTGAACCTCGTCTCGGGTGTCTATGCGGCCTGGTTCGGTGACTGGCTGCGAGCCTTCGGCGCCGAGTTGCACGAGGTACGCGTCCCCTTCGACGAGGCGATCGACCCGGACGACGTGAAGCTCGCGCTCGAGCGTAACGGCCCGTTCGAGCTGATCTCGATAGTGCACTCCGAGACGCCCTCCGGCGTCGAGAACCCACTCGCTCCGGTCGGCCAGCTTGCCGGCGAGCACGGGGCGCTGCTGCTCGCAGACGTGGTCTCGTCGCTCGGCGGCACCGAGCTGGCCGTCGACGATTGGCACGTGGACATCGCGGTTGCGGGCCCGCAGAAATGCCTTGCCGGACCGCCCGGGATGTCGTTGATGGCGGTCAGCGACCGTGCTTGGCAGGCGCTCGAATCCAACCCGGCCGCGCCGCGAGGCTCATTCCTCTCGCTGCTCGACTACAAGCACCGCTGGATCGACGGAGGCAGAGAGGCGTTTCCCTACACACCGTCGGTGGTCGACGTGCGCGGCGTGCACGCGGCGCTCGCGGAGGTTCTCGAGGAGGGGCTCGCGACGAGTATCGAGAGGCATGCGGCGGCGGCACGCGCGACCCGGGCAGGAGTGCAGGCGATGGGCCTGGAGCTGTGGCCTCGAAGCGAGTCCTACGCGGCGAACTGCGTCACCGCCGTTCGTCTGCCCGACGGGGTGCAGACCACGGAGTTGCTCGGTCACATCCGTGAGCGCTACGGGGTGATGCTGTCCGGCGGATATGGCGAGCTCAAGCACGAGCTGATCCGACTCGGGCACATGGGCCCGGCCAGCCGTTCGCTGTACCCGCTCGTCGCGGTTGCGGCCCTCGGTCGCGGGCTGGTCGACCTCGGAGCGCATGCCGACGTTGGCGCCGGGTGCGAGGCCGCGCTCGCATCACTCGCCGGCTCCCCCCAGGGCGCGAGATGAGGCTCGCGCCATTTCGGCTGCACAGACCGACGACGATCGAGCAGGCGAGCGAGCTTCTGCTCGAGCTCGGCGACTCCGCTGCCCCCTACTGCGGCGGCACCGAGCTGCTGCTCGTCGCAAAGCTCGGGTTCACCCGGCTCACCGACCTGGTCGACCTCAAGCGGATCGAGGAGTTGGCCGGGATCGAAGCGGACGGTGTGCTCCGGATCGGCGCGGCGGCGACGCATCGACAGGTGGAGCGAGCGGAGGCGGTCAGGGACGGCTGGCCCTCGCTGGCGGCGATGGAACGTGGCGTCGGAAACCTCAGGGTGCGCAACGTCGGGACCGTCGGAGGCAACCTGTCATTCGCCGACCCTCACTCCGACCCGGCCACATACCTGACCGCAGCCGGCGCGCTCCTGACGGCGCGACTGCGCGCGGATTCCAGGACGATGCCGGTAGAGCGGCTGATCCTCGGTCCCTACGTGACCGCGCTCGCCCCTGGCGAACTGCTCGTCAGCGTCGAGATCCCGGCGCTGCCGAAGCGCGGGGCGCTCGTGCATCGGAAGATCGCCTTCCAGGAGCGTCCAGCGATCACCGTGGCCGTGTTCGTAGAGCTGGCGGACGGCGCGATCGGGGAGGTCCGGGTCGCGATCGGATCGGTCGGCGCGCGAGTGATGCGGTCAGCCGCGGCGGAGCAGCTCCTGACGGGGGTCGTGGTCGATGACGGCACCGAGTCCACGGGCGGCGCGAATGGGCTCGTTCGTGCCGCAGCAGATGCCGCCGCAGCCGAGTCCGAGCCAATCGCCGACTCGAACGGATCGGTGGAGTACAAACGTCAGCTCGTCCGGGTGCTGACGGAGCGGTGCACACTCCAAGCGCTCGCCGAGGCCGCGACCAGGCCGAACTAGACTCAGCCGGGATGACCGTCAATCTGACCCGGATCTACACACGCCTGGGCGACGGCGGCGAGACGCACCTCGGGGACATGAGCAGGGTCCACAAGACGCACCCTCTGATCGAGGCGTACGGAACCGTCGACGAGCTCAACTCGCAGCTCGGGGTGGCGCTGACGCTGGCCGAGCTGCCCGCCGCCTACCGGCCGTGGCTTGCGCGAATCCAGAACGATCTGTTCGATGTCGGCGCCGACCTCGCGGCGCCGCAGGATGCCGGCAGGGAGCGGCTGCGGGTGATCCCGACGCAGACCGAGTGGCTCGAGCGGCGCTGCGATGAGGTCAACGGGACGCTCAAGCCGCTCAAGTCGTTCGTGCTGCCGGGGGGCACCCCCGCGGCGGCCCACCTGCACGTCGCGCGAACCGTGTGCCGCAGGGCCGAGCGGCTCGCGGTCGCCTGTGGCGAGCAGGCCAGCGCCGAGGTGGTCCGCTACCTGAACCGGCTCTCGGACCTGCTGTTCATCCTCGGCCGGGGCGCCAACGCCGGCGCCGAGCCGCTGTGGGACCCCGGTCGCTTCCGGGACAGCTGAGCGGCTGCTCAGCTCCCGGCGTCACGCACGTTGCGCGCCAGCCGCATCTGCGGAAGCGCACCGGTGCGGCGAACGTGGTCGTAGAGCTCGATGTCCTCCGGCGCGGCAACCTCCACCTTCACGTCCGCGGCCGGCACGAACCGGGTCGACTCGTAGACGACCTCCTCGTAGGCCGGTGCGCCCTCGGGCCGCTGCACGACCTCTAAGCGGTCGGCTCCGAACGGCGCTCCGCTGAGACGCTCGAGGTTGCGCGTGTAGGGCGCGGCGACGATCGCGACGGGTCCACGGGCCGAGCGCTCGCCGCGGATCGTGCGCGCGAGGGAGCCAACGAGCACGAACTCGACGCGGTTGGAGGCCAGCCAGCGAAGCACCTCGATCGCCGGCTCGGGGATGTGCTCGAAGCCCTCCGTTCGGGGGGCGGGAATCGGGTCAGCGGTGGGCAGGCGATGTCTTAGCAGCATGGTTGTGCGATTCGCGACGACCGCCGGGAGTCCTTCCGCGATTTCCGCGCTCCCCGCGCGCCCGCCATTACGCTCTGGAAATGACGATTCAACCCGCGGCAGCCACATCGGCGCTGTTTGCGCGCCAGCGACCGTCGCGGGTCGTTGGGGTGCTCGCCGCGCTCGTCGGTGTCGGCGTCGCGACGGCCGCGATCTACCCGCTGTCCGACCTCGCTCCGGTCGTTTCGCTGAGCGTTGTGTACCTCCCCGCGGTGCTGTTCATGTCCGCCGTGTGGGGACTTTTGCTCGGGCTGATCACCTCGCTGCTCAGCGCTGCCGCCTTCAACTTCTTCCACCTCCCGCCGGTCGGCCAGTTCACGATCGCCGACCCGCGCAACTGGGTGGCGCTCGCGGCGTTCACGACGGTCGCCGCGGTCGCGAGCTGGATGGCCGAGATAGCACGGACCCGCACGCTTGAGGCGCAACGACGGCGAGCCGAGGCCGATCTTGCAGCAGCGCTCGCACGCGAACTGCTCGCCGGAGCCGACACCTCGCATGCGCTCGCGGCCGCCGCTCACCGGCTGGCGGCCGCGCTCGGGCTGGGCTCAGTCGCGATCGAGGCCGGCGCCACCGACGGGGACGGGCGTCGGCGCGCGCTGGCGCTTCGGGATGCCGACCGAGATCAGATCGCAACGCTGCTGGTCGGTCGCGAGCTTCCCGATGAGACCGTCCGCCGTCTCAGCGCGCAGGTGGTGCCGTCGCTGGAGGCGCTCGTCGCGGTGGCACTGCGGCGCGACGCGGCTGCGGCCGAGGCCGTCGAAACCGCTGCCCTGCGGCGCAGCGACGAGGTGAAGACCGCGCTGCTGCGCGCCGTCTCGCATGACCTCCGTTCGCCGCTGACGACGATCGTCGCGGCTGGGCACGCGCTGTCGTCGCAGTCACTGCCTGCCGAGGACCGCGTGGAACTGTCCAGCGCGGTCGTGACCGAGGGCGAGCGGCTCGCCTCGCTGGTGGACAAGCTGCTTGACCTGTCCAAGCTCCAGGCGGGCAGCGCGCCCCCCCGCAGGGAGTGGCTGTCGATCGAGGAGGTCGTGCTGGCGGCGCTGGAAAGCCTCCACGGCGTGACCCTCGCCGACGCCCGCGCTGCCGGGCCGGAACCGGCCCGCGCGGTCGGGCCGGAACCGCCGGTCCGCCTGAACCTGGCACCTGGGCTGCCGGACGTGAGAGCGGACGCGGCGCAGCTCGAGCGGGCGTTCGCCAACCTGATCGAGAACGCGATCCGGTACGCCGGCGAGAAGCCGGTCTCGATCAACGCGATGGTGGTCAGCGGGCGCCTGGTGGTGAGCGTCATCGACCAGGGGCCTGGGATCGCGATCACAGATCTGGAGCGGATCTTCGAGCCGTTCTACCGCGGGCGGCGGGCGGACGCGCACACGGAGGATCGCTGGACCGGCTCCGGCCTCGGCCTGGCGATCGCCAAGGGCTTCATCGAAGGCAACGGCGGCACGATCTCGGCTCAGTCGCTCCCCGGCCAGGGCACCAGCTTCGTGATCTCGCTCCCGATCGAGTCGCGGACGCAGGCTCCCGCCGTCCGATGAGCTCCCCGCCGCGCCCGCGCATCCTGGTCTGCGACGACGAACAGCAGATCCTCAGAGCGCTGCGGGTGATCCTGCGCGACGCCGGCTACGAGTCGTTGCCCGCAGGGTCGGTGGAGGAGGCGCTGGACATCGCCGCCGTGGGCAACCCCGACGCGGCGATCATCGACCTGGTGCTCCCGGACGGCGATGGCGTCGAGCTGTGCCGGCGGCTGCGCGAGTGGACGGTCATGCCGCTGATCGTGCTCTCTGCCGTCGGGGATGAGGACGCGAAGGTCCGCGCCCTGTCCAGCGGCGCCGACGACTACGTGACCAAGCCGTTCGGACCTCGCGAGCTGATCGCGCGGCTGGAGGCGAACCTCCGCCGGAGCGGCTCGGAACCGGAGAGCGCGCTGATCGAGGCCGATCGGCTGTTGGTCGACCTCGCCCGCCACACCGTCGAGGTGGCGGGCGAGGAGGTTCACCTGACGCCCACCGAGTTCGAGCTTCTGCGCAAGCTCGCTGGAAACCGCGGTCGACTGCTGACGCACCGCGAGTTGCTCGTGTCGGTCTGGGGTGCCGGCTATGGCGACGACACGCAGGTGCTCAGAGCGCACATCGCGAATCTGCGGCGGAAGATCGAACGCCCGGGCGGACCGCGACTGATCCGAACCGAGTCCGGAGTCGGCTACCGGTTCCAGGGCTGACGGTGACCGTCAGCCGCGCCCGGCGCGCTCGACGACCGCGCCGCCTGCGGAGACGCGCGCGGCCGCCTTAAGCACGCGCGCGTACTCGCTCTCGACGTCGGCACGGTCGGTTTCCTCCGCGACCGTCCGCTCGCACAGGCGCATCGTCTTCGCGGCCTGGGCGAGCAGCAGCTCCCGCTGCTCCTCGGTCTCGGTCTCCTCGAGGATCTTCGCGAGCGCGTCGAGCTGGCGGATCATCACGGCGGGCATCCCGCCCGCGGCCTGGCGGATTTTCTCGAATGCGCGCTCGACCAGCCGCTCGTATCCGACCTGCGCGGTGATCAGCCGCACGAACCCCTGGCCGTCGCGGTGGACCCGCACCGGACGCCAGCTGGCCGTCACCCGGCACAGGCTCTCCCCCAGCCAGTCGATGCACGTCATGGCTGTGAACGTATCGTTGACGGCGGGCGACAGCGCGCGGATCGCGATCTCGACCAGCTGGTCGACGGCGAATGCCAGATCCTGGATCAGCGTGCGGTTGGGCCCGGTTATGTGACTGCGGTTCAATGCCCGGCCGACGGGTGCCGCCGCGTCGGGCGGCCACACGGTCGCGATCGGGTGATCGCGGACGATGAAGTGCCCCGGCCGGTGAAGCAGGCGAATCGCCGCGCCATGCGAGGCGGCGATCCCGACGAGCAGGTCGTTGCGCACGTACTGCAGGTAGCCGCTGGTCGGTGCCGCCACGGCCCCCCCGCCGCGCTCCATCAGCGAGACCAGCTCGCCGACCGACGCGCCGGCCTGGGTGGTGACCTCGTCGCGCCTGGACTCGGTGTCGATCGCACGGGACAGGTCGCCGGCGATGCTCGCGATCACGTTCGGAAGCTGAATCGAGGTCGCGATGTGGTGGATGAAGTAGATCAGGACACCCATCGAGACCGTGACGAGCCCGACCGAGACCGTGACCGAAAGGTCGGGTACGCGCTCGCCGGGACCGATCGAGATCAGAACCAGGGTCGTGTAGACGAAGGTCGCGACGAACGTCCCGAGCGTGAACTGGGTGCCGCGATCGCGGATGAAGTTGCGCAGCATCCGCGGGCCGAACTGGGTTGAGGCCAGCGTCAGCGTGACGATCGTGATCGAGAACACGATCCCGACGACCGTGATCACGGCGGCGGCGAGCGAGGTCAGGATCGTGCGAGCGGCGTCGGCCGAGCCGACCAGCGTCCAGCTCGGGAGGGTCAGCTGGCCGTTGCTGTGGGCCTGGTCGATCGCGTGGGTGATCGCGTAGAGCACGATCGCGCCGAGCACCTCGACGATCGGCACCAGCCACAGATTGGTGCGCAGCGCGTCGCGTCGCCAGGCAGCGACGGTAGGGAGCATCAGGGGTTTGGTCTCATCGACATATCGGGCAGGAACCGCACTCGCGCCGACCAGACTTCCCGGCTCACCAATCGCGGATCCTACATGCCACCATGCAGTCGTGAGCCGGGAAACGCTGACGGTCACCGACAACCGGACGGGCAAGAGCTTCGACGTGGCGATCGCCGACGGGGCGATCCGCGCGTCCGAGCTGGCGGCGGGGCTCGACGGAGGCGGTTGGGGCGTCGTGCTCTACGACCCGGGGTTCCCGAACACGGCGTCCTGCAGGAGCGCGATCACGAGCGTCGACTCCGAGCGCGGCGTGCTCGAGCACGGTGGCTACCGGATCGAGGACCTCTGCGCGCACTCCACCTACCTCGAGCTCGCGTATCTGCTGATCCATGGCGAGCTGCCGACGGCCGCCGAATACGAGCGCTGGATGCACGAGATCTCGGTGCGCAAGTTCGTGCACGAGAACGTGAAGAGCTTCATGGAGGGGTTCCGCTACGACGCCCACCCGATGGCGATGCTCGCTGGGTCGGTGGGGGCGCTGTCGAGCTTCTACACCGACGCAGGCGACGTCCACGATGAGGCGGCTCGCGAGCTGCAGGTGCTGCGGCTGCTCGCGAAGCTGCCGACACTCGCGGCATACGCCTACCGCCACGGCGAAGGGCTGCCGTACGTGTTGCCGTCCGACGACCTCAGCTACCCGGCCAATCTGCTGTCGATGATGTTCCGGATGAGCGAACTGCGCTACGCGGGCGACCCGCGTCGCGAGCGCGCACTCGACGTGCTGCTGATGGTCCACGCCGACCACGAGCAGAGCGCCGCGACGACCGCCGTCCGCGCGGTCGGATCGACGTCGGCGGACCCTTACGCGGCGGTCGCGGCCGGCGTGGCTGCGCTGTCCTCGCCGATGCGAGGTTCAGCCGACCGCGACGTGCTGCGGATGCTACGTCGAATCGAGCGGCCCGAGAACGTCCCGCCGTTCCTGGAGCGGGTCCGTCGCGGCGAGGAGCGACTGGTCGGCTTCGGGCATTTCGTGTACCGCAACAGCGACCCTCGCGCGGCGATCCTCCGAGCACAGCTGGACACGGTCTACGAGGACCGCCCCGGCGACCCGCTGGTGCAGGTCGCCGACGAGTTGGCCGGCCGGGTGGAGCAGGACGAGGAGTTCCGATCAAGGCGCCTGTTCTTCCCGAACGTCGATCTGTTCACCGGCCTGACCTATCAGGCGATCGGGATCCCCGAGTCGATGTTCGGCGTGATGTTCGCGCTTGCGCGGACCGCCGGCTGGATCGCACAGTGGCGTGAGATGGTCCTCGATCCGGACCAGGGGGCAGTCCGCCCGCGCCAGCTGTACGTGGGCCCCCTCGGCCGCTCATATCTGCCGCTGGCGCAGCGCTCCTAGAGCGGCGCTCCGGCGCAAACCCGCCCCGCCGGGCACGGCAACCGGTCCGGGCGCGTTCTTCACAATTTCTGTACGCCTCAGGGCCGAATCTGAACGTCCCCTTCACGCGCACGGGTGGACGATGCCTACATGGACATCGTCTCGGTCTCACTCGGAATCCTGATGTTCGCCGTGCTGTTCGGCCTGATCCTCGCGATCGACCGGATATGAGCGGCGCAGGCGTGATCGCGTTCCCGGCGTTGGCCGGGCATATGGGCACAGCGGACGTGATCGGTCTCGTCGTCTCGATACTGATCTGCGGCTACCTCCTGTACGCGCTTCTGCGAGGCGAGAGGCTCTAGGGCGGTGACGTTCCTCGGATGGCTCACGATCGTCGGCTTCGCGGCGATTCTGACACTGCTGGCGCTTCCGCTCGGCGCGTACATGGCGGCCGTCTACGCGCGCGAGCGCTCGTTCATGGACCCGGTGATGCGGCTACCCGAGCGCTTCCTGTACCGGGTCATGCGGGTCGATCCCGACCACGGTCAGGACTGGAAGGCGTACGCCAAGAGCCTGATCATCTTCTCTCTCGCGGGCTGGCTGTTGCTCTACTTCTTCCTGCGCACGCAGATGCTGTGGAACTGGACGGGTCTGAACCCGATGGGGTTTCACTCGGCGCCCTGGAACGTGACGTTCAACACGGTCTCGTCGTTCATCACGAACACGAACTGGCAGTACTACGGCGGCGAGACGACGTTGAGCTACTTCAGCCAGATGGCCGGGCTGACCGTCCAGAACTATCTCTCTGCCGCGGTCGGCATCTCCGTCGCGATCGCGCTGATCCGCGGGATCATCGGACGCAGCGGCAAGAGCATCGGGAACTTCTGGCAGGACCTGATCCGCACCATCCTGTGGGTCGAGTTGCCGCTGTCGATCATCCTCGCGGTCGTCCTCGTCTCACAGGGGGCGCTCCAGAACTTCTCCCACTACCTCAGCTTCACCGGGATCACGCATCTCGCCAACCAGATCGCGATGGGTCCGGTCGCGTCGCAGGAGGCGATCAAGCTGATCGGCACCAACGGCGGCGGCTTCTTCAACACCAACTCCGCGCACCCGTTCGAGAACCCGACCGGCCTCACCAACTTCGTGGAGATGCTCGCGGTGCTGAGCATCCCGGCCGCGCTGGTGTTCACGTACGGCAAGATGTCCGGCAACCGCCGCCAGGGCTACGCGATCTACTCGACGATGATGGTGATGTTCCTCGGCGCGGCGATCGTCGCGTACATCGCCGAGGCACACGGATCGCCCGCGCAGCACGCGGCCGGCCTGCACACCGCGGTCGCTGCCCACTCCACTGGCGGCAACATCGAGGGCAAGGAACAGCGGTTCGGGATCGCCGGCTCGGCGCTGTTCGACGTCGTCACGACGGTCACGTCCTGCGGCGCGGTCAACAGCACGCTCGAGTCGTTCACCGGCATCGGCGGCGCCGTCCCGTTCGCGAACCTGAGCGCCAGCGAGGTGATCTTCGGCGGCGTCGGCACCGGCCTCTACTCGATCCTGCTGTACGTGCTGCTGGCGGTGTTCATCGGCGGACTGATGGTCGGCCGCACGCCCGAATACCTCGGTAAGAAGATCGAGGCGCGCGAGATCAAGCTGGTCGCGATCGGGCTGCTGATCACGCCGCTGGCCGCGCTGTTCTGCACCGCGCTGGCGACTGCCAGCGCGGCCGGTCGCGCGTCGATCGACACCGCGGTCACCGGCTCCGGTCCGCAGGGCTTCTCGGAGACTTTCTACGCCTACCTGAGCCAGGCCAACAACAACGGCTCGGCGTTCCCGGGCTACACCGGATTCATCCAGCCCAACGCGGGCAACCTCGGATCACACGGGATCACGTTCGCCAACCTGCTCGGCGGCTTCGACATGTTGTTCGCGCGCTACGCGCCGATCCTGTTCGCGCTCGCGGTCGCGGGCTCGCTCGCCGGCAAGCGCGTCAGCCCCGCCGGCCTCGGGACGATGCGGACCGACAACCCGACCTTCGTGATCCTGCTGATCGGCGTGATCGTGCTCGTCGGCGCACTGACGTTCTTCCCCGCCCTGCTGCTCGGACCGATCGTCCAGGGCCTGACCTCCCATCTGTACTCATGAAGCGAGACCTCGTCACAGCCGGGATCGGGATCATCGTGTTGACGCTGCTCTGCGGGGTGGTCTACCCGCTGTTGATCACCGGCGTCAGCCAGGTCGCGTTCCCGGGCAACGCCGACGGTCAGCAGATCTTCGTGCACGGCAAGCTCGTGGGCTCGAAGATCATCGGCCAGAACTTCGCCGATCAGACCTACAGGCACGGCAAGCCGGTGCTGACCAGCGCGGGCGCGCCGGTCACGGTGCCCGATCCGCGCTACTTCCAGACGCGCCCGTCCGGCACCGCGCCGTCGGACAACGCCGCCGCCACCGCGTTCGCCAATTACGGCCCGAACAGCACGATCACGCTGAAGGCCCTTCAGTCGAACATCGCGGCCTACATCGCGCTCAACGGCCGCTACTACCCGGGCGGTCTGACGGCCGCGAAGATACCCGTGGACGCGGCCGATACCTCCGCTTCTGGCATCGACCCTCAGATCTCGGTCGCCAACGCGGACATCCAGGCCTACCGGATCGCCGCCGTGCGCCGCCTTCCGCTCGCGACCGTCCATCGATTGATCTCCGACTACACCTCCGGCCGCGGGCTGGGTTTCTCCGGTGAGCCCGGCGTGGACGTGCTCGAGTGCAACCTGGCGCTCGATCGGCTGACAGGAAGGCGATGAGCACGCCGACCCAGATGCTCGCCGCCACCGCGACGCCACACGAGCGCCGGGCGATCTCCCTGTTCCGCCCGGACATCGTGTATCGCGCGCTGCTGGAGAGCCTGACAAAGCTCGACCCGCGCGTGCAGATCCGAAACCCGGTGATGTTCGTCGTCGAGATCGGCGCGCTGATCACGACCTTGACCTGGCTCAATCAGGTGTTCGGCGGCCCCGCGCTCGGCGGCAACGACCCCGCCTGGTACACGCTGACGATCTCGATCTGGCTGTGGCTGACCGTCGTGTTCGCGAACATGGCCGAGGCGTTCGCCGAGGGCCGTGGCCGCGCGCAGGCCGACACACTGCGTGCGATGCGTCAGGAGACGGTCGCCAGACTCAGGGACGGGACCGTCAAGCAGGCGGCCGAGCTGGGCCGCGGTGACATCGTGGTGGTCGAGGCCGGCGAGCTGATCCCCGGCGACGGGACCGTGATCGAGGGCATCGCCACGGTCGACGAGTCGGCGATCACCGGCGAGTCGGCACCGGTGATCCGGGAGTCCGGCGGGGACCGCAGCGCGGTCACCGGCGGAACGCGTGTGACCTCCGACAGGCTCGTGATCGAGATCACGCAGGAGCCGGGACAGTCCTTTCTGGACCGAATGATCAGCCTGGTGGAGGGAGCCGAGCGCCGCAAGACCCCGAACGAGGTCGCGCTGAACATCCTGCTCGCCGGACTGACCCTCGTGTTCATGATCGTCGTCGCAACGCTGCGGCCGTTCGGCCTGTTCGCGCACACACCGATCTCCGAGACGACGCTGATCTCGTTGCTCGTCGCGCTGATCCCGACCACGATCGGCGCCCTGCTGTCGGCGATCGGGATCGCCGGCATGGACCGGCTCGTGCGCCGCAACGTCCTCGCGCTATCGGGCCGGGCTGTCGAGGCCTCCGGCGACGTCGACGTGCTGCTGCTCGACAAGACCGGAACGATCACGATCGGCAACCGGCTCGCGTCCGAGTTCATCCCGATGCCCGGCGTATCGGAGGCCGAGCTGGCCGAGGTCGCACAGCTCTCCTCGCTGGCCGACGAAACGCCGGAGGGCCGGTCGATCGTCGTGCTCGCCAAGCGCTTCGGGATTCGAGAGCACGACATGAACGAGCTGCACGCCGAGTTCGTGCCGTTCACGGCGCAGACCCGGATGAGTGGTATCGACGTCGACGGCACGCGCCTGCGCAAGGGCGCGGGCGATGCCGTGATCAAGTTCGTCACCGACGAGGGCGGGCACCCGCCGGCCGAGCTTCAGCTGGTCCTGGATCGGATCGGCCGTGAAGGCGGGACGCCGCTGGCGGTCGCCCGCAACGCGCAGGTGATGGGCGTGATCTACCTCAAGGACACGATCAAGGAGGGCATGAGCCAACGCTTCGACCAGCTCCGCGCGATGGGGATCCAGACGATCATGATCACCGGCGACAACAAGCTGACGGCTGCCAAGATCGCCGAGGAGTCAGGCGTTGACGACTTTCTGGCCGAGGCGACACCGGAGGCGAAGCTGGCGCTGATCCGCGAACAGCAGGCCGGTGGGCGGATGGTGGCAATGACCGGTGACGGCACCAACGATGCGCCCGCGCTCGCCCAGGCCGACGTCGGCGTGGCGATGAACACGGGCACGCAGGCGGCGCGTGAGGCCGGGAACATGGTCGACCTCGACTCCAACCCTACGAAGCTGATCGAGATCGTCGAGGTCGGCAAGCAGCTGCTGATCACCCGCGGCGCGCTGACCACGTTCTCGATCGCCAACGACGTCGCCAAGTACTTCGCGATCCTGCCCGCGATCTTCATCAGCACATGGGCGTACACGGGCAGCCACGGCAAAGGCCCGCTGAGCGTGCTCAACGTCATGAATCTGGGCACACCCGAGTCGGCCGTGATCTCTGCGATCATCTTCAACGCGATCGTGATCCCGCTGCTGATCCCGATCTCGCTCCGAGGCGTCAGATTCCGCGCGATCGGCGCGAGCGCGTTATTGCGCCGCAACATGCTGATCTACGGCCTCGGCGGCCTGATCGCCCCATTCATCGGCATCAAGCTGATCGACCTCGTGGTGCACAACCTGCTCGGAGCTTGATGGCCCGTGGCCGTTACAAGATCTTCCTCGGAATGGCCGCCGGCGTTGGCAAGACCTACCGCATGCTCCAGGAGGGGCAGGCCGAGGCGGAGGCGGGACGCGACGTCGTGATCGGCTACCTCGAGCCGCACGGACGCGCTGAGACGCAGGCGCAGGCCGACGGTCTCGAGATCGTCGCGCGGCGCACGGTGGACTACCGGGGCACGACCATGACCGAGATGAACCTGCCGGCGATCCTGCGCCGCTCGCCGGAGCTGTGCCTGATCGACGAGCTCGCCCACACCAACGTGCCGGGGCTCCCCCACGCCAAGCGCTACGAGGACATCGACGACGTGCTCGGAGCCGGCATCGACGTGTTCTCGACGGTCAACGTCCAGCACCTCGAAAGCCTCAACGACCAGGTCTGCGACCTGACCGGCATCCGCGTGCGCGAAACCGTGCCCGACGCCGTGATCGGCACTGCCGACGACGTGGTCCTGATCGACATCACGCCGCAGTCGCTGGTTGAGCGGCTGCTCGCGGGCAAGGTCTACCCCGGCGAGCGGGTCCAGGCGGCGCTGGAGAACTTCTTCAAGCTCGAGAACCTGTCCGCGCTGCGCGAGGTCGCTCTTCGGCAGGTGGCCGAGGAGGTCGAAGCCAAGCGGATCGTCACCTCCGAGCTGCCCGGTCGCCCGGGCGAAGAGCGCCTGGTCAATACCTCGGCGCCGACCGCGCTCGGCGAACGGCTGCTGGCGCTCGTCAAACCGCGGCCGGAGTCCCAGCGCGTCGTGCGCCGCGCTTGGCGGTCGGCCCAGCGCCTCGGTGCCGAGCTCGACCTCCTATGGGTCACCGACCACGAGCCGGGCGAGGACGAACAGCAGCAGCTCGATGCGCTGCGACGGCTGGCCAGCGTGCTCGGCGCGCACCTGCTCGTGGAGCGAGGCGTAGACGTCGTGGCCGTCGCCGAGCGGGTCGCCGTCGAGCGCGGAACGACCTACGTGCTGATCGGCGCCCCTTCGAGGCGCAGCCTTCCCAAGCGGCTCACCCGGCACTCGCTACCGACCCGGTTGCTGGCGGCGATGCCCGGGATCGACCTGCGGATCGTCGCCGACCGGAGCCTGCGGACCGAGAGCGAGCGGGCGTGACCGCAGTGGCGGTGATCGTCATCGCCGTGCTGGCGGTGATCGTCGCCTGGCAGGCGGCGATTCGCCTGCGGCGTGCTCCGGCGCGCCCGGCGGCTCCCCGAGGCACCGGCACGGCCCGGATCGTATTTCCGTTCACAGCCGACGGCCTGTCGTCGCGGGCTCTGGACTCGGCCCTGCGAATCGCCCGTGCCGAGCAGGCCGTGCTGGTCCCGGTGTTCCTCGTGCGCGTGGCGCTCCGGCTGCCGCTGGACACGCCGCTGCCGCGACAGTCGAATGTGGCACTGCCGATGCTCGAGGCGATCGAACAGCGGGCGGCCAAGTTCAGCGTGCCCGTCGATGCCCGGATCGAGCGTGGAAGGACCTATCGGCACGCGCTGCACCGCACAATCGAGCACGAGCAGTTCGATCGCCTTGTGATCGCAGCCAGCGGCCACGACCAGCCGGGGTTCGATGCTCACGACGTCGCCTGGCTGATCGACGGGGCACCGGGCGAAGTGCTGATCCTCCGCACCGATCCCCAGGCCACGTCGCCTGTAGCGTTCTCCGCGTGTCCGCCGCCCATGCACTCGCGCTCGTCGCGGCCGGCATCGCCGCGGGCACGATCAACACGGTCGTCGGCAGCGGCACTCTGATCACCTTCCCGGTGCTGTTGGCGCTCGGCTACCCGCCGGTCGTCGCCAACGTGTCGAACACGATCGGGCTGGTGCCGGGCTCGATCTCCGGGGTGATCGGCTACCGCGCCGAGCTCCGCGGCCAGCGTCACCGCATCTACTCGCTGACGCCAGCCTCGGTGATCGGATCCGCGATCGGCGCAGCGCTCCTGCTGAGCCTTCCGGCCTCGGCGTTCAAGGCGATCGTCCCGGTGTTCATCGCGATCGCGCTGGCGGCGATCATCGCGCAGCCGCGGCTGGTCACGATCATCGGCGCCCATCGCGACGGCGCGCGCCGGCGCCCCGGACCGCTGCTGCTGGCCGGGGTGGCGCTGACCGGCGTCTACGGCGGCTATTTCGGCGCCGCGCAGGGAATCATGTTGATCGCGATCCTGTCGCTCGCGATCGACGACACGCTCCAGCGTGTCAACGCGCTCAAGAACGTCCTGGCCGGCTGCGTGAACCTGGTCGCGGGCGTGATCTTCGCGCTCGTCGCGCAGGTGGCGTGGGGTGCGGCCGCACTGCTCGCAATCGGCGCGGTGCTGGGCGGGATGATCGGGGCGCGGTGGGGGCGGCGACTACCGCCCGACGCCCTGCGGGGCGTGATCGTGCTGGTCGGCGCCGTCGCGATCGTCAGGCTGATCTGAGGGGGCGCTCAGCAGGCGCTCGCGCAGCCTCTCCCCCGCGCCCGCGCCGGCCTGGGCTGCTCGGCGCGCGCGCTCCTCATCCAGCTCGACGCCCTGCCGGTGGGCGAGGTCGAGCAGGGCCTGGCGCTCCTCGTCCTGGGCGGCGAACCGGAAGAACAGCCAGCCGAGCATCAGGATCGTCAGGACGCTCTGCTCGATCATCATCGCGGCGCCGGCCAGGCTCTGGTCCGACAGCGCGTTCAACCCGTGTGCGGCGTCGGTGGCCTCGTACACCGGGTAGAACACCGTCCCTGACCAGATCAGGACGTTGCCGAGCACCGCGCCGGCGAAGCGCACCGCGAGGATGTAGCCGAGCATCGCCCAGCCGTTGAACCACCGCGGCTTGGGCAGCGGCCCGAGCAGCGCCAACCAGAGCAGCGTGCCGGCCCAGAGCATGCAGAAATGCTCGAGCGCGTGCACGATGTCGACCCGCACCGCCAGGTCGTAGGCCGCCGGCACGTGCCAGACGTAGATGTTCACCGTCCACACCGTGAACGCCACGATCGGGTTGACCAGCACCCGCAGCGGCCGGGTCGGGCGGAATTGCAGCAGCGGCGCCAGGATCGGTCCGGTCAGGCCGAGCGCGATCAGCAGTGAGCTGATGTCCCCGATCACGATGTGCTGGATCATGTGGGCGAACAGCAGCTCGTCCGCGAGCGAGTCAAGCGGCGGCAGCTGCACCGCGGTCATCGCCGCCACCCCGCTCGTGAAGCAGACCGCGCGCCAGCGGACCACCGGCCGGTGCTGGGCGGCGAGTGTCGCCGCGCGGCGCCAGTACAGCGACAGGTAGACGCCGCACGCGACGATCGGCGGCAGGGCCTCTGCTATGTGCAGACCCGCGAACAGGGGTCCAAGTCTAGGACCGCACCCTCACCGGTCTGCTTTCTGTCAACCGTCGGCGGGCCGCGCTGTGGACCCCCGCACACGCAGCGTCGGCTCGATCAGCACTCGCCGGCGCGAGCGGCGACCGTGGATCGCGGCGAGCACCATCGCGACCGCGGTCCCCGCGAGCTGCTCGTACTCCCAATCGAAGCTCGTCAGCGCCGGTGACAGCAGCGCCGAGACCGGGTGGTCGTCGTAGCCGATCACGGACAGCTGGTCCGGGATCGACGCTCCCAGCTCGGCGCAGGCGGCGTAGACGCCATAGGCGATCGAGTCCGAGAAGCAGAAGGCCGCCGTCGGTGGTCGATCGGCCCGCAGCAGGGAGCGGGCGAGGTCGGTGGCCTCGCCCAGCTCGTAGAGAGCGCTCAGGACCGTCACGTCCAGTCCGAGCCGGTCGGCCTCCGCGGCGACGAACACCTCGGCCGGGCGATCAGTGGTCGGCGGACCCGGCGGGCACAGGACTGCGATTCGCGCGTGCCCCAGGGCGTGCAGGTGCTCCAGGGCGCAGCGCACCCCCGTGCGGTTGTCGAACAGCACCTCACCGGCCGCGCCGCCCCCGGTCAGCGCATCCCCGATCGAGACCACAGCCAGTGACTCCGCCAGCTCGGACCAGAATTCGTCCGCCGGGTCGACCGGGGAGACGATCAGCCCGTCGACCTGCTGGTCGCGCAGCTGTGCCGCCAGCATCCGCTGGCGCGCCGCGTCGCCGCCGGCGTCGAGGATCAGCGCGAAGTGGTCGTGTGCGAGCAGCTCGCGGCCCGCCTGCGCAACGAACCGCTGCTGGGAGAGATCTTGAAGCGAGGGGCCGAGGATCCCGACCATTCCGGTCCTGCCGCTCGCGAGTGCGCGCGCGATCGGGTTGGCCTCGTACCCAAGCTCGTCCGCGACCTGGCGAACCCGCTCCTGTGTCTCGACGGAGACCTGCACGCCGCGCAGGGCATACGAAACGGCCGCCGTCGATACGCCGGCAGCATCGGCTACCTCCCGGATCGTCACGCGCTTGCCGGCCGGGCTCACTTGGAGCAAAGGCTAACGCCGCTCTCGCCAGATCTTGACATCAGTTGACTTAAGCGGTTCACTTAAGCGGTTCATGAAACGCTTCACCTCCGGCCTGCCTGACCCGAGCGCTCCGTTGAGCTGCCTCCCAGAGCGCAACCTCGAGCGTCACGAGCTAGAGGAACTGGTCGAGCAACTCGAGCGTCACGACGCGCTGTGGCGCGG
>Ga0075021_10000653_pt1 | contig 18057 bp, 21 predicted proteins | sample ColStrG_CSR_2012_FD_72749 | JGI IMG/M metagenome (GOLD analysis project Ga0075021, IMG submission 72749) | Freshwater sediment microbial communities in response to fracking from Pennsylvania, USA - Cold Stream Run_MetaG_CSR_2012 | ecosystem: Environmental > Aquatic > Freshwater > Creek >...
GTGGTAGTGCAACGGTTTTGTAAACCGTAGGTCGGGGGTTCGAATCCCTCAGCCGGCAGATCCGAATCAGGGTCCTAACCGGGCACATGGTACCCATTATTCTTCCGGAGACATCGATGATGGGATGGATTCTCCCGCTTTTCCCTCGGCCGAGGTAGCGGGAAGATCGCTGCGTCCGAGGATTCCCCTCGAGGACGAACGGCGATGATCCACGTAACAACGATTGGTATCGATACCGCGAAACGGATTTTCTTTCTGCACGGCGAGAAGAGTGCTGGGAAGATGGTGCTTAGGCAGAAGCTGACTCGCCAGCAACTGATTTCCTACCTGGCACTTCAACCTCTCGGCACGATCGCAATAGAGGCCGTTTGCGGCGCGCACCATTGGGCTCGGACTTTTTCAAAGCTGGGACACGAAGTTCGGATGATCCATCCGAAGTTCGTCCAGCCATTCGTCGAGATCAACAATAACGACTGAAATGATGCTGCAGCGATTTGCGAGGCGGCGCAGCGGCCCACCATGCGGTTCGAAGCGCCGAAGTCGCTAGAGCAGCAAGACTTGCTTGCTTTGCTTAGTAATGATTGGTCGTTCAGCGGACGAGCCTGTGCAATCAGATTCGAGCCTCTTTGCGTTTGACATACGGAGGAGCAATTTTTGATGGCGACATCGTTCGCAACTTTCCCAATATCTTAGCCAAATGTCATGGAAGTCAATGTCGGCCCACTGGAATGTGATTGACAGATCTTACGCCTCGCTTCATTATGCAACACTGTTACAAAACCGGAGATGATCATGGAGCCCGTGCTAATGATGCGGCCTGGCGAACCTCGACTCCCAGGGCAGAGCGTTCAAGATATTCTGAGGGCTGACGGTGAGCGGCAACCTCCGGCCTATACTACGGTCTCTGACGTCACGATTCCCAATGCTGAAGTGGGGTTCGAGCGTTACACATCTCAGGAATTCTTCGATCTCGAGATGGAGAGAATGTGGCCGCGGACGTGGCAATGGGTCTGTCGCGAGGAGCATATCCCTGAACCGGGTGATTACTACGTTTACGATATTGGCCGATATTCGTTCATCATCATCCGAACAAAGAGCCGCGCAATCAAGGCCTATTACAACGCGTGCTTGCATCGCGGGACCAAGCTGAAGCCGTCCGCGAGCGAAGGATCGGCGAACGAGCTTCGATGCCCGTTTCACGGTTGGGCATGGTCCTTGGATGGAGACCTCGTTCGACAGCCTTGTGCTTGGGAGTTTCAGCATCTGAGCTCCCAAGATCTGAAATTGCCCGAAGCCCGGGTCGGCAGCTGGGGCGGGTTTGTTTTCCTCAACATGGATTCGAACGCGATCCCGCTCGACGAGTATCTCGCGCCGCTCCCCGACCACGCAAAGGGACTGGAGAATCGCTATGTTGCGCTTCACATCCAGAAGGAACTCAACTGCAATTGGAAGATTGCCTCGGAGGCGTTCGTCGAGTCCTATCATGTGCTCGAGACTCACCCACAACTATTGGTGGGCAATGGCCATGTGGGCCAGTACGATGTTTACAGTGATCACGTTAATCGACTTTTCATACCCAGTGCGGTGCCGGCTGGCTATTTTGAGAAAAAGCCCACCGAACAAGAAATGCTGGACAGCATGGTTCTTGGCGATCGTTCGATGATCGGAGACAAACTGACCGTGCCTGAAGGGGGGTCAGCTCGTAAGGTGATGGCTCAATACTTTCGAGACCTCGCTGGCGGTGACGTATCCAAGCTGAGCACGACTGAGGTCATCGACACGTTGAATTATCTTGTTTTCCCCAACGGACAATTTTTTCCATCGGTGACGTTTCCGGTCTTTTATCGCTTTCGTCCACTCGACATGAGTCCGCACCGCACGCTGTATGATTTGTTGCTTCTCAACGTGGTGCCCGAAGGCAGTCCCCGCCCACCGCCAGCTGAGCCGATTCGCATCAAACACGAGCAGTCATATACGACGGTGCCCGGTGTTGATGCGGCACTCGGCCATATCTTCGATCAGGATACGGCGAACATGGCGTGGATGCATGAAGGAATGCAGGCGTCAAAACGCAAAACAGCAGTGTCCGCCGAATATCAGGAAGTTCGCATCCGCCATATACATCAGACCTTGGACAAGTATCTCGCGCGCACGCCGTGATTGGGAGTAATTGACATCGCCATCAATGATTCAAGATTCACCTTGCGACAGTATCCCGCCATTTTCTTTGCCCGAGAAGCGATATTTCAATGAGGAACATAGTGTGACACTGCAAGAACCGCTAAAGCTCATCGGTCTGCTGGTACGGCGACCGGATCTCACGCTCGAGCAATTTTCGCATCACTGGCGGACACGGCACCGTGATCTGTCTCTGTTGCTGATCGCGCCGGGAATCATGCACGGCTATGTGCAAAATCACCGCAGGCCAGACTCAAATCCAATACCAGGTTTGCCGCTGGCCGGCGATGGCTTTCCGGAACTGTGGACGCGCGGAGTGGATGTCCTGGCGCGTCTCGGAGCCGCCCCGGAATATTTGGAGGGCGCTTTCCTGGATGAGTCCAACTTCATGGACGGGCATTCGCAAGCGCTGCTCGCCCGCGAGATCGTCATCGATGATGGGCCGGGACGGGTGGCGGCGCCGTCACTCCTCAAGGTCATGATGTTTTTCAAGCGGGCCGCCGGCGTGCGCTACGCGGAGTTTGCGAACGGGTGGCAGGCGACTTCGCATCCGGTCTTGATGCCGGGGGCGAGGCCTTTGCGGCTGATCCGCCACCTGTCCATCGAACTTCCCGGTGACGCTGGAGCCGCCTACGACGGCGTGCAGACCTACGCTGGCCAGGAAGCGAGCTATTGGCCGGACATTTCAAGTTTCCTGGCCGCCTGGGAGCAGCGCAGGCAGGGGCCGGACTATCTTGATGAAAAACAGACCATCGGCGTCATCGTGCGCGAAGAGCCGGTGTTGTTTCCCATCCATTCGGCGCGATAAGCGGACCACTGATTGCTTCGGGAGATTGCCATGACTGGATCGTGCACGGGACTGATTCAAGCTGCATTTATCGTCAATGATCTGGAGGACGCGGTGCGGCGCTGGCTGGCGACTGCCCGGGTCGGCCCGTTCTTCATCATTCCGCATGCGAAAGTAGAGTGTGTGCTGTATCGGGGCGCCCCCGCGGTGCTCGACTTCAGCGCCGCGTTGGCGCAGGCAGGACCCCTGCAGATTGAATTGATTCAGCAGCACAGCGACACCCCGTCGGCCTATCGGGACGTCTACCCCAAGGGCAGGGAGGGATTTCACCACGTGTGCATGATGACGAACGACTTTGATGCCGAACTGGCGCGGCACGCGGCGGAGGACAGTCCCACCGCGACGCAGGGCGCCTTTGGCGACATGCGCTTTGCCTATGTCGACACGCGTGCGCGGCTCGGTCACATGACCGAGATCATCGAGGATCGCGCCTCGATCAAGGAGATGTTCAAGCTGATTGCGGACGCCTGCGCCAGCTGGAATGGCGAGAATCCGATTCGCTATCTGTGAGACAGATTCCCGCTAAATCGGTTGTCAGGCTATTGAGCGTGCTTTGCGCGGGTATTCTGTTGAATTGTCTATCGTCGCCGTGCGCAAGTGCCGCGGCACCCGGCATTGCCACGGGGGCGCCGGAATTTTCCGTCGTCCAAGCTGACCTTGGCCGCGCGCTTTACGTGTCGAAATGCGCATCGTGCCATGGGAGCAGCCTCGAGGGCGGCGCAGGACCGGCGCTAGTGGGCGAGGCGATTCTCGCGAAATGGTCCCAAGACGGGAAGACGGTCGCAAACCTGCACTTTGTGATTAAGAACACCATGCCCATGGGTGCACCAGGCAGTCTCACCGACGATCAATACGTCGACGTGGTCGCCTATATCCTCCTGAGTAATCACATTCCGGCGGGTGCGGCACCGCTTGAAGAGAGCAATATGAACGTCGTGCTCAAGGGGGGCATGGCCGCGACTGGGTTGGCGCGGGTACGTCCGGCAACGCCGGCTGCGCAAATGGTCGCAATCAAGGCTACGACCGCCATTCCAGATGATCGCGAAATTGCGAGTCCCAATGAGGCGGACTGGCTGATGTACAACAAGAGCCTGGACGGCCAACGCTACTCGAAACTGGATCAGATAACCGCCCGCAACGCCAGGAATCTGATTGTCAGTTGCATTTTTCAGTTTGGAGAATTGGGCTCATTTCAATCTGCTCCCATCGTCTATGACGGCATGATGTATGTAACGACGCCGTTCAACACATTTGCCCTGAATCCCAAGACCTGTGAAAAGATTTGGATGCATGCGTATCCGCCCGACAATTCCATGTCGGTCAAGATCAACCGTGGCGTATCGATTTACCGCGGCAAGCTGTTTCGGGTTACTCCAAACGATCATGTCCTTGCGATCGATGCGAAAACCGGCAAGCTTTTGTGGGATGTCCTTTTGGCCGACAAGGACCATGGCTACTGGATGAGTGCGGCCCCGATCGCGTACGAAGGCAGGGTGTTCATCGGGGAGGCGGGTGCTGATTGGGGTGCCAATGGACACATCTACGGTCTCGACGCCGAGACCGGTCGCGTCGACTGGACGTTCGATGTCATTCCGACGGGAGATCAATTTGGCGCTGACACTTGGGGCGCGGGGGCGCAACGCGGCGGAGGGTCGATGTGGACGACCTATACGCTGGTTTCAGAGACCGGTTTGCTCTACGCGTCGGTCGGAAATCCTGCGCCAAGTTTCAATGGAGCGATGCGGCCCGGGGCCAATCTGTTTACCGATTCGGTGGTGGTATTGAACTCGCATACCGGCAAGCTGGCGTGGTACGTGCAGCAGACGCCGCACGATGTGCATGATTGGGACACGGCGGCCGCTCCCGTGGTTTACGATCGGGGCGCAAAGGCCTTTTTGGCGGTAGCGACCAAGAGCGGCTGGCTGTTCATCTACGACCGTGCAACGCACAAACTGCTGTCCAAGACCGAAGTAAGCCCGCAGGAAAATGTCGACATGCCGATGTCGACAGCGGGGGTGCATCACTGCCCGGGGATTCTTGGCGGAGTACAATGGAACGGTCCAGCGTATTCGCCACGCGATGGTCTGCTGTTTGTCAATTCCGTGAATTGGTGCGGCACGTCGCGCCTCGCCGAGGATCGTTACGAGGAGGGCTCGTCCTATCTGGACGGAAGTCACACCTGGGACCCGATCGAATCGGCCCGGGGGTGGACAAAGGCGTTCGATGCGGTCACGGGAAAGCTGGTTTGGTCGCGCGAGACCGGTGCTCCGATGGTGGCAGCATTGACGCCGACGGCCAGCGGCGTCGTGTTCACTGGCGAATTAAGCGGAAAATTTACAGTGCTGAGCGCAAAGAATGGCGAGATCCTCTATCAGTTCAACACGGGCGGCGCAGTTGCCGGTGCCGCGTCGACGTATCTTATCGACGGGAAGCAGTATATTGCGGTGACCACCGGCAATGCGTCGCGCAGCGTATGGAAAACCACGGGTGCGATGACGCTTCTCGTATTCTCGCTGCCGGAAACACGATGATCAACGTGAAGTGTGTTCAATATTCAAAAGACAGCATGCATTTGCGGGAGTAATTCACGTGGTCAGCATCAAATTCATCGAGGCAAGCGGAGCGGAGCATGAGGTATCCGCTCAACCGGGCCAGACTGTCATGGAATCGGCGATCTGGAACAACGTTCCTGGGATTGATGCCGAGTGCGGCGGCTCGATGGCGTGTTCCACGTGTATCGTGCACGTGGACGACGACTGGGGCGGCAGATTTCCATTGCCTACAACCACTGAAACCGAACTCATTTCCTGTCATCCGTTTGTAAAATCAGGCTCGCGGCTGTCGTGTCAGTTGAGGGTCGTGGAATCGACAGACGGGCTCATCCTGCGGCTGCCGCCTGCACAGAAATGAGTCGTTCGCTGAGGCAACCGTCAAAGGAGCGTTTACGATGAATATTCCTGACCATGTGCGTCCCGACCATGTCGTCGACATCGATGTGCACGCGCTGCCGGGCACGTACGCGAATTTTCATGATGCCTGGATCAAATTCCAGCGTTCCGCACCGGCCGACGCGGATCTGGTTTGGACCACTCAAAATGGCGGCCACTGGATCCCGGTCAGAGGCAGCGCGATTAACGCAATCTTCGCCGACCACGAGCATTTTTCCTCGCGGATCGCCCAAGTTCCGCGCGAGCGGGGCCTTGCCTACAAGTCCCGCCCGCAAACGATGGATCTGCCCGAACACCGCGGATTCCGGAATTTGCTCGGTCCGTTGGTGTCGCCTAAGTTCGTTCGCAGCATTGAACCCTTCATCCGCGCGACAACGGTTGAGCTGATCGAAGGATTCAAGGCCAGGGGCGGCTGCGAGTTCGTCCAGGATTTCGCCTTCCAGTTGCCGATTCGCGTGTTCATGAATCTCGTCGACCTGCCGATGAAAGACGCACGCATGCTCAAATCGCTCGCCGACGAAATTGCCCGCCCGACCGACAGGCCACTCGCGCAGGTCTACGCTGCTATGGAAGGCTATCTGCAACCTTACCTCGTGGCGCGAAAGCAGTCCCCGGGTACCGACATGCTCAGCCAATTCGTCAATGGAATCGTCGACGGTCGTCCTGTCACGCAGGCGGAGGCGATGGATGTGTGCACTCAGATGCTGTTTGGCGGCCTCGATACGGTTGCCGCAATGCTCGGCTTTGTCATTTATTTTTTTGCCGGCAGCGTCCGGCATCGCGCGGCAATCGTCAAGGATCCGTCACTGATCCCGGCGGCCGTCAATGAACTTATTCGCCGTTTTCCGATCGCGATTGCCGGACGGCTGGTCAAGGAAGACTATTCCTTCAATGGCCAGTTGCTGAAGAAGGACGACATCATTTCGATGCCGACCATGGTGCATGGCATGGATGAACGTGAGTTTGAAAACGCGCTGGACGTGGATTTCACGCGGGCGAATACGCGCAACTCGACCTTCGGTAACGGCATTCATCAGTGTCCGGGACAGTTTCTCGCCCGGACCGAGCTCAATATAACTCTGCAGGAATGGTTTGCCAGAATTCCGGAATTCGGGGTCGCGCCCGGCGCCGAAGTTCAGACTTACGGCGGAGCGGTTGGTTTGCTGAAGTCATTACCGCTGATGTGGTCTACGGTTTAAGAACGCCATCTACGACGTTGGACCGAAGTTTGCGCTGCGAATGTCCGCAGAAGCGCCGCCATTGCCCAGCAGTGTGCGCTGCTGGAAAGCGAGTGACGACGCCACATGAATATGAATTGGCACCGACAATGTCAATTTACTTTTTCGAGCCAGGGAGCATGGATTTTATTTCCGCAGCCAGAACTCGACGTTGCTTGGAGGGCGTCCACGCTTTGGGATCCAGAACAGCCTGTACTGCTAGTCCGATGATGGTGGCGAGAAGTCGCTGTGATCCAGCCTCGCTGTCAAAATCGGAGGCGAAATGAACTCGGAGCCGATCGGATTCCAAAAGATCCTTGATAAGACCCCGTGCCGCGGCGGCCGTCGCGATCTGCTCCCGCGCAAATGCATCGTTGGATGCAGCGCGACCCCAGAAGGCAATCCACATGCGCCAAGTCTGACGGCTCTCGGGTTCGATTGGAAGCAGGAGTTCCAGACAGTGCTGCAGATCCTCGTTGCATTGCAATTTCCGGACTCGACGTATTGCGTCGATCGCAGCTTCGCGAAACACGAAGCACAGCAATTCATCTTTGTTAGTGAAATAGTGCGAAACGATTTGGGTGCTATATCCGGCCGCGGCCGCGACGCGCCTGACGGTGATGGCATCTGGTCCGTCCTCTGCAATGATTTTCGTCGCTAAAGCGGCAATCGATCGCCGTCGCTTATCTCGGTCAACAACAAGGGGCATAGTGTGAGCATACCTGATTTGATTGCGTCGTATTGGACGCTAGCCGGAAATGCGTCCCCATTTGACGGCACCGGGTTGAGTCCGCATTCGTTTCGGGACCGTGTCGAGGCTGCGGCGCGTGCGGGATTCAAGGGCATCGGCAGCACTTACGACGATCTGGTCCATAACATCGGACGGTATGGATATGCGGGGATAAAGGCGATACTCGACGCAAACGGTATGAAGTACTTCGAGATCGAAGCGCTATTGGACTGGTTCACTGACGGTGAGCGTCGGCGCCATTCCAACGTCGTAAGGGCGGAAATGTTACGTTCGGCGGAAAAGTTGGGCGCTTATCAAATCAAGGTTGCCGGCGACCTTCACGGCGATTGGCCGATCGCCCGGATGGTCGCGCCGTATCGACAGTTGTGCAACCAGGCGATGTCCGCCGGCACACGCGTCAGTCTTGAGGTTTTGCCGTTCACGAACATCAAGAATCTGAGTGCGGGGCTGGCCGTCGTTGGCGACGCCGCAATCATGCACGGCGGATTGCTGCTTGACATTTGGCACGTCAATCGGAGCGGAACGTCTTACGCGGAAGTCGCCAAAGTTCCGAGTCAGTTCATCGCCGCGATCGAACTGAACGACGGTCCGCGAGACGTCGTTGAACCTCTTCTCCAGGAATCTATCGATAGACGAAAGCTTTGCGGGGAAGGGGATTTCGACGTTCCCGCATTCCTCGCAGCCGTTGGTCGTGCAGGCTATCGCGGGCCATTCGGAGTCGAAATTCTTTCTTCTGAGAATCGCTCCAGGCCTCTCGACGATGCCGCGCGATTGACATTCACGTCGACCTTGCACCAGTTTTCGCTCTAAGCGACGTGGTTACATTGTTCTCACGATCGTCTTCGGAACCAACCTACGTAGGCGGGACGACGCAAAAAAAGGTTTCCTGAAGCCGTGCAGTGCTTTCCCGGCGAAGAAGGCGGCAGAGATGGAAATGCGTGCGCTGTTGTTGATGGGCTTGGTATATCGGTTGCAAAAGGGCGGAATGACGCAAGCCGAGGCCGCCAAAGCGCTGGGAGTCACGCAGGCGCGAGTGTCTGATTTAAAGCGAGGAAAGATCGGCCGTTTTAGCATGGACCTGCTGGTACGCTTGGTAGCGCGTGCCGGCCTCAAACCCAAAAAAAATTGGCGGCATGAACGGCCAGGAAGTCCATTGATGTCCATTGAACGGTACGGAGTCACTCATTGTGCGCGACGCGATCTATCGTCGTCGCAGATATCAACCCGAAATCATTGAGTTTGACGTGCGCTGGTACCTGACGTATCGGCTCAGTTGTCTAGATCTCGTCGAGATGATGGGCGAGCGCGGGATCACCATATCCCACTCGACCGTTCTTCATTGGCTGCAGCGGTTTGTACCGGAGTTCGAAAAGCGTTGGGGTCGCTACGCCCACGTGTGCATACGTCCTTCAGTAAGGAGCTAAAGACCCATCAACGTCGGCCGCCGCGTAAGGTGAATCGCGACGGCGTTGCAGCGAGTCACCGAGCATTACGATTGCCAAGGAAGGAGAGTCCCGCGTGACGCTCAAATGAGTGATGCCTTGACATCATATTTGATGATGCTATGATGTCACCTCGAATTATCTAGGAAGATAGACATGCGCACCACATTGTCGATCGATGACGACGTGCTCGAGAAGGCACGGCGCGCGGCCGAAAGGGCGCGGGTGCCATTCCGCCAAGTGATCAACGAGGCCTTACGATCGGGGCTACGCACCTTGGAGAGCGAGGCCCCGTCCGCACCGTACCGCACAAAACCGCACAGGATGGGCCTCAAGGCAGGACGAAATCTGGACAACATTCAGGAGCTGCTCGCACATCTCGAAGGCGAAGCGTTCAAGTGATTCTAGTCGATGCCAACTTGCTGTTATATGCCGAGGACCAAGACAGCGTGCAGCATGAGGCTGCGCGAAGCTGGTGGGATGCTCAACTTTCTGGGGCCTCGCCAGTGTGCTTCTGTTGGACAGTTTTGTCGGCCTACATTCGCATTGGCACTAATCCGAGGGTGTTTGAGCGACCGTTGACATTGCGACAGGCGCTGACCCGGGTACAAAGCTGGTTGGATCAACCCGTAACGCGACTGATCCATGCGACGGAGCGGCACTGGACCGTTCTGCAGGAATGCCTGGCGAGTGGGCAAGCCATCGGAAATCTAGTGACCGATGCGCATTTGGCTGCACTGGCAATTCAGCACGGCTGCACGCTGATGTCGACTGACACCGACTTCGCCAAATTTCCGCAGGTAAGATGGGTAAATCCGCTGCACACAAGCGCCGCTTGAACTATCTGCTCTGCAATCGGCGCGCCAGGCAGGGCATCAAGTCGATGAAAAATTCTGAGGGTACCGGTGTGGGTACGTTAATGACGGTGGTCAGAAAACTAAGCTTTTTCTAGGTTCAATCGGTTCAATTCGAATCCCTCAGCCGGCAGATCCCGCCCCTCCAGCGACGTCAAACCAGATCCAGACAAGTCTGACGAAGTAGCAAAAATCTCTTTAATTTCAGTCTAAACGGGTACAGTCGCGTCGGGGCGCGTCGATTGACATGATGGCCCGGAGCGGGTTAAGTATTGGGGTAACACGGGTTTTCGAAAAGGTGTTACCCCATGTTGAGCGAAATCGCGATCCGAGCCGCTAAACCGCGCGAGAAGGCCTACAAGCTGTCCGATGAGCGTGGGCTGTATCTGCTGGTCAATCCCAATGGTTCGCGCTGGTGGCGCTTCAAATACTCGCGCTTCGGCAAGGAGCGCGGCCTGTCGTTGGGTGTCTATCCGGACGTCACTCTCGCGATGGCGCGCAAGCGCCGGGACGAAGCCCGCACGCAGCTGGCCGACGGCATCGATCCCAGCCATAAGCGCAAAGCCGAAAAGCTCTCCAACGCCAACACCTTTCGCGCAATCGCTGAGGAGTGGCTGGCACTGCAGAAGGACAAGCTCCACGTCCGGACGTACGACAAGGCGAAGTACCAACTCGAATCCTTCGTCTATCCACGGTTGGGCGACACGCCGATCACCAAGATCACGGCGCCTGATTTACTGGCCGCGTTGCGCAAGATCGAGGTTCGCGGCGCTCACGAAACCGCCCACCGGACTAAACAGCGCTGTGGGCAGATCTTCCGCTTTGCGATCGCTACCGGTAGGGCTGAGACGGACGTCTCCGTCCACCTCCGCGGTGCGCTGGCGCCGGTCGTGACGAAGAACCGCGCCGCCCTAACCGACCCTGCCGAAGTGGGGCAACTGCTGCGGGCCATCGAAGGCTACTCCGGCAGTTCGGTGACTGCCTACGCCCTGAAGCTGGCACCCCTAACGTTCGTTCGGCCGAGCGAGTTGCGATTGGCGGCCTGGTCCGAGTTCGACCTCGAGAATGCCGAGTGGCGTATCCCGGCCGAGCGGATGAAGATGGGTGACCTGCACGTCGTCCCGCTGTCGCGCCAGGCCGTCGAATTGTTCAAAGAACTGCGCTCGATCTCGGGAGCCGGTGAGTTCGTCTTCTCGTCACTGCGCAGCGCCCGCCGACCGATGAGCAACAACACCGTGAACGCGGCGCTGCGCCGCCTCGGTTACGCCAAGGACGAGATGACTGGTCATGGATTCCGCGCGCTCGCCTCCACCCTCCTGAACGAGCAGGGCTGGCATCCGGATCTGATCGAACTGCAGCTCGCGCACGCCGAGCGCAACAAGGTGCGGGCGGCCTACAATCGTGCTCAGCGACTTCCGGAACGCCGGAAGATGATGCAAGCCTGGGCCGACTATCTCGACGCGCTAAGGAACGACAAGACCGGCACCGTCGTAAACATTCGCGCGGCTTGAGAGCGGAGATCGTGTTAAGCGCTGCGGCCGTAACCTGAACACGAAATGAACGCGGCGCAGAGGCCTTCTGGTTGCGTTATACACGATCATTTCAGGTGACTCTGGATCGGTCTCTACGTCTGAATTTGGTGAAACAGAAATCTCAATAAGACCTGGAATTACAGGCTACAATTCCATAATCGTCTGCTAGCGTACAATGATGAATAGCACGCCGCGCGATCTGATATGCAATCAAGTGCTTGCGAATTGTCGCGGCACGCGGATCGGAAGAGGCGTGCTGCGATTTCCGATCCTAACCCCTTGTGCAGACATTGCCTTGCAAACGGCGCGCCCCGCGCCCTTTAATCTTGGTCACCGCCCTCGACCGCTCAGTTCCGTCGCGCCTCTCCTTCTCGCTGCGATCACCGCCACTTGCGTCGCAGTTCCGCAAGTCTCTGCCTCGCGAATTCTGTCGTGGCGACCGGAGGACACTGAGAGTTACTTCCGCTTGCAACTGATTGCGGCCACGTGCGACCGGCGTCCTGTGTTCGGTTTCTCTCCCACCGAGCTTGGCTTGCAACGAAGGTTCCGACGCCGGCTCGTTCAACCAGGCGGTGCAACAAACCGACGGGTGAGCGTACTTTGCCTTTGCTCGCCAGCATCCGAATCTCATCCAGAACCGCCTGCCGAAGTGGGGTGGGGCAGCGCTCGATGATCGTCAGGGCCGACTTTGCAGTCGGTCCCTTCAGGATCTCAGGGAATTCCAAATCACTTGCCAAATCGACTACTACGTCTTCAGTCCCGGTTGGTGCTGTCCCGAAAGTATTGGTAGTAGTAGTTGGTGTCGAATTATTCGGTTTGGAACCTAATTCAGTATTATTTATATCGCCTGAGTTACCGTCGACGGACTCTCCGTCGACGGATTTCCAGGGCATGGCGGATGCGACATCTTTGGTCGCATTAAAGCAACTTTGCCAAATCCACTTGCCGGTGGAATCATGATGTCGCCTGCGAACGAGATAGCCGGTGTCCTGGAGTTCCTTCAATAGCCGTCGAGTGGAGTCACGGCCCAGATATCCGGACGGGCGGGACCGATCCTTGAGGAGTCGGGGAAGGGCACCAGCGCGTATTTCCCATCCCGGCGGACGCGATGCCAACCAGATCGCAAACCATCGGGCGAGGAAGCTCAGGTCTTTGTCCTCAATCAGGGCGCGAGGGATGGCCTCCCATCGGCCGACCTGATGGTCGACCCGAATGATGGACCCCACGCGCCGCGGCGGATGCGCGCCGCTAGACCCCGGGTCGCCGTGACGATTGCCGGTCACAAACGCGTAAATCCGGATTTCCGTTATTGCGGCGAATTGACGTACCGGTGCAGCTCCGCTGCGGTTACAAAGGTTCGCCGACCGTCCTTGTGAACGCAAATTCGGCCGTCGCGGATGCGCTGGAAAAGCGTCGCGCGGCTTATGCGAAGAATCTTGGCAACTTCGGAAATTTCAAAACGCAATTGCGGAAGGGGATCATTGCTGGACATGGACGCCTCCAAGTGAGCACGAGCTTGCTCGTGAAGTTATGACGCGTCCTAATAGATATTCTCGAATTGGCGGCGATGCAACCAGGCGCTTCTTGTCCATCTACGCTGGACTAGGACTGAGTACGCCTGAGTACGCTCAGCAAAAATTAAATTTTCGTGAACGCATCGAAGCCGACTACTGACGTCCAATTGTGGACCTAAGGAACCTCCGGGGTTCATCTCCGTACTTCAAAGTGCAAGTTAACAGTGATGATTTAGCCGGCGTCCGGCAATGTGCCACATTAACCCCAAGCAGACACCTGCGCGTTCCATGTGTGGGCTTCGCCAAAAGGAATGACTCCATCCCGGATGCCACCATTTGGATGAGCAAGGGTCAAAAGATCTCGCTATAACCGCGCCGTGCTTTATGAGAATTAACTACTGTCATAGCATTATCTTGAAGGTGCGCGGTTTTGTAGCCGTCGACGCTCTCCTAACATTTGCGGTGCCTTATGCGGCTGAAGTACAAGATGCCGATGCGCTCGTGCAGCAGCTGAGCGGCCTGCCAGCCGAACTGTGCCCCGGTCCAATGGTCGTTCTTTGCCCGCCTCAACCCAGGCCGTGCCCGGACCCTCCGCTTCCGCCCGCAGAGGCCAAACGGCAACATGTAGAAGATCAGTTACGTGGGCTGAAACCCGCGGGCGTGTCGGCCCTGGCTCGAGGACTTGGAAGCTCCGATGTTAGCGTCAGGCGCAATTCCGCTTTGATGCTGCTCGTTCTTAGTGACGGACTGGGTGGTTCTGATCCTGTTACTACCAAGATCGACATTCGCGCAGCGCTGTCGGCGCTCATTGCCACCCTCAACGATCAGGATTTCAGGGCGCGCGGATTGGCGGCGCAAGCTGTCGGAGAAATGCGGGAATACGCCGCTCCCGCTGTGCCAGCTCTCGTCAAGATGCTAGCAAGCGAGGACGAAGGGCTTCGAAACAGCGCGTGCATCGGACTCACAGGAATTGGGCCACCGGCGCGAGACGCATTGCCTGCCTTAAAAAAGCGCTTTCTGATCCAAGCAAGGACGTGCGACATTTCGCAGCATTTGCGACTGCGAGCATTGAAGGGCGTCTATCGCGGTGAGCCCGTAAAATCCGATTAAACGAACTTCACTTGGCTGCGACACTTCGAACTAATCCGCCGATCGACCGTGGCCGCGGCGGTGGTCAAAGTGGCCAGATTGCCGCCACAGCGCCGCACGTATGGCAAATCACCGAGACCGACGGGCGAAGGGAACAATCTGACCCGAAGCGGTCGGTCGTGAGCGGCAGCTTACTGGCAGCCAAATGACTGAAGCTGCTTCATGTTGCTCCAACTGATTATTAGGCTACGCCCTCCAATATGTGCACATCAGCGATCCAGTTCCTTTGTCTGCGCGCAAGACGCGACGCTTGGTCTTCTCCGTCAAAGTCTGCAGATTGTCGGCGTAACCGCGACGAGTCAAAGTTTTCGAATGTGTTGACGTTAACGACGGCGTACAAATGATTGTCGATTTCACTCGTGACAAATGGAACGGCTCCACAGCAAGTACAAACGTGAAATGTGGCGGTCTTGGTTCCAAACACGTATCTGGAGATGGCAGCGGCTTGTCGTAGAGTAATTGAAAGCTTCGCCATAGGATTTGAAGTCCAACAGCCACCGAGCTTGACGCAAAAAGTGCAACTACACTCGCGGGCGACTACCCCATTCGGAGCCCCCGGCCATTCGAGTACAAAGACTATATTTCCGCAGTGACACTTGCCGTGGATGAGCATTGGAACTTCCTTCGCTCGATCGCCTAACGATTTATTAGGCGACGAAAGTGGGGCATGACTACTCACATCCGGAGTTCCCTCTGGCCTCGTTTCCCCGAATGGTAGCGCAAGCCTTGAATGTCCGCTGCTCGACGGTCAATCTCGACGCCCGACCGGCCGGCTTTGGCCGACTACGGCGGTTTCGGGCCTCCAGATAACCGTTGTTCAGCCGAATTTAGCATTTGGGATCTTGCCTATTCCGGCCAACGCACAATTGTGACCCGTTGCGGTCGGTCGCCAACGTCCGCTTTGCCGAAACGAAAACTTGGTGTTAGTCCGCAATTCCAGCTTGTTAATGCCGCGCTTCCTGGTTCGCGATCATTCATCGTGTCACTAAGTCCCCTTGGCAGGCCCGATTTCTTCGTCGAGCCGCAGCCCACAGTTCGGGCACTTGCCCAAACGCTCGGCTCGCCGAGCGGCCTTCTGTACACGCGGTGCCCACCGCATTTGTGAGCCGTGACCCATGACTGCGACATAGGCAAGCTCTTCAAGACGTGCGTGGCATCGCGGACAGCGCACCAGTCGAAACAGTTGGGGAGCGTATATGTACACCAGCGGCGTGCCGGGTACGGAGATCATAACGGCGATGCCGAAATACGTTCTGGGCAGAAGATGAATCAAACCCAAATTGCATACCAACGTGATGGGCAGTACAAGCCAATAGCGGTCTTGGAGGCCGCCCCGACTCAAGTATTCACGAAGCGTCATGAGACGGGATTCTACTATCGACCCCTAGCCCATTCACCCTTTTTGCGGCAATGCCTGGGCTTGACCGAAGCTCCTACTCGGTTAGCGCGTTGTGAGCGACGCCCCGGGGAAATCACTCGTAGTCCGGCAGCTTCGCCCGGTCGTGACCCTGAGCCGCCATCCGTGAACGTCCGGTATAACGCCATGAGAATTGGTGTTCAGCGGAGAATCCCGGAGTCGCGGCTAAACAATTCCCATCCCGTCGCCCATTTGACGCTTAACGTTACTCGTTATACGATCTGCCCATGGTAAAGGGTTTCCGATGCGCGGCTACGCAGGCATTGTTCGAAACCGGCAAGAGCAAGCGCTTTTCGAGTGTCGCGAAGGTGGCAACCCGTAAACTTGCGCAGCTGGACGCGGCGAATACATTGGAGTTCTTGCGTTCGCCGCCCGGCAACCGACTCGAGGCGCTGGCGGGAGATCGAAAGGGTCAATACAGCATCCGGGTCAATGATCAATTCCGTGTTTGTTTTCGCTGGACAACCGAAGGACCCACTGACATCGAAATTGTGGACTACCACTAAGAGTTATTGAGATATGTTCAAGAACGGTATGCGTCCTGTTCACCCTGGCGAGGTGCTGCAGGAGGATTTTCTGAAACCTCTTGGGATGAGCGCCAATGCTTTGGCTAAGGCATTGCATGTACCGACGCCTCGTATCAATGATGTTGTGCGTAAGCGGCGCGGCGTAAGTGCGGATACGGCCATGCGTCTGGCGCGCTATTTCGGCGGGGATGCGCGGTCGTGGCTGAATCTGCAGACGGCCTATGATTTGCGCATTGCGGAAATAAGCAACGCAAGGCGCATCGTGCGGGAAGTTTCCCCGGCAGCGGCGGCGGACGCGTCCTGACCCGGAGCTGCCTGTCGTGAGTGTCTGCCAATCTATCTGTGGCAAGGACTATCGATTTGGTATTTCCGGGAGGTTCATCTTTTGCAGAAATACTCTCCATCGACTGTCGTGGTGCAAATTCTTTAGCCACGGATCGCGGTTCACATCGGGAAGAGCCGAATCATGGAGCACGTATGCGCGTTCGAGCCAGCTAAACGCTTCGCCTAGTTCCCGTCGGCGTGAATGAATGGCCGCGATTGAATAGGCGAATCCGGTCGCATAGTTCTTTTCCAACTCGTCTAGGGCTGCTTGCGCATCGCCATGTCGACCCAGCTCGAAGTAGGCAATTGCCGCCCCTCTTAACCGATTTCCAGCAGGCAATTTACTCTGGTATATGGCGAGCGCTTCATTCGGCTTTCCTTCGGCGATCAGAACGTCGCCGAGTGATCTGTTGGAGTCCAAATTCAACGGACTCAAGCGAACTGCCTCGCGCAGCGCGGCTTCGGCCTCCGATAGTCGCCCTATGACAAAATACTGCTGCGCGAGAAAAATATAGTTGTAGTCATTCAGCGGGTCCAAAGCGATGGCTTTCTTCAACAGACCGATCGATGTCGCATCATCACGCCCAAACTTGAACAATGCGGTTGCAAGTCCCGCGCAATTGTCTGAATCGGTGGAATCGGCTGCATACGCCTTCTTCATGGAAAGGGCAGCAGCGGCCCAATTCCAATCAATTGTCGACTGAATCTCAGCATTCACTACTTGCACCGTCGCTACTTCTGGGCCCAGAGCCAAGGCTTTCTGATTGGCATTGCGCAGCTCGGTCAGCAGTTCATTGTCGTTATGGCGCTCACCAAAAATGACTTCGCTGACCAGTACCCCCGCTAGCGATGTCCATCCGAGTGTAAATCCAGGGTCAAGCTTTACCGCAGTACGAAGATGCTCGGCCGCTTGCTCGATTTCACCCAACGTTGATGCGCCACTGTCGATGTCGCGGGCCCGCAAGTAGTGCGCGAATGCTTCACTGTTCTGCGTTGTTGAGACGCGTAGCCCGGAGCCGTTTGCGAGCGAAGATCTCAAAGCCGTAACGACAGCTCCGGCAATGTCGTCCTGCAACTTGAAAATGTCCTCGAGCTTGCGGTCGTAGGTATGCGACCAAACGTGAAACCCATCCGCAACGCGAACTAACTGCACTGTTATCCGAAGTTGGTTGCCCGACTTGCGCACACTGCCCTCGAGAACTTGAGCGACGTTCAGCGCTTTGGCAATGTCCGCTACGGTAGTTTGTTTCCCTTTGAAGTAGAATGACGAGGTGCGCGCTGGGACTCGTAGATCCGGCACCTTGGTCAGCATGTCGATCAGTTCCTCGGACAGCCCGTCTGAAAGATACCCCTCGTC
>Ga0075021_10000654_pt1 | contig 18050 bp, 17 predicted proteins | sample ColStrG_CSR_2012_FD_72749 | JGI IMG/M metagenome (GOLD analysis project Ga0075021, IMG submission 72749) | Freshwater sediment microbial communities in response to fracking from Pennsylvania, USA - Cold Stream Run_MetaG_CSR_2012 | ecosystem: Environmental > Aquatic > Freshwater > Creek >...
GAGGTCCGAGGTCTGAGGTCCGAGGTCTGAGGTCCGAGGTCTGAGGTCCGAGGTCTGAGGTCCGAGGTCTGAGGTCCGACGCCCGACGCCGATTTTCCAATGTCTTCCAATCAGGAAACCGAAATCAAGTTTCGTGTAGGCGAGGTTCGTACTCTCATCCGGCGTTTGCGCGCCGCGGGGTTCCACCAGGTGACTCGCCGGACCCTGGAACAAAACACTTTGTATGACCTGCCCAGTAGCCCGTTGCGAAAGCGTGGAGAATTGTTGCGTCTGCGCAAGTACGGTAAGGAGTGGTTGCTGACTCACAAGGCAAAAAGCAAAGTCACCCGGTACAAGACCCGGGTCGAGACAGAATCTAGAATTGCCGACGGCGACAAACTGGAAAAGATCTTACGGGCTCTCGGTTATGTACCCACCTTCCGCTACGAAAAATTCCGTGCGGAATGGAGCGATGGACGGGGCCATGTGGTCGTGGACGAAACCCCGATCGGTTGGTTCGGTGAAATCGAAGGGCCGGGTCGCTGGATCGATCGGACCGCGCAGGACCTCGGAATCGAGCGAAGCTCATACATCACGCAAAGCTACGCCGAGTTGTTCTTTGCCTGGAAACGGCAAACCCGTAGCCGCGCCAGCGAAATGACATTCCAGGCGGTAAGGAACTCCAAGAGTTCCAGGAATGATCTCTGAGCCCTAAAGGGAGCCTTCAATAACTTTTAACAACCTTTTACATACTGGTACACCGACCAGCATGACTTTGCGCGCTCGCCTGCGTCTAAAGCAGCAATACCTCGGGTGATACGGAGGCAGGCGTGCGGAGGGTTTGCGGGGGTTTCTGCTGTGCGGTGGCAGTCATCGTGCTTAGCCTCCCGGGCACGCTTTTCGCTGCACCGGCCCCGCCCACATTTGCCCAGGTGACGATTCCGCGAGTGAGCAGTCCTCCCCTGCTTGAAGACTTCCTGGAAATGAAACCCAGCCCGGCATGGGAGGGCAAGCTGGCCAAGGTCGACCAGTTTATCCAGCGCGTTCCCAGCGACGGAGAACCGGTATCGCAGCGTACCGAGGCCTATCTCGGCTACGACGACAAGAACCTGTACACCATCTTCATCTGTTTCGATAACGATCCGCAGAAGGTTCGCGCGCGGCTTTCCCGGCGGGAAGATGTGTTCGACGACGACACCGTCGAGCTCATGCTGGACACTTTTCACGATCACCGCCGGGCATACGCTTTTTTTTCGAACCCTTTGGGAGTGCAGGCCGATGCATTGTGGACCGAAGGGCAGGATTTTGATTTTTCGTTCGACACGATCTTCGACTCGGAAGCCAAACTCACTCCGCAAGGATTCGTGATCAAGATGTCCATCCCCTTCCGCAGCCTTCGCTTTGCCTCCAACGATCCGCAGACCTGGGGAATCCTGCTGGACCGGGACGTCCGGCGCAACAACGAAAGCTCATTCTGGCCGCGGTATTCAAGCCGAATCGAAGGCCGGTTGAACCAGGAAGGCGATGCCACAGGTCTGGAAAACATTTCTCCCGGACACAATTTCCAACTCATCCCCTACGGAATCTTTCGTTCGTTTCGAGATCTCGACCTGCGTGATCTGGACCATCCAACATTCACGCAGCGCGATGCTTTCGGTCAGATCGGCCTTGACGCCAAGGCGGTGTTGAAGGACAAGTTCGTGCTGGACGCTACGGCAAATCCCGATTTCAGCCAGATCGAATCCGATGATCCACAGGTGACCGTGAATCAGCGCTTCGAAGTGCAGTTTCCGGAGAAGCGTCCGTTCTTTCTGGAAAACTCCAACTTCTTCCAGACTCCCATCCCTCTGCTTTTTACCCGTCGCATCGTCGATCCGCAGTGGGGCGTGCGTCTGACGGGAAAGGACGGACCCTGGGCGGTGGGGATGCTGGTAGCCGATGACGCCTCGCCCGGTACCGAGGTCGCTCCGGATAATTCACTCTTCGGAAAGCATGCATACTTCGCGGTGGGCCGGGTCAGCCGCGATCTGGGGAGCCAGTCTTCGCTGGGATTGATGTTCACCGATCGCGAGGTGGGCCCGTATTTCAACCGGGTGGGCGGAATTGACGGCCGGTTCAAGCTCAATTCCAACTGGGTCGCCAGCTTTCAGGGAGTACTCAGTTCCACGCTTTGCAGTGACACTCGCAACGACAGCTGCACCTTCGGGACCTATCTTGCCGGTCCTGCCGCGGAAGTCATCCTGCAGCGCGCGGGACGAAAATTGAATTACATCATGGATTACGCCGATCGCAGCAACGGATTTCGCACTTTCACCGGCTTCGATCCCCAGCCTGATATTCACAATGTCTATCAGCGCCTGGAATACAGCTTCCGTCCGGAAGGAAAACATCTGATTTCGTGGGGACCGCAGATGGAGGTCTACCATACCTTCGACCATGAAGGGAATTACCTGGGCTCAGGCTATTTCCCGGCGCTCAAGACGGAGTTTGTCGGCCAGACCTTTCTCAACTTTTATTACGCGAAAGAAATGGAATTGCTGCGCCCAAAAGACTTCAGCGTCTTGACCAGCAATCAGAAATACGTTCGCCACACCACCGAAGTTGAGTTCAAGACGAGCCTCTACCGCCCCATCTCCTTGCAGCTGGATTATCGCTTCGGCAGCCGGGTGAACTACGACTCGCCGGATAACGTCGCCCCATTTCTGGCCGGGCGAACCAGCGTCACCACAACCCTGACGGTTCGCCCCAGCAAGTCGCTGCGTATCGACAACACGTATCTGCTTTTGCGGCTGCACAATCGGCTGGGATCGTTCGGGAGTATGAACAATCACATCATCCGTTCCAAGTGGAACTATCAGTACACCAAAAAACTTTCATTCCGCTTTATCGGCGAGTACAACGCGGTTCTGGCGAATCCTGCTTTTACGTATTTGGAAACGACCAAGAACTTCAATGCGGATTTCCTGATCACCTATCTGGTGCATCCCAGCACGGCATTTTACGTCGGGTACAACAGCAACCTGGAAAACGTGCTGCTGCCGCTGAGAAATGATGTCGATGGGGATCTTCTGCACGGTGGCCGGTTAAGGAACGATGGACGAGGATTGTTCGTAAAAGCGTCGTACCTGTTTCGCTTCTGACCAAGAACCACGTAGGCCCAGATGTCCTCATCTGGGCGGGCGAAGCTCGCCAGGGTTTGCAAAATCAGATTTAGGAGAACCCTTCGAAAACACGCTGCGGAGCTTTGCTCCGCTTGGCGGGCGTGGTGCCCGCCCCTGCGTGTTTACTCGGTAATTCAGGCGGGCGTTTCGCCCGCCCATCGCACCCGGATGGCGCTACAGAACCGGAGCTGGCTTGGCGCAGAACTTGTCAAAGGCGTTTTTCAGCTCGTTGGCAATGTCGGCTGCCTCGCGATGCTCGATGTCGCTGCGTTGCATCATGTGGACCACCTTACCGTCGCGCAGCAACGCGATCGAAGGGGAAGACGGTGGATAGCCGGCAAAATAGGAGCGCGCACGGTCCGTGGCCTCCTTGTCCTGGCCGGCAAACACGGTGAACAACTTCTCGGGCCGGCTGGAGTGCTGCAGCGCGGCGCGCACCGCGGGACGCATCCGGCCGGCAGCGCATCCGCAAATGGAGTTCACCACCACCATTGTTGTGCCGGGCTGGTTGGCAACCGCGCGATCAACCTCAGCAGGTGTTCGCAGTTCCTGAATGCCTAGGCGGGTTAATTCCTCGCGCATCGGAATCACCATGATCTCTGGGTACATTTGTTCTCCTCGCGGTTATTGCTCATTGTCATTCAAAAGATGACGCGAAAATCTTCGGCTTCGAGTCCCGCAAGTCACACCGGGATGTGTCCCGACGTACCCGCAGAGCCCAATCTGGCCCTTCTACTCGTCGTATATAGTGACAACAATCATACCATCATGATGATTCTGGAAAACCTGCCTTTGGCCCCTTTGACCACCCTTAAAGTAGGCGGCCCGGCACGTTATTTCACGGAGTCGAAAACTGCCGCCGAGGTGAGTGAAGCGGTGCAGTTTGCGCGCTCCCGGAACCTTCCCCTGTTTGTGCTGGGCGGTGGCAGCAACCTGGTGATCTCGGACGCAGGCTGGCCAGGCCTGGTTCTGAAAATTGCAATTTCAGGAATCGATGAGCGCAGCAGTCACGAGGATGGCAAAACGCTCTTCGAAGTGGGAGCCGGTGAGGAGTGGGACAGATTCGTAGCCCGGGCCGTGGCCAAAAATTGCGCGGGAGTTGAGTGTCTGAGCGGAATTCCGGGCAGCGTGGGCGGCACACCCGTACAGAATGTGGGAGCCTACGGCCAGGAGGTAGCCGAAACCATCGACTCCGTGCTTGTGCTCGACCTGTCAGATGGCCAGATTCGCGAGCTCTGCGCCCAAGCCTGCGCCTTCCAGTATCGCACCAGCATCTTCAACACCAGCGAGCGCGGGCGCTTCATCATCCTGCGCGTAACCTATTCCCTCACCCCAGGTGGCAAACCTCGCATTGAATATCAGGATCTGAAAAGACACTTCGCCGGCTTTCAGCAGACCCCCTCTCTGACCAGTACCCGGGAAGCGGTGCGACGCATACGCGCTTCTAAGGCCATGCTGATCACCCCGGGGGACGAGGACTGCCGCAGCGCCGGATCTTTTTTCAAGAATCCCGTACTTACCGGCGATCGTTACGACGAGTTGAACAAGCGGGCGGCCGCGAAGGGACTACAGATCCCCAGCTATCCCGTGCTCGATTCGCAGAAGAAAGTCTCAGCCGCCTGGCTGGTCGAGCACTCGGGCTTCAGCAAAGGGTACCGCAGCGGCCAGGTCGGGATTTCGCGCAAGCACGCACTGGCCATCGTGAACCGTGGAGAAGCAACCGCCGCGGACATCGTCGCTTTGAAAGATCACATTCAGCAGCGGGTGGAAGAACTCTGGTGCATTCACCTCGAACCGGAACCGGTGTTTGTGGGCTGCTGAGCGTCACAGTTCGGTACGGCTTCACGAGCGCGATCCGGATTGTCATGCACTGGCAAAGTCATGCACTCGGTGGGCCCAACTCGGGGAGGCTCAACTCGGGGGGGGCTCGACTCCGGGGGAACTCGACTCCGGGGCTCGACTCGGGAAGGGCACGACTTCAGTCGTGCCGCCCGCATCGTTTAGGCGACGTGGCTTCAGCCACTGAGGTTCGCTGGGGGTTAAGGCCGATCCAAAGGCCCTCAGCGTGGCAAACAGCCGTCCTCCTTCGCTAAAGCGCGACACATTTTGAGTGGCGTCGCGGCACGACCGCCCTTCCCCACCATCGCACAACGCACTAGTTTTGACGCAGCCTCTTCCGTCGCACCATGCAGCCAGCAAGAGTTCGCCTTCAGCCGCCAGGGTTTGCCGTTTCTGTAAAACTCAGGGAGTCGTGCGCCAATCGCCCCGCTTTCTTAAAAATGCCGGCGAACATCTCGCGCGTTAGTTTCCCCGTCTGGGTATTCTGGTTCGACGGATGGTAGGAGGCCAGCAGGGTCTTGCCGTCCGGCGTTTGGTATGCCGCGCCGTGCCGGAAGACGTACGGCTTCTTGCTCTGGAGCAGGCCCCCGTGCTTCAGATAGTTGAGATAAGCTTCGAATCCGATTCTGCCCAGCGCCACCACCACTTTCACATTCTTGAGCCCATCCATTTCACGATCGAGGTAGGGTGCGCAGTTGGTCAGTTCTTGCGGCAGAGGCTTGTTATCGGGCGGCGCACAACGCACCGCCGCGGTGATGTAGAGATTCTTCAATACCAGCCCGTCCTTGCGGTCAGTGGCATGGGGCTGATTGGAAAATCCAGCCTCATACAGGATGGGATACATGAACTTCCCGGACGCGTCGCCGGTAAAGGGCCGTCCGGTGCGGTTGGAGCCGTGGGCGCCAGGTGCGAGGCCGAGCACCAGCACCCGCGCATTGGGGTCGCCGAATCCGGGGACCGGTTTTCCCCAATAGTCCCAATCCAGATAGGCGCGGCGTTTCTCGCGCGCAATTCTTTCGCGATATTCCACCAGGCGCGGGCAGCGCTTGCAGGCGATGACTTCGCGGTTGAGTCGAGCCAGCCAGTCGGGCATCATTCGATTCCTGATTAAGCTTTCGCGTCAAAAGATTACCGCAAAGGTCGCGAAGAAAACCGCAAAGGCCGCAAAGAAAATCCGCGAAAGATTTTCTCTGCGTTCTTGGCGGCTTTTCTCAGCGCCCTTTGCGGTTAAATGCTTTGGGCGGGCATAGCCAAAGCGCCTTACCAGCTAGGTCGGGCGAGATCAATCCGCTTGGATGCTTCGGCTGCCCTCCCCAGGTTACGTTTGTTACCCTCTTCCAGGCTTCCCGAGTTTGACGCTGCTCTCCCTCAGTCTTTACACTCAGAGTTGCGGCCGATTGTGTTCGACCCTGCCTTCAGTTCCAAAAGGGGACGGTTGGTGCGGTCGCAGTTTGAAAGGTAAATGTGAGTCCCACTGAAACCACGAGCAGCACCCGGCGGGAGATCCAGGTTGAAATTCCCGTCGCCGAAGTCAATCGCGAGACTGAATCCCTGATCCAGAAGTATCAGAAGCTGGCGCGCATTCCCGGCTTCCGCCGCGGACATGTCCCCGCTTCCATCATCCGCCAGCGTTTTTCCGAGGACCTTAAGAGCGATGTGGTGGAAGCGCTGGTGCCGCGGTACTTCCGCAAAGAAGCGGACAAGCAGGGATTGATCCCGATATCGCAACCGCAGGTCACCGACCTTCAACTGAAGGACAACGAGCCCCTGCGTTTTAAAGCCAGTTTTGAAGTGATGCCCGAGATCAAGGTTGAGGGCTACAAGGAATTGCGCGCGGAAAAGCCTGAGATCGCGGTCACCGATGAAGAAGTTGTGCAGTCATTGAATGACCTGCGGGAGCAGCATGCTACCTTCACGACCGTGGAGGGCCGGGCGCTGGCGGACGGCGATTATGCCCAGGTCTCGCTTGACGGCCAGCCCAAGGAGAAAGATGGCGACGCCAAGCCGGTCCACATGGACGAAATCATGGTGGAAATCGCAGGCAAGAACACCATGCCCGAGTTTACCGAGAACCTGCGCGGAGCTTCCGCCGGCGACGAACGCGTGTTCGATGTTGTGTATGCCCAGGATGCCACCGAACAACGCCTGGCGGGGAAGACTTTCACTTACACGGTGAAAGTGCACTCCATCAAGCAGAAGACCCTGCCGGAACTGGATGACCAGTTCGCTACACAACTGGGAGAGTTCAAGAATCTGGACGAAGTGCGCCAGCGCATTCGTGAAAGCATGGAGGCCGAGCGCAAACATGCCGCCGAGCACCAGGCCAAGGACAAGCTGGTGGCGGAACTTGTGAAGCGCAGCGAATTCGAAGTGCCGGAAGCGCTGGTGGACCGGCAAATCGATGTGCGCCTGGAGCGCGGGTTGCGCGCGCTGGCGGCACAAGGCATGAAAGCCGAAGACATCAAGAAAATGGATTTGAACCGGCTGCGGGTGGGACAACGGGAGCAGGCGTTGCAGGAAGTGAAGGCTTCACTGGTGCTGGACAAGATCGCGGAGGAGGAAAAGATCGAAGTCAGCGATGCGGAGATCGATAAGGAGATCGAAGCGCTTGCCACGCAGTCGAAACAAACGCCGGAAGCGATTCGGGCGCGTTTGACACGCGATGGAGCGCTCGATAGAATCCGAAATAGAATCCGCAGCGAAAAGACCCTCGATTTTCTATATCGCCAGTCCGCCTGACGCGGACATTTTCGATCCTCCCAGAAGAGCAAGTTGTCGGAAACAGGAGTGTGGACGGTGAATGTGAACGATCCAAAAATGATGCTGGTCCCCATGGTCATCGAGCAGACTGGCCGGGGTGAACGAGCTTACGACATTTATTCCCGCCTGCTGCGGGACAACATCATTTTCATCGGCACGCCAATTGACGACAACATCGCCAACCTGGTGATCGCGCAAATGCTGTTCCTGGCACAGGAGGATCCGGAAAAGGACATTCAGCTTTACATCAACTCTCCAGGCGGATCGATCACCGCCGGCATGGCGATCTACGACACCATGCAATATGTAAAGAACGACGTTACAACGATCTGTATCGGTCAGGCGGCCAGCATGGCGGCGCTGCTTTTGGCCGCGGGAGAGGCAAAGAAGAGACTGGCGCTTCCCAACTCGCGCATCCTGATTCACCAGCCGTCCATGGGTGGGCTGTCGGGTCAGGCCACGGATATTGACATCCACGCCCGCGAGATTCTTCGTATGCGGGAGATAACTAACCAGTTAATGGCCAAGCACACCGGTCAGAAGCTGGAAAAGGTGGAGAAAGACGTGGAGCGCGATTTCATTATGAACGCGCAGCAGGCTAAGGAATACGGAATCATAGACGATATCATCTATAAGACGAGATAAGGGTATGATCGGGTTTTCGCCCGATCAGTTCCGAGCAGTCTCGGCGTGAAACGATCTGTCCCGCCGACCGGCACAAAGGGCGATGGAGCGGGAGAGAGCGGGTTAACGAAGGAGTAAAGCCGAGTGAAAAACAGGACTGGCACCGAGGAGATGTTGCGCTGTTCGTTCTGCCACAAGTCGCAGGACGCAGTGGCCAAACTGATTTCATCCCCCAGCGATTATCCCAGGGCCTACATTTGCGACGAGTGCGTGGCGGTCTGCAATTCCATCCTGGAAGATGACCGCACCGCGACGCCTCCCACCACCACCCCAAATCAGCTACCCAAGCCGCAGGAAGTGAAGAGTTTCCTCGATGAGTACGTAATCGGCCAGGAGCAGACCAAGAAAAAACTGGCGGTGGCGGTTTACAACCACTACAAGCGGATCTACATGAACCGCCAGCGCGCCGGCGATGGCGTGGAGCTGACCAAGTCTAACATCATGCTCATCGGCCCGACCGGGACCGGCAAGACGTTGCTGGCTCAGACTCTGGCCCGCATGCTCGATGTGCCCTTCGCCATCGTGGATGCAACCACCCTGACCGAAGCGGGTTACGTCGGCGAGGACGTGGAGAACATCATCCTCAAGCTGTTGCAGGCAGCCGACGGCGACGTCGGCCGCGCCCAGACCGGAATCATCTACATCGACGAAGTGGACAAGATTGGACGCAAGGATGAGAACCCGTCCATTACTCGCGATGTTTCCGGCGAGGGAGTGCAGCAGGCGCTGCTGAAAATTCTCGAAGGCACCATCGCCAACGTGCCTCCGCAGGGCGGGCGCAAGCATCCCCACCAGGAGTTCACTCCGGTGGATACGACCAACATCCTGTTCATTTGCGGTGGAGCCTTCGTCGGACTGGAAAAGATTATCGGACGGCGCGTAGGCAAGAAGTCGCTCGGCTTCAAGGCAGGAGCAGAAGAGGGCGAGCCGGAAGAAACTCCAGCCGTTAACCGCAAACGGAACTTTGAACTGCTCAGCGACATCCAGCCCGAGGACCTGATCAAGTTCGGTCTGATTCCCGAGTTCGTGGGGCGCTTACCCGTGGTCGGCGTACTGGAAGATCTGGACGAGTTCGCTCTGATCGAAATTCTGACCCGGCCGAAGAACGCGATCATCAAGCAATATCAGCGCCTGTTTGAGTTCGAGAATGTTCGGCTCAAGTTCAGCGACGAGGCGCTGAAGGCGATCTCGCGGCAGGCCATGGCCCGCAGAGTCGGGGCCCGCGGTTTGCGTATGATTCTGGAGGAGTTAATGCTCGATCTCATGTACCATTTGCCCAGCCAGAAGAAGGTGAAGGAGTTTGAAGTCACCCGGGAGATGGTGGAGAAGCGCAGCGTTACCCTCGCAATGATGGACAAGGCGGGGTAAACTAAGGCTCCCTTGCGTGGGAGCCGGGATTAAGCGTCGCGAACGCAAACCAGTGGTCGGGAGAAATAGTGAGCATAGTCAAGGAAAAATTCGAGACCAAAAAACTTCCCATGATGCCCATCCGGGACGTGGTCATCTTCCCTTACATGATGACTCCGTTTGTGGTGGGGCGGGAATCGAGCGTTCGCGCTTTGGAAGAAGCGCTGGCTGCGGACAAGAAAATCTTCCTCGCCACCCAGCACGACGCCAGCATCGATGAGCCCAAGCCCAACGAGATCTACCAGGTGGGCACCATCGTGAATATTGTCCAGAGCCTCAAGCTGCCCGATGGCAATATCAAAGTCCTGGTTGAAGGCATCGAGCGCGGCAAAGTCCTGCAGATCAGCGAGACCGAAGGCTACATGCAGGTTTCAGTCCGCGTGGCGCGTTACGCGACGGAAACCAACCCGCAGATTGAAACTGGCATGCAGCGGGTTACGGCGCTCTTCGAGCAGTACGTCAAGCTGTGCCAGTCGCTGAATTACGAGACCATGATCGCGGCCGTGAGGATGGAAGATCCGGCCAAGCTGACCGACACCATCGCCGCCAACCTGCAGCTTTCCATCGAAGAAAAACAGGAACTGCTGGAGATTTTCGATCCCGCCGAACGCCTGACCCGGATCGGCGACGTGCTCGACATCGAAATCGAGAAGCTGAACATGGACCGCACCATCCAGTCGCGGGTGAAGCGGCAGATGGAGCGGGCGCAGAAAGAGTACTACCTCAACGAGAAGATCAAGGCCATCCAGAAAGAACTGGGCCGGGGCGAAAAGAGCGAGTTCGACGAACTGAAAAAGAAGATCGAAGCCGCCGGCATGCCCAAGGAAGTGCGCGACAAGGCGGTGCAGGAACTCAAGAAGCTGGAAGCCATGCCGCCCATGTCAGCCGAGTCCACGGTTTCACGCAATTATCTGGACTGGCTGCTGGCCGTTCCCTGGAAGAAGCGCTCCAAAGAAATCCGCAACATCACTCGCGCCGAGAAAGTCCTGAACGAAGATCATTACGGCCTGGAAAAGATCAAGGACCGCATCCTGGAATTTCTGGCAGTGCGGCAACTGGTCAAGAATCCGAAAGGTTCGATCCTGTGCTTCGTCGGGCCTCCGGGAGTCGGCAAGACTTCGCTGGGAATGTCGATCGCCAAGGCCACCGGCCGGAAATTCGTCCGCATGTCGCTGGGCGGGGTGCGCGATGAAGCCGAGATCCGCGGCCATCGCCGCACCTACATTGGCGCCCTGCCGGGTCAGATCATCCAGATGATGAAGAAAGCCGGCACCAAGAATCCGGTCTTCATGCTGGACGAAGTCGACAAGATGTCGATGGACTTCCGCGGCGATCCTTCGGCGGCGCTGCTCGAAGTGCTCGATCCCGAACAGAATTTCATGTTCGTGGATCATTACCTCGACGTGGAATACGATCTCTCGCAAGTCTTCTTCATCGCCACCGCCAACGTCATGCACACCATTCCACCCGCGCTTCAGGACCGGATGGAAGTCCTGCGCCTGCACGGGTACACCGAGTACGAAAAGGTCGAGATTGCCAAACAGTTCCTGGTCAGGAAGCAGTTGCAGCAGGCCGGGCTTACTGACAAGAACCTCAAGTTTACGGACGAATCCATCACCGCGCTGATTCGCTCTTACACGCGGGAAGCCGGCGTCCGCAATCTCGAGCGCGAAATCGGCAACGTTTGCCGGAAAGTCGCGCGCAGGGTGGTGAAGGAAGGCGACGGCTATAACGTCGCTATCGGTAACGACAACGTCAATGATTTCCTGGGTGTGATCAAATTCCGCGACACGCTGGCCCATGAAAAGAGCGAAATCGGACTGGTCACAGGCCTGGCCTGGACCGAGGTTGGCGGCTCCATCCTGAGCACCGAAGCAACCGTGGTGGACGGTAAAGGCAAACTCACGCTCACCGGCAAACTCGGCGACGTTATGCAGGAATCGGCACAGGCAGCCATGTCTTATGTGCGCTCACGCGCCCTGCGGCTGGGATTGCAGCGCGATTTCTACCGCACTCTTGATATTCACGTGCATGTACCGGAAGGCGCCATCCCCAAGGACGGACCTTCCGCCGGCATCACCATCGCGACCGCGATTTCCAGCGCCCTGAGCAAGATTCCGGTGCGCCGCGACCTCGCGATGACCGGCGAGATCACGTTGCGCGGTAAGGTGTTGCCGATCGGCGGCCTGAAAGAGAAGCTTCTGGCCGCGCACCGCGCCGGATTGTTCGAAGTGATCCTGCCTCTGGACAATGAGAAGGATCTGGCTGAGGTGCCTGAGAACCTGCGCAGCGCCATGAAGTTGCACTTCGTGGAAACCATGGATCAGGTACTGGCTGTGGCCCTGGAGCAACCGCTGCCGCAAATCAGCGAAGAAGCCGCGCAGCCGATCGCAACCATCGCGCCCCCGCCTGCAGACAGTCCCACGGCACATCAGTAGTTTGGACGGCAGCTATCCAAGCAAGGCCCGCGCAAGCGGGCCTTTTTGCTGTGCATAGCGCCGTCGTATCCCCGTCCATTCGGCGGGCGTCCCGCTACTTACCCCACGCCATCTTCGGATAGAATGTAGCCAGGGTATTCCTGTGCAATGGAATCCTGAGCCAGCAGCGGCCAGAAGTTTTCTCCGTGGCGGAGCCAGCCTGATCGCCGCCGCTGCGCTGGTACTTATCCTGCTGGTATGGCTTCCCGCGTACCGTTGGTTCTTTCTCGGCAGCTTGGGCATCGGCGTAATAGTCGCCGCCATTCTCTATTTGTGGAATCGCTACAAGCCAGTCAAAGCGGAAGAAGTCGAAAACAAGCGGCCGCTCGGACTGGGATAACGCATTGGTTCTGCCTGGAATTCAAAACGCTCATAGTCCGTTGATTTTGGCTGGGAAACCCGTAGAAGCCAGACCACCAGGCCGTATCTGACTTCATTCCTCTTGACTTCGGACTGACACCTCCAACCGGCACTCCGCCGGCGCTATGCACAGCCACGCGTAGGCTGACTCAAGCAGGCACTACTCGCCAGACAGCCGTCTTGACCCCTTTCTTCATGCTTTCGTCGCGTTAGGAGATGGAGAAAGTTCCAAGGCAAGACCTTGGAAAACAAATTGACTTTGGAGGATGTCCATGAAAAACAAATTCTCGACGATGATTCTGATGCTGGGGTTGACCGTAGGCGGACTATTCACCTCAGCCACATTCGCAACCACACGCAATGGCGTAACCTGCGGTTTGTTTGATTCGATTGACGAACCCGGCGCCATTCACTGGCCGGTAAACGGTAATCTGTACTACTGCGGTAACACCCCCTCCAGCGATGCCGCTGGGGTCAGCGTGGTATGGAACGCCGCCCAGGGCGCAACCCAGCGGGTTGTAGGCTCGCAGGTGGTTCCGTTCCTGCGCCAGACGTTTACCGCAACGGGTGTTGAAGTGTACGTGTTCAATACCGTCGGCGACTTCCAGAAGTATTTCGGATATACGTTTACTCCTCCGCCGCTTGCCAGCATTGCGGATATCGCGGGGTTTACCGCCAAGCCGGGGCAGATTGCCAGTCATCCCGGACCGTTTACCGCAATCTTCCAGCACTCCCCGTCGATCGACAGCAACCCGAAAAGGCTCCTGTTGATCGCGCAAACTACCAATCACGAAATGGGACATGAGATGGACCGCGCCTACTTGTACCCCAGCGGGGCACTTGCTCCCAAAGTAAGCGCTTCCCGGAACTATCTGAGCGCCGTCAACCTGGACATCACGCATGTAAATCAGCTTACTTGTCTCCAGGTTTTTAGCGGAACCGGACTGACTGCGTCAGTCATCAAGAGCGTGTGTGCCACCAATGCGACGAACTGGACGAGAATGAGGAGCCTCTGGCCTTACGACACAACCGCGGACGAGTTCTTTGCAAATGTTTTCGCCGCGGACTCGCCGGGCGGCGCTGTCAATGAAGCCCTAGCCACAATCATTGGCAACGACTTCACCCATACCGTAGAGTATGAGCGCGGGCTGCGCACGGGCACGGGCAAGCCGTAGCCGATGGCCACGCGGACAATCCGGGGCGCCGGGAGTCGCAAAAGCTCAGCGCCCCAACATCTTCTCTGCCACTACAAACCAAGCCAGGACCTCAAGCGTGACGCGCGATTTGCAACATTCAGGGAAAACCCGCCGATCGGGTCCCTTCCTGGCGTCCCTGCGCTTGCAACTTCCAAAGTAAAACTGCAAACTGATTTATGCGTGTTTTGGCCCGCTTCATGAGGTCCGCGAGCGATGCCGGCCAGTTCCCTGCACCCACACTGCCCGAGATCGCCTTCCTGGGACGATCGAACGTTGGGAAATCGAGCGTCATCAACTCCCTTCTCGGCACCAAGATCGCCCGGACCAGCTCCACTCCCGGGCGCACCCGGTCCATCAATTTCTTCGAAATCCGCTGGCCGGGGAAGCCCCAGCCGGAGTTGGTCTTCACCGACCTGCCGGGATATGGCTACGCCAAGATCTCGCGGGAAATCTCCCAACAGTGGCCGAGTTTTATTGATCCCTATCTGAAAGAACGTCCCTGCCTGGCGCTGTGTGTGGCGCTGGTGGATGCGAACGTGCCGCCGCAGTCCGCCGACCGGCAGTTGCTGGACTTTCTGTCCGGCATAGGACGCCCGACGCTGATCGTTGCCACCAAGAGCGACCGGCTTTCGGGAAACCAGTTGCGGAATTCTCTTCGCATCCTGGCCGAGGAATACCCGCAGGCGCGTGTGATTCCCTTTTCGGCCAGGACGGGAGAGGGACGCGAGGAACTCTGGCGGCAGATCCGGGGCGGGGTGGAGAGCCATTCGCGGCGTCCCGTTTCGAACTCCTTCCCGAAAGGGGAATCCGCCGACCTTCCGTAAGTCAGCTCCCGCCCTGTGGTCACAGCCCGACCAACAAAGCTCCGTAGACTCGAAGCAGAACCTGAAGTTCATGCTCTCCCCATTGGAGTTGAGCCAGTAGCAGGATATGGACTTCGAAAGGAAAGGGCTGAGTACGGAGCCGACGCCATGCCGACCAGCGACTCGGAATACCCGCGTGCACTGATGCAACAGAGCGCCCAAGAACCCGGCTCCACTGGCGTCGGGGAGAAGCGAGACCACCCGCGTTACAAGTGCGAAGGCAGCGCGGAGTTCCGTACCGAAGGTTTCGATGTCCGCACCTGGGCCCGGGTCACTGATCTTAGCCGCAGCGGCTGCTATGTGGAGATGCAGGCAACCTCACCCTTACACACCGCGGTCAGCATGGTAATCGAGGTGAGCGGAACACGAGTGCACGCCAAGGGGACGGTAAAGACTTGCTACCCCCTGTTGGGGATGGGCATAGCCTTCACCGAAATCCGGGAGGCAGATGCGGTGCATCTCGAGGAAATCCTGCGCCAGTTGGCCGGCGGATCACCGCCACACCCTGAGCTGGAATCGTCGGCGGGAACGGGTTTGTTGATGATTACCGACGTCAGCGCGGCTCTGAATGCCGTAGCAAAATTCTTTCAGTGCAATCGCACGCTGACTCGAGAAGAGTTCGCGGAATTGATTGGCAAGAGCCAGAATCATAATGGCGGAGGAGAACGCTGACCCCACCGTACATCCAGCCGTGAACGCACCCATGACGGGCCTATCGGGTGTAGACTTTCCCCATTCTCCTTGGGGGGTGACCCTTGAAACGCCTCCTGTCAGCCCTTCTCGCGGTTTGCCTGGTCCTGGTCAGTGCGGGATGCGGGAACATCTTCATCAACGGCGCTGTCCTAAGCGGAACCTCAAGCGTTAGCGGATTGGTCAGCGTTGTACAGCTCACTGCAATCATCGTTGACAATGGGACGACGGTGCAGGTCACGTTTGTAACGTTTCTGCAAGACGGCGCCGCCACCACGATTGGCTTTTGTGGCGATGAACGCAGCCGGTTCCCCATGCAGCAAACCATCCAGGCAAATTTTACCCCGGGACAAACCTGCGCCAGCATCGTGAAGATCGTGATCACTTGAAGCGGCGGGCCTCAGACTTCGGGGGTCAGACGTCTGACATCGGCGCCGTTACCTTGGTTATCTAGGGGCTGCTTACGCAGCAGACTAAAGTTGCGGCATGACACTTTCGTCGTTGGTGGTCTCGCGCGATTTACAGGAAGTCAGTGTGCTCGAATGCATCCTCGGGGGTCTGCACATCGGCGTAGACGTGGAGTCGGAACCCGATCGCGCCCGGGCCAGGCTGGCCAAGTCGAAGATCGATGCTCTCATCATCGATTTTGACCTTACCGGCGCGGCAAGCTTCCTGAAAGGCTTGCAGGACGGCGCCATCCGGAACGCAGTACCGCTCATCATCGTCAGCGGCTCCAGTGGCCGGAAGCATCTTGAGTCCAAGGGCGCTTCCTTCGTTTTTGAGAAACCGATCTCCGTGGAGCAGGCCGTCCACACTCTGTCGGCGGCTCGGAACATGATTTTGGACGAGAGACTCCGCTACCATCGCGAGACTCTCGATGTGCCGGTGTCGCTTACCTACGCAGCCAGGGACCGGCATCGCGCACATCTCATGAACCTCAGCCAGGGTGGCATCGGCGTGCGCCTGCAACGGCCGCATCGAACCCTGGGCCCAGTGAAGGTGAACTTCACGCTGCCTGGTACCAGGCTGGCGATGAAGTTTGTGGGCGAAGTGGCATGGAAGGACAAGCGGGGCAACGCGGGCATCCGATTCGTGGAAGCCAGCCCACGCACCAAACGCGAACTGCAACTCTGGCTCGAACGTCAATACTTCATGCATTAACCCAGTCGTCAGTCTTCAGGCCGTCAGCCCTCGGGCCTCAGACTTCAGACTTCAACGCCAAGCTTTCGGACGCCAAAAGCTGACGACCGACGACTGAAGACTGACGACTGTTTCACCGGAATCTTGGCCTCTCGTCTGGCTCCCGAATTTTTCCTTCACTTGGATCACTCGTACGCCCTGCGACGCAGCAACCCGGCGTGCCCCCGATCAGGAAGAAAAACAGAAACCGATAGGTTGCAGTGAGAACGGCGGCCACGCTGACTCCCAGCGCCAGCGTGATCGGCCAGGGAGGAACCGACTCGATCACAGCCATGCATACCACCGAGAAAAGCAACAGCGCTGACAGCAGGATCAACCCATCCACCAGCCATGAAAGGGCAACGGATGAGATCGGGAACGGAAGCCAGGGCAGATGCAGAGAAGGCGGCCGCAACTCGTCCTCTTCCGCCGGCAACGCGTTCGGCAGAGCCGGCTCAAAGCGGATCGCTGGGCGCGAACTCGCCGAAAACAGCAGCGCCTCCTCTCCGTTCTCGCGGTAGACGAAATCAGCTTCTCCGCTTGCCTGATGAGCTACCGCCAAGAGCTGGACGAAGAGCCATTCCTTCAGGAGGCGCTGAGAGCGTTGCGGCAGCGAAAGAAACTCTATCCCTGCCTGCCCCGCGCGGTCTGCCCAAGCCACGCGGCCGGTCCCTTCAACCCGAACCCGTGGGTTCGCCAGATCGAAGCGCAGCGAAACCTGCTGGTTGGCGTACAAAGGAGCGACTGCCTGAATTGCGATGCCCGCTTCACCCAGATTGCGGATAATGCCTCCGTTGGCATGATCTGCGTCGGATTGATCCGGGTTGGCTTGATTCAGGTTGACGTATGCCAGGCTACGAATCTGGTGGCGGTACTGGACACGTTGCCGGCGTGGCGCGAGGCCAACCGCGGCGGCATTGGGAGGCTGGGCCAGTCGCCGGGAATCCATGGTCAAATCTTAGCCAAGAGGGCGAAGGCGTCTCAGTACCGACGCTGGTTCGGACGCAGGGATTGAGCCTTAAGAGGCCGGACGCTGTTCCTGGGGGTAGGCGTCGTCATGCTGAGCGCGATCCCAGGCGATCAAACCCTTGAGGTCGTAACGGTAAGGCCCGTAAGCGCAGAACGCTTTTTCGTCAAAAAGGCGCTTGATCCCGCATCCGGTGCAGACCTGGTAGGTATAGCCGTGAACGCGGACTGGCCAGCTCATCTTGCTATGCCAGCAACCACGGAAGAGCACAACCGCCGCGCCGGTCAGACCGGTAGCGGTCACACCCAAAGGCCAAAGCCAGCGCGATTTCTTCTTTTTCAACTCGTCTGCCACAGCCTGTAAACTCCTCTATTTCAGAAGGATACGCTTAAACGCCGATGCGGTGCAATCTTTCCTGCTCCAGATCATCGACTGGACTCAGTACTGATTGTCAGATTGCTTACCAAAGAGCAGCCTGGGCTTACCCC
>Ga0075021_10000656_pt1 | contig 18042 bp, 10 predicted proteins | sample ColStrG_CSR_2012_FD_72749 | JGI IMG/M metagenome (GOLD analysis project Ga0075021, IMG submission 72749) | Freshwater sediment microbial communities in response to fracking from Pennsylvania, USA - Cold Stream Run_MetaG_CSR_2012 | ecosystem: Environmental > Aquatic > Freshwater > Creek >...
CCGCTGTTGTGGCGGACGAGCTCGAGGATGTCGAACTGTTTCTCGGTGAGCAGGCGCACGCGGTCGGTTCGGGCCTGGCCGACGCCTAACAGGGTGGCCTGCGGGTCGCCGCGCCCGCCAAGCAGATCGGCCATCTCAGCCACCTGACGGGAGTCGGGACGACGCGTCTCCGAGTCGCGTCGGTTCAGGGCAGCGAAGACGATCTCGGCCGCATTGGCCAGGTCTGAGCGGTCGATCACGGACCAACGTGGGATGTCGGGCGACGGATCCCCGCGTCCAAGCTCGACGTCGGGGAAGGCCACCAGGCTCTCGAAGCGGATCGGGCCGTGGGCCCAGCCACGCTGGCGCGCGTACGCGTCCAAGATGCGTTTGCCTCGGTCTGCCTGCATGGCGGGGTCGATAGCCTTAGCGCCCGTCGGCGTGGCCTGCCACCAACGACCGCCTCGGTACTCAACGAATCCTCCCTTGACCTCGATGACGGCGACACCAGCGCCGGGATACCCGACCACCAGATCTGCCTCGTACATGTCGGCGTGCGTGTGCAGGTGCAGGTTGGCGGCGAGAAATGCGTCGGACGGGAGCTGCCCACGAAGCCGTTGCCAAACGGAACGTTCCGCCGTGGAGGCGAAGTCGGGTTGGACCGGGATCAGTCGCGGAGACATGGCAACCGTTGTTGCCCAGACAACACGCCCGTCTCGTTGATCATGCAATCATCGAACAGCCGGATCGAGGGCGAACCACACGGGCGCGTGATCGCTTAGCCCATGTCGGGAATCCGTGTCGTCCCATCGGTCGTCAACCCAAGCCTCGGTCACTAACGCGGCGACCTCGCGCGTCGCGAGCAGGTGATCGAGCTGGTAGGAGCGTCCGCGCGGGTTGAACCTCGTCGTGCGCTCCTCGCCCCACAGGTCGAACAACGGGCTCTGCAGGCCGTGCTCGCGGGCTCGCTCAAAGAAGTCCCGACCCCACTCCCCCGGGTGCGAGTCGTCCCAGTCACGAGCCTCGTTCAAGTTACCGGCGGCCAGGACCGAACCCTGCAGCGCACACTCCGCCAGTGTGGCGAGCACCATGTCGGCGTCGAAGAGGCGACCCGCACCAGGACCGGCGCCGACTCGCGGCCTCGGCCGCGGCCGCGCTGCCAGGGAGTCCCAGATCTCGAGATTGTGCTCATCCACCACGCGCGGGCTCGCGTGAACACTCACGGCGAGCAGGGGCGCCGTGCCACCCGGGAGGAGGACCTGTAGACCCACGAGGTAGGAGCCGTGGTACCCCTGAGTGGGGATTGACGCCGGCCGGTCACCGACGACCTCCAGGCGAGTGATGACCGCCGAGACGGGACGGTAGCGAGGGCTTGCCGTCACGACGTGGTAGCCCGCCCCCCGCCATCGCTCGAGCCACGGTCCGCGCGTCTCCTGGGCGAAGACCAGGCTGGGCCAACGAGACTCCGGTTGGGCGAGCACGACGCGCAACCAGGCGTCCATGCCGGCGCGCGATGCCGCCGCAGAAGCTTCGGGCCCACCGCCGGCGCAGTTGACCGTAACCGCCAACACTCGGCGGTCGACTGCATTCACATGCCCCCCTCGAACCACACACAGATCAACGATGTCGGCCATGCATAGCACCTTCCTCGGACAGTCGTGGATTCCCACGGGACTGTCAGAGGGTGGGGCTACAGTCTGGAACAGATTCCGATTGGGGGAACACATGCCGCGCTATCGCTTCCGGTGGGAGATCGTCCCTCGGCCGATCACCCGCCGTTTGGCGCGAGACCTTCGGCTCGAGGGCCAGCCGGTACAGGCCCTGCAATCGCGATACGGGATGCGACCGACGGTCGATCTCGTGCGCGACGCTTGGCCGACCCTGCGCGACTTCTGGCTCGCTCGCGACACAGTGGCGCGCCGGGCACTGGTGGCCGAACTCCGCGCGCAGCGACTCGGCCGCGACGACCTGCCCATCCGCAACCGGCTGGACCAGCTCGCCTATCTCGCGTCCTGCCGCAACTCGCAAGGCCTCCGGCAGCTCGTCTTGGCGGCCTTCCTCGAGCTCGGTGACGTCGGCCCGAGCGAGCGGTCACGGCACACTGAACGCGACACCGCCCAGGGGAGTGCTGGCACGCGCTCGAGTATCGACGCGAGCCATGAGGGGGACAGCATGGATCGGGCGCTGGACAGCGCATGGGCGTCGTTTGAAGGTCATCTGACGACCACGCTCGCCCGGCTCATCGACCATCAAGTCGTTGTGCTCGACCTGCCGTCCGCCTACCGCGGGAGCGAGCTCCGGGGTGCCGCGCCTTACATCCAGTTCACCGGCTACGACGCCGGTGAACGGCTGCGTGGGGAGGTCTCAAGCGACGCCTTCCTCGACCCGCACCACCAGCTGGTGGCTGACCAGATCGTGCTTCTGGATCAATTGGGCTGGCTCCCACCCACGTTCGCGCCAGGAGAGCAGCCTGACCAAGGTTCTCCGAACTATTGGGCCGACCTGCCTACGAGCGAGTCAGCCGACTTCGCACGGATGGCCGTCACGACGGCACGTAGCGTCTTCGGGGTGCCGCACCCGTCCTTCCTAGCCGCGACCGGTTTTGGCACGCGGGAGGGCGTCGAAGACCCCGAGGTCGAGCTCGGGATCCCGCTCGAAGAGGAGGCTCACCCGGCGGTCGCCGAGCTTGCGGACCTGGTTCAACCGTCGAGCCATGGCCACCTGCGCGAGCTGGTCGACGAGTCGTTGGCGCTGCTCTTGGGTGCGCGCCCAGCCCATGACGCCGACGACGACATCCCGATCCCGTCTGGCAGCGCCATCGTCTTCGTGCGCGTGGCCCAAGACGCCCCCGTCGTCGAGCTGTTCGCCCCGTTGCTCAAGGACGTGCACGGCACCCCGCTTACGCTTGAACGTCTGAACAACCTCAACAAGACTTACCGATTCGTCACCTTCACCTGGCGGGCCGGTCAGGTCTTGGCTGCGTCGTCGATCTGGTGCGCGCCGTTTGTCTCCGACCTGTTGCACCAGGCCGTTACCGCGCTGATGGAGGTCGCCGACGAGGTCGACGACCGGCTCGTGGCTGAGCTTGGCGGTCGGCACTACTTCGGCGGCGAGGATTGACCGACGTCGCCGACGTACCCCCGTGCCGCCTTACCTGGACCGCGTACGGCCACGAGGCATACGCGGCCCTGCGGGCCGCGATGGCGCGGATCCAGCAAGACGACCCGCTGGCCCCCGTGACCGTGGTCGTCCCCGACAACATGACCGGGACGATCGTGCGCCGTGCCCTGGCTCGTACGCCGGGGCCGGCCGGCACGCCGGGGGTGGCCGCGCTCACGCTGTCCACCGCGCAGCGGCTGGCCGAACTTCTAGCGGCACCGACGCTCACAACGAGCGGTCGTCGCCCCGCAACGACACCGGTCGTGGCGGCCGGCTGGCGTGCGGCCCTCGCGGACCGGCCCGGTCTGTTCGCGTCTGTAGCCGCGCACCCGGCCACGGTAACCGCCCTCGTCGAGGCCGACCGCCTGCTGAGCGAGCTAGACACTGATGAGCTCGCAGCGGTCGCCGACTCTGGACGGCTGGCCGCCGATGTCGTACGCCTGCACCGGGCCGTGGCGTACCGGCTCGGCACGGACTGGTACGACACCGCCGCGTTGTTCGACACGTCGGTCTCGGTGCTTGAGGCACCCGGCGGCCCGTCGCCCGACCCCGCAATGATCGTGTTTCTGCCGCAGGACCTCCCGTCCTCAGGGGCACGGTTGCTGCGCGCGATCGCGTCCCGCTCAACGGTCGAGGTCATCGCGGGCATCACGGGCGTGAGCCGAGCCGACGCGGGCGTTCTGCGGACCGTTCGCCGGGTTGTCGGCGACTCGGGCCTGGTGGCGCCAACAACGGTCGTTCCAGTGGCACACCACGTCGTCCATGCCTCCGACTCCGACGACGAGGTCCGGACCGTCCTGCGACTCGTCGGCACCGCCTTGGACAGCACCCGCGCGCACCGAATCGCGGTCTTGTACGGCAAGAAGGAGCCCTATGCACGTCAACTTCACGAACAGTTACAAGCAGCGGGCCTGACCGTCAACGGACCAGGCGTGCGCCCCACCGCCGAGCATCTGCTCCCCCGCGCGTTCATCGACCTGCTCGGCCTGCTGACCGACGATCGGCTTAGCCGCGCCTCGCTGTTCGCCGCGTTGACCGGCGGACCGTTCCGCGACGCGGCCGGCACGCTGATCCCCGCCTCTCGCTGGGAGCGCCTGACCCGCGAGGCGGGAGTCACCGACGCGTCGACGTGGGTTCGGGTCACCCGCTACGCCAGCCGGCTGCGGCGTGATCTCGAGGTCCAGGAAGCCGCCCCGGTGCCCAGCGAGGGCCGGATCGAACGCCTCCGCCGCGATGCTGACACGGCCGACGCCTAGCAGCCTTCGTCGACGGTCTCCTGCGGTGCGGGAGCGACGGCCGCTCGCGCCGGACCTGGTCCGAGCTTGGCTCCTGGGCTATAGCCACCTTCTCGACCTACCTCGGCGACGATCCGGACCACGAGCTGCTGCCCGGCCCGGAGCGCAGGGCCGGCCAGCGACTGTCGACCATCCTCGGCTCGCTGGCGAGCCTGGAGACAGTGGAGCCGTCGGCGACCCTCTCTACGATGCGCGAGGTGATCGAGCTCGAGCTGCTCGACGACCGGTCTCGCGTCGGCGAACTCGGCACCGGCATCCTCGTCGCCCCGTTGTCGGCTGCCATCGGACTCGACACCGACGTGACGTTCGTCGTAGGACTGGCGGAAGGCGTGTGTCCGACCGGTCTGACCCAAGACGCCCTGCTTCCGGACGTCGCGCGGGCGGCGACCGCGGGAGCCCTCCCCGCGAACCGCGACCGGCTCGACCGGGAGCATCGGCACTTGCTGGCGGCCTTCGCGTCAGGTGGGGCCGTCGCCGCCTCGTTCCCGCGCGGCGACCTGCGGGGAGGGGGCTCGCGGCTGCCGTCCCGATGGCTGCTGCCGACCTTGCGGGAACTGGCCGATGAGCCCACGCTGGGCGCGGCCGACTGGACCAGCTGCCGCGGGTCCTGGCTCGACGGCTCCCCGTCATACGCGGCCCGCATCATCGACAACGCAGCTCCCTTGTCGGAGCAGGAGTGGCGTCTGCGGACCCTCAGCGCGACCGGAGGCGCCGTCAACGACGACGTCGCGCTCGCTCGAGCCGTCGAGTTGGGCAGTGCCCGCCGATCCGACGTGTTCACCCGTTTCGACGGCAACCTCTCGTCCGTCGCGGGCTCGCTACCCGATCTCGTCGCAGACGCCATCACCGTGTCCCCGACAAGGTTGGAGGAGTGGGTGGGTTGCCCGCACACCTACTTCGTCCGCCGCTTGCTCCGGGTCGAGGCACTCGATCCCGAGGACGACCTCGGCACAATCTCGCCGGCCGACCGCGGGTCGCTCCTGCACGCCGCCCTGGACGATTTCTTCAGCTGGGTGGCAACCAACGGTGGTCCCCCGGGACCGACCGAGCACTGGAGCGACGAGCACCACGTCCAGCTCCTCGCAATCGGCCGGCGCTGGTGCGAGGAGTTCGAGCAGCTGGGGCTGACCGGTCACCCGACCCTCTGGGCACGGGACCGTTCTGACGTTCTCGACGACCTGGCGCGCGTCCTCGGGACGGACGACGAGGTCCGCCGCGGAGAGCGTCGCCGCCAGGTCAGGAGCGAACTCACCTTCGGTCGGACGACCCCGGCGGTCCGAATCCCACTGCCCGACGGTCGGGCCATGCACTTCTCGGGGAGCGCCGACCGGGTCGACCTCACCGACGACGGCACGCTCGTCGTGGTCGATTACAAGTCCGGCAAGGCCGACGGGTTCAAACTGCTCAACGCAGAAAATCCCGACGGCAACGGGTCCAAGCTGCAGCTGCCGGTCTACGCATACGCGGCCCTGCAGGAGGTCGAGCCCAAGGCCGCCGCCGTCCGAGCTGAGTACTGGTTCATCGGCCGATCCTTCCGTGGCCAACGGATCGGCTACGACCTAACGCAAGCTGTGCGTGAGCGCTTTGGCTCGGTGCTGAGCACCATCGGCACCGAGATCGCCCGTGGCATCTTCCCGCACAACCCGCCGGTCGAGCGGAACTGGTCTCGCTTCCCGGCCTGCAAGTACTGCGACCCTGACGGCCTTGGGACCGTGCGGTTGCGCCGCGCATGGGACCGCAAGCGCCCGGATCCGGCACTCGACCCCTATCTCGCGCTCACCGAGCCCAGCACGGTCGTGACGCCATGACAGCGAGGGTGGCCGCGGACGCTGCGGCCCGAGCCTCGATCCGGTCCGATCTGTCAGCGACGCTCTTCGTCGAAGCAGGCGCAGGTTCGGGCAAGACCACCACGCTCGTCGACCGCGTGGTTGCCCTGGTCCTCGCGCCCGACGGCGCCCCCTTGCACCGCATCGCCGCCGTCACGTTCACCGAAAAGGCGGCCGCCGAGCTCCGCGACCGCGTTCGCGGGCGCCTCGAGGAGATCGTGCGTACGTTAGGCGCCGGGCCAGACGTCGCGCGCGCGCAGGAAGCCCTCGAGGACCTCGACTCCGCAGCCATCGGCACCCTGCACTCCTTCGCCCGACGGACCCTGACCGAGCACCCGATTGAGGCGCGCCTGCCGCCCCTGATCAGCGTCGCCGACGAAGTTGGTTCCCAGGTCGCCTTCGAGTCACGGTGGCGCCTCTTGCTGGCCGACCTGCTCGAGGAGGAGTCGTTGGCTGAAACCGTCCTCCTTGCCCTCGCCTGCGGCGTCCAGACGGACCAACTACGTTCGATCGCGTCCGAGTTCAACCACGAGTGGGACCGTCTTGAGACGGCTGTCCTCGCTGGCCCCGAACCCGTGCCTGTGGCCCTCGACGTGAGCGTCGTAGTCACCTCCGCGCAGGCCCTCCTCGGTCACCGCGGCCTGTGCGTCGACGACACGGACCTGTTTCTCGGCCATCTCGCCTCCCTGGAAACCTGGCTCACCAGCCTGGTCCATGCGACCGATGACGCAGCTCGGCTCCGGGTACTCGCGCAGGCACAGGACCTCAAGAAGCACAACGGCCGACGCGGTAGTTGGCCAGGCTGCGACCTCGAGGAGCTCAGGACCAACTTCGTGGAGCTCAAGGAACGGTGCGCCGCGTTGCATGCCGCCACGATGGACACCCTCATCCGCACCCTCGCTCGGCGTCTCGCGGTAGGCACCCTGGGCTGGGCCCGTGAACGGCAGCAGGAGGGGACGTTGGAATTCCACGACCTCCTCGTGCTCGCACGCGAGCTGGTGCTAGATGCTGAGCACGGCGCCGACGTACGAGCAGCCCTCCACGAGCGCTACCAGCGACTGCTTCTCGACGAGTTCCAGGACACCGACCCGATTCAGATCGAGCTCGCCGTTCGCATCGCCGGCGGCCGGAAGGCCGACGCCGCAGACTGGCGCGACGTCGCCGTACCTGACGGTCGCTTGTTCGTGGTGGGTGACCCCAAACAAAGCATCTACCGCTTTCGTCGCGCGGACATCGCCACCTACCTCGACGCGCAATCACGGCTCGGCGAGCCGCTCAGCCTCACCACAAACTTCCGGACGACGCCGGCGTTGCTCGACTGGGTCAACGACGCGTTCGCCGAACTCATCACGGCCCAGCCCGGCTCTCAGCCGGCCTACCAGCGGCTCGACGAGTGGCGGGCCGGCCCGATCGGAGGCAGTCGACTGATCGGCCTTGGAGGCGACGAGCACCCCTCAGACGTCCGGGCTGACGGGGTACGACGGCTGGAGGCAGCCGACGTGGCGAGAACAGTACGGAGCGCCCTGGCCGAGGAGTGGCCGGTCTTCGATGAGGCGCTGAAAGCCTGGCGGCCCCTTCGCCTGGACGACGTCGCGATCCTCGTACCCGCGCGAACGTCGCTGCCCTTCCTCGAGGATGCGCTCGACGATGCTGGCATCCCCTTCCGCGCGGAGGCCAGCTCACTCGTCTACCGCACAGACGAGGTCCGTGACCTGCTCATGGCGGCGCGTGCGCTTGACGACCCCAGTGATGGGCTCGCCCTTGTGGCCGCGCTGCGCTCCAGCCTGTTCGGCTGCGGTGACGACGACCTCTGGACTTGGAAGCAGGGCGGCGGCTCGTTCAACCTGCTCGCACCACCACCGGAGGCGATCCCTCACGACCATCCGGTCCACGAGTCGGTCACCTATCTGCGCACCCTCTTCGACGAGCGAACGTGGCTGGCACCAAGCCTGCTCCTGGATCGGCTCGTACGAGACCGCCGGCTGCTCGAGTCAGCCATCGACGGACCCCGTACACGGGACGTCTGGAGGCGGGTGCGTTTCGTCATCGACCAGGCGCGTGCGTGGAGCGAGGTCGAGCACGGCGGGCTGCGGTCCTACCTCAAGTGGGCCCGGCGTCAAGGTGACGAGGCGACGCGGGTGGCGGAGGCCGTCCTGCCCGAGACCGACCTCAACGCCGTGCGCGTGCTCACGATCCATGCGGCCAAGGGCCTCGAGTTCCCTATGGTCATAGTGTCCGGCATGTCCAGCCGCATCGGCGGAAACCGTGGCCAGGTCGACGTGCTATGGACCGACGGTGGCTACGAGATCAAGCTCGCTGCCGGGGTCCAGACCGGTGACTTCGAGGTCGCGGCGCCGATCGACGAGCAGATGGACCACTACGAACGTCTGCGGCTGATGTACGTCGCCTGCACACGCGCCCGCGACCACCTAGTGGTGTCCATGCACCGGTCAGCTCGCAGGACCCCGGTGCGAGGCCCCCGGCTCATGACGAACGCAGAGCTCATCGCCGGCACGGTGGCGGCGCAGCGGCTCGACGAATTGCAGGCCAGTGAGCCCGGACCCCGACCCGTGGCGCAGGCAAGTACGGCGACCCATACCGAGCCGTACGCCGTCTGGTCGGCGCGAGCGACCGCACGGCGGGCGTCGACAGAACGGCGCTCGACCTTCAGCGCCTCGAGCCTTGAGGGTCTCGCGCTGCCCCGGTCGATCGCTACGGTGACCGCGACGACCGCGGCTGACGACGGCCTCGCCAAGGGTGCTCGCAACCTCGAGCTCCCCCCGTGGAACAAGGGCCGCTACGGCAGCGCGATCGGTCGAGCCGTTCACGGGACGCTCCAGATCGTCGACCTGTCCACCGGTGCTGGGCTCCTAGGGGCAGCCGCCGCCCAGGCGGTCGCCGAGGGTGTCGCCCAGCACGAAGCGGTCGTCGTTGACCTGTGTCGCCAGGCGCTCGCCTCCGACGTCGTCGCGCTGGCGGCCACGCGTCGGCACTGGCGGGAGATGTACGTCGGCAGCGAGCTGGACGACGGGACTGTGGTGGAGGGCTACATCGACCTGGTCTACGCGGAGGACGACGGATCGCTCGTGGTCGTCGACTACAAGACGGACGCGCTGCTCGATGCCAATATCGACGCGCGTGTCGAGGTCTACCGGCCGCAGATGGCCGCCTACGTGCATGCACTTAGCCGGGCCACCGGGGTGCCGGTGCGGGGAGCGGTCCTGCTGTTCCTGCACCCCACCGGCCACGCTGTCCGCAACCTCCCGGCGGACGAGCTTGGCGGGTTCGACGAATTCGTCGCCGCCGCATTGGGCTCGGTCCCCCAGTTATGACCGCACCGTCCAAGCTGACGCGGCTCGTCTACGACCACCCACGGCCCCGCGCGACGCAGCGACTGCTCGACGCTCTGCCGGATGTCCTCCGGCCAGGCCCGTCAAGGCTGCACTCGTTGCGCTGACTGGGCTCAGGCCTGCAGGACTCATCGCCTTTCGTGACGCCGTGTCGCTCGACCTTTCACCGGCGGGGAATCGTCGAGCATGACCAGCTGACCAGGCCGCCTTGCCGAGCGAAGACCAGTGGTTCTTATTGTCGGGAAGGCCACTACTTCAGGCGTCTCAGGCGACGCGCATCTTCTCCGGTAGGCCACGACTGTGCACGACCACAAGTTCTCGGTTCGCGCGGGTCAAGCTGGTGTAGAGCTGTCCGCGGATTCCTAAGTTGGCAGGAAAGGCAGCCGGCTCCACCACGACTACCCCGTCGAACTCGACACCGCGCGAATTCTCGGACCCAAGGACGGCCATTCGCAGGTCCCCCTTCGTCCAACGCGGTGCACCAGGCTCGCGCGTCCATCCGTTCAATGGCAGCACACCCTCGATTGCTGCGAGGTCCGGAGTGATGATCGCCACCGTCCCTGATGGGTAGCGCCCGCAAAGGCTCACCGCGAGTTGTGCGGCCTCAAATCCAAGCTTGGCGGCTGGCGCTCGCTTAACTGTGACTGGCGGCCCATCCGTCTGAAGGGAATCTGATCGTCGCCCCTCGGCAGGTAGCAACTGGTTGGCAAACTTCATTATGGGCCGCGTCGATCGATAGCCCCGGCGGCATTGGAGAGGCTCGATCATCTTGCCGTCCACTGCCAAGTCCAGTTCTGCAGCCACCTGGCCCCAGTCCCGGTAGCTGTAGTCCGAGCGACGCTGGAAGACGTCTCCAAGAATGCTCCACCCCCCTCCCTCGTTGAGACGGTTGAGAATGCGCCATTCCAGCGGGCGTACATCCTGAGCCTCATCAACGATGATGTGGTCGTAGCCAAGGCTCTGCCAGGCGCCGCCACTGATCGCGCACATCGCCAGGATCGGGATGTAGCTACGCTGACGCCCTGCGATCTCGAACGAGGGCAGACCTTTCAGCCTGTGGATCAAGTCGGGGTCATAGGCGATCTGCTCGTCATGCGCATGATTGGCCCGCAAGCACTCATAGATCAGCCGCACCCGCTGCTCCGGGGGTTGCTTGCTAAAGCCCGACCGAAGCGAAAACAACCGATCGGCAGCGAAGTCGGCCATCCCCTCGATCTCGCTGTCACAGTCGAGGTAGTGACCGTCCATTGGCCCACTCACCCTGGTACGCAGATGGCGTAGGCCCTCCAACATCGCACCAAGACCCTCGACACGAACTGCGCCTGGCTCGGCTAGCTCATCCACGATGCCCCGCACGTGATCGCGGTACTGCTCGGTGGGTCCGACCAGTAGCACTTTCCCCATCCGGCTCGGGCCTCGCTCTCGGTGGACCAGGTAAGCGGCTCGATGTGCGGCGATGATGGTCTTGCCGGTCCCGGGGTTGCCCTGAACGATCATTGGCAGCCACGAGGGTCTCGTGACGACGTCGTACTGGTCTGGTTGCAGTGTCGCCAACGTGCTGGTCAGACGATCGGCTCGTGGACTGGTGATGGCTGCTAGGACAGCAGCCTTCGCCCGTAACGCTGGGGGGCCGGACGTGCCTTTGACCGCACGTGGCGCTGCGACCGCCCGGGCCGGGTTGGGTGGCTCGAGGGAGTCGGCGATCGTTGGGGCTTCCCTGCTTGGCTGTAGCGCTTCGCCATCGGCCTGAATAGGCGATGCAGTCTCTAACGTCGAGCTACTCCCGACCTCGGTCGGTGCGTTGCGCTGCGATTGAGGTGCCTGGGGCACCTGCAGTGGCCGCTGCGCGGCGAATGCGTCACCGATACCGTCGGGCCGTGCTGCGTCATCAACATAGTCGACAATCTCTTCGCCCCGGAGAGACATGGTCCGCGTGACCAGAACACGGTGACACAGCTCGTACGCGTCGCCAACCGGGTCGAAGAAGGTCCGGGCGACCGGAGCGGCCCAACTGAACACGACAAGAGTGTCGGCTTCCTTGTGCCATGGGCCTATATAGAAGTCCGCTCGTCCGATGTCAGGGTCGACAACATCCAGGGCAACCCTGCCGATCACAGGCCCGACCGGCACATCCTGTGGGGCAGGGAGCGCGGTGCCGGTCCACTTTGCGCTGCGAGGAACCGCGATGCTTGTCGGTTTGCTGTTGCCACCGACCAGCAGGCGGATGTACTCCCGGTTGGCCGCCTCCTCCGCCACCACCTGGGCGCGATGGTTCGACCTGCTCGGGTCAGTCACCCGGAACCTCCACGAGGCAGACCGCCAACGGCTCGGTGGTCAAACCCGATTCCGCCCGCTCTGCTATCTCGGCCGACAGCTGAACGAAGCGCTGCAGTTCTCTGCCAATCTGCGCATCGAACAGCGCAGCCATCCTGGTGTTCCCGCGGTCGATGAGCAGGCTCCGGCGGGCTCTTAGGTCCTCCAGTTTGCGCTGATGCATGGTGTGCATGCCGGCGCGCCTGGCGTCGAGCAATGCATCGTTGACCTCGCGCCGTTCCGCGTCCTCTGCGACCTGGCGCTGCAGGAGCAGGTCGGAGGTCTGCGTCACTGCGTCGGTAAGCGCCGGCCCGTCTGCTTGACCCTCGGTGAGCTCGCCGTTGGCGATCGCGGAGAAGAGGGCATCACCCACGCCTGGAACGGCAGTCCCAGTGGCCACCTCGACGGCGGCGGTCCACACCTCGCGAGCGGGCCGAAGCCCGGTCCATGTTGCCACGGCAATCTGGACCGCATACTGACCCGGAATCACCCCCTCCGGCGCCGAGTCAAGGCGAACCCGAGCGAACCGGCCTTGCTCGTGGCCAGCGACCCGGACGGCAGCTCGCGTGAGCGAGTGTGACGCGGTCAGCAGATCTAGTCCTTTGGTGCGGCTGACCTCGGGATCAAGGGCCAGATACACGTCCTGCTCCGAGCGCAAGGCCGAGACGGATTCTTGGATTTCGGCGCGGGAGCGCTCTCCATCCTGGACGAGGCCCTCCAGGGACTTAGCCATCGCAGGGACGCCTCGGAATCGCACGACCCTGTTGGCGCTATCGATCTCCACCGGCGGCGCGCCGGCGGTGCGAGCCCAATCGTCGAGCAAGAGCGCGAGCTCCTGTTGGCCTACGTACCGACCCGTGCGGACCAGGTCGTCCTCCATACCGTCGATTGGAGCTTCATCCGCGGTAAGGAGAAAGTCGGCGGCCGCCTCTAGATCCTGGCGATTCAGACCCTGGGTCTCGATTGCGGCTAGGACCTGCTCCGTCTTCAGGGCGCGCTGTTCCTCGCTGAGGGAGAAGTCGAAGGCCACCCGTCGGAGCTCCAGCCATTGGTCCTGGATGATCGGCTCAAGTTCCCCGATCGACCGCTCGAAGACGCCGATTCTGTCCAAGATCCGGTCCAGGATACGGCTCTCTATCGTGTCTGGTGTGTGGAAGTTGACGATGAGGATCTTCTCTTCGCGCTGCCCTATCCGGTCCAGACGCCCGATCCGTTGCTCGACCTCCATCGGGTTCCATGGCAGGTCATAGTTGACGAGGATGGAGCAGAACTCGAAGTCCAGGCCCTCGCTGGCAACTCGAGTGGCGAGGACCAGGTCGTAGGCGCCCACCCGGAAGTCGGCCATAACCTTGTGGCGGGTGCGCTTGTCGACGCCTCCGTGCAAGACAGCCAGTCGCACCTGGCCAGCGAGCCTGCGGGCGAGGTAGTCCAATGTGGCACGGGAGAAGGTGAACAGCAGTATCTGCCGATTCGTTGGCCGCATGACGGTCAAGACGTCCACCAGCTGATCGAACTTGGTGTCTCGGTTCCCGAGCCGTTGAGCCGCCACAAGCAGGTCAGCATGGGGCGGTAGCTGCTGGCTCGGCGTGAGACCGGCTTCGGGCCCATCACCATCGTCGTTGCCGGTGTCCCCCCCTGCCGGCTGCCAGTCCAGAACTTGGCTGGCGGCGGCGGGTAGGCAGCTGCTTGCCAGCCGAAGGGGCATCTGCATCGAGAACCCCAAGGGAGTTCCGGCCAGAACGGCTCGAGCCTTACACCACGTCAGGTACTCGGCATAGAAGTCGCGTTCGAGGTCCACCCAGTTGACCTCAACGGGACGGGGCTCGCGGACCGCCTTGGCTTCCTGAACCTCAACCTTGCGGGTCCGAGTCACCACAGCTGAGGTGGTGTTGAGTTCGAGCAGAAGGCGCCTCGCCCGAGCGACCGTCGCTGGGAGGAGGACTTCGTCGGCCAACAGCTCTCGTAGCAGGCGGGTCTCGGGACGACCCATCAACGGTGCACCGAATGTCGTCGAGCCCAGCTCATCCAGCATGGACAGCCGCTGTCCAGCGGTTACGGACCGGTCGAACAACGACACCTGAAGACGATGCAAGAGCGCGTTCGGTTCCAGCTGGAGCTCGAAGGTGAACTCATCACCCAACTCCCCGGGCACCAGCAGCCGCATGAGGCTGTACAGATCGCGGCTACGCAGGTTCACCGGGGTGGCTGTGAGGAAGATCAGGCTTTCCGCCCATTCGCTCAGAATGGATCCCAGCGCGAAGCTAGCCGTTTCCGTATTGCGCATCGCATGGGCCTCATCGACGATGATGAGGTCGAACTCAGGTGCGAAGTCTGCCGCTTCTTTCAACCCCTGCCAGGCACGAAGTCGCTGCAGGCTGACGATGTAAGACACGCGTCTGGGCAGTCGGCCCGTCGAAATCCTGTCTAGGAAGCTGTCGAGGCCTGGGCCGTCGAGCTCGACCAACTCGAAACCGAACCGTTCCTCCATCTCCTGCTTCCACTTGAGAACGAGGACGGCCGGACACACCACCAGAACGCGGTCCGCGTTGCGTCGCGCTTCGAGCTCGGTCCACACCAGCCCCGCCTCAATCGTCTTGCCAAGCCCGACCTCGTCGGCAATCAGTAGCCGTGAACGCCCGGTCTGCAGCAACTTCATGATCGGCTTGAACTGGTATGAGCGAAACAGCGTGCGTGAGGCTCGAAACGAGAAGACCGTGTCAGTGAACCGGTCCCGAAGCTTCGCTCGAGTCAAGGTCGCCGAGAACCTGTCCGCTGAAACCGGTGGCTCCCTCACCCACTGCAACGGTCCTCCTGTCCCGGGAACCTCTCGCAGAGAGCGCTCGCTGACGGACTGGTGTCGCCCATCTACACGCGCCTCGTACATCCACTGGCCGCCAGTGAACTGCCGTGACCGCAGGGTCACGACCTCGCCACTCGTGGTGAGCATCGCTTCATCCATCACCGCGAACGAGGGAACCGGCAGACCGGGACTAGATTCCCACCAGTGCTCGATCCAGCCCCGAGCGTGGGACAGCGGGTGGTCCTGATCCAACGCGGTAGCGGCAGCGGAGATGGGGTCACCATGAGCTGCCGGACCGCAGACGACCATCGCCTGACGGACTCCTGACATGCTAAACCAGTAGAGGCCACGCGGGAGATCCACATCCGGGTCAGCCAACAGCCTGACCTCGAGAACTCGCCCCATCAAGTCGGACAAGACTCGCCCAAGCTCAGCAACATCACCGACCATCAACAGACGGTCTAGTCGCTCGACCGCGGCCAGATCCGTAACTTCGAGTTCGATCGGCGAGTACCCACACTCCGCACGGAGTCGCCCACGGTCGATGTCGTCCACTCAACTCCCCTGTCTCCGAAAGACTGACACATCCGTCCGACAAGTTGGGCAGAAACGCATAGGGACCGCTCCCGCCCCGGCTCAGGGCTTGGCGATATGACCCCGGACCGCCGGGCCACCGCCTGGGTAGCCAGCCAGGAGATGCGAAGGACCATCTGGCATCATCCGCCGACGGGCTGGAACAGCGAGAGTCGCTGGAACTTGGCTGAGTGTCGTGGCCAGTGCCTCAGTCGGCGGCCGCAGTCTTCGTGGCACGGCTCGAAGCGGGCATCATCCAGATGCTCCTGCGCCCGTCGGATCCGACTGAACCGTTGATCCTCCGTTGGCCTCGATTCGTCCGCGCGCTGAACCTCGCGCAGCACGTCGTGATACGGCCACTGACGCAATGCGATTCGGATCCCAGACCACCATAGACGCCACGTTTCCGTGGTGATCCAGTCACCTGCGCGGAGGTCGAGTTCATCCTCGCAGAGAGCTAGGTAAGCCAGGACAAGGCGACAATCCTCGTCTGTCACAGCCCCGTCCGCCGGCCGGCGGTGGTTGATCACATCGAGGGAAAGCCGGTCGTTGATCGACCAAAACCTCTGGACGAACATTGCTTCGAAGTCCCTGCGCCTTTGCTTCTTGAGCTGACGCAACTGAAGCACTGCTGCACAAACGCCGACCAGCGTAGCTAGGGAAAGCAAGTCACCCGCCATGCTCCGCCTTCCATATCGTGCTGGATCCTTGCTGGAATGCTCCGGCAAGGATCACTACATGTCGCTAAAGGTAGCCACCGGTGGTCTCTGCGCCGGGGCCACCAGCCGTCGCCGGGGCACCTTCGGCCGGGAATGCGGTTTGCCCACCAAAGTTGCTCGCCAGGCGCGGACCTTCGGAATCCGCGGCCGATGCGACCTCGCCAACGGTGCAGGCAAACTCCTCATAGTCGAGCGTGTCGCCGACAAGCTCGCTTGCGGTGATCACGCGATCGCCGGCAACGAACCAGCGAGCATGGCTAGACCGCTCGTTCAACTCGTTCATCGCCAGAAGCAAGGGTTTGGTGACTCGAACACCGTCGGCAACCACGGAGTACACCTGGACGTGCGGGCGCTCTCCCTGAAGGACGCGCACATGGTAGGAGGCGGTGTTGTTCCTTACCCGCCAGACTCCGTCCTCATCTGGATCACAGCGGTCGACCGCAAGCCAGCGCTCCATCAGGCGCCCCACATGGGCAGCAATCACCTCGGGCTTGGCCATGCCACCCCCAGACCAGGCGATGGCCCGGCCATCCTGTTCGCGTGCGGAGGCTGTGCGCCTCCGCACGCAAGGCTAAACGCTTGGCGTGGGTCCGCGGTCGACATTCGGCCAGGACCGCGCGGAGGTGGGCCGCCACAGCCTCGGAGTTCCGTCGAGGAACGCAGTGCGGGGCTCCCGGAACCCGTAAAGCCTGGCAGGCCCTATGCCGACCCGGGGGCCGCGGGACGCAGGGGAGGCTGCCCACGATGCCGGAGCGCGCCCCCGGCCCGGGCTGCCTCGCTAGGAGGAAGGAAAGTCCACAGCGAGGCACCGAACTAGCGCATCGATCTGCCCGCCGTCCAGGGGGCCTCTTCGAGTGAGTGTCTCGGCGGCCTTCTTCGGCCACAGAACATCCACTCCGGAGATCGTGAACGAGCCGCCGAACAGCGGCCAGTCAGCTTCGACGAAGCACAGCATCCCGTGGACGGGTACGTCAACGACTCCGTTGATCGCGAGTGCAGCACCGACCAGCTCCATCTGCTTGCGCGCACCGTCGACAAGTCGGGAGCAGTCACGGGTCCCGACGATCAGCTTCTCGGTTCGGGCTCGCAAGAGACCGCCCTCCACCCTCAGATGCGGGCGACCCTTGTATCTCTTTGCATCGATGACGAACACCCCGCTTGGCGCGATGGCGATGTGGTCGATGTTCGCAGTCGTCCGCGGGATACGCCGGTCGTGCAGCAACCGGACTCCTTCATCGGCAAGCGTGTCGAGGCGGCGGGCGAGGAGTTCTTCGCCGCGCGCTCCGACTGCCCACGCCTGGGTGCTTTGGGGGTCGTCGGACAAAGCCAAGATCAGCCCGCCCAGGTGTGGATGTGCCTGCCGTATGCCGGCCTCGCGCTTGTCTTTGCGGCGCTGGTGCTCCCTTCGGGCGGACGCGCCCGCGGTCCCCCTAAAGATCTCTGCTGGCTCCTCCGTCGTCGGCTGACCAGAGTGCTCGGGTTCTGGAGGATTAGCGACTGGCAGATCAGCCGGTTCAGCCGCCGAGCCGGACGAGTCGAAGCAGCTCAGGCAGCAGACGTTCTTGCCGGCACGGTCGTACACCGCGAGCGTGCCAGCGGGCAGTCGCGTGACGCACGAGCGGCAGCTGCCCGCGTAGCGCAGCTTCGTCCGCCTGAAGGCCGGGTCGATCGCCGCGCCCGAGTCCGCCACCGCGGTCCCCCGTCCGTAGGCCGAGTCCATTCGCCCGATCTTCGACGGGCGCGACGGCGGACTGTAGGCAGGTGCCACAGCCGCCACTCACGGGGGACGTGCGGCACCTCGGAGTGCGGAGGTTCGCGTCCACCAGCATGGGGGCGAGTCCACGACCGTCCGGCAACGAGTTGGCTCCCCAGTTGGCTCCCCGCCGGGTCCAACCCGCGATCGTCGCGCACCCGCAAGGCTCTGACCTGCGGTTATTCGGTCGGGCTGACAGGATTTGAACCTGCGACCCCTTGACCCCCAGTCAAGTGCGCTACCAAGCTGCGCTACAGCCCGCCACTCGGGTGTCC
>Ga0075021_10000658_pt1 | contig 17998 bp, 16 predicted proteins | sample ColStrG_CSR_2012_FD_72749 | JGI IMG/M metagenome (GOLD analysis project Ga0075021, IMG submission 72749) | Freshwater sediment microbial communities in response to fracking from Pennsylvania, USA - Cold Stream Run_MetaG_CSR_2012 | ecosystem: Environmental > Aquatic > Freshwater > Creek >...
AGGAGGGCGCCGACCGGACACGCGCCGAAGCTGCCGCGGATGGAGCCGCCGCGGCACGAGACCTGGCACGCATCCAGGGGGTCCGAGCGGCGCTCCGCGAGGTGTCGCTGTCACTCGCCGAACACACCGCCCCGACATCGGGCGCCCTGGACACGATCAATCGGGCTCTCCACGCGCGACAGGTGATCGAACTCGTGCCCGCCCCCGACGGCGTCCATGTCGATCATCGCCACGTGGGCGACCCGGTCGACGACGCGCTGGCCCGCCTCGCGGACCCGCTTGTGCTCGAACTGACCGGCGGTCACCCCGAACGGATCAAGTCGTGCGCCAGCGATACCTGCGACTGGATCTTCTACGACTCGTCGCGCACGAGCCGTCGGCGCTGGTGCGATATGGCGACATGCGGCAACCGGGCCAAGGCGGCCCGGCATCGTGCACGCGAACGCTCGGCCGCGCCGGATGTGGCGGGCGAGGCTGACGACCGCCTCGTCTGACGGCTATTCGGCGGGGGGCACCTGGGCCAGCACGGACTGGATCACCTGGGCCGCGCCGAGAAGCGCCGACGATTCGGCCGGGACGACGATCTTGGTGTTCGGGCTGAGCGCGAACTTGCTGAGGGTGTCGAGCTGGAGGATCGCGACGAGGGTCGGATTCGGATTCGCCGCCGTGATCGCGCCATAGACGATCTCGATCGCGCGCGCGCGGCCCTCGCCCTCCAGGATCGCGGCCTGCCGATTACCCTCGGCGATGAGGATCGCCGCCTGCCGCTCGCCCTCGGCGCTCTTGATCGCCGCCTGTCGTTCGCCGTCGGCGACGTTGACCGCCGACTGCTGGATCCCCTCCGACTGGAGGATCTTGGCGCGCTTCTCCTGGTCGGCCTGTTTCTGGAGGGCGAGGGCCTGGAGGATCTGCGGCGGTGGGGTGATCTCGACGATCTCGATCCGGTTGATCCGGATGCCCCATTTGTCGGTCACGGCTTCCATCTGTTGCTGGACGTCGACGTTGATGCGTTCGCGCTCGGACAGCGCCTGGTCGAGCGAGAGCGTTCCGATGACCGACCGAAGAGCGGTCCGAGCGACCGCGTCGATGGCGATGTCGAAGTTGGCGATGGAGAAGAGCGCCTGCTTGGCGTCCACGACCTGGGTGAAGATCGTCGCGTTCACGGACACGACCACGTTGTCCTTGGTGATGACCTCCTGGCGATCGCCGGGACGGGGGAACTCCCGGATGTCCACCGCGACCAGCCTGTCGATGAATGGCGCGATGATGACCAGTCCGGGCTCGTGGATCGCCCGGAACTCGCCGAGGCGCGTGGTCACCCCGACGAAACCCTGCTGGACGAGGTTGACGGTGTTTCGAAGCAGATAGAACGCGAACAGGATGAACAGGATCGCCACGATGAACGCGACGATCAGAGCGACCTCGCCAGAATCCATGTCAGCTCTCCGGTGTAGCGGACCCGGTCGTGGGTCGGACCACGAGCGTCGTCCCACGGACGGCGGTCACGATGACGGGCGCACCGGTCGCGATCGGCTGGTGATCGTCCGAGAATGCGAGCCAGGTCTCGCCGGCAAGGCGGACGTGGCCGGGATGGAGTTCTTCGCCGATGTCGTCGAGGGCGAGCGCCCGCTGCCCGACGAAGCCGCCATGGACACCAGGTGTCAGCGGTCCCTCGCCCTTGCGCTTGAGACGGCTGGCCAGGAACGGGCGACCGACGATGACCCCGAGCATCGCCACGGCGATGGCCACGATGGCCTGGAACCAGACCGCGCTGTCGGGGAAGACGAAGGCGAGCAAGCCGGCCGCGAAGGCTCCGATGGCGAGGAAGATCGAGAAGAAGGTCGTGCTCGCGAGTTCGAGCACGAGCAGGGCGAGTGCGGCGACGAACCAGATCGCATATGTCGACATCGACTTCAGTCTATGCGCTTCGCGTCACCGCGCAATCAGGCGCGCTCGACGATCGCCCGCACCTCGGTCGCGAAGCGCGTCATCGATTCCACGTCGTGCGGCGGCGGGAAACCTGCGACGAAGTGGCGATAGCCGAGGTCGAGGAATGGGAGCAACCGCTCGGCGACATCTTCGGGCGTCCCGATCGGCTGGTCCGTCCAGCGATCGGCATGGCCGTTGCGCTCGAACATCGCTGCGTGGACGCGGTCCGCCTCCGCACGTGAGTCGCGGATGATGACGGTCCCGATGCCGGTCGTGCGCTCGATCTCGTCCGGGTCGCGCCCGACCGTCTCGCAATGCCGGAGCAGGACCGCCTCCTTGCGTCTGACGTTCTCGATGCCGCCCCCCACGTTGTTCGCGTCGCCGTACTGGGCGACCAGTTTGAGCGTGACCCTCTCACCGCCACCGCCGATCAGCAGTGGCAGGCGCTCCTGGATCGGTGGCGGATCGTCCCGAACTCGAGCCCGTAGGCCGTGTACTCGGTCTCGAACCAGGCACCACCGATGCCGAGGATTGCCCGGCCGCCCGAGATGTGGTCGAGCGTGGTCGCCATCTTGGCCGTCAGGGCCGGCTCGCGGAACGTGTTGGCACCGACCATCAGGCCGATCCGGATCCGCTCGGTGGCCTGCGCCCACGCGGCCAACACAAGCCAGGCTTCGAAGATCGGGCCGTGCGGGCTGCCGACGATCGGGTAGAGGTGATCCCATGTCCAGAGCGTGTCGTAACCGAGCCGATCCGCCCGCTTGCCCGCCTCCCGCAGGTCCGGCCAGGTCGTGTACTGGTTCCAGCACAGGGCACCGAGCCGGATCGGGGCGGCCATCAGGATTCATCCGGGCTGATCCCAACGGCAGCGGGATCGATCGGCGCCAGACCTTCCAGGACCCGGAGGCGGTCGATCCGGGCCTCGAGGGTCGGGTGGGTGGCCAGGAGACCGGAGCGCCGGTCGCTGCCTTCCTTGACCGGGTTACGGAACCAGAGGTGCTGCGTGCCGCGATTGGCGGCCGCGAGAGGGTCGTGGTCGGCGGCGATCGACTCGAGCGCGCGCTCGAGAGCGTGCGGGTTCCGCGTGAATTCGACCGACGTCGCGTCAGCGAGGTACTCGCGCTCACGACTCGTCGATGCCTGGACGAGAGACGAGAAGAGTGGCGCGAAGGCCCGCAACAGGGTGGCGACGATGAGCAGAAACAGCCCCACGAGCAGGCCTGTCGCGAGAGCCCCTGCCGCGCCCTTGCCCGAGCCCTTCCAGAAGAACATCCCGTGTCGCCAGCCTTCGATGACGAGCCGCAGGAAGCCGTCGGTGGCGATCGCAACGAGGCCGACGAGGACGGCCACGTAGAGGGCATAGCGCGTGTCGAGATTGCGGACGTGGCCCAGTTCGTGTCCGATGACGCCCTGCAATTCCTCGCGGTCCATGTTGTCGAGCAGGCCGCGTGTGACGGCCAGCGACGCATGCTGCGGATCACGACCCGTGGCAAAGGCGTTCTGGCTGCCGTCCTCCACGACGAAGAGCGCCGGGACCGGGATGTCCGCTGCCACGGACAGCTCCCGGACGACATCGAACAGCGCGGGTTCCTTCGCCGGGTCGGCCGATCGGGCGCCCGCTGAGTCGAGGATGACGTCCGCCCCGAAACGGTTCGCGCCCGCTGCCGCGCCCAGGCCGACGACGCCGGCAGCACCGGCGGCCCACAAGCCAGGGACGGGATCGAACGTCAGGCTGATCGCGATGATCTCCGCCGTGACGGCGACGACTCCGACCAGCGTGATGAGCAGCAGGAGACTATTCCGCCGGTTCGCCGACGCCTGGGCGTAGAACGTCCCGCCATTCGCACGACGGGTGCCGATGGCTGCGATGGTGAAGGTGAGGATGGGAATGACGAGGATCGCTCCGACGGCCGCCCACGGCAGGCGGCCGGCCGGGTCGCCGCTGGCGATCGCGTTCACGACGGCACCGATCAGGGCGACCACCGCGACCGCCGCGCCAGCAGCGGCGACGATCGCGATGGCGAAGACGACGACCGCTCCCAGGCGGCCGGCGAGGTCCGTGCGATCGCCGGTCATCTCGGCTGTAGTCGTGGCGAGATCGCCCAGGGTCAGGCCGATCAGGAGCATCGGCATGCCGGTCACGAGCATGTCAGAGACGGCGGCTCCGGAGCTCGATTCCGAAATGAGGGTCAGCGCGAGGATCACCAGCCAGGCGAGGGCGGCGCCGGCCAGTGCGCGCCGCAGCAGGAGTTCGTATGGGTCGATCGTGACTGCACCGGCGATGGCCAGGAGCGCGACAGCAAGGAGCGTCCGGAACAGGCCAGACCACCACTGCGCCGCGTGCGGTCCGATCAGCCCGAGCCATGTGCCGCCGAATGCCACCGTCAGCACGAGCCCGACGATGACCAGGACGATCGGCGAGATCCGGGCACGCATCGCGGTCAAGGCTGCATGTACGCGGCGTGGGCCGCTATCGCGTCCCGCAGCCACGACACCCCGGCGAACCAGAACTGGCGCCGCGACTCGCCAGGACCGAACGCGAGTAGCCGGTCTGCGCTGGCGTCAAGGAAGCGGTCGAAGGCCAGGGCGGCCTCCGACGCCGTGGTCATCGGACGACGAGGTTGACCAGTTTGCCGCCGCCGGCGACGACGATGCGGTCCGGCGATCGACCCTCGAGGATGGCCACGATCCGCTCGCGCGCAAGGACCGCGGCCTCGATGTCGGCCTGGCTGGCGTCGGTCGGGACGATCACTTTGTCGCGCAGCTTGCCGTTGACCTGGACGGGGATCTCGCGGGTCGCCTCGAACACCGCGGCCGGATCCGCCTCCGGCCAGGTCTGGCTGTGGATGGAGCTCCACCGCTCACCGGCCTCCGCCATGCGCCGGCTCCACAGTTCCTCGCTGATGTGTGGCGCGGCTGGTGCCAGCATCAGGAGCATGAGTCGGATCGCCTCATCCCACTCGGCCGATCCCGCCACGGCCGTGCCGCGGTAGCGGAACAATGTGTTGGCCAGCTCCATGAGCTTGGCGATCATCGTGTTGAAACGAAAGCCGTCGTAGTCCGCCGACACGTCGCGCAGCGTCTTGTGCGCCGCGGACCGGAGTGCCGCGCGGGCGGCCTCCTCCGACTCGCCGGCGGGCAGCGACCCCGCATCCGGATCGCCCGCCTCCCGGCCATGCGGGTCGAGGACCAGCGTCCAGACGCGGTTCAGGAAGCGATGAACGCCGCCGATCCCGGTCGGGCTCCACGGTCCGCCCTGGTCCCACGGCCCCATGAACATCAGGAACAACCGGACGGTATCGGCGCCGTAGCGCTCGACGAGCTCGTCGGGGTCCTGGACGTTGCCGCGCGACTTCGACATGCGCTCACCGTCCGCGCCCAGGATCTGGCCCTGGTTGAACAGCTTCAGGAACGGCTCTCGATCGCGGACGAGGCCGCAGTCGGCCATGGCCTTGGTGAAGAACCGGCTGTACAGCAGGTGCATCACGGCGTGCTCGGCGCCACCCGTGTACTGGTCGACGGGTGTCCAGCGGTCGGTCATCGTCCGATCGACCGGACCGTCGTCGAAGTCGGGGGACAAGTAGCGGAACCAGTACCACGACGAATCCATGAACGTATCCATGGTGTCGGTCTCGCGCCGGGCCGGCCCGTGGCAACGCGGGCAGTCGACTCGTCGGAACGCCTCGTCATGGTTGAGCGGGTTGTCGCCGCTGCCCGCGTAGTCGACCGTCTCGGGCAGCCGAACCGGGAGGTCCTCGAACGGGACGGGGACGACGCCGTCGATCGGGCAGTAGACGACCGGGATCGGGGTGCCCCAGTAGCGTTGCCGACTGACCAGCCAGTCGCGCAGGCGGTAGGTGACCTTGGGCTGGGCGCGACCGTCCTCGGCCAGCCAGGCGACGATGGCCTTGGCGCCGTCGTCGACGGGCAACCCGTCGAACCGGCCGCTGTTGACGAGGCGCTCGTCCGCTGCATGGGCGATGAACGCGTCGGTCATCGGGTCGTCGGCGGCGACGCCGGGCGCCGCGATCACCCGCCGGATCTCGAGTCCGAACTTCTCGGCGAACGCGAAGTCACGGTCGTCGTGAGCGGGCACGGCCATGATCGCGCCCGTCCCGTAGCCGGCCAGGACGTAATCGGCGATGAAGATCGGGATCCGCTCGCCATTGACCGGATTGACCGCATCGGCGCCGATCGCGACGCCCGTCTTCTCGCGGTCGGTCGACAGCCGGTCGATCTCGGTTCGACGGCGGGCCTGTTCGACGTAGGCGTCCGCCGCGGCACGCCGGTCCGGGTGCGTCAGCGTGGCGACGAGCGGGTGCTCGGGCGCCAGCACCATGAACGTCGCTCCGAACAGCGTGTCCGGCCGGGTCGTGAACACGCGCAGCCGGTCGCCACCGGCCTGGTATCCGTCCGGCGCGACCTCGAATTCGATCTCTGCGCCTTCGGACCGGCCGATCCAGTTCGTCTGCTGGATGCGGATGGGCTCCGGCCAGTCGATTCCGGTGAAGTCCAGCAGTTCGTCGGCGAACGCCGTCGTCCTCAGGAACCACTGCTCGAGGTCGCGCTTTTCGACCAGCGCACCGCAGCGCCAGCAGTGGCGATCGATGCCCTCGACCTGCTCGCGGGCCAGCGTCCCGTCGTTGGGACACCAGTCGACCGCCGACAATGCCCGATAGGCGAGCCCGGCCTCCATGAACTTCAGGAACAGCCACTGATTCCAGCGGTAGTAGGACGGATCGGCCGTCACGACTTCCTTCGACCAGTCGAACGTCGCGCCCATCGTCCGGAACTGCCGACGCATGTTCTCGATGTTCTGCATCGTCCAGGTGAATGGGTGTCCGCCGCTCTTGATGGCGGCGTTCTCCGCCGGCAACCCGAACGCATCGAAACCGATCGGGAAGAAGACGTTGTCGCCGTGCATCCGCCGGAACCGGGCGATCGCGTCACTCGGGGTGACGATGTACCAGTGACCGATGTGCAGGTCGCCCGACGGGTATGGATACATCGTGAGCAGGTAGTACCTGGGCCTGGTCGATTCCGACAGGTCGGTCTCGTCGAGCCCGATCTCGTCCCAGCGCTGCTGCCAGCGCGGCTCGATCGTGGTCGGGGCGTAGCGTTCAAGACGGGTGCGCGATTCGGAGGTCACGTTCCAATCGTGCCACACGCTCACGCACTCGTGCGCCGAGACTAGGGTCCGAGGACCTCCGAGGCCTGGATGATCGGTCCGATCTGGCAGATCGACGCCATGTCGGTCGCTTCGCTGCCACGGACCGAGACGCGGTCACCGCCGCGGCCGTGGACCGACCCGTCCGGTGCGAGCAATTTCAGCGGTTGTTTCCGGATCGTCCAGCCGTCGGGGTAGAGGACCTGGAGCTTTCTCCCGTCCGCCGCCTGGAGATAGACGCAGCCACCCTCGATGGCGTCCATCGACAGGATTCCGCTGTACACGGTCCCGATGCCGGGTTTCGCGCTGGGGGCTGCGGTCGGACGAGGCGACGCAACCGAAACGAAAGTCGAGGCCGAGGGCGAAGTCGACGGCGACACCGACGGCGCCGCCGCACTGGCAGGACCCGGGGCTGCGGGCGCGGCCGAGCAGGCAGCCACGATAGACAGCAGTCCTAGGAGGGTGAAGGTGGGGAGGTGTCGCATGCCCCCGAGACGACGAGAGCCGGCCGTTGGTTTCGTCATCGACGCCTTGTCGCGGGCTTTGGTGGAGCTACGGGGACTCGAACCCCGGACCCCCTGCATGCCATGCAGGTGCTCTTCCAGCTGAGCTATAGCCCCACGGGATGGGGAGTCTACCAGAGCACGGCTGGCGCACCGGGCGGGTCCTCTTGCGCCGGTCGGGTCCGCCGAGACGTGGCACCATCGGTCCGATGACCGCCACCGACGCGACCGAGACGCCCGCAGTCGCTCGGCTCCCCGGCGGCGCGCTCGCATACACGCTGCGGCGATCGTCACGGTCGCGCGGCCTGCGCGTGGTCATCCACCCGGATCGGGGTGTGGTGGTGACCGTGCCTGCGGTCGATCGGCGCGGCTGGTCCGACCCGGAGCGCCACATCACGCAATTCCTCGCCGAGCGCGAACCATGGCTACGGCGACACCTCGACCGGATGGCCTTCGACCGAGCGGTCCTCGCGGCGCGCGGCGGCCTGCGCGACGGCGCGACGATCCGGTTCCGCGGTGACCTCCATCGACTCCGTCTCGTGCCGGCCCGCGCCGGCCTTCGCCGCTCATCGGTCGAACGCATCGGCGGCGTCGACGAGGACGAATTGATCGTGCACCTCGCGTCACCCGACGCGCGCCCGGTCGCGGCCGTCCTCGAGGCCTGGCTCCGGCCGCGCGCCCGGACCGCCATCGACCAGGAGATCCGCCGGCACGCGACCGCCCTTCGTGTCAGTCCGGTCGCCGTCACGGTCCGGGACCAGCGGACACGTTGGGGCAGCGCCTCGCGCCAGGGCCGGCTCGCCTTTTCATGGCGACTCGTCCTCGCGCCGCCGGAGGCACTCGAAACGGTCGTCATCCACGAGCTCGCGCACCTGCGAGTGTTCGGTCACGGTCCGAAGTTCTGGGACGTCGTCGCTTCGCGCCGGCCCGATCACAAGGTGTGGCGCCGCTGGCTGCACGAACATGCGGCCGAGCTCCATGGGGCGCTTGCCGACGATCTGTGAGCGTCAGGTCGGGCGGCGATGGTGGAGATGAGGGGACTCGAACCCCTGACCCCTGCGATGCGAACGCAGTGCTCTTCCAGCTGAGCTACATCCCCACGGGCGGTCGCGTCACGTCCGCAGACGGGGGACCGAGCCGGAATGGTAGCACGAGGCCCGTCGCGCCCCGCTAGGCTGCCTCGATGCCCTTTGGACTCCTGACCGGCCTCACCGCGGCCCTCTTCTGGGGCACCCTCGACGTCATCACCGCACTCGGCAGCCGGGTGATCGGCAGCCTGCGGGTGACTGCGGGGATGCAATCGGTCACCGCGGTCATCTTCGTGGCGATCTTCCTCGTCTCGGGCGCCACGCTCCCGACCGATCCGCGCTCCTTTGGGCTCGCGGCGCTGCTCGGACTCATCGGCGCGGGCGCCTACCTGTCGTATTTCACCGGCCTGCAGTTCGGCCCGATCACCGTCGTCAGCGGGATGGTCGCGGCATTTGGTGGCCTGACGGTCGTGCTATCGGTGGTCCTGCGTGGTGAATCGCTGAGCCCGCTTCAGGCCGTCGGCGCGGCGATCGCGACGGTTGGAGTCCTGCTGACCGCACTCGCCTTCGACGGTGGCCTGCGGGCCACCCGGTTCGCCGGCCCCGGCGTCATCTTTGCCGTGGTCGCCCTGGTCCTCTTCTCGCTCATGGCGATCACGACCGATGTCGCCCTCGAGACCATGACCTGGGTCCAGATCTACACGATCGCTCGGGTGATCAACGCGTCGATCGGGACAGTGGCCGTGCTGATCCTGGCGCGGACGTCATGGTCGCTCGGCCATCGGCCGCCCGATGGTCCGATATGGTCGGACCGTCGGATCGTCGCTGCGATCGTACTGGCCGGAGGCCTCGATGTCCTCGGGCTCATCGCCTTTGCGACCGGCCTCGAAACGGCTCCGACGTGGATGGTCGGGCTCGCCGCCTCGCTCGGCCCGGCGGTCACGATCATGGTGGCGGTGGCGTTCCTCGGCGAACGGCTCCGGCCGATCCAGTGGGTCGGGCTCGCCGCGATCCTGGCGGGGATGGTCTGTATCGCCCTCCCGTGACGGATGGAGCCGACGCGGAGAGGACTGTAGGCTAGCGAAGTGTCGAACATCTGTCGGAATTGCGGCCAGGAGAACCCCGCCGGATTCCGCATCTGCGGGATGTGCGGGACACCGCTCACGAGCGTCGCGACTCAGCGTCAGGAACGCAAGGTCGTGACCGTCCTGTTCTGCGACCTCGTCGGGTTCACGGCGCGCGCGGAGCGACTCGATCCTGAGGATGTCCAGGCCATCCTCGCCCCATATCACGAGCGGCTCCGCGACGAACTGGAGCGGCACGGCGGGACCGTCGAGAAGTTCATCGGCGACGCGGTCATGTCTCTCTTCGGTGCGCCGGTCGCCCACGAAGACGATCCCGAGCGGGCCATCAGGGCCGGGCTCGCCATCCGGCAGTTTGCCATCGGGACTGGCATCGAACTGCGGATCGGCATCACCACCGGTGAGGCCCTGATCGCACTGGGCGCCAGTCCTGCTGACGGTGAGGGGATGGCGTCCGGTGACGTCGTAAACACGGCCGCACGACTCCAGTCGGCGGCTCCGGTCAACGGCATCCTGACTGACGAGACGACATACCGGGCGACTCGCCAGATCGTGGATTTCCGCCTGGCGGGCGACGTCACCGCGAAGGGCAAGGCCGAGCCGATCCCGGTCTGGGAGGTCGGGGACGCGCGGTCGCGCTTCGGAGTGGATGTCACCCATCATGCGCGGGCCGCGCTCGTGGGTCGCGAACGGGAACTCAGCGTGCTCCGGGATGCCCTCGATCGGGCCAGGTACGAGCGGGTCCCGCAACTCGTGACCCTTGTCGGCGTCCCTGGGATGGGGAAGAGCCGGCTCGTCCATGAACTGTGGCGCATCGTCGACGCGGATCCGGACCTCATCACCTGGCGTCAGGGTCGATGCCTCGCGTATGGTGACGGGGCGGCCTTCTGGGCGCTGGCGGAGATCGTGACGGCTCAGGCCGGGATCCTCGAGCAGGACGCCGAGACGGCGGCGGCCGACAAACTCCATGGCGCCATCGGTGCCGTCATCGAGGACGGGAACGAGGCCCGTTGGGTGGAGTCGCACCTTCGTCCGCTCGTTGGGCTCGGAGTCGACGAGGGCCTCGGTGGCGACCGCCGCGGTGAAGCGTTCGCAGCCTGGCGACGATCGTTGGAGGCACTCGCCGAGCAACGACCGGTCGTCCTCGTGTTCGAGGATCTTCACTGGGCCGACGACGGTCTCCTCGACTTCGTCGACGAGCTCGTCGGATGGCTGACGGACGTGCCGTTGCTCGTCATCTGTACCGCCCGACCGGAGCTCCTCGAGCGCCGCCCGGGTTGGGGCGGAGGCAAGCTCAACGCCTCGGCGCTCGCTCTCGCGCCGCTGTCCTCGGACCAGACGGCCGTGCTGCTCGCGGAAGTGCTTGGAAGCCCGAGCCTCCCGTCCGACGTGGAGCGGACCTTGCTCGACCGAGCGGACGGGAACCCGCTGTACGCCGAGCAGTTCGCCCAGCTCTACCTGGAGCGCGGCTCTGCCGTTGGCACGCTCATGCCCGAGACGCTCCAGGGGATCGTCGCCGCCCGGTTGGACGCCCTTCCCGCCGATGAGAAGTCCACCCTCCAGGACGGCGCCGTCATGGGCAAGGTGTTCTGGACGGGCGCCGTTCGCCGGTCCGAGGAGCCGGAGATGCTCCTTCATGCCCTCGCACGCAAGGGGTTCCTGACGCGCCAACGTCGTTCGTCGGTCCATGAGGAGACCGAATGGTCCTTCGCGCACATGCTCCTTCGAGACGTCGCCTATGGGCAGATCCCGCGCGCGGAGCGGAGCGTGAAGCACCGCCGGGCCGCGGAATGGATCGCGGCTCAGGGCCGGCCGGAGGAACACGCGGAGATGCTCGCCCACCACTGGTCGACCGCCCTGCTGCTGGCGAAGGCGGCTGGTCTGGAGACCGGCGAGCTCGAGATTCAGACGCGACTCGCCCTGCGCGCCGCCGGAGATCGGTCCTACGCCGTCAGCGCCTTCTTGGCCGCGGTCGGCTACTACGCGGAGGCCCTCGAACACTGGCCATCGGACGATGCCGATCGTCCCGAACTCCTGTTTCGGCGTGCACGCGTCGAGGTCGCAATGGGGCATCCGAATGCCCGAGCGGCGGCCGACGCTGCTCGTGAAGCCCTGGAGGCGGTGGGCTCGGTCGAGCGCTTGGCCGAGATCGAAACCCTGCTTGCGGACGATGCCTGGGAGAAAGGACACCGCGATGAGGCCTATGCGCACCTGGAACGAGCGCAGGCCCTGATCAAGGACGGCGAGCCGTCGCCGACCCGCGCTCGCGTCCTGAGCGTCGCGTCCCGCTACCTCGCGCTCGCCGGACGTTCGCACGAAGCGATCTCGGTCGGCGGCCAGGCCCTGGCGATGGCTGACGCATTCGGGCTCGATGAGATCCGTGCGCACGCCCTGGACAACATCGGCATCGCCAAGAACGATCTCAAGGAAGGGACGGGACGGGCTGACCTGCTCCGGAGTATCGAGATCGGCCGACGGATCAATTCGCCGGAGCTCGGTCGTGCACTGAACAATCTCGCCTCCCAGGCCTCGTCCGAGGGCGATGTCCGGCTCGGGGCGGCGCTCCTCGAGGAAGCGATCGAATTCGGCGACAGGGTCGGATCGCGCACCGCGAGGTTCGCCCGCGGAAGCCTCGCCACATTGCTCCTGGATCTCGGCCGCTGGGATGATGCGATCGCCGCCGCGGATCGATTCATCGCCGAGAGCGCGACCAACCCGCATTATCAGGACAGCCCGGTCCGGGTCATCCGAGCGATGGTCAGCCTGTCTCGAGGCGACCTCATCGGAGCCGACATCGACAGCGGTCTTTCGGTGGAGTCGGCACGCACCGCGAAGGACCCCCAGGTCCTGCTGCCGGCGATGATGACCCGCCTCATCGTCGAGGGTCGGCTCGACAACGCCGCTGAGGCGAGCCGACTCCAGGCGGAGATCTTCTCCGTGGTCGAGACCGCCGGTCGAAGTGCATTGCGTGCGGTCGGAGGGTGGTGGACGGCCGACATGGCTGGTCTGTCCGCGTGGTACCTGGACCTGGTCGCCAACGAGGAGACGCCGTTCGGCGCAGCCATCCGGGCCGTGCGTGATGGCGACCTGGAGCTCGCTGCCGACCGGTTCGCGACGACGGGTCTACATGCCGAGGCCGCCTACGCCCGGCTCGTCGCAGCCGAGCGTCAGGTCGCCGAGGGTCGGCCCGAGAAAGCGGCCATGAACCTCCAGCTGACGCTCGACTTCTACCGCGAGGTCCAGGCCACCTGGTTCATCGAGCGAGCCACCGCGCTGTCCGCCACGGTCACGCCGGAAGGCTGAACCAGAAGCACGTCTGGCCGTCGCGCGATTCCGCGCCGACATGGCCGCCCCCAGCCTCGACCAGCTGCTTGACGATGGCAAGGCCGATGCCGGCTCCGCCTCGCGCCCGGTCGCGCGACTTCTCGACGCGATAGAAGCGCTCGAAGACGCGATCGAGGTCGTCGGACGGGATGCCCTCGCCGGTATTGGCGATGGACACCAGGATGTCGGTCGGCCGCCGCTCGGCCCGGACGGTCACGACCCCGCCGGTCTGGCTGTAGCGGGCTGCGTTGGACAGCAGGTTGCCCAGGACCTGCGCGAGGTGGTCGGCATTGGCGCGGGCGGGCAGACGGTCCGGGACATCGAGGACGACGCTGAGCCCGGCGCGATCCAGCGTCGGCTGGGCAAGCTCGACAGCGGCGCGGATGGCGACCGCAAGGTCGAGCTCGACCAGTGGCGGCGGCGAAGTCGCTGCATCGCCCTCCGCCAGCGCATCGAGCGAATGCGACAGCCGGACCAGCCGTTCCGCCTCGTCCCAGAGCGAGTCGTAGGTCGCTCGATCCGGCGTGATGACGCCGTCCTGCAGTGCCTCGAGGTAGCCCTGCAGGTTCGTCAATGGCGTCCGCAGTTCGTGCGCGGCATTGGCGATGAAGTCGCGCCGCATGGCCTCCTGGCGCTCCAGGCTGGCGGCCATCTGGTTGAACGAATCGGCCAGGCTGGCGATCTCCTCGGGGCCTTCGCGTGGGACCCGGGCGGCGTAATCGCCATCGGCGATCCGGCGGGCCGCGCTGCCGACCTCGGCCAGTGGACGGGCCAGCATCCGCGCCAGGATGACCGCCATGACGATGCTGGCGATGGCCGCCACGACGACCGCAGCGACGACGACGGTGGTGACCGATTCGTCGTACATCCTCTGGGCGCGGTCGGCCGACTCGCCGGCGTCGACCATGAGCTGGCGGAAGATCCCGGCGCCGACGACCGTGATGCCGATGGCCAGGATGCCCAGACCGATGGCGGCCGACGCGAGTGCCGCGAGGGCGATCCGGGTGGCGATGCCGTGGCCGATCATCGGGTCACGTCCGGGCTGCTCGATAGCCGACGCCACGGACGGTCGCGACATAGCGGGGCGCCTCGGCGTCGTCTCCGAGCTTGTCCCGAAGCCGGCCGATGTGGACGTCGACGGTGCGGTCGAGGATCTCGGCCTGGTCGCGGCCGTAGACCGCGTCGAGCAGCTGGTCACGGGTGAGGACGCGACCGTCGGCCTCGAGGATCGTCTGGAGGAGGCGGAACTCCACGCGCGTCAGGGAGATCGTTTCGCCGGCCCGCGTCACCTCGTAGCGGTCGGTGTCGACGATCAGGTCGCCCTGGATCAGGGTCCGCTGATGCGCGCCGTCCGCGGTCGCCGAACCCGACCGACGGAGGATCGACTTCACGCGCAGGACCAGCTCCGCCGGCGAGAACGGCTTGGGCAGGTAGTCGTCGGCGCCGTCCTCGAGTCCAGCGATGCGATCGAGCGTCGAGCCACGCGCCGACAACACGATGATCGGCGTCGCGCCCGCTTCGTCGTCGCGGCGGACGGCGCGGATGACAGCCCGTCCGTCAAGCTCGGGGAGCATCAGGTCGAGGACGACCAGGGCGGGTCGATGGGTCTCGATGGCGTCGAGCGCGGCCGGGCCGTCTGCGGCGGTCACGACCGCGTAACCCTCGCGTTCGAGGTACGTGCGCACGAGGCGGACGATCTTGGCGTCGTCATCGACGACGAGGATCGGTCGCTCCGGGATCGGCGTGGCAGGCTCGGTCGGCATCGGAAGCATGGTAGGGGAGCGAGGCTAGGCCTCTCACGTGACGGGCAGGTGACAGGGCAATGACGAGCCGGGTCGCTGGGCCGGGTCGCTGGCCGAGTCGCTAGCCGAGTCGCTGGCCAGATGCACGTCCGTGGAGCATTAGGCCCGGTTTCGACCCGATCCGTGGCTGGGCCGACCGACGTCATGTCCAGGGTCGCGCTCGGAATCGGCGATCACCTGCGCGACAAACGCCTTTCTTCGAGCCTTACGCTTCGGGGGTGTGCATCTGGCCACGTCGGAGGTGCATCAGCCTCCAAGGCGCTCCGCCTGCTCTTGATTCTATCGAACAGATGTTCTAATCTGACGTTCCGATGGCGACCCTTTCCCCGGACGTGACGGCAGCCGTGGCGAGCCTCCAGGCTCGCTGGGGAGCCGCAGCTCCGAGGATCACGGACGGGACGCTCGCCCTCGCCCCGGTCCCGACCCCGAACCAGGCACCGACACCGGCACCCACCCGGCCCTCCGACGACCGCGTCATCCGCACCGGCTTCGCGGCGCTTGACGCCATCCTCGGCCCCGGCGGTCTCCCGCGATCGGCCAGCGTCGCGATCCGCGGTGACGGGTCGAGCGGCCGGACGACGCTCGTCCTTCGGCTCGCCGCGGAAGCCCAGGCCCAGGGCTCGATCGTCGCCTGGCTCGACCTGTCGCGGAGCTTCGACCCGGTCGAGGCGGCCGCCCGGGGTATCCGGCTCGAATGGCTCGTGGTCATCACCCCCGACACGCTCGACGAGGGACTCGCCATCAGCGGCATGCTGCTGGCCGGGCACTCGGCGGACCTGCTCGTGCTGGACCTGCCCGGCGGCCGGCTGGCTGCCACGGACAAGCCGGCAAGGATCGCGGACCGGCTGGGTCGGCTGGCGGCACTCGCCCGGCGCTCGGAGACGCTCCTCGTCGTCCTTGAACCACCGGGTCTTGCCGGAGGGCTCGCGACCGCTGTCGCCGAGTCGACCGGGCTCCGCCTCGAACTCGCCAGGCGGTCGTGGATCCGACTCGGGCGCGACATCGTCGGCCAGCGGACGGAGGCGCTGGTCGCCCGTAATCGCTACGGCCCGCCAGGCAAGCGGGCGACTCTCCGGATCCTCTATGCGGAGGGCGGTGAGCGCGACGCCTGCCTCGGCCGCGACGACCTCCTCCGCGACGACCGCGACGACCGCGACGACCGCGACGACCTCGACGAAGCAAAGGCCCCCGCGATCGACGAACGGACCCACCGCGATGCGACTCCTCCATCTCCACCGGCCGCACCTTCCCCTCGCACTCGCCCGGGCGCGAGTCTCCGATCTCTCTCTGTCCTTCCCGCCCGGCCCGCTCATCCTGGGTGGCCGGCCCTGGGACCCGGGTCCGGTCATCGACGCGAGCCCGGACGCCCGGGTGCTGGGCGTCCGGCGAGGGATGCCGCTCGGGAGCGCCCATCGGCTCGTCCCTGAGGCGACCTTCATCGACCCGGATCCCGATGCGGACCGGGCGACCGTCGAGACCGCCTTCGAGACGCTCGCAGCGTTCAGCCCGGGGATCGCCGGGACCGCCGATCCGCTCGACGCCGCGTTCGGGCTGTTCGAGGTCCAGACCGATGGTCTCGAGACGCTGTGGGGAACGGAGCCGATCCTCATCGGGCGACTGACGGAGGCGCTCGGACGGGTGCTCGGTGGCGACGGCCCAGGCGACATCCGGGCCGGGATCGCCGGCACTCGCTTCACGGCGACCGTGGCCGCCGTCCTGGCGCGGCCCGGCGCTCCCAACCTCGTCCCGCCCGGCGGCGAGGCCGGGTTCCTCGCCCCGCATCCGTCGGGCCTCCTCACCCAGGACCCCGATGTCCGGGCCAGGCTCACCCGGTTCGGGCTCCGTCGGATCGGGGCCATCGCCGAACTGGACCGGACCGCGCTCGTCGCCCGGTTCGGCGAGGAGGGTGCGCGGATCCATGCCCGTGCCCGTGGCGAGGAGCTCGAGCCGTTCCGGCCGCGTCGAGCGCCCGAGCGCCTGGTCCTCGGTCTGCCCATCGAGCCCGCCGCGGAGGACCTCGAGCCGCTCCGCTTCGTCCTCCACCGGCTGGCCGTCGCCCTGACCGGCCAGCTCACCGCGCGCGGGCTGGCGGCCTCACGAGCCAGATTGCACCTGGACCTGGACCTGGCGTTCGCCCTCGCCGGGACCCCGCCCGAACTGGACGTCGAACAGCGCTTCCCCGAACCGACCGCCGACGCCGAGGCGATCGAGCGCCTGCTGTTCGCCCGCCTCGAACGCACTTCGCCACCGGCCGCAGTCGCCCGGCTCGTGCTCGAACTGGACGGCACGGCGCCGGCGGCCGGTCAGCAGCTCCCGTTGTTCACGCCGCAGGCCGCCAGGGGAGCCCGGCTCGAGTGGCAACTCGCGCGGCTCGCCCTCACTTTCGGTGAGGATCGGGTCCGCCGGGTGGAAGTCACGGACCCGGAAGCGTCGCTGCCCGAGACGCGCTGGGCGTGGCGACCGGTCACCTCGGGCGAACGGGGAGTGGCCCCGTGACCCGCCTGCTCCGCGGCCACCCCGCCATCGACGTCGAACTCGACGCCGCGGGCTCGATCGTGGCCATCGCCTGGAACGGCCGGCGCGAGGCGGTCGAGGTCTGCAACCGCTGGCGGGTCGAGGAGGCCTGGTGGCGCGGCCCGATCGCCCGCGATTACTTCAAGGTCGTGGGTGGCCGATGGCTAGCGCTCGTCTACCTGGACCGCGTTGAGGGCACATGGCATCTTGAACGCCTCTATGACTAGGGGCGAACTGCTTCGCGAGACCAAGGATGGGTCTGTGCTACGTCTCGTGGCCGATGCGGCCGAGGTGGGTGTCGCCGAAGGAGGTCGGGAACTTCAGGCCGTACCCTGCGGCACGGTCCATGCCGACATGGGCGACGAGGATCGCGCCCGCGATGGCGATCGGGGCGCTATCGACCGCCAGGCCGACGGCGATCAGCCCGAGTCCGACCGCCCAGTTGTGCACGGCGTTGTAGGTCACGGCACCGACCCGTGGTCCGCGCAGGTAGCCGACCATCGAGAAGTCCGGAACGAGGAGAAACGGGATGGCCAGCAGCCAGGGGCCTCCGAGCCACCCGAACAGCGCCAGTCCTGCGACGAAAGCCGCCGCGCCCTCGAGCCTGAGCCAGCCGCGGACCCACGAGCCCGCCAATGCGACCCCGTCG
>Ga0075021_10000660_pt1 | contig 17924 bp, 18 predicted proteins | sample ColStrG_CSR_2012_FD_72749 | JGI IMG/M metagenome (GOLD analysis project Ga0075021, IMG submission 72749) | Freshwater sediment microbial communities in response to fracking from Pennsylvania, USA - Cold Stream Run_MetaG_CSR_2012 | ecosystem: Environmental > Aquatic > Freshwater > Creek >...
CTAACTTCATCTGCGGTCGTGGCGGAATTGGTAGACGCACTAGCTTGAGGTGCTAGCGGGGCAACCCGTGGAGGTTCGAGTCCTCTCGACCGCACCAGAATTCTTGAAGGATGCCGTTTCTTGGGCGATTGGCACCGGCGCGGGTTGCATTAATGTTGTCCGTGCACGCCGTGAGGGACGCCGATGTCTCCACAACTTGGCGCGACATCGTGCTTGCCGGATGTGGTGTAGGCGAGCCGCCGCGCCGGAATGTTCCCGGGCTTCGATCAGGCTCTTCCGCAATACCGCCAGCCCAAGCCCTACCGCAGTAGTCCAAGCCTCAGTGCGTCCGAGACGTTGGCGGTGGGCTTGGTAACCGTGAGTTGGTGGCCGACCGGCCGCGCCCGCGCTGCGGCGCTGCCGGCATCCTTGCCGGGATCCTTGGGCAAGCCCAGAATCTTGCTCGGGCCTGGTTTCACGTTCGGCTTCGCGGTCGCCACCAAATTTTGCCGGGCCGCCTTGCGGTCGGCGGATGCAAATGAGGGCGCGGATTTGCGGGAATAATAGATGAAGTCCTGTGCCGCGGGCGTGGGCAGCATTTCGGTCTCCACCGGCATGGTGTAGCTCACATTGTTCGGCCACGGCGCGCTGCGCGGAAGTGGGCTCTGGCCAGCGGCGGTCTTTTCGCGCTGCGCCCGCGGCGCCAAATCAATGGCCGCGACTTCGCCGGTCGACTCGGTCACGCCGAAATTCGCCGGGCTCGGCGCACTGAGGCTGGGTTGCGTGGTCGTGGTGCCCGCGGCCAGAACGCGCGGCCACGATGGCCGTGTGTGATGTCGCTGCACCCAGTCATCCGTCTCCGCCACGGTCGCGGGCCGGTCGGCGGTCGACGGCACCACGTGAACGATCTTGTAGCCGCGTGCTTTGAGCTCAGCCAATATGGTCGGCAGTGCGAGCGCTGTCGCGGGCTGAATGTCATGCAGCAGCAGGATGCCGCGGCCGCGCGCTTCGATCCGCTGCAGCGCACGGCGGGTGATTTCCTTGGCGCTGATATGTGTCCAGTCGTCGGCGAGAAAATCGAGGCTCCAGGTCACATAGCCGTGTGCAGCGAGATATTGCTCCACGGAATCTTGGCGCAGCAGGCCGGGAATGCGGAAGAAGGGGGAAATCGTCTTGGGATCGCCCAGCACGGTCCGCAACGAAGCGAAGCCGTCCTCGATCTCCTTGGCGGCGTCATCGACCGACATCTTGGCAAAAGTGAAGGGGTGATTCTGGCTGTGGCCCGCGATCGTATGCCCTTCATTATATTCCCGCCGGACAACTTGCGGATAGCCGAGCGCCATGCGCCCGACCAGGAAGAACGTCGCCTTCACGCATTCTGCCGCCAGGGTGTCGAGCACCCGGCTGGTATAGGGAGGAAGCGGACCGTCATCGAAAGTCAGAACCACTTCGTGGTCGTTGAGGGGCAGCGACTCGTCATATTGCAGGGTTCCGAGCCGAGGGTGCCCGGCCGGATTGAGCACGATGGTCCGGCTAACCCCGAGCGCGCCCGGGTGGCCCGGACATTCGGCCGCCTCCGCGCACCCGATCCCTACAAGGAAAGGCAGCAAAAGGACTGAAGCAATGGTGCGGCGTAAGCCCACTTCGATGCGACCTTTTTGATGCGACTTTCGACATGACCCGGTGCCCCCGGACCCGAACCACTTTAGCCAAGAACCACTGTAGCCAAACAGTATCGAGCGGCAAATTAATGGCACCTTAACCGAACCGCTTGCGCCCAATAAATCGCGACTGTGGCCACAATGTCGCGGAAAGGTGCGAAACGCCATATTCCTCCGGATGTTGCCGCGACCCCATAAGGCGAAAGCTGAGGTCTCTGGCGGTCCCGTCATGGGCTGTTCTTGGCGGCCCGGTGTGTCGGCAGGAGGGCAAATCCAGAACCTTATGGGACCGCCCCATGCCGGTGATTCACCAGTTATTCACCATCCGGCCTTAGCCATGCTGAGGGGTGTTTCGTATCAGTCGGGTATGGCCGGAGTCTCCGTTGGCCAATAATAATGAGGACACGGCTTCGGCCGGCGATGACCGGCCAGCATCGGCGTTGGCCCGACCGGACGGGCCGCTGCCTGCGGCACAGCTGCGCTCGATCCCATTTTCCAATGTTCCCCTTGCTGGAGCGGGCAGGCAATTCTCACTCTTGCGCATCGTTGTGCCGCTCGCGATCATCCTGGTTGCCGCGACGGTGGTCTGCCTCGGCCTCGGTTTTCTGATGGCACGCCAAGCCGATGATCGCGCCGAAGCCGGGCATCGCCAGGCGCTGCGAGGAGCGGTCGAGGCGCTGCAAGCGGTCGCGCCTGACCTGTCCGGAAACGACCCGCGGCTCATTCGAATTTTGGAGGAAGCTTCCGGGCTCAAAGGTCTGCGATTCGACGATGCTCCGCCCGACGGCGATCGCGAGGCACAAACCTTGCTCGATCGCAATGGCCGCATCGTCGGGTGGTTGAACTGGGATCCGGAGCGCTCCGCAACCGCGGCCATGAACGGGATTTCGCCGCTTGCCGTCCTGATCGCGCTCGGCTTCGCCAGCCTGCTGGCCGCGGCGCTGTGGCAACTGCGCCATCTGGATCTCCGGCTCGCAACCAGCCAGCAACAAATCCGCGAGCACCTGCAGGTGGAGCCGGTCACCGGCCTGCCGAACGGCGACGACATTCTGGAGCGCCTCGATCGCGCCGCCACAGCCCGCAAGGCCGACGAGTGCCTGGCATTCATCATCGTCGATCTCGATGGGTTCCGGGACGTCAAGGACGCCGTCGGCGAAGCGGGCGGCGACGAGGTGCTGTTCGAGGTCGCCAACCGACTGCGCCAGGCGATGCCGCGCGACGTCGTCATCGGGCGACTTCGCAGCAACCACAAATTCGCGCTCATGCTGGCTGCGACCGATCCGCGGATCGCGCTCGCCACCGCCGAAGCGGCACGGCTGGCGATCTCCCGCCCGATCTGGATCGGTCAGGCGCTGCAAATCGCCGCCAGCGTCGGGCTTGCGGTGGCGCCGCGCGACGGGACCGCGGGCGAAGAGCTCGTTCGCCGCGCCGATCTTGCTTTGCGCGCGGCGCGGCGCCGTGGCGGCGGGATGGTGGTCGGCTTCGCGCCGGGAATGGAGGTGGAATTCGAGGAGCAGCGGTTCATCAAGCGCGAGCTCGGACGCGCGCTCGCCGCACGCGATTTCGATGTCCACTATCAGCCGATCGTGGCGGCAGTGGGCCACGCGATCGTCGGGGTGGAGGCCTTGCTGCGTTGGAATCACCCGACCCGTGGCGCCATCCCGCCCTCGCGGTTCATTCCGATCGCCGAGCAGGCTGGGTTGATGGATCAGCTCGGGGAATTCGTCTTGCGCCGGGCGCTGCGCGATGCGGCGCGATGGCCGCAGCTCTATGTCGCGGTCAATCTGTCGCCGATGCAGGTGCGCAACCGCAAGTTCGTCGATCTGGTGGCTGCGGCCCTGGCGGAGACCATGACGCCCGCCTCGCGCCTGGTGCTCGAGGTGACCGAAGGGGTGCTGATCGACAATCCGGAGGCCGCCAAATCGCGCCTCGATGATTTGCGCGCGCTTGGGCTCAAGCTTGCGCTCGATGATTTCGGTTCCGGCTATTCGAGTCTCACCTACCTGCAGCGCTTGCCGTTCGACAAGCTCAAGGTCGATCGCGGCTTTGTGGCGGCCCTCGACCAGTCCGCCAATGCCGGCGTGATCATCCAGGCCGTCATCGCGCTCGGCCGGGCGCTCGATTTGTCGATCCTGGTCGAGGGGATCGAAACCGAGGAACAGCGCGCCTTGGTGCGGCTCGCTGGTTGCGACGAAATGCAAGGCTATCTGTTCGCCAGGCCGGCCCCGCGCGAGGAGATCGATCGGATGCTGGCCGGCGCGAATGCCGGCAGGGCGCGGGTGAAGATGCGTGCCGCCGGATAGGTCACTGGCCTGCTTCGCTTCGGCCGACTCGGTCATCGGCCTATCGCTGGCGATGCGCAGGCGTTGAGGCAACTGCTTGGCCGATTGAAGGGAATCAATTACGCCTATGAACGCCATGATGCGAGTCAGACTGAAAGCCGACGGCCGGGTTGTCGAAATCCTCGCTGACGGGACCGAGCGGGCGATTGCCGGCGCGGCCACGATGGCTCCGGCCATTGCGGGCGCGCTCGATGTCGCAAATCCGCGGACGGGTGGGCAGGGGCGCGATGCCGTCTATGCCAAGGGCATCCGGGCCCGCGCCAAATTGACCCAAGCGGAATTCGCCGCCAGGATCGGGGTTCCGATCGAGACGGTGCGCAATTGGGAACAGGGCAAACGCTCGCCGCGCGGGCCCGCGCGCGCGCTCTTGAAGATGATCGACCAGGCGCCGCAAGTCGCCTTTGCGGTCCTCAACACCGCCAAATCCGAACCCTAGTCGGATAAGGATCCGCCGCCTGAATTGACGCCGGCCGTTTGGCCGTGGCGTTGAACGGTTGCCGGCCGTGGGGCGGAGCTTTTTTAGCGGCCGGCGGCTGTTTTCGCTGAATTTCGGCCGGAAAGTGCGGCAAAATCAGCGGCATCGCGCGGGATTCGTTTCCGGTGGAGCGAAAACCGCCCTATGAATGCCGAGCTTCGCCCAACTGCCGCGGGAACCATGATGCACGTCGTGGACGTCAAAGGCGCGCGCATTCCGCTCGTAGGTCTCGGCACCTGGGAGCTGCGCGGGCGCGTTTGCGCGCGGATCGTCGAGCAGGCGCTGCGGCTCGGATATCGCCACATCGATACCGCGGAAATGTACGACAACGAGCGCGAGGTGGGCGAGGCGCTGCGGGCATCGGGCGTGCGGCGCGACGAGGTCTTCATCACCACCAAGATTTGGCCGTCGCATTTTGCGCCCCTCGAGCTGGAACGCGCCGCCAAGGGCAGCTTGGCGCGTTTGCGCCTGTCCGAGGTCGACCTGCTGCTCCTGCACTGGCCGAACCCGCAAATTTCGCTATCCGAAACGCTGGGTGCCTTGTGCAGGGTCAAGCAAAGCGGGCTCACCCGCCACATCGGCGTGTCCAACTTCACGGTTCCGCTCATCGAGGAGGCGGTGGGGCTGGCGAGCGAGCCGCTGGTCTGCAACCAGATCGAGATGCATCCGTTTCTCGACCAGTCGAGAGTGACTGCCGCCTGCCGGGCGAACGACATGGCGGTCATCGCCTACAGTCCGATCGCCCGCGGCGGAGCCAATAAAGACGCGGTGCTCGCCCGCATCGGCGCGGCGCACGGCAAGAGCGCTGCCCAGGCCTCGCTGCGCTGGCTGGTGCAGCAGGGCATCGTGGTCATTCCACGCACCAGCCGGATCGAGCGCTTGTCGGAGAATTGCGCGATCTTCGATTTCGCGCTTTCCGATGCCGAGATGGCCCAAATCCATGCGCTGGCGCATCGCGACGGGCGCCTCGTCGACTATGCCTATTCGGGGTCGCCGAAGTGGGATTGACCCCCGATGCCGCGCTCTTGCTGTTCTCCGGCGGCCAGGACTCCACCGTCTGTCTCGCCTGGGCGCTCGAGCGGTTCGCCCGCGTGGAGACCATCGGCTTCGACTACGGACAGCGGCACAAGGTCGAGCTCGATGCGCGTCTGCGCGTGCGCGCGCGCATGGTCGCGTTGCGCCAGGCATGGGCGGCGCGGCTCGGCGACGATCACGTGGTGCGGCTCGATGCGATTTCGGCGCTATCCGACACCGCGCTCACGCGCGACATTGCGATCGAAATTGCGGAGAACGGGCTGCCCACGACCTTCGTGCCGGGGCGCAATCTCGTCTTCTTCGCCTTCGCGGGCGCGCTGGCTTACCGGCGCGGCGCCAAGCATCTCGTCGCCGGCATGTGCGAGACCGACTATTCCGGCTATCCGGATTGCCGCGACGACACCATCAAGGCCATGCAGGTCGCGCTCAACCTCGGCATGGACCAGAGGTTCGTGATCCATACGCCGCTGATGTGGATCGACAAGGCCGCGACCTTTGCGCTGGCACGCGACCTCGGTGGCGATGAATTCATCGAGCTGCTGGTGGAAGACACCCACACCTGCTATCTGGGCGACCGCTCGCGGCGGCACGATTGGGGCTATGGCTGCGGCGCCTGCCCGGCCTGCCGGTTGCGGGCCGATGGATTTGCCAAATGGAAGGCTGCGCAATGACACCAGCGCTGTTCGACGCTCTTCGCCACATCACCACCGGGACCATCACGACCATGCTCCTGAAGAAGGGCATTCGGCGCTGCTGGATGACCGGCCCGATGCCGCTGCAAGGCGGGAAACGGGTCGTCGGGCCGGCCTTCACGCTGCGTTTCGTGCCGGTGCGGGAAGATCTTGCCACGCCCGAGAGCTGGTCGAAGCCGATCTCGACCCGTGGCGCCATCGAGGAGATGCCGGAAGGGTGCATCGCGGTGGCCGACGCCATGGGGATCACGACGGCCGGCATCTTCGGCGACATTCTCACCATGCGCATGGTGCGCCGCGGCGTCGCCGCGCTCGTCACCGACGGTGTCGTGCGTGACAAGGAAGGCGTGCTGGCAAGCGCCCTGCCGGTATGGTGCGCCGGCATTGCGGCGCCGGCTTCGGTCAATGGCCTCACCTTCATCGGTTGGCAGGAACCGATTGGCTGCGGCGGTTGCGCGATATTTCCCGGCGACATCATCGTCGCCGACCAGGACGGCGCCGTCGTCATTCCGCAGGATCTGGTGGAATTTGTCGCGACCGGTGGTGCCGAGCATGAGCGCATGGAGGGCTGGATCGTGAGCGAGGTCGAGAAGGGCGCGCGGCTTCCCGGCCTCTATCCCATGAACGACGAGACCAAGGCACGCTACGAGGCGTGGAAGAAGCAAGGCTGATCCGCCAACTGCCGCCGATGTTTTTCATCCTGTCAAAAGTCCTCGGCTTCTTTGCGCTTCCCTCCAATCTGGCGATCACGCTCGGGCTGCTCGGGGTCCTGCTCCTGGCGACGCGTTGGACGCGTATCGGCAGGTTCTTGACGGTCGCGAGCCTGATCGCGCTCGCCGTGATCGGGCTCTCGCCGCTGGGCAACGCGCTGATCATTCCGCTCGAGCAGCGCTTCCCGCCCTGGGACGATACGCGCGGACCGCCCGACGGCATCGTCGTGCTCGGCGGCGCCATCACCCCGGATGTTTCGGCGGTCCGTGGCGAAGTCGCGCTCAACGAGGCGGCCGAGCGCGTCACCGCCGCCGTCGCGCTGGCGCGACGCTATCCCGATGCGCGGATCGTCTACTCCGGCGGCACCGGTGCGTTGATCTTTCGCGAAGGCAGCGAGGCGGCGGCGGCGGTGCGCATATTCGAGAGCCTGGGCATGGCGCACGCGCGGATCACCATCGAGGAGCAGTCGCGCGACACCATGGAAAACGCGGCTTTTTCGCTGCTGGTGGCCAAGCCGCAGCCTGGCGAACGCTGGCTGCTCGTCACATCGGGCTATCACATGCCGCGCGCCATGGGGGTTTTTCGCCAGGCGGGTTTTCCGGTCGAAGCCTATCCGGTCGATTGGCGCACGCGCGGGCCGCAAGACGCACTGCGTCCGTTCTCGGCCTTGGGCAGCGGGCTGGAACGCGTTGATACCGCCGTGCGCGAGTGGGTGGGCCTTCTGGTCTATTGGCTGACCGGCCGGTCTTCGGCCCTGTTTCCGGGACCGCTTGATCCGGGTTGAGGGCGGGGCTGCCGAGCGCGAATTTGGCCGCCACGATCACCAAAGCGCTTGACCGGCCCGGCACATTGCCTATCGAAGTCGGGGACGAGACGAACCGCGATTGAGGATTGCGATGGCGCTCTTACTTCTGATCGGCAACAAGAACTATTCATCATGGTCGTTGCGGCCGTGGATTGCCATGAAGGTCGCCGGCATCGCCTTTGCGGAGCAGGTGATCTCGCTCGACGCCGGCGACTTTCAGGAACGCGTGCGCAAGATTTCGGCGACCGGCAAAGTGCCTGCGCTCGCCGACGGCGAGACCCAGGTCTGGGAGTCGCTCGCCATTCTGGAATACCTCGCCGAAAAATTTCCAAAGGCGGCTCTGTGGCCGGCTGAGCAAGGTGCGCGTGCGCATGCGCGTGCGATCGCGGCCGAGATGCACGCCGGTTTTACGCCGCTTCGCCGGCATTACCCGATGAACGTCAAGAGGCCGGTGAAACGCCGAGCGCCCACCGACGAGGTCGTCCCTCACATCGGCAGGATCGACGCGATGTGGAAGGATTGCCGCAGCCGCTTTGGCCAGGGTGGCCCGTTCCTGTTCGGCGCCTTCGGGGCCGCCGATGCCATGTACGCCCCGGTGGTTTCCCGCTTCCACACCTATGGGGTCGAGGTCAGCCCGGTGTCCCGCGCCTATATGGAGGCGGTGATGGGGCTCCCGGCCTGGGCGGAATGGTACGCGGCTGCCGTGCAGGAGCCCTGGGTGCTGCCGAGCGACGAGGTCGATTGGCCGGCCGTCCTCGAGGTGTGACTTTTTGCCTGCGACCTCGCCAAAAGTGCCGCGGATGTGTATTGATTACGGCGCGCGAACGAAAAAAATACCGCGCGTCCCGCCGCACCCCTGATCCAAGGGGGGCACGGGGAGGGGAGCCATTCTAACCGCGGGATCATTTTCCCTGCTGCCGGAGCTGTCATCATGCGATATCGCGTTGTCGCCGTCTTTTCGGTTGTCCTGTCCGTTCTTGCACTTTGCGGTTTTGCCGGGGCGCAAGAAAGTCCCAAAAACGACGTCAAGGGCCTGTTCCTGTTGACGGACTTCCCGGCTGTCAGCGTTCGACCCGGGACCACTTCGACAGTCAGCCTACGCTTGCAGAACTATAATATGTCGCCCGAGCGGCTCGCGCTCTCGGTTGCGGGTGTTCCGACCGGCTGGACCGCGACCCTGGTCGGTGGCGGCCAGCCAATCGCGGCGGCCATGCCGGGGACCAATGCCAGCGTCACGCTCGAGCTCCGCCTCGACGTGCCGAAGGACGCTCCGGTCGGAACCACAAACTTCACGGTCAGCGCCAAGGGCAGTGCGACAAGCCTCGATCTGCCGATCGCGGTCACGCTGGCTAAGGATCTGCCGGCCAAACTGACGCTGACGCCGCAGCTTCCGGAATTGCGCGGCAACCCCAAGTCGAGCTTCGAGTATCAACTCTCGATCAAGAACGACAGCGGCAAGAAGCTGACGGTCGCTCTCGGAGCAGATGCGCCGCAGAACTTCGACGCGACCTTTACGGAGCAATATGGCAGCCAGGAACTAAGTGCGGTTCCAATCGACGCCGGCCAGTCCAAGGACGTCAAGCTAAAGGTGCGTCCGCCGAGCACGGTCGCCGCCGGTAAGTACAAGGTCACCGCAAGGGTGGTGGCGGAAGACGCCAACGTGACCACCGAGCTAGGCCTCGAGGTCAACGGCCAGCCGAAGATTGATCTTGCCGGCCGTGAGGGCGTGCTCTCGGCCAAAGCGACCGCGGGTAAGGAGACAGCCATTGCGATCGTTCTGACCAATACGGGCGACGCAGTGGCCGAGGACATCACGCTCTCGGGCACGACGCCGAGTGGATGGAAAGTCACCTTCGACCCGAAGAGCGTCGACAAAATAGCCCCGAACGACACCAAAGAGGTGCAGGCCATGATTACGCCGCCGGAAAAGGCGATTGCCGGCGATTATGTCACGACCCTGCGGGCCAATTGGCGCGGCGACTCCGCCCAGGCGAGCTTCCGCGTCGGCGTCGCCACATCCACCATCTGGGGCATTTACGGCGTCGGCCTCATCGGCATTGCCCTCCTGGTCCTGGTGGGCGCGGTGGCGAGGTTTGGACGGCGATGAGCGACAACCTCATCGAGGCCAAAAACCTCGTCAAGCGCTACGACGGGGTTACCGTCGTCAAGGGCGTCTCGTTTTCGGTGGCGCGCGGCGAGATTTTCGGGCTGCTCGGTCCCAATGGGGCCGGCAAGACCACCACCATCCTGATGCTGCTCGGACTGAGCGACATCGACGAGGGGCAGGCGCGTGTGGTCGGCTACGACCCGGTGCGCGAGCCGCTCTCGGTCAAGCGTCGGGTCGGCTATCTGCCCGACCAAGTCGGCTTCTACGACAATCTCACCGCCGCCGACAATATGCGCTATATGGCGCGCCTGATCGGGTTGACGCCGGACCAGCGTGAGCAGCGGATCAAATCATCATTGGAGCATGTCGGTCTCACCGGAGTCGCGGACAAGCGCGTGGCCACCTTCTCGCGCGGCATGCGTCAACGGCTGGGGCTTGCCGAGATCTTGATGAAGGATGCGCAGATAGCCATTCTGGACGAGCCGACGTCGGGCCTCGACCCGCTGGCAACAGTGGAGCTTCTGGAGATCATCCGGAACCTCAAGCAGCACAATGTGAGCGTGCTCCTGTCATCCCACCTGCTCGAGCGTGTTCAGAGCGTGTGCGACCGGGTGGCGCTGTTCAGCGGCGGCGAAATCGTGCTGATGGGCACTGTGCCCGATCTCAGGCGCCAGGTGCTGGGTGGCGAGTTCCCGGTTGAGGTCGAGGCCGAAGGGGAGGGGCTTCGCGACCGGCTCGCGGCGGTGCCGGGCGTGCGCGCCGTCGAAGCAACCGGTCCGAAACAGTTCCGGCTTCTCGCCGACCGCGATGTTCGGCCGGAAGCCGCCGCCGCTGTGATCGCGGCCGGCGGCAAGCTTTATCAGATATCCGATTTGCCGAACCTCGAGATGATCTACACCCGCTATTTCCACAATCTGTCGAATGAAGGAGCGCGGCATGCGGCGTGAAGGCTCGCCCTTTCAGGGTCTTGGAGTCGTGATTCTCAAGGAGCTGTCGGACCATCTGTCGAGCTGGCGCATGCGCGTGCTCGAGTGGCTGGTGGTCATCGCGGCGGTCGCTGTCCTCGTCCCACCCTTTGGGGCGATCCAGCAGATCAAGGAGAATATTGCAGAGGATCCGTTCCTGTTCCTGAAATTGTTCACCCGGGCCGGCGGCGCGCTGCCGCTTGCCGCGGTGCTGTCGTTCCTGGTGCCGCTGGTCGCGATCGGGCTCGGGTTCGACCTCGTCAATAGTGAGCACAACCAGCGCACGCTGAGCCGCGTGCTCTCGCAGCCGATCTACCGCGATGCGCTCCTCCTGGGCAAGTTTCTCGCCGGACTGACCACCATCTCGATCAGCATGGTCGCGCTCTGGCTGCTCATCATCGGGCTCGGCGTGTTTTGGCTCGGGATACCGCCGGGCGCCGAGGAAATGGCGCGGGCGTTTATCTTTCTGGGCGTGACGATCGCCTATGCGGGCGTATGGCTTGCACTCGCGCTGCTGTTCTCGGTTGTTTTCCGGTCGCCGGCGACGGCCGCGCTGATCACGCTGGGGCTCTGGCTGTTCATGACCATTCTGTGGCCGATGCTGTCGCCCGCGATCGCCAGCGTCGTCCTCCCGTCGAATGATGTCCTGGAGGTCATCAACACGCAGCAGGCATTTGCCCGGCTGGCGCCGAGCGCCCTCTACAACGAAGTGATCGCCGTGGTGCTCGATCCGTCCGTGCGATCGACGCAGCAATCGATGTTCGCCGCGATGGGGCTGGTCTTGATCGAACGGGGCGCCATCCCGGATGCGCCTATACCGATCCTGCAGAGCCTGTTGGTCGTCTGGGGCCAGATCGTAGGGCTGGTCGCCGCCACGATCCTGCTGTTTGTGACCAGCTACATCGTGTTTCAACGCCAGGAAGTGCGCGCTTAGCGCATCCGTCGGTTGAGAAAAACGATGAGGGCGGCCAAGTGCCGCCCTCATACATTTGGACTAGGAGTTCGTCGCGCGGCATGACTGCGGCGCTGCGGCGAGGCATTGCGTAGAGGCGCGGACGCGTCAGCCGGTGATTTTCTTCCAGCCGTCGCGCGCCAGGCCGGTCAGGCTGTCCACATTCTTGCTGACCACATCCCAATTCACCATGGGCTGTGCGCCCGACGCTGCGGTCTTGTCCGCCACATAGGCGCCCCCGATGGTCAGTGCGCCGCCAATGATGATGCCGAGAATGAGACGCATGCGACTTTTCCCATAGGTTATCGTGCCGATCGTTGGGCCATGAAGGCGGCACGAATGTGATTACCCCAGACGACCATTGTGGACGACCATTGTGGACGATCATTGTGGACGATCATTATGGACGATCATTATGACGTTTGCCCGCCAGCAGGGAAGCGCCCGCCGCCGGTATCAACCCCCATCGCCATTACCCGCCGCAACTGTGCGCAATACTACGGCCTGCGCTCACCGGCAACGCTGCCGCCTGCTTTCCATGAATTATGCGTCCAATTTGAGATTTGCATCGGGGCCTCGGAACGAGGCCGCGCGGGGTTCCGGCCCGGCGCGAGATCGGGACTCAACAGAGCTTGGCAAGCTATTGATATCAAATAGTAATCAATATCCGCGTCTCGGGCCTGCAAGGTCCCGTCGTGGCGCAACTTTTTTGCGCCGGTCGAGGGATTTCGCTGCTATATTTGGCCGCCTGCACTTAAATTCAGCCATGCATTGCACCAAGCAAGAAGGTGATCCGGGTGTTTGAGTTCGAGAGTACCATGTTGAAAACGCACAAGTTCCAGATCGGACAGACCGTGTGCTTCACATCGCGGCCGATCGGGCATATGGCGGTGAATGATGCCTATCTGATCGTGAAGCTGCTTCCGTCCGACGGCGAAGATTATCAGTATCGCATCAAGAGCGCGAATGAAGCATTCGAGCGTGTGGCCAAGGAAAGCCAACTCGACCGCTATTGATACCGCTCTATTGATACTGCTCTGTTGATTCCGCGTTTGATAAAGAGTGGGGCGCGCAATCGGTGTGACGGGCAATGGCCGGGGTTGCCACACTCGGCCAAATTCCCGTCCTGGTGAGTGGCGGGAATGGGACACATATCCGAACCGTGGATTCCGGGCTTCGACCCGGCGACCGGAACGTTGGCACTGCCGCTCTGGTCGGCAGCGGTCATTGCGGCGACTTTCGTTGCCTTCTGCGTGCTTGTCCTGGTTCGCGCCGGACGGGAAGGAATTGTCGAGGCGTTTTCGCGCGGCGGATTTCTGCTGGTCGGCGCGGCGGTTGCATGGGTCCTCTTGGACGTGACGTCGGCCGGCACTTTTGCGGCCCAGCGCCGGGCGCTCGATGCACGCTTGCTTGAAATGACGACCCGCGCGGTCATGCCGGGTTCGGCGCTCGCCTGTCTCGATGCGGCCGCCGGCGAGCTGGTCGAGGCATCCTGCGAGAAGGCGCTGTTTGCGACCCCTGAGGCGGTTGCCGCTTCCGTCGCCTATGTGACCGCGCAGCTTTCGCTCCTCGCCGACGGCAGCGAATACGAGCGCCGCAGCGGTGCGGACTACGAATCGGCCCTGGCCGGCTTGCGCCGCGCGGTCGAGAGCGACCGGTTCGGCATCGTGGCGCATGTGCTCGCAGATCGTGACGGCTGCACCGCCGATCGATGCGTCGCCTTTGGATTGCTGGCGGACACGAGCCAGGTGAGCGACAATCTGCTCGGCCACAAATACGAGTCCTACGTCATGCACCACGCCGCTGAATGGCCGCAATCCGTGCTCTCGCCGGTGGCGGCCAACGCGCCTTCGGCATCTCCATCATCTCCATCTCCGGCGCCACCACCTGCGCCGCTGCCGACGCAAAATTCGGCGTCCGCGGCGGTGGGCAAGCCGAACGGCCTCTATTTTCCGTCGTCGTCGTCGATTCCGGCGGTGAGCATCATGAATGCCGAGCCGACCGGAGCCCAGCAACCGGGCGCTGCCCCAGCCGACGCGGCCGCCAAGCCGCCGACACCGGTGGCGCGCAAGCCGGCCCCTGCGACCCAGCAGCAGGCGAAGCGACCGCCGAGCGTGGCTCCGCCGGTGCGACTGTCGCCCACGCCGGAACCGCCGGGCGATCAATGATCCGGATACCCTGACGCCTGCTCTCTTGTTTCCGCATGGCTCGCACCGCGCCGAGCCGGCTCACCGTTGTGCAACATCCATCCTGACCATAGATTTCCCCCCGTGCCGCTTCATCTCATCAAACTCTGCGTCGGCTGTGACTCGGTGAAGGATCTGGAGGACTGGATCCGCACCAGGCTCAAGGAGCGCAAGCGGCGCGGCCTGGCGCGCGAGCACGTGCATACGACACGCATGGTCCCCAAGCGCGGCGCCGAACTCACGGATGGCGGTTCGCTCTATTGGGTCATCCGCGGCCAGGTGATGTGCCGGCAGCGGATTCTCGCCATACGTCCGTTCGTGGACAAGGAGGGTGTCGGCCGCTGCCGGTTGGCGCTCGACCCGAAGTTGACGCTGGTCGAGCCGCGCCCTTGGCGCGCCTTCCAGGGCTGGCGCTACCTGGCCGCCAAGGACGCGCCGCGCGATCTCGATCGTGCCGCGCCCGGGGCGAAAATGATGCCGGAGGCGCTGCGGCGGGAGCTGCGTGAACTCGGCCTCTTGTGAGGGGAGCGAGGAAGATTCGAGCGAAGCTCGAAAATCCTTGCCCCGGAACTATTGCCCCCATTTGGCGAGAGCTTCGTTGACGGCGCGCTCGCCGGAGGCGCCTTTTTCGATGGTGAGCGTGTAGGCGGCGCCGCTCGCGAAGAGGAGGGTGATGTCCAGCCAGTTCTGCGTCCGCAAGCGCTGCACGTTTTGCCGGACCACATCCTCCACCCCCAAGAGCCCAAACATGAAATGTCCGGGCGCGATGTTGATGCTGGTCCCGACCAGAGATTCGCCGGATCCGGTCTCGGCTCCCTTCATGGCGATGTTCGAGATTCTGGAAATTCCGCCGAACGGCAATTCCTCCGGCTTGGCAAAGCGCATTTCGAGCAGGTGGCTCATGCTCGCGCCCGCATCCCCGATGTGGCTGAGCGTCATCGTCAGGGCTATGTGCTGATCCGGGATTTCCGCGTCCAGCGTCACGATCGTGTCCGGCTTGCCGCCGTTCGTTTCCGTGCGGGTCCGCCAGACGGCCTTGCCCTCGACCGGCCTGCCGGTGCCGCCCCCTTGACCTCCTTCGTAGAGGATCGCCCGTTGCGATGGGGGGACGGCTTGGCCTGACCCCAGGCTGAACCCGCTGAACCCGCTGAGGTCGATCGCGCCCACCAGATAGGCATATCCCAAGGCTCCGGCGCCGAGCACGGCCGCGGTGACCAGCAGGTAGACGGTGGCCAGCCTGACCAGGGAGCGGGACTTTTGCTCCTCGCCATTCTGGTTTGGCTCATCCTGCTGCGTCGTTCTCCGCGGAGCCTCCAGGCCGAGAGGTCTTCTGTTGGTCTCCTCGTAGCCGGCGTCCCGGCGCTGTCGTGGCTCGCGCCCCGACTCGCGTCCTGGCTCTCCCGGGGGGGCGCGTTCGGGATCAACCGCCGGCGGCCGCGGCGATTCGCGCCTGAGCGCGCGCGCCTTGTCCCGGCTGGAGCCGGGCCACGCTGCTTCCGGCTCGCGCCGCGGGGTGCTCGGGGCTTGAACGCCATGGTCCGGGAACTCGATGCGCCGGATGGTGTCCCGGAAGGCCCGTTCCTCCCTGGCGATGTCCGCGTCGGTGCATGGCGCGGGCGAGGAAATCAACCGTTTGAGAAGGGCCTTGTGCTCCCGATCATAGACCACGCCGCGCGCCGCATAGGCGTCGCGTTCGAGCGACTCGACGGCGCGCGACAGCAACGTGTAGTAGTCGACCCTCTGCACCATCGGACCGCAGACCCACGTGTCTCACCAGACATTGCGTTTGGTTGTACATACTATCAGGCGAAAGCCAAGACGCGCACTGGCACCCGGCCTCCAGTCCAATTGGGCTCGAGCCTGTTCCGGCACGCTTGGTTCTGCGGGCCTCGGTGGTTAGCTCTGGCGATGCCTCAGGCCAAGGAAATCAGGACGCCCCGAGCATCTCGCGCGCCTCGGCCGGCTTGGCGACGGTGTCGCCCAGGATCTCGATGATGCGGGCCGCCTTCTCGACCAGCGCCGCATTGCTCGGCGCGAGCTTGCCTTTCTCGAGATAGAGGTTGTCCTCGAGGCCGACCCGCACGTGGCCGCCGAGCAGCACCGCCTGCGCCACCATGGGAAATTGGTGGAGCGAGATGCCGAACGCGAACCAGGGTGAAGCGGGCGGCAGCAGGTTGCGCATATAGGCCATGGCCTCGGGCGTGGCCGGCTGGCCCCAGGAAATGCCGAGGCAGATCTGGAACATGCCGGGCGGCTTGATGTGGCCGGTCTCGATCATGCGCTTGGCCAGCAGCAGGTGGCCGGTCTCGAACACCTCCAGCTCCGGCAGCACGCCGGCGTCGCGGATCGCGACCGCCATGGTGGCCAGATGCTCGGGCGTGTTGATGAAGACCCGGGAGCCCATGTTCAGGCTCCCCATGTCGAGGCTGCAGATATCGGGACGCAGCTCGACGACGTGACGCACGCGTTCCTCCGGCCGCTTGAGATTGGTGCCGGGGCCGGGCTGCAGCGGATCGTCCGCGCCCGGCACGAAGCGCGCGCCCGGGCCGGTCGTCAGGTTGATCAGGACATCGCAGCCGCTCGCGCGGATGCGCTCGACTACCTCGCGATAGAGCGCTCCGTCCATGCTGGGGCGGGTGGTCTGCGGATCGCGCACATGGATATGGACGATGGCCGCGCCGGCCTTGGCGGCCTCGATCGAGGAGCGCGCGATCTGCTCGGGCGTGACCGGAACCGCCGGGTTCTTGCCGGGCGAATCCGCCGATCCGGTGACCGCGCACGAGATCATGACCTTGCGTTGCATGCTGCTGGCTCCCTCGTACGGCGCTCAAGACCAGGGCGCGAACGCGTCCTGTGTTGATTGTGCCCGAAATATCATGGGTTTCCCACAAGGCTACGGCCAATTTTCATGGCCCTTGACCCGTAGTATCGTTTGAAGATACTATGGATTGTTCCCGGAGCGCCGGTCTGTGATCAGAAGCTTCAGAGACCGCGTGACGGAGGCCGTCTTCGCTGGACAGTGCCCGAAGGGCTTTCCGGCGGACATATTTTCGGTGGCGCGTCGCAAGCTCGGGATGCTCAACGCCGCCCCTTCGTTGAATGCGTTGCGAATCCCGCCGGCAAATCGTCTTGAGGCCTTGAAAAAGGATCGGAAGGGACAGCATTCGATCCGAATTAACGACCAATGGCGGATATGCTTTCGCTGGACGAACTCCGGTCCGCAAGACGTGGAAATCGTCGACTACCATTGAAGGACGCTTATCGTGTCAAAGAAGCTCGTTATCGTGGCCAGCCTGCCACCGCTGCATCCTGGTGAGGTGTTGCGCGAGGAATTTCTCAAGCCGATGGGATTGACGCCCTATGCGGTGGCGAAAGCTTGCGGCGTGCCGCGCACGCGGATCGAGCGCATCGCGCGGGAGGAGCTTGGAATAAGTGCGGACACCGCATTGCGGCTGGGGCGTTTCTTCGGAATCGAGCCCGAATTCTGGCTCAATCTCCAAACCCGCCATGACCTGGAGATAACGAGCGCGGCCCTTGGCCGTGCGCTCGATCGCATCGCAAGCTTCCATCCGCGGGCCGCTTGAGATCAACGTTCTCGGGCGAGCTTCCCGACGCGGATCTCCAACGCGCAATTCCCCGGATTTCACACTCCGACATTGTCGATCAGTCGCGTGCGGCCGAGCCTTGCCGCGACCAGGAGACGGACGGGGCCGTCCTGGACCGATCCGACGGGGCGCAGCGTGTCGGCGTGGCGCGCTTCGAGATAGTCGAGGACGAAACCCGCATGCTCGATCGCGGCGCGGCCCTGCTCGATCGCGCCCGCCAATGCGGCGCCGCGCGCGATCTTGTCGGCGCAGTCCTCGAGCACCCGGTGAAGCGTCGGGGCGGCCGCGCGCTCGCCCGCCGACAGATAGGCGTTGCGCGACGACATGGCGAGACCGTCGCTCTCGCGCACGATCGGCGCTCCCAGGATCTCGACCCCCAGCTCGAGGTCGCGTGCGAGCGCCGTGATGA
>Ga0075021_10000662_pt1 | contig 17907 bp, 12 predicted proteins | sample ColStrG_CSR_2012_FD_72749 | JGI IMG/M metagenome (GOLD analysis project Ga0075021, IMG submission 72749) | Freshwater sediment microbial communities in response to fracking from Pennsylvania, USA - Cold Stream Run_MetaG_CSR_2012 | ecosystem: Environmental > Aquatic > Freshwater > Creek >...
AGTCGGTGCAGCATTTCGCCGAGGATAGCGTCGCCAAGACCCGCGAAGCCTATTCCAAGATCACCGTTGCTGCCCAGGACGCCCAGAAGGCGATGGCCGAAGTTGCCGGCGCCACAACCCAAGGCGCCAAGACGCTCGGCGAAAAGGTCCTGGCCAACTACGCCGCCAACACCGAGGCCATGTTTGACGCTGCCGAGGCAATTGCCCGCTCGCGTTCGGTCCCCGAGGCATTGAAGCTCCAGACCAGCTTCATGCAGCAGCAGATGGCCAAGTCGAGCGAGCAGACCCGCGAGTTCTTCGAGCTGTCGGCCAAGCTGGCTCAGCAGACTTTCGCGACCTTCAACAGTGTCGCCACCAAGTCGTTCAATAACGCCAAGAGCGGCCTGTAGGTTTTGCTTCCAGGGTAACCGGTACCATCGCCCGGTGACTCTCTTGAGTGCATACAGGGCCAGGCGCAAGCCTGGCCCTGTTGCATTGAAAACGCCATTGCAGGCATCGCATCAGCGATCCGTCAAAGTTTCCGGCCGGCTTATGCCCCTGGTCTGACCTATCCGGCCAGCTTTATGGCGCCAGACTCTGTGGGGGCAACGGCTCGCTGGTTTCGCGCTGAGCAACATTCGGTTCGACGCCATCGCGATCATAGAGGTCGCTGCGGAAGGAGACTCCGATCTCGGAGTCGACCCAGGCCGTCTGGTAGACGAAGTAGACGTTGACTGGCTTGACCAGCTTGACGTCGGTCGCGTTGCCCGCCGCCAGCACGCTGTCAACTCGCGCGCGGTCCCAATCACCATTGGTGCTTGCAAGCCACGTCACCAGATCAAAGATGCGCTGCACCCGCACGCAGCCGGCGCTGAAAGCCCGCGTCGAGCGGCGGAAAAGATCCTTGAGCGGCGTGTCATGCATATAGACATCGTCCGGATTCGGCATGTCGATGCGAACCAGCCCCAGGGCGTTGAAATTGCCGGGGTCCTGCCGGAAGCGGATATTGAGGAATTTGGGCTGGGTCCAATCGACCGCATGGGGATCGACTTCCTGGCCCTCGGGGTCGGAAAGCACGCGGATGTGCTCGCGGGACAGATACTCGGGATCCTTGCCAAGCTTAGGGATCAAATCCTTGAAGGCGACACTCTCGGGCACCTTCCAGTAGGGGAAGAAATTCAAACCCTGGATTTTGGCAGCCACACCCGGCGTCTGGCGCTCCAGACGGCCGACGATCACCCGGCTCTTGAGAGCGATCCGCCCTTCGTCGACCGCCTGCAACTCCATGGCCGGAATGTTGACCATGACATAGCGGTCGGGCAGGCCGCGGGTGACATAATCCTGCATCCGTTGCAAGCTCGCGCGCAATTGCAGCAGCCGTTGCTCGGCCGGCACATTCAGCGCATAGACAGTCCGCACGTCGAGCACACCGTTTGGCGGCAACCCGTGCCGTCGCTGGAAGCGCACAAGCCCGGCCTCGACATCGGCATCCAGAACCCAGCCGCCTTTGCCGCCGCCCGAGAGGTCACCTGTGATTTGCAATCGCTTGCGCAGCGTTTCGACGATCTCGTCCTGGTCGCCGACACGAAGGGTCTGGCCCTTCTTGATAGTCGGCCAGCCACCGGCGGCCGCGATGCGCTGATAGGCGCCGATGGTCTCTTGCAGTCGCTGGGCTGCCTCCGGCGAAACAAACAGGTCAGTTGGCGTCAAAAGGTCGAGCAGAGCGTTTTCGGCCTTGGCTTGCTCCGTCTTTTTTACGGCATCTTCGTCTGGCTCAGCCGAGGGTGGGTTGCCGGCGCCGAACAGGTTGCCGAGGCTGAACGGAGCGCCGGAATCCGCGCTCGCTGGTACTGTTATACCAGATGTGAGCAAAGCAATTGCTGCGACGGTGGCAGTGAGTGCGTGTCGCCATGACCTCATCGATCGTCCGATTCTTTCAGTTGAGTTTGCGGTTTCCGGACTGCCTGAGCCTCGGCCGGACGATTTTGGGTATTTTGGAACAGGCACTCGCCTACAGCAAGCCGCCAGTGTGACGCGCCAGTCCTGAGAACTGTTGATGGCGAGAGGATGGCGGCGGCCTGGACAGGGGATGAATGGTCTGCGCCACTTTGCGAACCACAATGGCCAACAGATTGAAACTTCGAGACGACTTGCCACGAGCAGCGTAACCAAGGACCATTGCCAAAGGTAGACGGATAACGCCGCAAGGGGCTATTGACGCCATATCCGAAGCCAAGGCATCCGCCGTTGACAACAGCTGGCCAGAACGAGGACCACTCAGATTTCGGCGCGCTTGTGCCGTCCGCGCAGCCGGCGTTTTTGTGGCGGCCGCGCGATTGCTCGATTGCCTGGGCCAATCCGGCGGGGTTGTCACTATGGGGTGCGCAAAGCCTCCTGGAGCTAGCCAGTCGCCGATTTGACCGGTCGATGCCCGCCGTCGCGCGCCTTCAGCGATTGCTGCTGGTGCTCGCCTTGGGGGCATCGGACCGTCAGACTTTGGTGTTTTGGCTGCCGCAGGGCAGCAAGCGTCTGACCTGTCAATGCCGAAAGGTCCACCTTAGTGCCAACGACGAGGGCTTGTTGCTGCAAGTCGTTGAACAACCCAATATCCGTGGACCGTTGGCCAATGGCCCTGCGTCGCACGCCGAGGCCGATCTCAACGGCCACATGGCATTTGAGCGCGTGGCCGCTCCTGGAGCCTGGCAAATGGAGGCACCGGTGCTGGCGCCTCAGGATGCCGCGACACTCGCCGAAATCGCGCGCTTGATCCGTGAAAGGACGATGGATGGCGGTGGCCGCCGATCGGATAAGCGGGAGGCGCTGGCGCCCGAGTCACAGCCCAAGGAGTTGGAACCCGAAACGGGCCCGTTTGAGGCCGAATTTCTGGGCCGCCTGAGCCATGAACTCAGGACGCCTCTGAACGCGGTAATCGGTTATGGCGAATTGCTCCAGGCCGAGCAGAGCGGGCCGCTCGGAAGTCCAAAATATCGGGGGTATACTGTCGACCTTCTGGAGGCGGCGCGTCATTGCCTCAGTCTCGTCAACGATCTATTCGACATGACGCGGCTGGCGGCGGCGGGAGGCGGTCTCGAGTTCAGCGATGTGGATATCAATGAATCGGCGCGCGTTTGTCTCGCCATCCTGGTCCCGATCGCGAGCAAAGCGGGCGTTGCGCTGACTGACAATCTTGGAGCTGGCCTGCCGCTGGCCATTCTTGATCGTCGCAGCCTGCGCCAGATCCTGTTAAATCTGCTGGCCAACGCCATCAAATTCACGCCGGCCGGTGGGTCGGTGTCTATCGGGTCGAGCTACGAAACCGGTGTTGGACTTAAAGTCGTGGTCGCCGATACGGGCAGAGGCATGACCACCGGCAGTCTGAATGTGGCCCGCGGTTTGGCCCCGAACAATGCTGAGCCTGGTCCCGGTGCCAGCGGCTTGGGACTGCCAATCAGTCGCGACCTCGCAGCCGCCAATGGCGGTACGCTGGCAGTGGAGAGCGAGCCAGGCCGTGGAACGCGGGTCACGTTGTTCGTGCCAATGAACCGGCTGCTGCTGCGGTGAGCGTCGCATCAAGGTGTGGCGCAAGCGGCATCAATCACCCGTAAGGCATCGTCTACCCCGAGCATTGAGAACGCGTCGGTGAGCACGCCGGATTGTGCGCCGCCGAGGGATGAGCGAATCAGCATGGTGTGCCCACGCCGCATCGCGAGCAGCAGATCGCGCTGGATTTGGCTGTTCGGCGGAAAGGCGAGATCGCCGCCTACCGAAAGCGGGAAATCCTGGCCGTCGATGGTCGCTGTCACGCCCTCCTTGGGAACGTTGAAACCGAGATTGACGGTCAGTTCATGCTTGATGGTGCCCGGCGCGTAACTGGTCACGTAGAGGTAGACGGGGCCTCGGGCTGCTTGCTGGGGTGCCGTATCCTTGGGTTGGGTGGCCGAATAGCAAGTCTTGGCGCCGTCCTTTTCGGCGCGGAAAACGGACCAATCGCTGGCAAATGCCAACAGCACCGGTTGGCCAGGTGCCACGAATGCCGGCGCCAATGGCGAGGCCGGCTGTGCAGGGACGCTGGGAGGAGCAGCGCCAAGCGCCACTTTCGGCTGGCCGGGGGTCCGCGGGTTGACGGGAGCCGAGCCCCTGGCGGGCTTTACCGCGGCGAGGTTGGCGTGCGGCTTGGCGAGCAGCTTCTTTTTCTTCTGGAGGCGAGGATCGAACGCTAGCGCGCCGCTGACGACCACCACCAGTCCCAGTGCAATCAGTGCAAAGCCGGTGGTACGCGACCATCGCATCACCGGCTCCCTTCCTTGCTCGAGCGGCGCCCCGCACGTGACTTTGGTGAACCGTGCGGAAGGCGATCCTGTTTCTCTTTTGGCGGCCCTTCGGTGATCGGCCTTGGCGCGTGGTGGCCAAGGGTTCTGATGCGATCATACATGACTATGGCACCAGCGGTTGCGACGTTGATGCAGAATGTGGTCGGGATTTTGATGACGTAGCGGCAGCGTTCAAGCATCGCGGGCGAGAGCGAGCCCCGCTCGGGTCCCAGCACATAGGCCGCGCGAAGGGGGTGGCCGAAACTGGGTAGCTCAACAGCGTCCTCCGTCAGTTCTACGCCAACCAGCGCGCAGCCTTGGGGCAGCACCATTTCTTCAAGTGTGGTCCAGCTGTAAACGGGCATGTGCCCGGGTGCCTTTGAAGTATCCGAACGCGCTTCGGCTGCCCTGTATTCGGCACCGACCGTGAAGAAGAAGCTGGCACCAAACGCGTGCGCGGAACGCACGAGATTGCCGACATTCATCGGTTTGGAAATACGCTCAACCCCGACGGCGAAATAGCCTCGCATTGACAAGCCCCGGTTTGCGCCAGTGGCCTTGATAGCGCGCTGGGAAGCGGCGGCCAACACTCAACGAAATAGCAATTGGATACCTACACACGCACAGGGTTAGCAGGATCTTAGGAGCTGCCAAGTATGCTGCTGGGCACAAGGAATTCGAGAGAATTGCCACCACCATGATCCTGGCCCCGGTTTCCCACAGCGGCCGGCCGTCCTTCTTGGCCGATCCGCGCATTCTTTTCGGCCGGTTGCTGAAGCAACGGCTGCCGTTCTCCCGCTTGAGTGGCGCTCAGCGCGAGGCGGCGCTGACCGTTCTGTGCATCATCACGGCCTTCGTTGCGATCGTGCAGTTCGACCTTGGAAGTCTTACTCTTGGGCTGGTTGAGCACCGTCCCGATTTCAAGCGGGATGCGCTCATCCTTGCCGGCCTCACCATGTCGATCGGCCTGGCGGTGTTCGCCGTCCGTCGCTGGCGTGAACTCACGCGCGAGGTCGCGGTACGCATGGCCGCCGAGGTCAGGGCCAATGTGCTGGCCAGGGAAGACGCCTTGACGGGGCTGCCGAACCGTCGCGCCCTGCTTGGCGAATTGGCCGCCGCGCTTGCCCGTTCCGGGCGATCCGGCGAGCCAGTGTCGCTCCTACTGCTGGACCTGGATCGATTCAAGCCGGTCAACGACGTTCATGGGCATGTCGCCGGCGATCGGCTGTTGCAAGCGATTGCCGCGCGGCTGCGGGCGAACGTTCGATTGGGCGAATTCGCGGCCAGGCTGGGTGGTGACGAGTTTGCCGTGATCGTGTCGCATGGTTGCGATGAAATGGGCGCGGCGGTTGCCGCCGCCAAGCGTATCGCCGAGGCCCTCAGCCAGACCGTTACGCTTGGCTCAATAGACCTGCATGTTGGCGTCTCGACCGGCATCGCGACCTTTCCGTTCGATGCCGAGGATGCCGAGGTTCTGATGCGGCGGGCGGACGTGGCGTTGTACCGGGCCAAGGAGAGCGGTCGGGGCCGCTGCCAATTGTTCGATGCCGCCATGGATGCCGAAATTCGCGAGCGTTCAGCCATCGAAACCGATCTGCGCCAGGCGATTATTTCTGGTGAGGTGCTACCTCATTTCCAACCGATGGTTGATCTACGCAGCGGGCGCATCGTGGCCTTCGAGGCCCTCGCCCGCTGGCGCCATCCCGATCACGGTTTCATTCCGCCCTCCCGATTCATTCCTATCGCTGAGGATTCTGGTCTCATCGGCGATTTGGGCATGGCAATATTGCGCCTGGGCTGCCGGCACGCCTGCCGATGGGGTGGCGATGCCTTGCTCGCAGTCAACATCTCGCCGATCCAGCTCGCCGACCGCAATCTTGCGGACAAGCTGCTCGCCGTTCTTGAAGAGGAAGGCCTGCCGGCGCATCGGCTGGAGGTTGAATTGACCGAAAACGCCCTTGTCAGCGATATCGAGGGCGCACGCACCATTCTTGCCCAGCTGAAGGCGGCGGGCGTCTCCATCAGCCTGGATGATTTCGGCGCGGGCTATTCGTCCTTGCGGCATTTGAGTTCGATGCCATTCGACCGCGTCAAGATCGACCGCGACTTTGTCCAAGGGCTGGGGGCCAGCGGCGATCCCTTGAAGATCATCCGCGCCATTGTCGGTCTTTGCACCAGTCTAGGGCTCGCCTGCACCGGCGAAGGCGCCGAGACCTTCGAGCAGGTGGCGATGCTTCGCGCCGCCGGCTGTTCCGTAGTTCAGGGGTGGTACTTTGGCGAGGCGCTGCCCGCCGACAGGGCCGCGAAACTCGCCGCGGAGGGTCGGGTGCCGCTGACCAGGTTGCACGGAACGGCCCAGCCAGATTCCGTCGATGGTCCAGTGCTGGCCAGCACTATGCAATCCCATCAATCTCCTCTGGCGTCAGGTTCCCCGGGACAATCGTAATCGGCACGGGGAACGAGCCAGCGAGCTTGCCCTCGGCCAGCGACGAGACGAGCGGGCCAGGGCCCTTGGGGTCCGTCGAAGCGCCAAGCACCAGCACGGCGATGTCCTGGTCCTCTTGGATGTGCTTCAGAATCTGTTCAGGTTTCTTGCCCTCGCGGATGACATCCTCGGCCTGGGCATCCTCGCAACCGTAAGTCTTCAACTTGCGGCGGAAAAGCCGGAACACAGCCTTCGCCTTGGTCTGCTGCTCCTCGAGATAGACTTCCTTGACGCCCAGCCAATCCTGAAATTCAGGGGGCTCGATGACATAGAGCAGGGCCACCGACCCGCCCGATCGCCGCACGCGGTTGGCGGCGAACGCAAGGGCGCTCTCGACTTCCGGCGTTTCGTCCACCACCACCAGGAATTTCCGGCGATGTCCCTCGGCAAAAACGCTGCGTATTTGACGCTCACCCATGATCCCGCCAGCTCCTGGCCGCGATTGCTCGACTCAACCAAGGTTAGGCTCAACGGATGAAGCCGACAATATCCTTCACTTGGACCATGATCGGATCGGCGATGGCCCTTGCCCGCTCTGCACCGTCCTTGAGGATGCGATCAATTTCTGACGGGTCAGCCATCAGGTGGCGCATTTGGTCGCCTATGGGGCTCAGTTGGTTGACCGCCACCTCTGTCAACGCGCGCTTGAACTCGGAGAATTGCTTGCCGCCGTGATCTTTCAGCACGATGGCGGGCGTCGTTTGCGTCAGCGCGGCAAGGATGCCGACAAGATTCTCTGCTTCGGGCCGGTTGGCCAAACCGGCTTCTTCAGAGGGCAACGGTTCCATGTCGGTCTTGGCCTTCTGGAACTTGCGGGCGATGGTGTCTGCGTCATCCGCGATATTGATGCGCGACAAGTCCGATGGATCCGATTTCGACATTTTCTTGGTGCCGTCGCGCAGTGACATGACCCGCGTGGCGGGTCCCTGGATCAAGGGCTCGGGCAATGGGAAAAGGCCATTGTCGTACCCGGCCCTTGCGATCGAGCTGGCAAAGTCGTTGTTGAATTTTTGCGCAATGTCGCGTGCCAGCTCCAGATGTTGTTTCTGGTCTTCACCCACCGGCACTTGGGTCGCCTGATAGAGCAGGATGTCGGCGGCCATGAGGTTCGGGTAGGCGTAGAGCCCGACCGACGCCGCCTCGCGATCCTTGCCCGCCTTTTCCTTGAATTGGGTCATCCGGTTCAGCCAGCCGAGCCGGGCAACGCAGTTGAATATCCAGGCCAGCTGGGCATGGGCCGCTACCTGGCTTTGGTTGAACAGGATGCTGCGCTTGGGGTCCAGCCCCGAGGCGATGAACGCCGCGGTGACTTCGCGCGTATTGCGAGCAAGTTCTGCCGGCTCCTGCCAGACCGTGATGGCGTGCAGATCGACGACGCAGTAAAGACAGTCGTGCTCGTGCTGCAACGCCACAAATTTGGTGATGGCGCCGAGATAGTTGCCAAGATGCAGATTGCCTGTTGGCTGCACGCCGGAAAACACGCGGGGGGCGAAGGTCATGGGGCTCCTCAAGGTTGCCGCGACTTATCGCCCATCGTGGGAGCAGCGTGCAAGGGGGCCCAAAGCAAACCGGATCAGGGCATTTTGTAAGTCGTGCCCGCGGTGTAGCGGTCCGTGAGGTTGTCCAATCCAGACGCCGGTCCTTGAAAGACGAACGCCGGCCCGCCGCCCGAGCCATTGACGCCGGTTCCAATCGCCGAAATTGCTTCGGAGCCCTTGACGAGCAGGTAGTCCTCTCGCTCCCAGCCAATCTTGAAGCTGATTTGTTCGCTGTATTTGTAGCTGCCGCCGAGTTTGATGTCGTAGAAGGCGCCATTGTGCATCGAGTCGTGGAACAGGCCACCGGTTGGCGAGATATCGAACCGCAAGTGATGTTGGTCATAGCCGTTCGCCGTGACCCAATCTGAACCCACAAGGCTGGCGTTGATCCCGAGTTTCCCAACATTGGCGTTGAGGCCCAAGCCGAGATAGGGCGCGAACAGCTCCTGTTTATAGGTGATCCCGGGGCCGCCAGGAATGGTGCCGGTCTGGTCACGGAAGTTGCTGGGGTCCGAGCTGTAGATGAAGGTACCGCCGCTGGCCTCGAATTCCCAATCGCTCCAGCGCAACCCCGCGAGGGCATCGACCGTGAACGCCGGATGCCGGTAGAGGGACAGAGTGGTCGTAAAGTCGACTCGGTTGGCGGTCTTGATGCTGGTATCGGGGCTGTCGGACCAATGATCCCAGTTGTCGGGGCCGAACCAGACCCAGTCATAGTCGTCCATGTGTGACGAGCCGGTGAGCTTGGTGCCCGCGCTCAGATCAAACGCCAGCCAGGGCGACGGACGGAACCCGATATTCGCGTTGAGCATCGTGACATTGTTGATTTGCCAGTCGAGCTCACTGAGTTTGTAGGTGCCGGCGTTCTGGTACACGTATTCGTGCGCCGCGCCGCTGATATGGCTGATATCAGCCCCGAAGGTGATTGTCGGATTGAATTGCGGATCGGAGAACAGGCCGGGCTGAAGATGGAGACCGCCCGCTTGAGCCGCAACCGGGAAGGCCATCAGCAACGCGAGCGCCAGTGCGGCGCGCGCGGGGGCGCCCAGCCAATCACGCATGAAATCCTCGAAGAGTGAAACGTGTTTCGGGGGTACGCGACTGGTCGGTGGCCAGATTGGGCAATATGGACGCCCACGGACACAGTTCTATGTTCCGGGTCGTGAATAATTCGTCAACGGGTTTGATTTGCTGGCGCAGGCCGGTTTCAGCGCCGCCGCAGGCGGCGCAAAAGATCGAGCGGATCGATGATTCGCATCGCCAGAACAGCAATGGCGTAGACGGCAAGCCCAGAGCCAACCAGCAGGCCAAGGGCGGCGACCTGGACGAGGGCACCGTGAGCACGCTGGAAATACGGATCAAGCCACTGCGCCAGCGACCAAACCGCGAACCCCATCGCCGCGCTGGCGATCAGGATGCGCGGCAGATTGCGCTCGATGCGGTCATCGGCATGGTAGTGCCCTCGCACCCGCAATTCGCGCCAGAGTTGACCGACGTTGAGCCAGGCCGCCAACGTGGTGGCGATCGCGATGCCGATATGGGGCAGATAGCCAAGCGACTTCAGGACAAAGAACAGGGCGATGGAGCCGGCCGCGTTGACCACCAGGTTAACCAGCGCGAAATTCATCGGCGTCCTGGTGTCCTCGCGGGCGAAATAGGCCGGTGACAGCACCCTGTTGAGCACGAAGGCCGGCAGGCCGAACGCGAAAGCGGACAGTGCCCAGGCGGTCGGCGGTGAATCGGCGGCAGTAAAGGCGCCACGTTCGAACAGCACCCGGATGATCGGTAGCGGAACCACCGCCAGCGCCACGGCCGCTGGCAAGGTCAGCAGCAGCGCGAACTCGATCGAACGGTTCTGGCTCTCATGCACGGCGCCAAGATTGCCGGCCTTGAGTTGGCGCGCGATGTCGGGCAGCAGCACGACGCCAATGGCGATACCGACAATTCCCAGTGGAAGCTGGTACAACCGGTCGGCATAATAAAGGTAGGAATTGGCACCCGGCTGCACCGAGGCGATGTTGGTCCCCACGACGATGTTGAGCTGCGTGATGCCGCCCGCGATCAGTGCGGGAATGCCGAGTTGAACCAATCGTCTGGTGCCGTCCGTATGCACGGGCCACCGCAGTCCGAGAAGCATCCCGTGCCGGGCCGCATCGCGGGCCAGCATCGTGAGCTGAACGACCCCAGCAACCGTTACCGCGCTCGCCAGGATAATGCCGGCGGCCGGCGAGCGGCTCAAGCCAAGCCAATAGGCCAGTCCCATCGCTATCGTCAGCACGACATTGAGCAGGATCTGCGCGGCCGAGGCGGCAGCATATTGGCGCAAACCGCTGAGCACACCGGCATAGAGAGCCATCAGCGACATGCAGATGAGGTAGGGAAAGGCAATTCGGGTGAGCAGGACCGTGAGATCGAACTTCTCCTGATTGCCCGAAAAGCCGAAGGCGATGAAGGGCAGCAGCCAGGGCATTGCGAATTCGGCGAAGATCGTGAAGGCCAGCAGCACGCCAAACAGGCCCGCCAATGCCTCCTCGGCGAACCGCTTGGCGACGGCAGGCCCTCGACCTTCTAGCCGTTCGGCGAACAGCGGCACGAACGCCGAGTTGAATGCACCCTCGGCAAATAGCCGCCGGAACAGGTTTGGAATGCGGAAAGCGACAATGAAGGCATCTGCAACCAACCCGGTCCCCAACACATAGGCAATCAGCTGGTCGCGCACAAAACCCAGCACGCGGCTGATGGCGGTAAGGCCGCCGACGGTCGCAAACGATCGATAAAGGGTCATGGCGGCGCTGGTTCCGGTGCCTGGCACGAGCTAGGTGCGATCACCTATCCGTGGCGGCGCTCCGCCACAAGGCGGCATCGTGGCCGCCGAAGTCCTGTTTCCTTACGGGGTTTAACGCTCTGTTTACGATCCGCTGACACCTTGCCAGCAAGAGGTCCACGACTCGTTCTGGCATCCGGACCCCGTGTGAATCCGTTGTTGTTCGATCGAACGGGTTCCATCAGCAGGCAAGGGGATGCGCATGAACCCAGGCAAGGAAATGGCCAGTCAAGCTCCAGGTTCGCCCAGGCGACTGGCGGCGCCTTCATCGGTTGACAACGGCACAAAGGTGGCGGGCATCCAGCACGAGCCGGCTCATGTCGCCGCGTTGCTGCAAGCCATTGCCAACGAAATTTCACTCAGCGACCAGCGCCAGGGCCAGGCCCTCGCCGATCTGCGGACGCGTCTCGACGTGATGACCGAACGCCAGGTTCCAGTCGACACACCAATTCCGGCTCAGACGACGCCTCCTGCCAAGGGGCCGGCGATTGAACTTCCCGATTTGCGGGCGGCCGCCCCCGCGCGCCCACAGCCAACTGCCACCGCAGCCGCCGCTGGCCACGACACCGCACTCGACCAAGTTTATGCCGCCGTCGCCAGATCCTACAGCGAGGCCGCCGGTCTGCGGGGCACAAGGCAACCGGCGGCGGTCCCAACCCGTGGCGTGCTGGCGGCCCAGGTGACTGGCGAGGTTGATGACGCCGACGAATTCCTCGACATGGCGGCACTCGCCGACCCGCATCGGCCTCAGATTGCCCCGGGCCGCCCCATACCGGCTCGGTCCGCGGCTACCCAGGGTGCGCGTGCCGATATTTTCCAATCCGTCGCTCCGCGCCCGATCGCCGGTGCCTCGCTGACCGTTGAGAAGTCGATTGGCGATCTCGCCCGTCGCGTTGCCGAGGCCGAGGACAAAATCGGCCAGGCCTTGCAGCGCCCCGACGCCAGCCGCGCCGTATCCGCCGTCAACGCGCAAATCGATAGCCTTTCTGCCGAACTCGCCAAATTGTCGGGCGAGCACCAGAAGATTTCAGCCGAAGTCGGCAAGGTCGCGGCCGACGTTCGGTCACTATCGGATTCGGCGGGCCGGATCGGTCCGATGGGTGACATGATGGAGCAATTGAACGAGGCCATATTGGCGCTGCGCAAGGACCTGCCCGGTTTTGTCGAGGCAGCGGCCGAGCGCACGGGCGCTCTGGTCTCGGCGAATTTCGTCAAGGATACCGCGAACACGGAGCTGGCCGATAAGCTGGTCATCGTTCAGAATCTTCTCCTTTCCCAGTCACGCGATCGATTGGCCTCCGACGGACGCTCGTTTGGCGCGCTCGATTCGATCCGGGAGTTGGTGGAGAACCTGCACAGTCGCATCGACGCGCTCGAAGCTGCTGAGCCAGAGCCCGCGGTCCCCGGCCATGGCTCGGTCGCCACTGGTTCCTCCAACACCTCGACGACCGCCGTTGCTGGACCCCAATTCGAGGAGCCTGTCATCCCGGCCGACGAGCAGTTTGCTCCGACGCCATCCATGTCACGCGAGGAATTGATTGCCTCGGCGCGGCGCGCGGCGATAGCCGCATCGCAGCGCATCGAGGCTCAAAAGCCAGAACCGACGGCCGCTCCGGCAAGGTCGCTTTTCGATCTCGTGCCGAGGATAAATGCTGCATCGCTTCTTGACCGGCGAGGTCTGCGGCCGATTGTTACTTTGGCAATCGTTGGCCTGCTCGCAATGGGACTTGGCGTGGCCGTCACCAAATATTTGCGCAAGCCCGTCCACCCCGTGACCATCGAGCAAGCCGCGTTGCCAGCCATGCCGGACGATCTTCCAGATGTTTCTCCGAAAGCCAAGGCCGATGCTCACCCGGCTGGCACCAAGGACACCAGCAAGCCGGGGGCCGTAGCGACCGCTCCTGTGCAGCCGGCAACCGCAAGCGTCGGCAAGACCTCGACCTTACTGCCCGCCGAATCGAATATGGCCCCGGCGAATGCGGCTGAATTGCCGCAAGCAGCGCCCGCCAAGCCGACTATTGTTGCCGATCTCGGAGCTGTCGCCCCGCAGATCGATACGCTGCCGGCCGCGATCGCGCCGTTGTCCGTGCGCACGTCGGCTATGGGCGGCGATCCGGCTGCTGCCTACGCGATCGCCGAGCGCTATCTGGCCGGCAAGGGCGTGACCCGCGATGCAAAGCAGGCGAAGATCTGGTATGAGCAAGCCGCCAAGTCCGGCTATCCGCTTGCCGAATTCCGCCTCGGTGTCCTGTATGAAAAGGGTGACGACGGTGTTTCCGCCGACCGCGCGCAAGCAATGAGCTTGTATCGCAAGGGCGCCGACCACGGCAACGTACAGGCCATGCACAACCTGGCCGTGCTGTTTGCCGGTCAGGCTGGAGGCGCGACGGACTATGCATCGGCGGCCAAATGGTTCGAGCAGGCCGCCGGATATGGCCTCAAGGATAGCCAGTACAACTTGGCCGTCCTGTATCAAAGTGGGCTCGGCGTGGCCAAGGACCCTGGCATCGCCTATAAGTGGTTTGCCATAGGCGCCGCGAGGGGTGACGCCGAGGCGGGAAAGCAGCGGGATGAGCTGCGCAAAGCGCTGCCGGCGGCAACGATTACCAGCATCGACGCTCAGGTCAAAGCCTGGCACCCAAAGGTGCAGGATCACAACGCGAATTTCACCGACGCACAAGCTGCCTCGGCCAACCCTCTTTTACCCGGCGTTGGTGATGTGCAGCAGATGCTGGCCAAGCTCGGTTACGACCCCGGCACGCTTGACGGCACAATGACGGCGCAGACCCACGAGGCGATTCGCACCTTCCAGCAGCGCTCCGGTTTGACCGCGACTGGCGAGATCTCCGACGATCTGGTCGGCAAACTGAAGGCGCTCGGCGGCTGATGGTTGGTCGCGGCCGTTAGTGCCGTTCAGATGGTCGCATTGACCGTGCGGGTGCTAAGGGCTGAACATCAGTATGGTGCGAAGGATTGATCGCACACTGCAACCCATCGCTGCCCCGCCCGCTCGCTCGGCCGCGTCATCGCCCAGAGCCGACGGAATGCCTAGCCTGTTGACCATTCGAGGAACCAGGATCGCCGTGCTCGCCGCGATGACGGCCGTGCCGTGTCCGCTATTCGCCGCTAGCCCGGTACCAGATCCCGCAGCCGCACGAGAGACCATCGAAGCCGACATATCGACCCGCGATGTGCCCGTGGGCGACAATTTCTCGGGTACCCGTGTGGTTGTGTTCGGCACCATCGAGAACAGCAAGCAGACCACGCCCGATCAGGGGCTCTACGACGTCGCGGTTGTGATTGCCGGCCCGCGCGAGGAACTTACGGCGCGCCGCAAGGCCGACATGGCCGGTTTGTGGGTGAACACCACTGCCTACAATTTCAAAAATGTGCCCGGCTACTACACCGTACTCTCGACGCGGCCCATCAGGGAAGTCGCGCCGCGGCCACTGCTGCTGCAGCTTGGCATCGGTTTCGACAATTTGCGGCTGGTGCCCGACGGGGCGGTGGGTGCCAAGGATGCCGCCGATTTTCGCGATGCGGTCTTGCGTGTGAAGACCCAGCAGGGCCTCTACCGCGAGAACCCCCAGGGTGTCGCCTTTATTGGCCGCAGTTTGTTTCGCGGTTCCGTCGATTTGCCCGCCAACGCGCCGGTGGGTGAATTCAACGCCTGGATCTATCTGTTCCGGGGCGGCGAGCTGACGGGCGCGCCCTACAAAACCAAGCTCGATCTGAGGCGAGAGGGATTTGAGCGGACGGTGTACAACTTCGCCTTCGGCCATCCGTTCTGGTACGGCCTGATTTCGGTGGCGATGGCGCTGGCGGCGGGATTTGCCGCGACGGTGGTGTTTAGGAGGAGCTGAGCGGGTGGGTGGGGTCCGGGAGCGGAGCTTCTGACGCGGGCGCGAAGGGCAAGGCGCCGAATTGCCCAGGCTGCCGGTGGTGCGAGCTGGGGATGACGACTGGGTTGATCACGTCCCATTGTCGTATCATCCTTCGCTAGAGTTCGCACGGGTCAAAGAGACACCTTGGAAATAAGGTTTCTTTCTTTGCCCCACGAATATAAGTTGCGAATGGCGGCGGCATAGTTAGGTCGGGGTGGTGGCCCGCGCAATATGCCTTCAAGATCGATCTCACATTGTTTGAATAGCGCATCTATCTCATCGCGTTGGAACTTAAGAAACATCCTTCTCAGTTCGCTATCACCTCCAATCATCATTGCTGCTCTGTTATACGCAACGAATAATTCTCTCACTTGGCCAGCTCGGTCCGCTATTTCCGGTTCTACAGGACGCGCAAAGAGCAACTTTGCTCGGATCAACCGTGTACATTCGGTCAACACATCTGAGAAGATCGTGCTCAACACCGCGCTGCGCGCTGCGCTGGCCGAGGCCTCGGCCTGTAGTCGAACGTAGCGGTAGGAGATCATTGATATAATTAGCGCGGCAAGCGCGATCCCGGTCGCTAGCCAATTTGACATTTCCACGGTAGCTCTCCCCAATTCGCGGACAACTCATACCGTGCCGCCTATAGATCGACCTCCCGGCGAAACCTTCGTCATCTTCGAGCGGTGACGGCCATTTGGCCGGAACCGGCTCGGAGATCCAGCGCAAGACGTCGCCGAAGGCGCCAACAATCCTTTCGAAGTCGGGCGTGGGCTGAGAGACTTTGCCGCCTTCGGCGTCTTCTTGTGGCGGATTCCTGGGGCTGGCGCGCGCTTCGCGCTCGCGCCCGAGGATGACGAGTAGTTCCTTTGGTTGGCCGGTATCAGACCCTTCAAATCTTCTGCCCCGTCTTGGCCCAATCGGCCACGAACGCGGCGAGCCCCTTGTCCGTCAGCGGGTGCTTGACCAGGTCGCGGATAACGCTCGGCGGCGCGGTCATCACGTCGGCGCCGGCGAGCGCGGCCTCCTTGACATGGTTGACCGAGCGGATCGAGGCGGCGAGGATTTCGGTCTTGAAGCCGTAATTGTCGTAGATCTGGCGAATTTCGCGGATCAGCTCCATGCCGTCGAGGCCGATGTCGTCGAGCCGGCCGAGGAAGGGCGAAATGAAGGTCGCGCCGGCCTTGGCCGCCAGCAGCGCCTGATTGGGGTTGAAGCAGAGCGTGACATTGACCGGCGTGCCCTCGCCCGACAGCGCCTTGCAGGCCTTGAGGCCGTCCCAGGTCAGCGGCACCTTCACGCACACGTTCTTGGCCAGCTTGGCTAGCTTGCGGCCTTCAACAAGCATGGATTCGAGGTCCGTGGACGCAACCTCGGCGCTGACCGGCCCGTCCACGATCGCGCAGATTTCCTTGACCACCTCCTTGAAATCGCGTCCCGATTTGGCGATCAGGCTGGGATTGGTGGTCACACCATCCAGAAGGCCGGTGGTGGCCAGGTCCTTGATGTCCTTGACCTCGGCGGTGTCGGCAAAGAATTTCATGGGTGAATGCCTTTCGTGGCGGCCCGCCCAGATTGGGTCATCGCGGGCGGATAGAACGAGGGAGTGATTCGATCTGACCTTCAAATGCTGTTCGCCCCTCTGGATAGCCCCAAGCCGGCCAAGGCGGCAACCCTGATGACGGCCGGCCCGGCTTCGGCGGCGGTCCCGGGGCTGCGCGTGCCCGTGCTGCTGCCGGTCGCGCTCGATGCCACCTACGACTACAAATTGGCCGCCGGCATGGACGCGCCGCCAGGTTCCTTCGTGTTGGTGCCGTTTGGTCGGCAGGAGCGGCTGGGCGTGGTCTGGGATGGGCCTACGGAGGGCTCGGGCGAAGTTGCCGAGAGCAAGCTGAAATGCATCGCCGAGGTGCTTGATGTGCCGCCTCTACCCGCCATCGCCATGCGCTTTGTCGAGTGGGTGGCGAAGTACACGCTTGGGCAAAAGGGCATGGTGCTACGGCTGATGATGGGCGCATCGGCGGCGTTCGAGAGCGTACCGCAGCGCTTCGGCGTGCGGCTGGTTGGGGAACCGCCGCACCGGGTGACGCCTGGCCGCCAGCGGGTCATCGACATCGCCAAGGATGGCCTGATCCGGGGCAAGAGCGCGCTGGCGATGGAGGCGGGTGTCAGTCCGGCGGTCGTGGACGGCCTTGTACAGGCGGGGACGCTGGTGCAGGTGGAGCTGCCAGCAAAGACCTTTCCGCTGCCAGATCCGCGCGCCTCGCAACCCGAATTCAACGGCAGCCAGGAGATCGCGGTAGACCAGGTCCGCGCCGCAGTAGACGCCGGCAACTTTTCCGTGTCGCTGCTGGATGGCATCACCGGCTCGGGCAAGACCGAGGTGTATTTCGAGGCCGTCGCCAGCGCGCTCGCCAAGGGCCGCCAAGTGCTGGTGCTGCTGCCGGAAATCGCGCTGACTAGCCAGTTCGTCGACCGCTTCAAGCAGCGCTTCGGGGTGCCGCCCATCGAGTGGCATTCGGGCATCGGCCAGACCGAGCGTGGACGCATCTGGCGAGCGGTGGGGACGGGCGAGGCGCGGATCGTCGTCGGCGCGCGGTCGGCGCTCTATCTGCCGTATCCGGACCTCGGGCTTATTGTCGTCGATGAAGAACATGACGGCGCCTTCAAGCAGGAGGATCGCGTCACCTATCAGGGCCGCGACATGGCGGTGGTGCGCGCGTCGCTGGGGCAAATCCCGGTGGTGCTGGCCTCGGCCACGCCGTCGCTGGAAACGATGGTGAACGCCCGCACGGGCCGCTACCGGCATTTGAAATTGGAGTCTCGCTACTCCGGCCAGGCGCTGCCCACGGTCGCCGCCATCGACCTCAAGGCCGACAAGCCGGAG
>Ga0075021_10000663_pt1 | contig 17897 bp, 17 predicted proteins | sample ColStrG_CSR_2012_FD_72749 | JGI IMG/M metagenome (GOLD analysis project Ga0075021, IMG submission 72749) | Freshwater sediment microbial communities in response to fracking from Pennsylvania, USA - Cold Stream Run_MetaG_CSR_2012 | ecosystem: Environmental > Aquatic > Freshwater > Creek >...
GCACTCTCACGTGGATCTGCACGGCCCGCTGCCGACGCCCTGCTCGCGCGAGGAGCTGCTCGCCCTCGTCGAGCGGTCGGGGTTGCGAGGGCGTGGCGGCGCCGCCTTTCCCGCGGCTCGCAAGCTCGCCTCGGTCGCCTCTCGGCGGGGCACCAAGGTCGTCGTCGTCAACGGCGTCGAGGGCGAGCCCGCGAGCAAGAAGGATCGAGCGCTGCTTCACCAGACGCCCCACCTCGTGCTGGACGGCGCCGCGGTCGCCGCGCACGCCGTCGGGACGCGCGAGGTATACGTGATGCTCAGCGAACGCGACCACCCCGGCCGCGCGAGCCTGGTGGCGGCGCTCGCCGACCGCGCAACGCTTCTCCACGACCCGCAGTTCAGGCTGTTGGACGCGCCGGAGCGGTTCATCACGGGACAGGAGACCGCGCTGGTCAACGTGATCAACGGCGGGCCGAGTCTGCCGACCTTCGGGACCAGGCCCTACGAGCGCGGCGTCGACAGGCGCCCGACACTGGTCCAGAACGCCGAGACGCTGGCGCACCTGGCGCTGATCGCTCGGCACGGCCCCGAGTGGTTCCGCCAGCTGGGGACGGACAGCGACCCAGGCTCGGCGCTGCTGACCGTGTCCGGCGCCGTCGAGTCGCCCGGCGTCTACGAGATCGAGCACGGCACCCCGCTTGCCTTCGCGCTTGACTGCGCCGGGGTCATCGAACCGCTCCGCGCCGTTCTGATCGGCGGCTACTTCGGAAGCTGGCTCCCTGCGGAAGCGGTCCCGGGCACCCGGCTGTCCCCCGGCGCGCTGCGAGAGCAGGGCGCCAGCCTCGGCGCCGGCGTGATCGTCGCACTCGGCGAATCGGCTTGCCCGGTCGCCGAGGTGTCCCGGATCACGGATTGGTTCGCGGACCAGACGGCCGGCCAGTGCGGGCCTTGCGTGAACGGCCTGGGGGCAATCGCCGACGCGTTCGGGGAGCTCGCCGACGGCGTCGCTGAGCACGGCACGATCGCTAGGGTCGACAGCTGGACGCGTGACATCGTCGGACGCGGCGCGTGCCAGCACCCGGACGGGGCGGCACGCTTCATCCGCAGTGCGTTGCAGGTGTTCGCGCCCGAGATCGAGGACCACGCGGCCCGCGGGCCATGCGAGCGCTGCGAGCATCCGCCGCTGCTCCGGGTCCCGGCGGCGCTGGCCGCCTGAAACCACGCTGCGAGCCAGCGCCGCCATGGCCAACACGGGCGCCGCCCCCGAACCCGCGTGAAGCGCGCGACGTCCACGGAGGTGGGTGGAGCTTTTTGCGTCCACAGCACGAGTTTTCCTCCACCCGTCGCGTCGGAGAGCGGTCGGGAAGCTATTGGGCCTTTCAAGCGTCGTTAGTCTTCGAGATTGGACGATCGTGCGCCGCCGGCCCGGGCCCGGTGGCCGATCGAGCACGCATGACGCTCCCCGACACGCATGACGCTCACCGACACGCATGACGCTCCCCGACGAACCTCAACTCAGCCAGACAGAACTCGCCGACATCTCCGCACTTGCGGACGGCTCGCTCGAGCCGGAGCGGCGCGCCGCTGTACAGGGACGGATCGACGGCGATCCGGCCGCGCGGAAGCTGTTCGAGCGTGACCAGCTCGCGGCGCAGGTCCTCGCCCAGGCGCGCGCGAGCGACCGCGCGAGCGCAGCGCTGCGCACGCGGATCGAAGCCGATCGCGCCGCATACGGTCGCGCGCCCCGCCGGCCGGGGCGCGCCGTCGGACTCGCCAGCGCCGCCGGCGCGGCGCTCGCAGCCGCGGCCGCTCTGGCCATCCTGCTGCTGGGCACCAACAACGGCGCTCCGGCCGCGCCGTCGGTTTCGCAGATGGCCGCGCTCGCGCTGCGGGGCTCATCGATGCCGGCCCCGGCGCCCGACCCGGCAAACCCCACCACCCAACTGCGCGTCTCGGTCGGCACGCTCCATTTCCCGAACTACACAAACGACATAGGGGCGAGCGCCGTCGGCGAGCGAGCCGACGAACTCTCGAGTCGACGCGTCGTGACCGTCTACTACTCCCGCGGCGGGCACCGGATCGCCTACTCGATCATCAGCGGGCCGCCGCTGCTCGTGCCGTCGGGCCAGAACCCGGCGCCGGGCTTCGTCGCGCTGCAGCTCGGGCCACGGACAGTCCTCACATGGCGGCGTGACGGACATACATGCGTGCTGTCGGCAACCAACGTCCCGGTACACGACCTCCTGGCGATCGCGTCGTGGACGCCAACCGTCCCCGCCGAATACCGAACCTAGCAGTGCGTTGTCCGAGACGAGACGGCCGGGTCGGCCGTCAGGAGCGCCACATCCTGGCGGTCATGACCGCTGCTCGTCCTGGCGAATCGCCAGCGATCGCACGATCCGCTGACGCGCGCGGTGCAGGCGAGTCGTGATCGTGGCCTCCGGGACCTTGAGCGCACGACCCGCCTCTCGGTAGGAGAGACCGACCAGATCGACGGCGATCAGTGCGTCGCGGAAGTCAGGTGGGAGCGCCGAGATCGCGCCGTACAACTCGTTGGAGTCGACCCAGCGATCGGCGGTGTCGCGCTCCGAGCCCGCCATCAACTCGAGGTCCTCGCCCGCGAGGACCTCCGCAGGCCGGCGCGCCACCGCCCTTCGTGAGCTTATGAACGTGTTTCGCAACACCCTCAGCAGGTAGCCGATGTCATCATCCGAGCGCAGCAGCCGCGGCTTGCGCAGCACGCGAGCAAACGTCTCTTGGACGAGATCCTCGGCGTCCTCGCGCGAGCCGCACAGACCCCAGGCGGCGCGGTACAGCCGGTCGACGTGATCTCCCAGCGACTCGGGGTCAAGCTGACGTGCGTCGCTCATCCGCCTGCCGCCGGAGGATACGCGCACGCCCGCGGCCACGGACACACCGCGGGGTGCGCGCTCAAACCGTGATCATCAGCCGCGCTGAGCTGCCCGCCACGTAGCGCGCATCCGCGAAGCTCTCGGCCCACACTCGCCAGCTTCCCGGATGAAGCCTCAGCCTGCAGGAGAATTGACCGCCCGTGACGGCCACCGTGTGACGAACCGATTTGGCATGCCGCCGGTCCGTCCGCTGGGCGATCAGAACCATCTTCGACCTGGCCGGCGTGACGGTGCCCTCCAGGTGGACCAGGCCGCCGGTCGGCGCAGGCGCGCTCGGAACAGGCATCAGTGTGACGGTCGGCGCGACCGCCGCCCACACCAGCGGCGAGACGACCGCCGGAGGTCCGGCGTACGTGGCACGCAGCAGCAGGTTCGCGCTGGCGATGAGCTGGGTGGTCCAGCTCCCGTCCACCGCGGTGCTCAGCGAGGCGAGCACCTGCTCGGACGCCTCGCCTGCGCCGTCGGTGCTGATCGACTGCAACAGCACCGGCGCGGCGGCGACTGGGGCGCCCGCGAGCGATGTCAGGCGACCGGACACCGTGAGCGGCGCTCCGACGAGCAGCTCGCTACCGGCGAGCGACAGGAACGAGGCGGCTTCCAGACGTCCGCCCTGAAGCGCGATCGTGAGCGTCGCGACATCGGTGGCGAGCGCTGCGACCGCCGGCCGGATCGTGCGCAGCCGCCGGTACAGATCAGATCCGGGGCAGTCGGTCGTGCAGCCGTCGCGATGACCGGCCACGCGCGGCAGCGACACCTGCTGGCCCGGAGAGAACGGCGTGTAGCCGGCCGAGCCCGGGTCGACCTCGACGGTGACCTTCCCACGCGAGGGGATGCCGTGGAGGGAGAGCTTCCACGCCAACAGTCGCGTGAGCGCCGATTGTGCGGGGGCGCTCGGCAGCGTGACGGCGAACGTCCCGAGCAACGCCACTCCCGTCGACTCGAGGTTGTACCCGCCGGCGTGCGCGCCGGCGACCGGAAGGTCGACACCGCCCGCACGCCCCTCCCAGATCCGCCCCGAGGCGTCGATCAGGAAGTTGTAGCCGATGTCGTTCCAGCCTCGCACGTAACGGTGGTACAGGTAGATCGAGCGAATCATCGCCGGCACCTGGGCGGGTGAGTATCCGTTCGGGCTGTCGGTGTGGTGCACGAACGCAAGCTGCACGGATCCGTAACCGGGAGGGAACCCCGGTCCATCGCCACGGTCCCACGCGCGTCGGGCCAGGATCGGAGGCTGGCCGCCACCAGAGTTCCACGAGGGGGCGACGAGCGGCGGCGCGCCGGCAGCCGCCGCTTGCGATGAGCGCCGTGGTGCGGAAGTCTCCAGCTCGACGAAGTGGAGGCTCAGCCCGTCGACCAGCGTTGAGGCGCGGATCTGGACACAATCGGCGGGACCGGTCCAGATCGGTTCTCCGAACAGACCCCGGGCGGCCACCCCGTGGTCTCCGTCGTGCCCCAGTGAGGACGCGAGCGCCCAGCGACTCCAACCGGCGGCGGTTCGCACGCGCAGCTCGATCCGAGCGCCGCGCGGCCCTCGCCACGCCACACCGACGAGCACGAACGGCCGCGGCGCGAGCATCGGCGTGGACATGCCGCGGAACGATCCGATCGAAAGCGAGTAGCACGGCGAGCCCGCTGTCCTGGAGGCGAGCGCGACAGAAGGGCTGGCAGCGAGCAACGACGCGGCACCGGCCGCGTGCCGCAGCAGCGCTCGCCGGGTGACCGTCATTGACCGGGGTCAGCCGGAGCGCGACGTCAGACCGGGCTGGCCTGGCCCTCGCTCGCAGCGGGAGCCGGCTCGACGCCCGCCGGCGGCGACGGCGGAACCGGGGGCGGCGAGTATTGGAACTCCTCCTCGGCACCGAAAAGCTTGTCGAGCGCCTTGCCACGCGTCCATGGACACGCGATCACCGAGATCACCGTGCTGAGCCCGATCAGTGCAAGCATGCGCCGCCCGCCACGCTGCCGGTGACGCCGCATCTTCTCCTGTTTTTCGGTAGCGAGCGCCGTGGTCGCCTGATGAAGACCCTCGAGCGCTTCACGGACCTGGTCCTGAAGCTTGACGTCGTCGGCGAGCTTCTTCGAAGGTGCCTTGCTGGAGTTGAGCTGCGTGAACACCGACTTGGCTGTGCTGACCGCGTCGTGCATCGTCGAGCGGAACTCGGGGTCCTCGATCATCCGTCTGACGAACGGGTGAGCCGCGGAGCTTGACTTCCTACCGTGTCTCGCCATCTCGATGCCTCTCTCTCTGTGGTTTGGCTCGGAGCGCTCTCTCCAGAATACGCCTCACACCTCGAACTCAAGGCCCTCTTGCGCGATCTCGACCTCCGCACCGTACCCTTCGACAGCTTCCTCGCGCAGCCAGTCCGGGTCCAGCTCGTCGGAATAGTGCGTGATCACGACCTTGCGCGCGCCGGCGCGTGCGGCGTGTTCGCCAGCCTCCCGGGGGGTCAGGTGACCCCGGATCCCGGTCCGCTCCGGGCGTGGCAGCGTCGCCTCGATCAGCAGCACGTCGGTGTCGGCCGCGAACTCGACCAGCGCGTCGTTCGGGGCACAGTCCGCGCTGAACGTCAACCGTCGCCCGTCCGCGTCGCTCAATTCGACGGCGAAGGTCCTCGTGAAATGCGGAACCTCGCAGAACCGGGCGCGCAGCGGGCCGATCTCCAGCGTCTGGGACGGCTCGAACTCTCGCACCTCGAACGCGTTGTGGATCAGGTCATCGGGCCCGAAGCTGCCCGCCAGCTGCGTGAACATGTCGGTCGCGCCCGGCGGAGCGTGAAGGCCTGGGCGCGCGGGCCACCGCGTCCCCGGCCAGCCCGCGACCGGCACCGGCTGCTGACGCGGCGCGTAGATGAGCGCGTAGCTGTACGGGATCAGGTCGAGCATATGGTCGGCATGCAGATGGCTGATCAGAATTCCGTCGAGCTCGATGTAGTCGCACAAGGTCCGCAGCTTGGCGAACACCCCGCTGCCACAGTCCAGCAGCAGGTTGAAGCCCTGCTCACGCACCAGATAGCCGCTGCACGCACCGTCGGCGTCCTGCCACGCGGGCGATTTTCCAAGCACCGTGATCAGCAAGGTCCCTCCTCGGCCATCGTGGGTTGCCTCGGTGCCGAACTACCTTGGCGCCATGCGTTCAGCTGTCACGGTCGACGTCACGGTGCCGGTCAGGGTCCAGCACCCAGCCCATGAAGACTGCGAACAGCACGAATGCGACGAATCCGCAGATCAGCGGAATGAACATGCGTGAAACATATCCGGCCTGCGGGCGGTGCGTCACCGACGGCCCGCTGCCGCGGGAGACCCGCAGCGCGGTCGGCTACCGGATGGCGACGAACGCTCAGGTGTGCAGCGTCAACTGCTCGCTGGCCGACGGAAACGCCCAAGCGACCTGGAGCCGACGCTCCTGACGAAACACGAATCGCATCTGGTCGGGGGGCCGCAGGCCCTCCGGATGGTCCGGGCGGTAGGTCGCACACGGGGCGGCATCGCTGATTGCACACAGCATGTTGACGCGAAAGAAACAACTCTCACAGCTCACCTTGCCCTTCGTGGCACGACCGATCGCCATCGGCGGATCTCCTCTCCTCACTGAAGTCGGGTACGGCTTCGACGGGCATGAAAGCGAACCTCGCCCCCCTCGTGCAAGTTCCAAACCCGCAAAACGGGGTACTTTCAGCAATCCTGATTCGCCTGCTACGAGCGGGTTTTTTAAGGCGGCCGCGAGTCCGCGGCCGCATTTTCGTACCTTTCGCGGACCGTGGTCCGCGGTCCAACAGAGGGCAACGAGCCGGCGCTGGTCTCGCTGGCAGATTACGAACGCGAGGCAGCGGCGCGGCTGGGAGAAGCCGCGTTCGCGTACTGCGCCGGCGGCGCCGCCGACGAGCTCACGCTCCGGGACAACGACGCGGCGTGGCGCAGGATCGCGATCATGCCGAGGGTGCTCGTAGGGGTCGGCTCGCGGGATCCGAGCGTGACCGTTTTGGGGCGGCGTCGGCCGCATCCGCTGATCGCCGCCCCGATGGCCTTCCAGCGCCTCGTCCACCCGGACGGCGAGTGCGCAACGGCTCGAGCCGCCGCGGCGACCGACACGGTGTTCTGCCTCTCGACGCTGGCCAGCACCAGCGTTCCGGCGCTGGCAGCGGAAGTACCGCAGGTGGACCGCTGGTTTCAGCTGTATGTGCTCCGGGACCGCGGCGTCACCCGTGATCTCGTCTCGCAGGCGGTCGAGAACGGCTACGAGGCGATCGTGCTCACCGTCGACCTCCCCGTCGGTGGCGTGCGTGAGCGCGAGCTGCGGAGCCCCGCCCAGGCGCCGCTCGCCGGAACGGTCGAGGCCGCGCTGACCGCCGTCGGCGGCGTGAATCCGATGCGCGCGATCGCGCAGGTCGACCCCGATCTGCGCTGGTCCGACGTCGCATCGCTCGCCCGCGACTGCACGCTGCCGGTGATCATCAAGGGAATCCTGACGCCGGACGATGCCGAGCTCGCGTGCGCACATGGGGCGCGAGGAGTCGTCGTGTCCAACCACGGCGGACGTCAGCTCGACACGGTCCTGTCTGGCGCAGACGCCCTGACCGCCGTCGTCGACCAGGTCGGGGACCGTCTCGACGTGCTGGTCGACGGCGGTATCCGCCGGGGCACGGACGTGCTCAAGGCGCTCGCTCTCGGCGCGCGGGCGGTGCTGGTCGGGCGCCCGCTGCTGTGGGGGCTGGCGGTCGCCGGTGAGGACGGCGCCGCCGCGGTGCTCAAAACGCTGCTCGACGAATTCGATCGGGCACTGGCACTCGCCGGCGCACCCAGCGCCGAGCGCCTCGGGCGAGAGTGGCTGACACACGCGCACGCTCGGTGAGAATCCTGGTGAGCGCGCGGTGAGGATCACGGTGAGCGTGCGGTGAGAATCCTGCTCACCGGCGTCAGCGGTTACGTCGGAGGTCTGCTGGTCGCCCCACTGCTGGCAGACGGTCACGACCTGCGGGGATTGTCCCGCCGCCCGGCGACGCTTGACCTCCCAATCCCCGTTTGCGCCGGCGACGTGCTCTCCGGAGCGGGGCTGGAGCGAGCGCTGGACGGAGTCGAGGTCGCCTACTACCTGATCCACTCGATGGAGCCAGGCGGCCGCGGGTCGCTCCAAGACCGCGAGCGCGGCGGCGCCGAGCGGTTCGCGGCCGCCGCACGCCGCGCGGGCGTGCGGCGGATCGTGTACCTAGGAGGCCTGACGCCGCCTGGCCCGATTTCCAGCCACCTCGCCAGCCGCCTCGCGGTCGAGCGGGCTCTGCTCGAAGCGGTGGACGGTTCCGTGGCTTTCCGAGCCTCGATCGTGATCGGTGCACGCTCACGCTCCTTTCGATTCCTCGTCAGGTTGATCGAGCGCCTGCCCGTGCTGGTCCTGCCCGCGTGGCACCCGAACCGCACGGCGCCCGTAGACGAACGCGATGTCGTCGCCGTGCTCCGCGCGGCAGCGACACACGAGCAGCTCGGGGGCATGTCGCTCGACATCCCCGGGCCGGACGTGGTCAGCTACGCGGGGCTGATCGAACGGATCCGCGATCACATGGTGCTGCGTCGAGCGATCGTCCAGCTGAACCAGGTGGCTGTAACACCGATCGCCAGCCGGGTTTCGGCCGTAATCTCAGGCGAGCAGCACGATCTCGTAGCACCACTGATGGAGAGCCTCGAGACCGACCTGCTGCCCCGCGACGACGTCGCGCTCCGGATCCTCGGCGTGCGCCGGCATACGCTCGATGCGGCAATCGAGCACGCACTGCGGGATTGGGAGCTGCACGAGCCACTCGCGGCCCGGTGAGGGCTGCTCATTCGGGCTGCTCCGGCGGGTGACGTTCACACGGTCCCGACCGCCGTATGTCGGTTAGTGTCTGGCGCCGCTGATGACCCTCGTGCACGTGACCACCGAGATCGCGGCGCCGCCACAGAAGGTGTTCGGTACGGTCATGGACCCGTTCCAGCTGCGGGACTGGGTGACGATTCATCGCTCGCTGAGCAGGGTCTCCGAGGATCCGATGACCGCCGGCGCCCGTATGGATCAGTCGCTGCACCTTCACGGTCTGACGTTCACCGTCCACTGGACGTTGGTCGGAGTGCGTCCGCCGTTCGAGGCGGAGTGGGAGGGACGTGGGCCTGCGCTATCCCACGCTCGGATCCACTACGGGCTCAGCGGACCACCGGAGGGTCCGACCACGTTCGAATACATCAACGAGTTCGGCGCACCTGGCGGTGTTCTGGGCAGAATCGCCAGCAGGGTCGTCGTCGGTCAGACCTCGGAGCGTGAGGCTCACCGTTCGCTCGCCCGGCTCAAGGCGTTGATCGAGAAGGGCGCCGGCAGCGAACAGTCAGCCGTCGATACGGGTCACGGTCACCATGGTTGACAGTGACCTTGACACATCTGCGACCACCGTACGGTATGGTGAGACCAAGAGCCTGTCTTAGACAACCGCGGCACGAGAAGGAAGAGCGATGGCAAATTTCGTCGACATGACCGTGCAGGACATCGACAGCCGACTGAAGGAACTCCACGAGGAGGTCGGTCGACTGACCGCCGCGCGTGCGGCGCTGGTTGGGCCGGCGAAGCGCGGGCCGGGACGTCCGGCCGGATCTACCAACGCCCGACCGCGTGCTGCGGCCGGACGGCGCGGTGGAGCGCGTCGCGGACGCCGACGCGGCGGTACACGTTCGAACCAGGCGCTCGAGCTGGTCCGGAGCAACCCGGGCATCACGATCCCAAAGATCGCCCAGTCACTCAAGATCGAGCCGAATTACCTGTACCGAGTGATGCCCAAGCTGATCGAAGAGGGACAGGTCAAGCGCGACGGCCTCGGCTATTTTCCGGTGTAGCCGAGGTCGCGGCTCGGCGGTTCGTCAGTCGTAACTCAGATCAGGCCCAGATCACGGACGGCATCGCGCTCCTCGCCGAGCTCGGCGATCGTCGCATCGATCCGCGCGCGAGAGAAATCGCTGATCCGTAGACCTTCGACCACTCGGTACTCCCCCTTCGCGGTGGTCACCGGGAAGCTTGAGATCACACCCTCCGGAACCGAATACGAGCCATCGGAGGGGATTGCCATCGATACCCATTCGCCTTTCGGAGTTCCCAACATCCAATCGTGAACGTGGGCGATTGCCGCGTTGGCGGCTGAGGCCGCACTCGACGCGCCACGTGCCTCGATGATCGCCGCGCCACGCTTTTGGACGGTCGGTATGAACTCCTGCTCGATCCACTGAAAGTCATCGATCCGGGCCGCCGCACCCTCACCTGAAACCTGGGCATTGAAGATGTCCGGATACTGGGTGGCCGAGTGGTTACCCCAAATCGTCATGTTCGTGACCTCGCTGACGGGCACGCCGGCCTTTTTCGCGACCTGCGCGATCGCTCGGTTGTGATCGAGCCTGGTCATCGCCGTAAACCGCTCGCGCGGAATGTCGCGGGCGTTGCTCATCGCGATCAAGGCGTTCGTGTTGGCGGGGTTGCCGACGACGAGCACCCTGATGTCGCCGGCCGCGTTCGCGTTCAGCGCGGCGCCCTGTGGCTTGAAGATGCCTCCGTTCGCGTCGAGCAGGTCACTGCGCTCCATCCCCTTTGTGCGGGGCCTCGCGCCGACCAGCAGCGCGATGTTCACCGAGTCGAACACCTTCGCTGGGTCGTCGCTGATGTCGATGCCGGCCAACAGCGGGAAGGCGCAGTCGTCCAGTTCCATGGCCGTGCCCTCGGCAGCCTTGACAGCCGCGGGGATCTCGAGCAGCGAGAGGTGAATCGGCTGATCTGGGCCGAGTAGCTGACCGCTGGCGATTCGGAAGAGGATCGCGTACCCGATCTGCCCGGCCGCGCCGGTGACCGCAACGCGCACTGGTCTGTCGCTCACCTGGTCGTCTCCTCGGAGTCGTTGTCGCAGCGCGATCCTAGATGGTTGATTCGAGGGCCGCGTGGGGGCCGTCGAATCAACCGTCCAGCTCCGAGACCGCGACACCGTAGACGTCGGACACCTTGCGCCGCAGGTAGTCGACGAACGGCTCGACCCTGATCCCGTCGCCGACGGCCCGTTTCAGCAGGTCTGTGCCCGTGTACTTGGCGCCGAACCGATGCACGTGCTCCCTCAACCACTCCCGCAGCGGCGACAGCTGACCCGCCGCGAGCTGCTCGTCGAGCGCTCCGAGGTCGGCCTCCGCCCGTTCCCATAGCTGCGCGGCAATCAGGCTCCCGAGGGCGTAGGTCGGGAAGTATCCGATCAACCCGGCCGACCAGTGCACATCCTGGAGCACGCCCGACGCGTCGTTGGGCACGTCCAATCCGAGGTATTGCTTAACGCGCGTGTTCCATTCGTGCGGTAGATCGGAAGCTTCAACACGCCCCTCGATCAAGTCCTGCTCGAGCTCGAAGCGCAGCACGATGTGCAGCGCGTAGGTCGCCTCATCCGCCTCGACTCGGATCAGCGAAGGCGTGACGATGTTGACTGCGCGGAACAGCGAGTCTGAACAAAGAGCCGATTGTGCGCCCCCGAACAGCCTGGCGATCAACGGCGCGAGCACGCCACAGAACGGGCGACCACGACCGACCATGTTCTCCCACAGTCGACTCTGTGACTCGTGCAGCCCGAGCGAGCACGCCCTGCCGAGCGGAGTTCGCCGTAGCGTCGGCGCGATCCCCTCCTCGTACAGTCCGTGACCACACTCGTGCATGGCGCTGTACAGCGACATCGGCAGATAGCTCTCACTCCAGCGAGTCGTGATGCGAACGTCGCCCTCCCCGATCCCTGACGCAAATGGGTGGACCGTGTCATCCAGCCGCCAACCGGCCGGGTCGAATCCCATCAGTGCCATAACCTGGGCGACCAGCTCGCGCTGACGGGACAGCGGAAAGCTCCCGTTCACGGGTGAGTCGTCGATCGTCACTGGAGCGACCCGGGCGATCAGAGGTACGAGTTGCGATTTCAGCTTCGAGAACAGCCGGCTGACGCCCGAGGACTTCATCTCGGGCTCGTAGTCGTCGAGCAGGGCGTCGTAGGCGCAGTCGAAATTCTCGAAGCACGTGACGTACTCCCTCGCGAGTGACACGTTGCGCTCCAGGTAAGGAGCGAACGCCGTGAAGTCGTTGCTGCTCCGAGCGGTCACCCAAACCCGCTGGCCAATCGAGCCGGCGCGGGCGATCTCGGACGCGAGTGAGGTCGGCACCCGGCGCGACTTGTCCCACCGACGGGCGGCCACCTCGACGAGCCGCCTGTCGTCGCCGTCGGGATCTGCTGAGCGCAGCTCCTCGGCCGCAGCCTCGAGCAGCTCGCCGGTCTCCTCCGCGATGAACTTCCCGTGGCGGACCCGCTCGATCGCTGCGATCGCCTCGGCACGCGCCGTGGCGCCGCGGGTCGGCATCATCGTCTGCTGGTCCCACCCCATCAGCGCCGCCGCGTGGCGAAGATCCTCGAGCTCGGTCAGCCGATCACGCAGCGCTTGCACCGCGCTGCTCATCGAGTCTCACCTGGCGCGGGTCGGTTCGTGTGCATCCCGAGCACCCCCGTGTTGACGAATGTTGACGATCTCGGTTGCGGCGTGGCGCCGCTGTGCGACCATTGCAGCATGTTTACGCGTCGGTCGATCCGGCTGATGGAGATCTTCGGGATACGCGTCGGTGTCGATGGCACCTGGTTCCTGATGCTGTTCCTGATGATCTTCCTGCTGTCAGGTTCATTTCGCTCAACGCTCCACAGCTCGGACACGATCGCCTACCTGACGACCGTCGCCACGGTACTGCTGTTCTTTGCGTCACTCATCCTCCACGAGCTGAGTCACGCCCTGGTAGCAAGGCGCCAAGGGATCGAGGTGCAGCGGATCGAGCTGTTCCTGTTCGGTGGCCTGACGCACATGAGCCGGGACTCCCGCACGCCGGGTGAGGAGTTCAAGATCGCCGTCGCAGGCCCGCTCGCAACGCTCGGCTTCGTGCTCGTCTGCGCCGGGCTCGACCTGGCGATCGTTGGCTCACACCGTCTGCTAGAGGCGATCTACCTGAGCGGTTCGATCACGATCACCCCGGTGCTGCTGTCGCTCAGCTGGCTTCTGCTGATCAATGTCCTGATCCTCGTGTTCAACCTCGTGCCGGCATTTCCGCTGGACGGCGGCCGGATCGCCCGGGCGATCGTCTGGAAGCGGACGGGCGAGAAGCAGCGCGGCACCCGCGCCGCCGCCAAATCCGGCGAGGCGTTCGCCTTGGTCCTCGCCGGGCTCGGCATCTGGCTGTTGCTCTCAAGCCACGGCCTCGTCGGCCTATGGCTGATCGGGCTCGCGTTCCTGCTCGGCCAGTCGGCGCGCGGGGCGCTCGTGCAGAGCAAGGTCAGCGAGCGGCTCGACAACCTGATGATCTCGGACATCATGGATAGCCAGCCGGTCGCGATTCCGGCGGCCACCCCCGTGTCACAGGCGCTTGAGGAGTTCTTCCACCGCCATACCGCCGTCTGGCTGCCGGTCGTCGACGCCGACGGCCACCTCCTGGGGATCGCGCGTCTGGAGCGTGTCCAGGCCGCCCACGACGGCGGCGACGGCTGGTTGACGGTCGACGCCGTGTTGGAGTCCGACGACGCGGCAACGCTTCGCGTCGGCGCCGACCGGCCGCTAGTCGACGCGCTCAGCTCTGAGTCGCTCGGGCGGCTGGGCGCCGTGATGGCGGTGGACGGCGACGGTGTGCTGCGCGGGGTGGTCACGGCCGATCAGGTCCGCCGCGCACTCGCGTCGGCACTCGGCTCGGCCACCCGCTGAGCGGGCTCGGCACTCGGCTCGCCCACCTCCTTGAGCGCGACGCGGCGATCGGCGGCGCGCAAGCGCGGGCGCGACGCGACTCGTCAGTCGCCGCGAATAGAATCGGATTGCCTTGCCCTCGCATGACGTGCTGATCATCGGCGCCGGACTCGCCGGCCAACGTGCCGCCCTCGCGGCCGCTCAGGCAGGGGCGACGGTCGCGATCGTGTCCAAGGTCCACCCGGTCCGCTCGCACTCGGTCGCGGCGGCCGGTGGGATCAACGCCGCACTGAATCCCGAGGACTCGTGGGAGTCCCACGCCTACGACACGGTCAAGGGCTCAGACTACCTCGGCGACCAGGACGCAATCGAGATCATGTGCAGCGAAGCTCCGAACGAGCTGCTGTGGCTGGAACACGCCGGCGTAACCTTCCATCGCAACGAGCGGGGACAGCTCGGGACCAGGGCGTTTGGAGGCGCGTCCGCGGCACGCACGTACTACGTGGCCGACATCACCGGACAGGCGATCCTGCACGTGCTCTACGAGCAGCTGATGAAGCACCACGAGCGGCTCGACCGTTACGAGGAATGGTTCACGACCGACCTGCTCCAGGACGACGGCGGTCGTTGCGTGGGAGCGATCTGCCGCAACCTCAGAGACGGTCAGCTCGAGTTGTTCAACGCGAAGTCGACGATCCTCGCCTCCGGCGGCGCCGGCCAGGCCTACCGGCCGACCACCAACGGGTTGATCGTGACCGGCGACGGGATCACGCAGGCCTACCGGCTCGGCGCGCTGCTGATGGACATGGAGATGATCCAGTACCACCCCACGACACTCGCCGGCAATGGATTGCTGATCACCGAGGGGGCGCGTGGCGAGGGCGCATGGCTGCTGAACGGGAACGGCGAGCGGTTCATGGAGCGCTACGCGCCCAACAAGCTCGAGCTCGCCTCCCGCGACGTCGTCTCACGAGCCGAACAGACCGAGATCAACGAGGGCCGCGGCTTCCCTGACGGAACGGTCGCGCTGGACGTCACAAAGGTCCCGAAGCGGCGCACGCTCGAGGCGCTGCGCGAGATCGTCAACATCGGCCGGGACTTCGCGGGCGTCGACATCACGAGCGAGCCGATCCACATTCGGCCAGGACAGCACTACATCATGGGCGGGGTGAAGACCGACAGCTTCGGGCGCACGACGATCCCCGGCCTGTACGCCGCCGGCGAGGTGGCATGCGTCTCGGTGCACGGCGGCAACCGCCTGGGAGCGAACTCGCTGCTCGACACGCTGATCTTCGGGCGGCGTGCCGGCGAGCACGCCGCCGGTCTGGTCAACTCGATCCCGATGCCGAACGTCCCGGCCTCACGGGTCCTAGACACCGAGCGGTGGATCGGCGCGATCCTGCGGCGGGACAGCGGCGGGCGCCGAATCGCGGCGATCAAGCAGGAGCTCGGCGACACGATGAACGAGCACGTGGCCGTGTTCCGGAACGCGGACGGGCTCGCGAGCGCGCACGCGACCATTCGACGGCTCAAGGAGGAGGCGCAGAAGGCGCCGGTCGACGACCGCGGATCGGTGTTCAACCAAGACGTGATCGGCGCGATCGAGCTCGACTACATGCTCGATGTGGCCGAGGCGATCGTGGTCGCGGCCGAGGAGCGCAAGGAGTCACGGGGCGCTCAGTTCCGCACCGATTTCCCGAAGCGCAACGACGCCGAGTGGCTCAAGCACGTGGACATCTCGATGAACGGCGCGGACGTGCCGAAGGTCACCTACTCCCCGGTCACGATCACACGCTGGCAGCCCGAGGAGAGAGCCTACTGATGCCCGAGTACACGCTGAGGATCCGCCGCTTCGACCCGCACTCCGGCGAGGCGCCTCACTGGGACGAGCACGCCGTTAAGATGCGCGAGCGCGACTCGGTGCTCGACGCGATCCTGGCCGTCAGAGGCGAGCGGGATGGCTCGATCGGGATCCGCTGCTCGTGCCAGCAGGGGATCTGCGGGTCGTGTGCGGTGCGGATCAACGGCAAGCCGGGGCTGGCCTGCAACACCCATCTCGAGGTGGCCGCCGCCCGCGGCGGGGGGGCCGCGACCGCCCGGCCCAGCAGCGGCAAGGGCTCCGACGACGACATGGGGAGCTACGGAGCCGTGATCGACGTCGAGCCGATGGGGAACATGCCGGTGATCCGCGATCTGATCGTCGACATGGACGCGGTCCACTGGAAGAAGATCCGTCGCGTCACGCCGTGGCTGATCGGCAAGCAGCCCGTACCCGAACGGGAGTACATCGTTGGGCACGAGAACATGGTCGACGTCACCCAGACGATGGCGTGCATCCAGTGCGGCGCCTGCGTGTCGGACTGCCTGTCGATGGAGGTCGACCCCGACTTCATCGGGCCGGCGGCGCTCGCCAAGGCGTATCGGTTCGTCGGCGACCCACGCGACGCGATGCAGGCCGAGCGGCTCAAGGACCTGTCCGAGGACGAGTCCGGGCTGTACGACTGCACGCACTGCTTCAACTGCGTCGACGCATGCCCGAAAGAGGTCGCGCCGATGAGCCAGATCATGCGCCTCCGTCGGATTGCCGGCACGGACCACCAGATCAAGGACCGCAACAACGGCTACCGTCACGAGCACGCGTTCGTGAACAACATCGAACGCAACGGCCTGCTGCACGAGGCCGATCTGCTGCCGGACTCCTACGGCGGCAAGTTCCACCCGCGGGCGGTGCCGGAGCTGATCAGCTCACTCCCGACCGCACTGACCGGACTTCGCCGGGGCAAGATGACGGTCGGCGGCGCGCTTGGGCACCCGCACAAGGCGCCGCCGGAGGTGAAGCGGATCTTCAAGACCGTCGAGTCGCGTGGCAGTCGCGTCGAGTTGAACCTGTACGTGAGCGGGGTCGAGGAGGAGCCCGGCGATAAGCCGACCGAAAGCGAGAGTCGATGAAAGTCGCCTACTGGCCGGGCTGTGTGAGCCGCGGCTTCACACCAGAGCTGCACGGCTCGATGGCGAAGGTCGCGCCGCTGCTCGACATCGAGCTGATCCCTTTGGACCGGGCGGCGTGCTGCGGGGCGGGCGTGATTGCCGAGCACAACCAGGAGCTGGCCGACACGCTCAACGCCCGTACGTTCGCGCTCGCGCAGCAGACCGACGGTGAGCTGATGATGAACATCTGCTCCACGTGCCAGGGGGCGCAGAGCGAATGCCAGGAGCGGCTTGACGCCAACGCCGACTACCGCAAGTACATCAACGCGACGCTCGCCGACGAGGGGCTCGAGTACCGCCGCGGGATCGCCAACAAGAACTTCCTGTGGGTGCTGGTGGAGGAGCTCGGGCTCGACGCGCTGAGCGCGAGGGTCAAGCGGCCGCTGGGCGGCCTTCGTATCGGCCCTTTCTACGGTTGCTACATCGTCAGGCCGTTGCACCGGCTCCAGATCGACGACGAACACCCACGCGACCGCTACCTGCAGATGGTGATCGAGGCGCTCGGCGGGACCGTCGTCGACTACGCCGGCGCCTACAAGTGCTGCGGATTCCCAATCGTGACGATGAACAAGCGGGCCTCGCTGACGATGGCCGGGCGTCACATCGGTGATGCGATCGACGCCGAGGCTGATTGCCTGGTCGTGCCGTGCCCGCTTTGTCACCTGAACCTCGATCTCCAGCAGCCGGCCGCGGCCAAGATCGCCGGCCGGGAGCTGGGGCTGCCCGTGTTGCACCTCCCTCAGCTGGTCGGCCTCGCGCTCGGGCTCACGCCGAAGGAGCTCGGGATGAGCAAGCACATCGTCCGGCCGACGTCGGTGATCGACTGGTCGACCTCGGTCGTCGCGGCCACCGCCGGATGAGAGAAGGGCACCGACGCCCGTGAAATGCCGCGAGTCATGATCCGGACCGCATCCGAGCAGCTGTGGATACGCGGCCACTGACGCGCCTGATGGCGCAGGGATTGAACGGCCTGATGTCGCAGGGATTGAACGTCCTCTCGCGCGTGGCCGAACGAGCATTCGGCAGCGTTCAGGAGCCGCGACCGAGAGCCCTCCCGCCGCACGACTCGCGGCCCCTCAGCGTCGCGGCCCGGATCGACGCGGCGCGCGACCGCCTCCGCAAGCAACTCCCGCCGCTGTCTGACTGAACGGTCGAAGCTGCTCGGTTGAGGGTCGGCTCAGACCCATGCACTCGGACCAAGCCGTTCCGGCTCCAGACCTCACAAGGGCGAGGCTCAAAGCCTCGCCCTTGGTGACCACCCCCGCTGCCCAGTGAAGACCTCCCCCC
>Ga0075021_10000665_pt1 | contig 17871 bp, 21 predicted proteins | sample ColStrG_CSR_2012_FD_72749 | JGI IMG/M metagenome (GOLD analysis project Ga0075021, IMG submission 72749) | Freshwater sediment microbial communities in response to fracking from Pennsylvania, USA - Cold Stream Run_MetaG_CSR_2012 | ecosystem: Environmental > Aquatic > Freshwater > Creek >...
GAACCCGCTCGACCTTCGCCCCACTCATCGTTGACCTCTGAGGCGATGCCTTGGAGAAGGACACTCCATCCGGTAACGCTCACCGAATCATATGCATCGGCTTGAAATGCGACCACTGCGCCGATCGTTGCGGCGTCGAGCTTCGTGCCCGGGATAGTTCGAAAGAGCACGGCATCCCCGAAGAGCGCGAAATGCACCGGAAGAATGACCGGAAGGGCGTCGATGCTTGCGCCGACGCGACCGACTGCAACCTGGCTCAAGAGCTCCAAGCACTCTGGGCGCCCGAGTATGGCTACCTCAGTTCTATCGTTCGCAGACATGGTATTGACGTTGGCGGGCTGGGGGTTGCGAGGCAAGGGCAGAAAGTTCCGAGATGTCTTGACTGATCCCTACTGCCTTCGAACTCCTCAACCGATGGCATCGATGTCTTCGTTCGCGTTGACTATTTCTGGTCGCGAAGGACCAGGACTGGGCAGGTGGCGTTTGTCACGCAGTGCTCGCTCACCGACCCCAAGAGCATTCCGGCAAATTCGCCGTGACCGCGGCTGCCGACCACGAGTAAGTCAGCGCCGTGAGCCGCCTTGACCAGTTGGGGGGCTGGGTGACCCTCGATGACGGTTGCCTGGATGGAAGTGCCGGGATGTGCCTCCCGAATTGGCACGAGAGCGGCATCCAGCAGCTTCTTGCTGTCGCGTGCCGGGTCATAGTCGTTGGGGACGGGCGACCACCCGTAGGCGTATGGCCATTCCCACGCCATCAGAACCTCGAGTGATGCTCCGGTGAGCTCGGCCTGGTTGGCCGCCCATTGCAGTGCGGCAATCGAGGACGGCGAACCGTCGATGCCTACGACGATGCGGTGTTCGACTTCTGGTTCCGCCCTCATCAGTGGTCCTTCTTTTAAGGTCTTGGTCGTTCGGACTCCGGGCCGGGCCTCGGATTCGATTCGATCGGCCTCGGCAGTGTCGATCGCATGTTCGTGTCGGCCGATGACCACCGGGCACTGTGCCCGATGCACGCACTTCCTACTCACCGAGCCGAGCAAGAGTCCTTTGAATCCGCCACGACCTCGCGAACCCACGACGAGGAGATCCGCAGCGACGCTCTCATTCATGAGCACTGCTTCTGGCAGGCCCCCATAGGCCAGGTTGGTGATGGTGATCCCGGGTGCAACCTTCTCGGCTCGTAGCCTCGCTTCGTCGATGTCCAGGCTCAGGACTCGGTTCACCTCGCTTGGGCTGACGAAGATGGCGCCCGGTCCGAAGGCGGTGACGATCTCGAGGATGGCACCAGTGCGATGGGCCTGAGCTGCCGCCCACTCGAGGGCTTCCGTAGCGTTCGCCGATCCGTCGATGCCAACAACGATCCGGCGCGCTGCTTCACCGGGTCTCTCGACCTCCGGGCGATCATCTGCGAGCGGCATCGGAGCTCCTTCCTGTGGGAGCCAACTCGACTCCGCGCGTCCTCTCCATATGCAGGGTATGAGGGGGAGGGAAGAATCAGTAGGGGAAAAGGTCCCAAACACGGCGAACAGCGCCTACAATCCGTTGCGCGCAACTATGGGGCTATCCGGCGCAGAACCTACTGGCTCAGGGGTACCTGCCAGGTGATCACCGTACCGCCAGCGTCCGGGCTTTCGACGTCGAATCTGCCATGGAGCTTCTCGGCGCGATGTCGAAGATTGCCCAGCCCAAGCCCCCCGCTGTCTGATTCATACCCAGTCATCCCGCAACCGTTGTCGACGATCTGCAGTCGGCATTGTCCGTCGCTGGCGGTGATGGCAACTCTGGCCTCGGTGGCCAGAGCATGACGGCCGATGTTGGTGATCGCCTCGCGGATGACGGCCAGGAGGTGCTGACTCACGAGATCAGAAATGGCGGTGTCGACGGGGCCTTCGAACGACGGGTGGACATCGAACCCGAGCACAGGACTCAGGTCCGCTAAGACCGAGAGAACCCGGGCACGGACTCCCCGTCCGAGGCCGTCCGATCCGAGCTCGAAGATGCTGGTCCGGACCTGTCGGATGGTGTCATCGACATCTGCGATTGTAGATTTCAACCGATCCTGGTTGGCCGCCAACGTGGGATTGGCCTGCATGCTCTGGAGCGACAGCCCGATGGCGAAGAGACGTTGTATGACCGTGTCATGCAGCTCCCGGGCCAATCGATCCCGCTCCTCGAAGACGGCCACCTCTTGGACCTGAGAATGGAGACGGGCGTTGTCTATGGCGATGCCTGCGGCGACGGCAAGGGCGCCGACCAACCCTTCATCGTCGCTGGTGAATTCAACACCCCCGATCTTGTCGGTGAGGTAGAGGTTGCCGTATACCGCGTCCCGCACCTTTATGGGCACACCCAGGAACGAGGTCATCGGAGGGTGATTGGCAGGAAATCCGTAGCTCTCCGAGTGAGAGCTGATCCGGGCCAACCGAATGGGGTTCGGGTCGGTGATGAGGAGGCCCAGCACGCCCCTTCCGGTCGGACGAGCGCCGATCTTCTTCTCCGCGTCCGGCTCGAGCCCGACGGCAATGAACTCTGACAGCGCAGTCCCGTCGTCGTTGAGGACCCCGAGAGCGCCGTAGCGGGCAGTGGTCATCGAGCGTCCTTCGTCGATGATGTGCCGGAGCAGGGTGGGCAGGTCCAGGTCCCGCTCAAGCAGCAGTGCCGCCTCGAGCACACGGCGCAGCTTGGCTGGATCCTCTATCGAGTGGTAGGGCACGAGGTCCTCCAACGACCACAACAGCTAAGGTGGTTGCGATGCGTCGTCGACAACAATCGTAGCGTAGACCTGGCGCTCCGTCGGTGGCCGACATCAGCCAAATGGTCGCCCGGTCCCCACTCGGACACCGGTCATCGAAGACGCCGAGTTGGGAGAATAGGCAGTTGAGCGTCAGGGTGTTCATCCTCGATGATCATGAGATCGTGCGGACCGGACTCCGTTCGCTATTCGAGACTGACACCGACTTTGTCGTCGTGGGTGAGGCAGCCACCGTCCAAGAGGCACTGGCTCGTATCCCGCCACTTCGGCCTCAGGTTGCCATCCTCGATGTGCGACTACCTGATGGGAGCGGCATCGAGGTCTGCCGGGAGATCCGATCGAGCTCACCCGAGATCGCATGCGTGATGCTCACGTCCTATGCGGACGACGAGGCTCTATTCGCCGCCATCATGGCTGGCGCTGCCGGCTATGTACTGAAGCAGGTGGGCGCCAAGAGCCTCTTGGACGACATCCGACGTGTGGCCGGCGGTAGGTCATTGCTCGATCCGGCACTCGCTGAGAGCGTCATAGATCGACTGCAAGATCGACGCGACCAAGACCCACTGTTGGCCAACCTCACCGTTCAGGAGCGCAGAATTCTCGACCTCGTGGCTGCCGGTCAGACCAACCGTCAGATCGCCGCCACGCTCTATCTTGCTGAGAAGACGGTAAAGAACTATGTGTCCAACCTCTTGGCCAAACTGGGCATGGAGCGTCGAACCCAGGCCGCTAGTTACGCGACGCGTGTTGCCGAACGCTCGGCCCAGGCCCGGCGTCGAGACGCTACCGGGACCTGAGCGCATACCAGGTGGTCCTCGAGTGGGACCTTCGGCCCTGTCCGGACAAACGGGTTCATGGTCACCTGAGGTGTGAACGAAAACATAGAGGCCATTGATCGTGCGGAGTGCCGACTTCTACTCCAGGACCGAGGTGTCGGCCGGATAGGTGGCGTATTGCACGGACGTCCTGTGATCTTTCCCATCAACTACGTCGTGTGCGATGATGCGATCTTGTGTCGTGCACGTCGGGGGGGTGACCTCGATCGGTCCACTGGAAATGGTATGGCAGCCTTTGAGATCGACGGGGCAGACTTGGTTTATCACGAGGGTTGGAGTGTGCTGGTGATCGGCCAATGCGTCCACTTGACGAACTTATCCGAGCTCGATCTGCTCAAGTACCTCCGTCTCTTGCCGTGGGTGGGCGAGGAACGAGAGCTCTTCATCCGCATCGCTCTCGATGAGGTCAGCGGTCGACGCATCCACCACCGTTCGAGCTCAGACTGACTGTAACGAACAGCAGCTACCTGTCCTCCATCCCTTCGGCCTTCTAACTCGGCACGACCAGCGCAACCCAAACGCGGGACCTTTGGCCCTACGGATTCGTCCTCTAGCGGTATCCAATTGATGTTGTGGACCTGTGCGCGCTGGGGATCTGATGATTGATGTTCTCGGGTAGCTGGGGACCGACGGGGTACAGGGCAAGGAGAAGGAGAGGAGACGCCATGTCGCAAGATGACGGCGAGGTCCGGATCCGGGGTGGCCAGGGCACCATCCTCGTGGGCGTCGACGGCTCGGAGCACTCCCGACTGGCCCTCAAATGGGCGGCCGATGAGGCAAAACGGCGGGGATCGCTACTGAGGATCATCTGCGGTCAGGGTCGTGAGAACAGGCATGTACCGGAATGGTACAAGTCCGACTCATCCGACCTCTCGCCAGGCCAGGCGATCCTCGACGACGCTTATGGGCTGGTGGCTACACGTCATCCCTCGGTCGTGGCGAGGGTCGAGGCCACCGAGTGGGGGCCAGCGGTTGCCCTCACCGTGGCCAGCCGGACAGCTGATGTTCTGGTAGTTGGAGCTCGAGGTAGAGGTGGGTTTCAGGAGTTGCTCCTGGGTTCGGTGAGCGACCAGTGCATTCAGCACGCCCGTTGTCCGGTTGCCGTGGTCCGCACGGACCCCGACGACCTCCCGCTGCGGGCGGTCGAGCGTCGGATCACGGTGGGGATCGATGGGTCACTTGGATCTACCCGGGCGCTGAAATGGGCGCTTGAGGAGGCGTACATTCGCTCAGCCTCGGTTGAGGCTACCTATGCATGGCAGTACCCGCCGATCGGCTCGTTCGTGCTGAGTCCCAGGGAGGAATACGACGTCACCAGTCGGGAGATCGTCAATGCTGCCGCAGAGTCTGCAGAGAAGTTGGCGCCGAATGTCCCATTTGTGGCCACTGCACGATTTGACGGCACGGTCCCCGCCCTTTTGGATGCATGCCAGGGTGCAGATCTCCTGGTCGTCGGGTCTCGTGGCCACCAAGCATTCAAGCAAGTACTCCTGGGATCGGTTGCCCATCAGTGCGCTCGGCACGCCAAGTGTACGGTGATCATAGTGCGACCATTTGATTGCGAGAACGGTTCGCAATCGACGGAACAGATCATGGGGAAGCGGAGCGATCGAAGGAGCGCGACCATTGCTGCGACACGTTCAGACTCCGCGTCGTAACAGATCCAAAAGGTCCGGACCATGCGCAGCATCGAAAGGTCGGGGCGCCATGCGCAGCCTCTTGAAGAGGCCGATATTCGGTGGTAGCGCCGGGGTTCGACGGAGATCTGGCCATGGCTAGTACCGAAGAACGCGGTGGGTTACCGGATCAAGGTGGCTGCTATCCGAGCGAGCTGGAACGCGATGTCCAGACGAAGGGTGGAACGGCCGCGCACGTACGACCCATCCGCGCTGACGACGGTAAGCGGCTGGAAGAGTTTCATGAGCGTCTGTCGCCGCATTCGGTGTACAGCCGGTTCTTCTTCACTCATCTGAAGTTGTCGACCGCCGAGATAGCGCGTTTTACTCACGTTGACTATGTGGACCGTCTGGCGCTCGTAGTCGAGGTAGGGGAGCGGCTGGTCGCAGTTGGTCGCTACGAGCGACTCCCGGGGGCAGACGATGCCGAGGTGGCCTTTGTCGTCGCTGACGAGCTCCAGCACCAGGGACTCGGGACGATGCTGCTCGAGCAGCTGGCGGCCGCCGGTTTGAAAAACGGAATCAGAGAGTTCGTGGCCCAAACCTTGCCCGAGAACCATGGGATGCTCGATGTGTTCATGAGATCGGGGTTCCGAGTGACTTCGTATCGGGAGCATGGAACGGTGAATGTGCGATTTCCCATCGATCCCGACGATGACTATCGGCTGGCGTGCGCCCGTCGGCGACATCCCGAAGGTGTGTCTCCGGGGGAGAGCGGTGGCTCACCTGCTGACCTGTGACAGGGCCACGGAGGGTGATCGCGCCGAGTGGGCGGTGAGGTGAGGTCAGAGCGCACCTATCCGAGGCCAGCGCGGACCCCGATCCACCTCCACTGGGCGATCTCGGGGGGGTCCTCGCCGTGCTCACGTCCGTAGCGGCGGGCGTCGAGTCGAGCGTCGAGCATCTGCTGTCGCAATGGCGCAGTTCGGGGTCCGAGCCCAGGGACCCGCTCGAGGACGTCGATGACCAGGTGGAATCGATCGAGATCGTTGAGCATCACCATGTCGAACGGGGTGGTTGTCGTTCCTTCTTCCCGGTAGCCCCGAACATGAAAGCCGTCGTGGTTCGTGCGGTTGTATGTCAGTCGGTGGATGAGCGCCGGGTAGCCGTGATGAGCAAAGATCACCGGCCGGTCCGGCGTGAAGAGGGCGTCGAACTCTCGATCAGGGAGGCCGTGGGGGTGCTCAGTATCCGGCTCGAGCCGCATCAGGTCGACCACATTCACCACCCGCACCTTGAGCTCCGGCAGGTGCTGGCGCAGGAGTTGTACTGCGGCCAGAGTTTCCAGAGTTGGGACGTCACCGCAGCAGGCCATGACCACGTCGGGCAGAGACTCTCCGCCGCCATCCGACGCGAATGACCAGATACCCAGCCCTCGAGCGCAATGGTCCATTGCTTCGTCCATGGTCAACCAATCGTGCTGAGGCTGCTTTCCCGCGACGATGACGTTGACATAGTTTCGGCTCCGCAGGCAGTGGTCGGTGACCGACAGAAGGCAATTGGCATCCGGCGGGAAGTACACGCGGACGATCTCGGCTTTCTTGTTGACTACGTGATCGATGAAGCCGGGGTCCTGATGGGAGAAGCCGTTGTTGTCCTGCCGCCAGACATGGCTCGAGAGAAGGTAGGTGAGCGAGGCGATGGGACGGCGCCATGGAACCTCTGCGCTGACCTTCAGCCATTTCGCGTGCTGATTGAACATCGAGTCGACGATGTGGATGAACGCCTCGTAACAGTTGAAGAGACCATGCCTCCCGGTGAGGAGGTAGCCCTCGAGCCAACCCTCGCACTGGTGTTCTGAGAGCATCTCCATCACCCGCCCGTCGGCGGCCAGGTGGTCATCACCAGCGTGCAGTTCGGCATCCCAGGCCCGATCAGTGACTTCGAACACAGCTTGCAGCCGGTTGGAGGACGTTTCGTCGGGCCCAAAGAGGCGGAAGGTGGACGGATTGGCTCGGATCACATCCCGGAGGAGGTCACCGAGCACCTGTGTCGACTCGCGTTTTACCGACCCAGGGCTCGAGACCTCGACGGCATAGTCACAAAAGTCGGGGAGCTCGAGCTCGGTGAGCAGAAGCCCCCCGTTGGCGTGGGGGTTCGCGCTCATCCGCCGCTCACCGGTCGGCGAGAAGTCGTTGATGGCCGCGACCGGTGTCCCGCGGTCATCAAAGAGCTCTTCGGGCCCGTAACTTCTGAGCCATGTCTCGAGCTGGGCCAAATGCTGAGGGTTGGTGCGGACCGAGGCCAAGGGAAGCTGATGCGAGCGGAAGGTGCCCTCCACTGGCAGCCCGTCGACCACCTTTGGGCCGGTCCAACCCTTCGGCGTTCTCAGGATCAGCATCGGCCACGCCGGCCTCGACCGCACGCCATGGCTTCGTGCGGAGTCTTGGATCTCGCGTATTGCTTCAAAAATTTGGTCCATCGCGGTCGCCATTCGACGGTGGACAGCCATGGGTTCCTCCCCGTCGAAGCCACCCTCGATCAAGACCGGCGTATAGCCATAGCCGGTGAAGAGGGAGAGGAGCTCGGCAGTGGATATCCGATCCAGCACCGTAGGGGCGGCGATCTTGTACCCGTTCAAGTGGAGAATGGGTAGAACGACGCCGTCGTGGCGAGGATCGAGGAACTTGTTCGAGTGCCATCCGGTGGCGGCCGGTCCGGTTTCTGCTTCACCGTCACCCACGACGCAGGCCACGATGAGGTCGGGGTTGTCGAATGCAGCCCCGAAGGCATGGCTCAGCGCGTAACCAAGCTCACCTCCCTCGTTGATGGATCCCGGAGTACCCGGGCTGCAGTGGCTGGGGATGCCACCTGGGAAGGAGAACTGGCAGAAGAGGCGAGCCATTCCCTCACCGTCGCGTGACACGTGTGGGAAGTGCTCACTGTAGGTTCCCTCCAGCCAGGCGTTGGCGACGACGGCCGGACCACCATGACCTGGACCACATACAAAGAGGGCATTGAGCTCTTGTGCCTTGATGATCCGGCTCAGATGGGAGTAGACGAAATTGAGACCAGGACTGGTTCCCCAGTGGCCGAGCAAGCGGGGCTTGATGTCTGCGGGGACGAGCGGACGGAGTAGCAGGGGGTTGTCCATGAGATAGATCTGGCCTGCAGTGAGGTAGTTGGCTGCCCGGAAGTAGGCGTCCAGCTGGCGCAACTCGTCTTCTCTGACGGCGGCGGAGGATGGTGAGGGTTCGGTGCCCGTCATCGGCCCCTCCTTCGCAGTGTCGCTGGATCAGTCCACATCACGCAAAGTCAGTGATGGGATCTGAGAGGGTGGGTACGTGCAGATTCTTGTCGTCAACGCCGGATCGAGCAGTGTGAAGCTGAGGGTGTTGGACGACGCCGATGATCTCGTGGCATCGAGGGACCTTCCGAGGGAGGAGCCCTCTGCGTTGGCCGCTTCGCTGAGTACAATTCTCGAGGACCATCCAGGAGTCGCAGCGATCGGCCACCGAGTGGTTCACGGCGGATCGGCGTTCGAGGAGCCCGTCCTCCTCGACGATCGCGCCGACGCGACCCTCGAGGCGCTTGCTGATTTGGCTCCTCTTCACAACCCGATTGGTCTGGCTGCTGTTCGGGCGTTGCGATCCATGCGACCGGACCTTCCGCAGGTTGCCTGTTTCGACACGGCGTTCCATGCCCACATGCCGGCCAAGGCCTCCACTTACGCGATTCCCCGCTCCTGGCGGGAGCAGTGGAATATTCGACGCTTCGGCTTCCACGGCCTCAGCCATTCGTGGGCCAGCCGGCGCGCCGGCACTCTTCTGGGTCGACCCCGCGAGGACCTCCGCTTGGTGACGGCTCATCTGGGTGCCGGCGCGTCGCTGGCCGCAGTGGCGTTCGGGCGCTCGGTCGATACCACCATGGGGTTCACCCCCATGGACGGGCTGGTGATGGCGACCCGCTCGGGCAGTGTTGATCCTGGGTTGGTTCTGTGGGTCCAGCGCCACGGTGGCTTGTCGGCCGACCAAGTACTGGACGCTTTGGAGAACGACTCGGGATTGCGGGGGCTTTGGGGCGGATCGGGGGATCTCCGCGGCGTGATCGCGGCGATGGACGGTGGCGACCCTGCGGCCGCATTGGCCTATGAGGTCTACGTGTACCGGATCCAGGCCGGCTTCGCTGCCATGTGCGCCGCCATGGGCGGAATCGACGGCCTGGTATTCACCGGTGGTGCTGGTGAAGCGGCGTCTCGACTGCGAGCCGATACCTGCAAAGGCCTCGGCTTCCTTGGGGTGAGGATCGAGGCTTCCATCAACGACGGGAGAGAAGGAGACGGCCTTGTCTCCCCCGGACGGGTGGCTCCGGCCGTTGTCGTGGTCCAGGCACGTGAGGACCTCGAGATCGCCGGACACGTCCGACTGCTGCTCCGCTAGTGCGTCATGGTAGGCGGACGACCCGAGACGACGGCGCGGCCCCTTGCTCGTGCGGGAATACGAGGCGCTGGTGGCTACTCGGCTCACGGCAGCCCCGCCCTAGTGGTCCCGACGGACTTCAAAACGACGCCCTGTGAGGATCTCTGGACGAATGGCCAGCACCAAGTCCCCCGGCTCCGGGACGAGCGGATGCGCCGCCACGAGTTCAGTCTCGGTCGGTGACTCGATCAGGGTCGCCAGCCCACGCACCAGTACGCTCCACGCCGTACCGACCACCGGGTCGACATGATCCACTTCGAACGCCACGAGGTGACCGGCGGCGGCTTGTGATGATGATCCTGTTCCTACCCGGATCAGGATCCGGCCGTCGCTTAGACCGAAATTGACCGGAATGACGACCGGTGCCCGATCGGTCGCTATCCCGAGCCGCCCAACTCCGTCATCCCTGGCCATCTCCGCCAACAACCGCCTGCACTCCGGAACAGGAAGCACGGTTGAGCCTCTGCCATCTATCCACATGTAGCAACCATGACACCGAAAATGTGCCGACACTAGGGGCTTTGGACCCTCGTCCCGATCGTTCGAACGTTGGGACCTCTGGCCCTGGGTGATTCCAATCGGTCGTGCCACTCTGTCAGCAATGGCCAAGCCGCGTGGAGATTCGTGATGAGAGTCGTCATTGTGTACGAGTCGATGTTCGGAGATACCCGGGCGATTGCCGAGGCGATCGCTGAAGGGTTGGGGGAAGCGGTCGATACGCAAGTCCTCGGTGTCGCTGAGGCGGACCACCGAGCGATCACCGGCGCCGATTTGATCGTTGTGGGCGGACCGACACATGGCTGGGGCATGTCTCGGCCAGGTACTCGCAGGGGCGCTCCTTCCTATGTCGAAAGACCCGGTAGCGACCTCGTGCTCGAGCCGGATGCCGACTCCGGGCCAGGGGTGCGGGAATGGCTGGCGTCTCTGGGCCGGGTCGACGGGCGGGCGGCTGCTTTCGATACCCGGATCAAAGCGCCTGCAGCCCTTACGGGCCGGGCGTCCAAGGGCATCGCGCGCGAGCTGTGGAATCACGGTCTGAAGTTGGTGGCGAGTCCCCAGAGCTTCTTCGTGACCAGGAAGAACCACCTGGTGGAAGGCGAAACTGACCGGGCCCGTGTCTGGGGGTCGCAACTGGCCTCGACGGCCGATTGGTCCGGGACCGAAAAAGTCTAGGGTCCGCGATCTTGCGTCCTTCGACGATCCGGCCCCTGCGTTCCCGCACCGGTGTTGGCGGTTGAGGCCGACGGCCTTTCGAAGCCCACCCCTACGCGGTACCGGGGGCGGGCGTCGACGGAACCGTAGTGACCGGATCCCGAGTTCGAGTACCGCCACCTCTCGAGACGTCCCGGTAGTGCTGGCGCCATATGAGCCGGTAGACGCGGGTCCAGCGGGGGATCGACCGGAGGCCGGGGATGAAGGGGACCAAGGCCAGCAGAAGAGTCAGTACCATCATGATGGCCCAGACCTGGAGGTCGGCATTGGACGAGGACTTCATGGGCGGCACCTGGTACCAGAGGGTGTAGAGCCACAACCAGGCCTGCCCGGGATAGTTCCCCGTCTCGTTCATCATCCCCCACTGGGAGCCCTGCAGGTGCTGGGCCTGGCCAAGGTCGACCAAGTAGGTGCCGTCGGCGATGAACAACAACGGCTTGGTGTAGTCGGTTCCGTAGAACTGCCGGGAGCTGAGCAGCGCTCCGTCGAGGGCACCACTACGGGCCATGGCGGTGAGCGAACTGATTATTGGGGCTACCGGTCCGTAGGCGCCTGACGGGACCTTCAGTGCCCCATTGACGAAAGTGGCGTTGGCTACGGCCTTTTCGTAGGTCGTCGTCCAACTCGCCTGCTGGGCCGCCGGTGCCGCGGTGTAGGCATTGATCGCCGTGTCCAGGGACCGTCGGTCGGGGAGCGTTCTCAGCGGATCGATGACGAAGTCCGCGGGGGTGTCGATCGGATGGTGGACGCCCAACCATCGCTGTGGCGAGAAGGGGCCGATCGACTGGGATGCTCCCGGTGTGCTGTTGTCATAGGGCGGACCGTATGTGGCGACGGCACTTGTGCCGTCCAGTTCGGTGATGGCGGTTTGTGCGAAGTCGACGGGTCGGGCGGCCGACCACGATTGCACCGTGACCGGTTTGTCGTCAGGGGAGGAGAAGACCGCGGCCAGGCCTGCCACCAGGACCGAAACCACGGCCAGGGCGATGAGGAACTCCTTCACCAGGTCATAGGGAACGTACCTCCCGGTCCATTCCCCTACGTCACGATCGGGGTTGAACCGTTGCCGGCGCCGGGACGGACCGGCGGTCCCTTCAGCAGTAGTCATGACGTCGTCCCCATTGACATCTCGTCCTCCTCAGAGGCCGGATCCGCTTCCGTGGCTGACGCCTCCTGGTCGGCAAAGGGTGGGACCACCCCTCGCCAACGCACCAGCAGGACATGCCCTGCCACCAGTAGCACGACGACCATGGGAAGCAGGACGATGTGCCACATGAGCATCTGGCCGAAGTTGGTGACGTTGAAGATGGCTCCGGCCCCGGTCGAGTTGATCCCGTCCTTGGCCTGGGTGCTGATCCACTGGGAATCGAAGTTCTGTTGCGATAGGTAGCCGGTGAAGGCGGCACCCACCGAGACGACGAACGACACCACCCCGGAAATCCAGGTGGCACGCCGGCGACCGCGCCAGGCAGCCATGAAGAACTTTCCCCACAGGTGGACGACCATGGCGAAGAAGAAGACCTCGACACTCCACAGGTGGAGGGAGTTCACGAAGAGTCCCACCGTCGACTGGTGCCACCACGAAGGCCCGAAGATGGCCAAGACCACTCCGCTGACGATGACGACGGCCAAGGCTGCCAGCGTGAGGACCCCGAAGACATAGATCCACGAGGCCACATATGCGGGCTGACGGTCCGGCAGGAGGCGCTCGGGCGGAAAGGCTGCCACGGCGGCGTTGCGCAGCCTGGCCGTGAGTTGGTCAGCGTCCTCGGGCGACACGGTTGGAACGTCTGCGTGCGATCCCGGCTCGAGATCGGTGTCAATAGTCATCGGTCATCACCGTCGTGCCGCCGGAATGGGATGAGGATCGCCGCGACGAAGACCGCCAGCATGAGCCCGATGAGGACCAGGTTGGCCACCGAAATCTGTATGAAACCCCAATGGACATAGTGACCGGGTCCCTTCAGATTGATGAGGCTTCCGACCACGTGGCCCATCACGGCTCCGAGTATTTGCATCGCGTGACCTCCTGATCTGGAGGCTATGGGTAGCGCCGCACTTCAACTAGGGCCGAAGGTCCCCCAAATTCATCGGAAGTCGCTGGCGCGAGCGTCAGACGTTGAGCACCGACCGGGGCCTGCCTCTCTGCAACGCCTGCACAGGCGGCGGGCCCCACCCGACTCGAAAGGGACCTTCGACCATCCCCTCAGAAGTTCTGCGCTGTCACCGTGAAGGCTGAGGAGGCGATGGAAATGGCAATGAACTCGGACGGGCATCCCGAGCTGGGCGGCTCACACCCAAAAGAGAGGGTCGTCGAGTCGCCTCTGATTGCCGCCCACGAAGAGGTGCACTGTCGCGAGCGGGCAATCAGACAGAATCGAATGCAGACGGTATTTCCACCTCGAGTTGATCGTGTCCGGCATCGGCATGGTTCTCCTGTGTTGATATGGGCCACCGCCGGAGTACTACAACGGCTGGCGGATGGCCCTCAGGCGGATTCAGTCTGATCTGGTGGGGCAGGCAGGGATCGAACCTGCGACCGAGGGATTATGAGTCCCCTGCTCTGACCACTGAGCTACTGCCCCTGGTCCCGCGTTCAGCATGCCCGCTGGGAGTGCCCATCGTCGCCCGACCGGCAGGCCGGAGTGCGCCGCTCGAAAGGCCGGCGCCAGCAGGTCGAGCGAGGTCGCCAGGTCATCGTGAGATGCGATCGTACAGCTCGCGGCCCCGGGAAGGCACGAGGCGCCGGGAGGACGATGGCGTCTTTGCGCGCCCGCCGAGGAGTGGTTCCGACCGGTTCGCAGGGCCCGGCGACGGTCCGGTGGCCGCCTCCCGGATGTCATTCCGTCGCCACATCCGGAGCCGGTGCCCGGCCGCCGAGCCCGAACAGAACCCTCTACAAGAGGTTGCGCTGACAGGCTCCGGACCCGGAATCAGTTGACGAGGAACCTCCTTGACGCAAGGATCATGGGATGAGCAGGAGGCAGAAGGGGGAAAGTCTCCAGTTCCAGGTCAACGATCTGGAAAGGCGCCTGTCGCTGACCTTCGCCACCCTGGAGGAGTTGGCAGAGGCGCTGGCCCTGGAGGGGGAGGCCCGCGAGCGAATCGGCGATCTCTACCGGCGCGCTCGGAGCCAGATGGAACCAATCGCCCTCGAGGTCGAGAGTATGGCGAAGACCTTCTGGTTCGGGAACAACACCCTCAAGGCATCAGCTGAAGTGGCCCTCCGGGGGACGATGGTATCCATCTTCATGGGCGCCCAGATAGTGGCCATCGACCTGACCCTCGACGCAATGGCTCTCGTAGGCGCTGTCGACGCGCCGGACCAGGACTTCTTTTGGGCGACCATTGACACCTGCTGCAGTGTCTATGGGTACCATCAGTCGATGGTCGATGCGGCCATGCACGCCGATCTGGAGGGACTCACCGAGATGAGACTGCTGTTCGGTGCCGACACGGACGGAACCTCTGCAACGTTCAGCAGCCTGGTCGACCGATTCAGGCAGGTCAAGAAGCAGGTGTTGGCCGGGTCCTGACTCCCGAACGGTCATCCGGTCGTGACCCGTGGGGACCGGCACGGCCACTCGCGACCAGGCGGATGGCGGCTCGGCTCATCCGTGATGCGGAGGCTGCTCGCTGCGCTGACGGTCAGACCAGCACCGGTCGCAGGCCTCACAGAAGTGTGGTGCGCCCGAACCGGATCGTTCCGTGGGCACATGCGATCCGGAGTGACCGCAGAGCGTGCATTTCGTCGTCGTTGTCGCCCTCGTCACTCAGCATTCTCCCTCCCGCTACCGGCGAATCCCGAACCTAGCGGCTGCCGTACCCGGCCCCGTCCGCTGACCGGTTGGCCCCGCTTCACCCTCTTCACCTGGTCTTTTCCTGCTGTCTCCGGCTCACGCGGCCGAGGGCGGTCTCGTGCGGCCCGGATCGGGGCGGCACGCCCGAGTCCAAGAGGCGCCGGTCGCGTTCGAGATGCCGGTGTCCGAGGGCCCCGGATGGGAGGGCTGAGTGGTGACGCGGTCGGTGGTCGCAGGGGCCGGAGCGCCACCCCGGATCGACACCCGACCCTTCTTGGAATGGCGAACTCCTATTGGACCTCAGGCGGATCTGTCGCCGCACGACCCCTCCGATGCGCGCCACCCACGGTGCACCCTTGCCGGGGCAACGGCGCCCCGGTGCCACGCAACGGACCAGAGGAATCGGCCTGGGCCGCACCTGCATCGAGGATCCAGGAGGGTAGGCCACTGGACATTTCGCGTGCTGGCGCTGACGTGGTCCTTGGTCCCGGCCGGTCCGCCAGCCCTTCGGATAGCGCCGGCCGACCCGGTCTACGACGTCGGCTGCAGGAGGAAGACCCGGGCCCGCCTGGCCTGCTCGATTCGATCCATGAGATTGGTTCCGACCTTGTCGGCCAGGTCGCGATTTCCGATCCACTCGCCCCCCGGCGCCTCCCTGACGACAACCTGCATGATCGCCCACATACCACGGCTGGCCGCGATCAGCTCGGCGAAGTAGGTGCCGAACTTGGCATCGGGACAACGGTGAGCCTCCAGCCACGATTCCGCGTGGCTTACTGCGGCATCGAGCTGGTCGCACAATGACGTCACCACCACTGCGGGCCGTTCCGATCTCGAGATGAGCATGTCCTCGGCATCGATCAGCGCGGTGACGATCGGCCGCGCCTCCGTGCGCCATTGCCGCAAGCCCGTCGACCGGCGGCGTCTCACCCGATCCTCCCGGGTCCCCATCCCATAGGTGCATTCTGACCACCGATGACCGAGGCCGCCCAGATTCGCGCGCTGAGCAACGAAGCAGGCACGCGCCGTGGTTCCCGAATTCCGGCAGTGTTCACCGAGTCTCGACGTCCCGTGAGGTCCAGGAAGTCCAGGGAAGTCGAGCCGGCCTACGGTGCGAAACTGATGGGGATCCGGACCGATGCCGCCGGATCCGTCGAGCTGGCGTTGTTGACCACGATCAGGCACCCGGGGTGGTCCGCATCGCAGCTACCCGTGCCTACCACCCCCCGGACCACCTGGAGCTGGACCGACCCATGCCCGGTGGGATCGGGGGTGAGGATCCTGGCGCCGGAGAAGTTGCAGGCCGACGAGCTGTTCGACTGCACGACGCTCGAGGTGCACTGAAGGATGTTGACCACGGCCCCGGGGGAATACCCGCTCCACTGCACCGTCACCTTCTGGCCGTCGACGAGGCCGGAGGTGGGCGTCGCCGAGGCGTGGAGGTCGAGCTTCGGCGCCGGTGGAACCGGGATGGTGACGGTCGAGCCGACCTTCGGAACAAAACGCACCGTCGTCAGACCTCCCCGACCGTCGGCGGAGATGCGAGCGACCGCCGCGTGGTCGCCACCCAGGTAGGCGGCGAAGAAGTCGGTGGTTGTGCGCAAGACACTCGAGCCCGACGATGGCGACAGACCGGCTGCGGAACCGTGGCCGCCGTGCTCGATCGTGAGCAGGCCCTTCGGTCCCCGTACGGCATTGAACATTCCGACGGCCAGGGAGTACGGAAGTAGCTCGTCGGCCGTACCGTGCACGAACAGGAGGGGCGGAGCGCTCGGCAAGTCGTAGGTCCCCCCCGAGAAGGGAACCGCATCGCCCGCCATCACCACCGCCGCCTTCACCCGTGGATCCCGACAGCACGTGTCGGCGACGAGCCCGAGCGTGGTGATGGCTCCGTTGGAGTGGCCGGAGGCCCCGATCTCCCGCGAGTCGACCAACCCGCTGAGGGCATTGCCCGTGCGGGCCGAAGCCTGCAGCACCGAGTCGATGACGAAACTCATGTCTCCCGGCTGGTTGACGACATCGCCGGCGTCGGGACCGCCCGGGGTGTGGTCACTGGTGAGTGGGAACTGCGGTGCGGCCACCACGAAGCCCGCCGCCGACCAGTGGCTAAGCAGCTTGTCGTACTGGAGCGGTTCGGATCCGAGACCGTGAGCGAACACGATGAGCGGGTAGCGCTGCTGGCCGAGGTCCGGCGTGGACCCGGGTCGAGGTGGTTGCGACGAGGGAGGCCCGAGGGCCGGATACCAGATCGTAGTCAGCAGTGTGCGAGTTGGCGCCGACGGAGCAGGACCCCATGCGACCGTGCCGCGCCGGGTGTCGACGAAGGTCTCCGTCAGGCTGCCGACCGCGTACTTGCCCTGTACCACCGCATTGGGCGCCCTGGCCGAATCGCCCGAGCACCCCCACGCCAGCAGGCCGACACCGACAACGACTGCCATCGTGAGCCGCCGATTCTTCACTTCGAGAGTCTCCGGGGTGGGCCCGACCCTGTCAAACAGATGAGCTCCGGGGGAGAGACTCGAACTCTCAACCTAGCGGTTAACAGCCGCTCGCTCTGCCGATTGAGCTACCCCGGAAAGGTCGTGCCGTGGCCGATGGTGCCGCGGCGTGCCTGAGGACATTAGCCGGTGCCCGACGGCCCCCGGGGCATCGATGATGCACGGGCCCTCGAGTCCGGGCACAATGGGCCGGTGAGGTTTCGAATCGCCACGGCCGCCGGCTTCTGTCTCGGATACGTGCTGGGCTCCCGTGCCGGCCGGGAGCGCTACCTCCAGATCGTGCGGGTCGCCCAGGGCTTCGGCCGCTCGGCACCGGTGGCGGCGACGGCCACACTGGCGGCGGACAAGGGCAGAGCGGCCGCCACCCTCGGCGCCGAGCGGATGAAGGACGCCATCGGCGTCAGGCTGGGGTGGCGGGACGCCGACCAGGCCGCCGACGCCATCACCCTGGACCTGGCCGAGGACCTGGCCACCGCCCTCAGCCTCCGGCACCGCCAGATGACACCGGCCACCCGGGCCCAATGGCCGGCCACCCGGGAACGGGCCGGGTTCCGAGCGAGCGCTCAGGCCTCGTCGAGGTAGTCCCGCAGCAGCTGGGCCGACTCGGGGCGTCGCAGCTTGGCCAGGGTCTTCGCCTCGATCTGCCTGATCCGCTCGCGGGTGACCCCGAAGGCCTT
>Ga0075021_10000666_pt1 | contig 17842 bp, 19 predicted proteins | sample ColStrG_CSR_2012_FD_72749 | JGI IMG/M metagenome (GOLD analysis project Ga0075021, IMG submission 72749) | Freshwater sediment microbial communities in response to fracking from Pennsylvania, USA - Cold Stream Run_MetaG_CSR_2012 | ecosystem: Environmental > Aquatic > Freshwater > Creek >...
ACAGTAGTTCGATGATGTCGACCTCCAGCAGCCCCGCATCGGCCTGCATCTGTCCGACTTTTGGATCCGAAGAGGCGCTTGCGGCCTCCATTGCCGTGAGCGTGTCGTCGATATCGGTCACGACCGTCTGAGTGCCGGCAACGCGGTGGCAGGTCGGCACTTTGGCATCAGCCTTCGAGCGCAGCGTGGCCCAATCGGTCTTGAGCGACTTCAGATGCGTTGCAAACGCGGGCCAGTCGCCGAAGTTGGCGTCAATCCCGGCGCGCAAGAACACCGCGTCCATGCGCACGACAGCCACGGGGATCTCAGGTTTGAAGTACGCAAACAGCGGTCCCATCTGCAGATGAACGTCGTTGCCCGCGAGCGAAGCTGCTTGCTGGTCGTGAGCCGGGATCGCCGTGTCCAGTGCCCGCAGTGCCCTGTCGACCGCCGTCACCGCGTCGCTCGGCAGGTCGGGACAGTCTTTCTTCGCCGAATTCCAGACGTCCTTGAGCAGCGACGACACGGCGCCGGCGCGATCCCAGTTCGCAGCTCGTGCGGGATATTCACCGAACGCCGCATAGGAAACGCCTTCTGCATCACGTTCGACGTCGCGAAGGGTTGCTGGCACTGTACCGTTGATCGGGCAGCGTCCAGTTTCCGCAGTGGGTTTGGAAGTTTGTCCCGCGTCGGAGCTCCCACCCGACGAGCCGGAGCAAGCGACGAGCAGCGCAAGTGAAGCAAGGTGGATCGATTTCACAAGTCTTCCTCAGCGGCTAGGGTTCGTGCCCGCTCATGCAGAAAGTGGCTTCAAACGTGCCGGACACGCTGCCGCTCGGGAAGGTCAAGTCGAACGACCCGCGGGCGGACACTCTATCCGTGATGCTGTCTAGTCTTACGGTGCCGCCCTTCGCCAGGTCTTCCATGGGCGTGACCGTTCGCGAAGTGAGCGAATAGTTCACGTCCGCTTGGCCCGTAGCGGGCTGGCCGCTGGTAACAACCGGGTATGTGCCGGCCATCGTCCCGATCAATTTGATCTCGAGCGCCTGCGTGGCGTCGGTGACAGTCTTGTCCCAGCCGGCCATCGCGATTTCTGCGCAGGCGACTGGCTTGTCGAACACGTAAATCACGCGGGTGCGTTGCGGGTCGTCTGGCATTCCGATCAGCCAGCTATTCGATACGGAGTCGAACATCCGGCTACCAAGAGCGCCCTGTACGGTGCCCGAGCCCGGGCTCCCAGCATGTCCTGCGTCCCCACTACTGCCGCCACTGTGTCCCGTGTCCCCAGTGCCGCTGCTGCGTCCTGCGGCTGCGGCGCCACCCGCTCCACCGCCTGTGGCCGCGCTCGTCCCGCCCTTCTGACCGCCACTCCCAGCGCTCGCTCGAGTTCCACCTGCGCCGGCTCCAGCCGCGCTTGGAGTGGCATCAGCTCTGTCAGCATTTGCGCCGGATGAACAGGCGGTGACCGGAAACTGGCTCGTCAGCGCGGCTACTTCTGCCGCGAACAACCACGCCCGCAACCGTGGTCGTTGAAACGGTGGACGAAGTACGATCTGAGTCACGGGTCCTGTATCTCCTCGTTCAGGTTTGAATCCAGTGGAGGCTCAAACCCACCTGGACAACCCGTGCTTTATTGGTTGCCGCAGGCTCCGAAAGCTTCGGCAAAGAAATCGCGAGCGCGGCTTCGGCCGCGAAAGAGGCGGCGGTGCACGGACACGTCGCTCCGGCCCGGATGCACGCAACGAGGACCACGCGACGCGTCCGCGGACGAGCAGCTGCAACCGCAATCTACGCCTACTTCCCATCATTTCCGCGCCGGCCCGCCATCGCACGCGCGCCCGATCGCCGGATCGATCCCGTCTTGGCAATCGTGTGGCCTTGCGACGGCGCTCGGAGCGACCGGACTCGCGTGTGCTCCTGCGGTCGGCTATGCGCGTATCAGGCGCTCATGGCGCAAGGCCTTCGAACCAATCGAGCAGTCGTAAGAAGATGCTTTGATTTGGCCCACTTAAGCCTGGTGGAGTCAGGTGCGGCGGCGAGCTCGGGAGTGGAAAAGGGGGGAGAATCTCGCAGCCCGCCGCCGCTAGCTTCATTCTACGCTAGACCGTCGATCAGGGGGCAAGCGCTATGAGAGTGTTTCGCGCCAGAAGTGCCTCGTGCAGATACTGATTTGTGTCACGCACGCGGTTGTGACTGTGTCGCGTATCGGACGGGCATTCGACCCCGAGCGGCGAAACGCCCGGCCGCCGATTTTCGCAATTCATACTGGGGTGTGGCTGATGCTCCGTAGCAGCGCTCGCTGGTAGATCGGCGGCGGCCACCCATCCGAGTAGCCTGGCGGCGGCTGTGCTTCTCACCGGAGGATGAGAAAGAACCTAGCACGTATTTTTGTCCTCGTTGTCAACGTGTTGACCGTACGGACTGTGCTGAGGCAGGGGTGTCGGACGGTGCGGCACCGTGCGCGCAGTCGTTGAAGACGCAACCTGCAGCTGGCAGCGGCGGCACGTGCCGTGCGTTCACGGTAGTCGCTTCGGCAGGGTGCATGGCAAGTGCGTGCTCGACGCTTGCAGCTGTTGGCGGGCCTTGCGGTGGCTTCACGCAAAACTCGTGCACGTGTGCCGCCGGCCTCGCCTGCGAGCCCAACCACATCCCGGAAAGTGCTGTCCCACGGGGTACGATATTTACACTTGTAGGAGGCCGACGGTACCAAGGGCTACAACTGTCACAACCCAAGCCTGGCTCTGCCTCGTCAGAGCAGTGCGGCGGCGGCTTGCGACTTCGAGGTCAAAGGTCGGTGTCCGGTGTGCGATCCGATCCCCTGTCCCAGCGGCCAGGCCTATGCGGATGGCAGCACGAGCAGCACGATGAGTAAGCGGTGATTCGATCGGCCCCCTGGACGCGGTTGTGGAACGCGAGACCGCTGAGGACCAGGGAGCGCTTGCTATGAGCGCCTGATGACGATGACGCGGGCTGGCCACTGCTACACCACTTTGACGGGCACTACTGTGAAATTCATCGGGTGCACGTGGCAAACTGCCCCTGTGTTGACTACGGCGCATTCTTATTCAGAGTCGCGTGCACTCGCGGGCATTCATCGTTGGTGGCCTTCGCCGAGGTGTGGGTTTTGTCATGCGAGACCGGCACATTCAGCCATTGTGAACAACCTGACTGGAGTGCACATGCAACGTGTGACTGTCGGCCTGACTTTGATCTTCATGCAGTCAGCAATCGGGTGTGGTACTGGCACCGCCTCTACGCCCGCAGCGCAGGCGGGGACTTCTGCTTCTGGCGGCTCCTCCAGCACGCAAGCCGGCCGCACGAGCTCGGCCGTCGCCGGTCAGAGCAGCACGGCAGGAAGGACCAGCGTCACGCCGCCCACTGCGGCAACCGGTGGCTCGCTCGCCACCGCAGGCAGCGCGGCTCGGAACGCGGTTGCTGGAGGCGCGGCAGGCAACGCAGGGACGGGCGGCAGCGCCGCTGGTACTGCCGCTTCCAGCGGCGGAGGTAGCGGCGGTGCTGGCAAGGGAGGGAGCAGCGGCAGTTCGAGTGCCGGCTCGAGCGCGGCCGGCGGCAGCTCCAGTATTACTGGGACCTTGGGTGCACTCGGCGCTGTGAAGCCGATCATGAACGGCTGGGCCACGACCAACGGCCTCGAGACACTGGTCTACCTCAGCACGTCCCCGCTGACCTGCGCCCAGATGATGACGCAGGGCGTGAGGTGGCTCGGCACGCTGCCCGCCGGAACGCAGGTCATCGAGATCGTCGTTGGCAACCCCTCTTCCACCAAGACCTACACGATCGGCACGCCAGCCGCGCTCGGCGGCGGCGAAGTGAACTACGCAGAGGGCAGCAAATCCTCTGCGAGCGAGGTTACGGGCAAGACGGGAAGCATCACCTTCACCACGGCGACGGCGAAGGGTGTCCAGGAGGGGATGATCAGTGTGAGCGCACCCTTCATGGCCAGCGGCAACTTCCACGCCGAGTGGTGCGAGGGCGGGACAGAATTCTGATGGAGCCCATAAACCGGCGCGGAGCAACACGCATGAGAATCGGGTCGTGGTTCCTAGTCATGGTAGCAGCGCTCATCGGGCCCGTCGCAGCGTGCTCCAAGACTTCCTCGACTGCGCCGGCCGCTGGTGCGAGCGGCACCGTCAGCAGTGTCGCGGGCTCGGGCGGAGCGAGCAGCGCCGGCATAGGCCAAGCAGGTGCTGCGGCGGCAACGGCAGGCTCGAGCGCGGGCAGCGGTGGGCAAACCCGCAGCGTCCCGACAGGCGCCGCCGGCTGGCAGGCCTACAACGACACGACGCCGGCCAGCCTGGGCTCCGCGGATCGCGGACAGTACCTGGTCGACCACGTGCTGGTTTGCGGGATCTGTCACACCCCATCTCTGACGACGGGCGAGCCGGACACCAAGAATTATCTGGCCGGGAGCCGTCCGTATGATTTTACGGACATCGACGGCACCGTGGTCACTGTCAACGCGGAGAACCTGACCTCACACGATCCAGAGGGTTTGCACACCTGGAGCGATGGTCAGATCCGCACTGCGATCACCCGCGGCACGGATGACGAGCACTACGCCATCTATCCGATCATGCCGTACCCCGAGTACGCGCTGCTCACGCCAGAGGACGTCGACTCCATCATCAAGTACCTGCGTAACGTGCCGCCGAACGACAACGTTGTGGCCGCGGACTATCCGCGCCCGGACATTCATCCGCCGGCCGCGCTCGTAGACGGCGCCAAGGTTCCTCACACCACGCTCCCCAGCAGCGATCCGGACTATGCAGCGGCTGAGCGCGGGCGCTACCTGGCGAGCGTCGCCTGTATGAACTGTCATACCGAAGAGGTCGTGCTGCCGACCGGCATGATCGACCACGACGAGCCGAACCTGGACAAGGCGTTCGCGGGTGGCAAGCAATACACATTCGAGCATCTGCAACCCAAGCACACCTCCTTGAACATCACGCCGGACGCCACGGGCCTCATGGGCTGGACGGTCGATGACATCGTCCAGACGTTGAAGAGCGGCAAGGAGAAGGGCACCGGCCGCACGTTCTGCAACACACATCCGTCGGAGGCGTTCAAGCAGATGTCGGACGCCGATATGCACGACGTGGCGGTGTATATCCACTCGCTCCCGCCCGTGAAGAACGGACCGTTCCAGTGCAAGTCGCAGTGAGACCGCCGTGGCACGTATGTGTGTTGCTCGCGTTGTGCGGATTGGCAGCGGCGCGGTGCAGCGGAACTGCTAACCCCTTGGTGAGCTTGGGCAGTTCGGGAAACCCTAGCAGCGCGGGCACTGCGGGCACTGCAGCGATTGCGGGCGGTCAGGCGCCCGCTGCGACCTTCACTCAGGTCTACGAGATGCTCTTTCCACGCACGACCAACGCCCACTGTGACATGTGTCACGGCCTGCCGCCGTACGAGCTATCCAACGGCAACTTTTCGACCGGCACGGACAAGGCGAGCACGTACACCGCGCTTGTAGGCAGTAGCTCCACGAGCACTATGTGCAAGGGGAAGGTTTTCGTCGTGCCCAGTCACCCAGAGTCTAGCCTTCTGTTTCAGAAGCTCCTGCCGAATCCGCCGTGCGGATTGCGCATGCCGAACGGGGGCGCCAATCTAACGGATGCGCAAATCGAAGTGGTCCGCGGCTGGATCGCCGCAGGTGCCTCGAACAACTGAGAAGTGTCATGGGTAGTTGGCAATTACAGGTCTGGAGCATCTTGCTGCTGATGTCGGCGTGCGCGTGCGGCGCGCAGCGCTCGGACGCGGCGTCCACTGCTCAGGCAGGCTCCACGAGTGCTGCCGCTGCAGGGCAATCGAGTTCGATCAGCGCAGGCGCTTCGGGACAGTCCAGCCCAGTGTCCCAAGCCGAGCCCTGTACGGTTCCGGACTCGGGGGCGCCGACCGATGTGTTCTGCACCGGGCTGTATCGCAACCGCGACGCCACGCAGTACGCGCCCGACGCCAAACCTTATACGCCGGGCGTCACACTCTGGAGCGACGGCGCTGATAAGCAGCGCTATCTGTATCTGCCGCCGGGCTCCGCCATCGACACGTCCAACATGGACGTTTGGAGCTTCCCGGTCGGAACCAAGGCCTGGAAGGAGTTCCGCTTCGACGGCAAGCTGGTGGAGACGCGCTTCTTCTGGAAGCGCGACGCCATGACCTGGGAAACTGGGACCTACATCTGGTCCGCCGATCAGAAGGCCGCCAGCCTGAACACCTCGCGCACCCCAACGCTGCTGGCCAGCGGCTATGAGATCCCGACGGCGAAGGACTGCGGCAAGTGTCATCACGGCGCCGCGGATAAGTTGCTCGGCGTTGAGGCCGTAGCGCTCGCACTCTCCAGCGCGCGCGGCCTCACGCTCGAGCGCTTGGCGGCCGACGGCTCGCTGAGCGCTCCTCCGGCCATGCTCCAGATCGAGCTGCCTACAGACGACACGGGGCTCGCCGGCGGCGCGCTCGGCTACCTGCACGCGAACTGCGGCATGCCTTGCCACTCCAGTCGCGGCCTCGGCCACGAGACCGAACTGCTGATGCGCTTGCGTGCCGACGAGTACTGGAAAGCGGGCACCGCAGGCGCTACCCCGGCTGCCAGCAGCACCGAAAGCTATCGCGCCATGGTGAATCAGTCGGCGGTCACAGGCGCCGTCACCAGCGCCTTCCCCGACGCGCTGCGCATCACGCCGGGCCAACACGAGCTCAGTTTGGTCTGGTTACTCTCCCACCGCCGCGGCGACTATCAGATGCCGCCGCTCGTGAGCCACAAGGTGGATGAGGACGGTGCGCAGCGGCTCGCCAACTGGATCGACGCACTCCCTCCGGCGCAGCACTAAGTGCGCCCCGCCTGCGGTCCGCGGTGGCCCGCTCGGTCGCACGCCCGAGCTCACGCCGCCCGTAGGGGCCCGCACCCGCTCACGGCTGGAGGAACGTCAGCTCCAAGCCGAGTTTCGTCGCATCGACGAACCCCCCGAGTCGCTCGACTTGAGTGGCGTTCCGGAGAAGCCGGCTGCGGGCTGAGTTTCGCCAAGTCGACGAAGTTGTGCTGGCTCGCGCTCTCAAGCTACACGGGCCCGTGTAGCGGCTACGTTTTTTGGCTCTTCGTGAGATCCGGTGAAGTCGTTTACGCGGCGTGAGCCGGCGTTGGAGATGACGCGCCCAGAGCAAGGAAGCGCTCGACATCCGTTCCGCGGCGAATGGGATGCACGATCATGAAGCGCAGCAGGCGAGTCATACTCGCGAGGTCTCGGTAGCCGCGGCCGCGCCGCACGAGAGTCTCCCAGTTGTTGTCGAGTGCCTCGATGCGTCCAGTCGGAGGGTAGTACTCGCCGAGTGCGGTGATGGGCTCGAAGCGGAGTGATCCCGCGTTAGCGGACAGTTGTGTAAGCGAGTTCAAGCCGCTGCGTGCGTCTCCAGCCGTTCATACAGCATCGGGCTGACGTAGCCAAGCAACGAATGGCGGCGGCGCGAGGTGAAGCAGCTGCGCGTGGAGCGCGAAATCCTAGAAGCGGCGGCCACCTTCTTTGCCAAGGAGAGCGAGTGAAGTACGCGTTGATCCGAGAAAAGCAGGTGGCCTTTCCCGTCGCCACGATGTGCCGCACCCTGGGTGTCTCTACAAGCGGCTTCTACGCCTGGCTGAAATCCACCGAGTCGGCTCGCACGAAGCAGGACGCTGCACTGGCCGTGCGTATCCGAGCGGCGCACCAGAAGAGCCCCAGGACCTACGGCAGCCCTCGCATCCACGCGGAACTCTGTGCGACTGGCGTGCGGGTTGGACGAAAACGCGTGGCCCGTATCACGCGCGTCTCGGGCTTGGTGGTGAGGACGAAGAACCGGTGGCGTCGAACCACCGACTCGAATCACGATGACCCCATCGCGCCGAACATCGTGCAGCGTGACTTCCGAACCGAAGCCGCGGACCGCATCTGGGTCACGGGCGTCACCTGCATCTGGACGGCGCAGGAATGGTCCGTTCCTCGCTGCGATGCTCGACCTGTACGCGCGCCGCGTGGTGGGCTGGGCCACGAGTGCCAACAACGATCGCGGGCTGGCTCGCGGCTCTTCGTGGGGCCGTGAGCACGCGAAAGCCGAGGCGCGGGCTGGTGCACCACTCCGACCGTGGCAGTTCATACGCAAGCGATGACTACCGCCGCGAGCTCAAGCGATTCGGTATCCGTGCGAGCATGAGCCATCAAGGCGATTGCTTTGAACAATGCGGTGGCCGAGAGTTTCTTCAGCACGTTGAAGGCTGAGCTCACCAACGGCGTGTACTTCGCGACGCTCGTGGATGCCGAAGCCGCGATCAAGAAGTACGTCGAGAACTTCTACAATCCGGTGCGCCGGCACTCGTACCTCAACTACAGCAGCCCGATCGAGTTCGAATTGAAGAGCTGGATTCGCAGCATAGGCAGACCGTCCGCGAAATCGGGTCAACTCCACCGTTCAACGCAGCGATGAGCCGGGTGGCCGGCGCCGTGCAACCTTAGCAGGACGTGCACTCGGTGCATGAGCAGTCATCGGCATTGCAGATGCAGTCTGTGCAGCGCCAACAGCCCGGCTCCTTGGCTGCTGCGCCTTCATTCTTCCGCTTCACACGAAGCTTATGCAAGGGCTGAGCACCCTGGAACTCCTGAGCCTTGCCTGAGGGATACACGCTCATCTTACCGGACGGCTGCAGCTGATAGGTCTGGCCGTCGGAGAGCGGAATGTCCTGCTTACCGCCTCTTGCGCATCCCATGAAGAGGGCAAGCACTCCGTATAGGCAGACGATGGCGACGGTTCTCATAAGCATGACTTGGCCGGAACGCGCGCATTCCTTCACGGCGAACTCATCGAAACGCATTCCCGGCTCCGGACTCGCGCAGCGCATGCGTCCGTTTACTGTTGATGCGCGATTCAGCGCACCAACCGCGAACATGTTGGGACGTGTCGCACTGGCCGGGCCATCGTTCCCGCTCTCATGATTGGGTAAGTCGACCAAGTCGTGAAGAGTTCTAATGCAACTAGCTAGATCGTCGCGCTGTGAATCGATCGCGCCAGCGCGTGGTTACAGCCGCGGATCGCGCACTCGCAGCACCACGAGGTGCGTGGTAGCGTCACGTCCAGCATGCTGACACTGCTGGTGGAAGACAACGTGCGCTTGAACGCGGCACTGGTACGGGGACTCAGCGAGTGCAACCTTAAGGTCGAGGCCGTGGCCACCGGCAGTGCCGCGCTCGAACATCTCGCCCAGAACGACTGCGATACCGTGATTCTCGATCTCGGCTTGCCCGACCGTGACGGGCTCGACGTGCTGGCTGCCGCGCGCAAGATGGGCGTAACCGCATCCGTCTTGGTGTTGAGCGCGCGCAACGCAGTGGAACAACGTGTGCGCGCTCTCGACTCTGGCGCCGACGACTATCTGGTCAAGCCATTCGAGCTTGCGGAACTCGTGGCGCGCGTGCGAGCGCTCTTGCGCCGAACAGCGACGGCGCGCCGGGCGGCACCTTGCATCGGAGATCTGTGTTTCGATGCCGACCTGCCACTCGTCCGGATCGGGGAACGGTCGGTCGCGCTTTCGTCACGCGAGCACGCGCTGCTGCAGTACTTGGTCCTGCGCGCTGGCCGTGTCGCAAGTCGTCGCGAAATCCTATCCAGCGTGTTCGGTTGCGCTTTCGATCCCGGAACCAACGTGATCGACGTTCACGTGGCGCATCTGCGCCGCAAGCTCCAGGGAGCGACGGTGCGGCTAGAAACGATTCGTGGACGCGGCTATCGGCTACGACCCGCGAGCGCACACGAAGCGGCGTCGCACGATGGTTGATCTGCGCCTGTTACCGCACGGGCTCGTGCGCCAGATCGCTGTTTGGACTGCACTGTCCACAGCTATCGGATTGGTGGCGTTCGCGTGCGTCGCGGTCGTGGTCGTGATCTACGAGGAGGAGGCTGAGCCTGATCGCGACCCACCCGAGGTGATCCTGCGCGAAGCGCGCGAGGAGGTGGGTCAAGCGATGATGATAGCCGCTCCAATCGGCTTGCTGCTAGCTGTGGGAGGGGCCGCAATCGCAACCCGGCGCGCGTTGACGCCGCTCGCACAAGTCGTCCAATCTGCAGCACAGATCACGCCACATCAGTTGCGTGCAAGACTGCCGCTTCCCGCGGCGGAAGGCGAGGTGCGCTCGGTGGTGCTCGCGCTCAATGAGCTCTTTGCGCGGCTGGAAGCGGGCTTCGCCGCGCTGGACCGCTTCGCCGCCGATGCCTCGCACGAGCTGCGCACTCCGCTTACCGTGATCTCAACAGAGCTGGAGGTGATGCTGCAGGGCACGCGTACGAACGAGCAATGGGAGGCGTCGGCACTGGTTTGCCTGGATGAGGTGCGCCAGCTCGCACGGTTGGTCAGTGCTTTGCTTGACATGGCGCGCTCCGAGCGAAAACGTGAATCCGAGGAAGCGAAGGCCGAGCTTCGAGGGCTCGTCGATCGGGCATTGTCCACTGTCGCACCGCTCGCACGTAGCCGCGGTGTGCGGGTGGAGACGGCTCTCGGAGTGGAGCTGGAACGTTCGATCAATGCGGACAGTGCAGCGCTCCAGAGTGCTTTGCTCAACGTTGTCGAGAACGCGGTGCGCTATACGCCAGCAGGCGGCCAGGTGCGCGTCTGGTCGCTACTGGGCAGTAGAGACACTGTGCTCCTGCACGTCGACGACAACGGACCAGGGATTGAGTTGAGCGAACGCGAACATGTTTTCAAGCCGTTCGCGCGCAGCGCAGCCGGCAACTCCGTGCCGGCCGGCTTCGGTCTAGGACTGACCATTGCACGTCGCATTTGCGAACATCACCGAATCACGCTCAGCGTTGGTCGGTCCCCGAGTGGAGGTGCTCGTCTGAGTTTCACCTTCCCAATCCATGACACCCGGCAGCCTCCGGTCTGTTAGTACGCGTCGTGCACATCGGCTTGTAGGGGACCGCTCTGGCTCAGAAAGTACCCCTTTTTTGTCACGTAGACTACGCCGATAAGCGTAATGGCGATCAGCACGGCAGACGTGCCGACGGTGCCGAACCCAAGCCCTCCTTGCTCATGGGTCTTCGTAAGGGTATCGCCGAGCGTTGCGCCAAATGGCCGAGTCTGGACGAAAGCAATCCAGAACAGCAGCACTTTGGACAGCTTGGTGAAATAGTGGGCAGCCAAGATGACGGCGAGTGACCCTGCTAGAATGGCGGCGATGCCAGCAAAGCCGAGGCCAGAGTCATCGGCCAGGTAGTCACCGAGGGCCGTCCCCAACGTGTTGGAAAACAGGATCGCGATCCAGTAGAGCAGCTCGACTTGAAACGAGCGAATGTGGGTGACGGACATTGAATGTGGCGTGAAAAATCGCCAGTAGCCGAGCACCAGCAACAAGAGCGAGACCAAAATTAGACTACCCCTTAGGTAGCCGAGTCCAAGTGTGCGGTCCATCCAGTCTGACATGGTCGTTCCCGCCGTGCTGGTGGTCAGGATCACTGTCCAATACAGCCATGGCACATGTTTCTTAGATTTTAGCTGGGCAATCGCGCTTACTAGAAACACAGACATCAAGATGGCCGTGCTCAAGCCATAGCCGACCTCCATAGTCATCGAAAGTAGATCACCGCCCGACTCACCGAGCGTGGTCGCGGTTATCTTGAGGATCCAATAGAGCGCGGTCAGCGGTGGCAGCTTGCTCCACTGCTCGCTCATCTGTCGATTCATGTCATTCATGGGCATTCCTCTCCTGATCTTCACTGGGCTGCTGATTGGACGGCTCCCAGAACGGAACGGCCCAGGTAAACCCCAATCGGCCCTCGTATGACGGATTGCCTTCCACGCTCGCAACGACGACGGCGGCGTCGAGGTCAAGCCCTTCGGAGACGCTCCATATCATGCCCGCAAGTATTGAGTAGATGCTGGCACCGGAGCGAAGCTCGCGTTCCCAGAGTAGCTCAGCGACCGGCCATGCCGTCTCGCTGAAACGAAACTCCGTGATCAAGCTGTTCGACCAGGCGGCCGCCAGAGTCTTACGACCGAGTACCAACTCGTTGTTGAGGTGGGCGACGAACCATCCCCAGCGCTCGGACACGATGAGATTGGCAGCGGCGCCGAAACCTCTCTCGCCTGCGATCTCAGGCGTCAAGGGCCCTGCTTCCAATGCGATGCTGGGACCAGTTTCTTCTTGCAGGACGCCTTCGCGCAGAAGGAATTTGAGAAATACATCGGTATCTCGCAGTTGGTAGCGCGCCTCGCCCATGTCAGGGCGCAGGGGAATATTTCCTACGAAGTCAACGACCAACTCAGTTCTGGGGAATATCCCGAGATTGAGCACCGTCGCCGGCGTGAGCAAAAAATTGCGCCCATTCACGCGAAGCATCTGTACCGGCCCCAGTTCCAGCTCAAACTCACCGCGCTCCGCCACGTCGCCATCGGTACCGTTGAATGGCCGATAAGCAAACGCGGTCCTTGTGCTGCAGAGAAGGATGAGGGCCAGCGCGCAGGCGCTGATGGGAGATATCGCTCGCAACATGACCCTTACTCGTAGTTGTTGCGCGCACGGCAGAACATTAAGTTTGGATTAATTCCGCGCACGCCGCGTCTTGCACAGCTCAACTGCTTAGCCGGCGACGCAGCCGCAGAGACGGGCGGATGTGTTTTCGCCGCATTGGCGGATGCGCTGGGTCACGCTCCCAGCGCTAGCGGCTGTATGCGTGACCGCAGGAGCAGCGCCGTCTACGCCGTTGCGCTCAGCGCGGCGAATGGGCGAGCTTCGTGGGCAACGGACGAGGGGGAGCCTCGTCGTTGTTGCTCGGCTCGTAGGGGTCGAACGCGAGCATGCCCTTTCGCAGTCGATTGAAAGTATCGAGTGCCTCGCGACTGAATCCGAGTGGACTGGTCTCGGGCATGTGCGCGCGCACGAAAGCTTCCACGATATGCCGCGCTCTGTACGAATCGGCTTCGGAGGCAGACTCTTCCCAAAGCGCGAGGATCCGGCGGCGCTTGTCAGATGCGTCAAGCTCAGTCGCACTGAGGATGCGCTCCAGGTCGAGCTCCAGGGCGCGCCGTGCGTGCAGACCCGCTTCCGTGCGGGAGGTGTCCGCTAGCTGCGTGCGCAGCGCCTCGGTTTGCTCGAGAAACCAACGTTTCTCCGCGCTGTCTCTGTCCCGGGCGCGGCGGGGGTGTTTGCGGCCAGGGTCGCGATCGGTGAACTCGACTGTGCCGTCGGTGTCTATCTCCGCGCTGATGGCACGTCCATGATAGCTATAGCTTCCGTCAGCTGCGTGGCGCAGCGTCGGCGGTGGTCGCGGATTGAGGTATGCGAGCGTCCGCGCGCTCTGTTGCAGCCAGCGAGTGAGAGTCTGTTGTGACGACGTTGTCTGCCCATGCGAAGCGCAGGCTTCAGTCGGTGTCACGGACGATCGCGCTTCACACGCGTGCGCAGCGGTGACCGGCCGATCACTCACCGTACTGGCAGCCCTGCGCGGGCTCAGATCGAGCCGGGCTGGCAAAATGGGCTCGCTCGTCACCAACGGCGGCGCAGCAACGGCCTCCGGGACTAGGAGCCGTTCCGACGTGAGCCGCTGCCCCAACTGGGTTGGTTGTCGCGCAGCTGCGAGCCTCGTGCCCGCAGTGCTCCAGGACATGTTGAAAGCCGGGGACTCCGACACTGATGGCGCGCGTTTCGCACGAGACGGACTCGGGCGGGCGCGCTCGCCGCGCGAGCGCAGAGGATGCCTGACAGTCTCACTCAGACTCGCGTGTGCTGCGCCGGGCGGCGCCTGTGCCGACGCTCTGAGCGGCGGCGCAGCGCTGCTCGGCTGCTCCGTCGCTCCCAACGCCTGCGCGATGATGCTCAGGCTGACCTCCGACTGCGGTGCGCTTGGCGGTAGAGGTGTCGCCGGATGCAGCGAGAGCAGCCTGCCGAGATGGAGAAGCAGCGAAGCCAACACGAAGATCCAGCTCCGTGGCTCTGCGCTTCGCCCCATCATTCGGACCGCTCCCTTTCACGGGTGGGATCAAAGCGTGCCACCGGCGCGTCGGCCGCGCCATGCATTGCCACGGTGCGAAATGTGCCTACACCGGCCCTAAAGCGCCGCAGCGTAGTTGGCCGGCAAAAGCCTGTTTGCCAGTATGGGGTACCTGTATGTTGCACGCGCCGCATCCGTCATCGCGATGCGACGCGGGGCTCGATATCAAGGTTTGATCACTTGGCCGCGGACGTCATGGTCGCAGGCACCGGAGGTGTGGTCGGCGGCGGGCACGCGGCCTCGTCAATTTCGCCGGCCTGCGGCGTCGTCGGGCTTCGCGTCGTCTGCCTGATCGCCGTCGTTCTCACCTCGACATTGTCGCCCGCCTTGTCGTCCTCGGCTTGCTCGCCGTCATCGCGCACGCCGTTGTCTTGCTTGCCGCCGTCTCCTTTCTATGCATGTTTGGACCTGCAGCGAGCCGGGTCTTCGTTTCCGGCGTCTCATCGACCTCGAGGTCTCTGTCGCCGGTGTCTTCGCCGCTGCCAGCGGCTTCATCGGCGCGCTCGTTCCGCACTGGCTTGGGACAGAACCGTCGGTGGCCGCCTCGAGACGTGCCGCGCCGACGGTGCTGCTTGTAGGCGCCGCGGCCACGCTAGATCGCCGCCGCGCGCCGACAGGCTGCGTCGGAGCCTGTCGGCGAGACTTCACGTCCCAAGCGAACCCGCGCACCTTGACTCCGCCTGTTCGGTCCGCGCCCGAGCGCCCAAATTTGGTCTCTATGCTGCCGCCACTTGCATCACCGCCCACGGCACCCTCGAGCGCAGCTCGTGCCCGCGCGTCGGCATCGCGTGCCGACGCAGCGAACCCCACGCGGCACGCTGAACTCTAGCGCGTCTGATGCCGGCGAGCTGATGTTGATCGACGAGCTGCGTCGCGCCTGCGCGAGGCGAACATGCATCGTCGCTGAGGCTCCTCGCCAAACGGCAAGCGGTACCCTCGTGTAAGCTCGAACTCGAACGCATCGGCTTGCGCGTGCGGCGCGCAGCGCAGGCGACGTCGAGCATGCGCGGCAGGAGCGTGCCGCCTTCTTGCGATGGCAGTCGTACGCCGCTCGCGGCGCGCGTGCAGCGCGGAGGGTGGTCCATGAGCCCGGCTCGTCCTCCCCGGGTCATCGAGGCGCACGCGTGCGCGCTCTTGGTCGACTTGTACGCCGAACGTCGTACTGGGCACGCGTGGCTGCGATGCGGCCGAGCCCGTAGCCGCAAGCGACACTGCCACCTCCGGTGCTGCCGGCAGGATCGTCGCAGACGCAGCCAGGAAGTGGGGATCGGCCAACCGACCCTGTCGCGCCGGCTTCGCGAGGCGACTACGCTGCCAGCCGTGACCAAGCGACGCAAGCGTCCGAAGAATCCGAACCCTGCTGCTCCCGTGCAGCGAAGGCCCGAGGAGCGCAGCCCCGAGGACAAGCTTCGTCTGGTGCTCGGCGCGGGGGCGCTGGCGGACGCCGACCTCGGCGAGTTGCTACTGTGGCGCTTGAAAATCGGCCGCTCCCCGCTGCGAGCGCTCGTGGCCGCGAATTGCGAGCCCTCGCGTCAGCGCATCAGCGTGAGAATCAACGAGCCGCTGCAGAGATGGGGTGGCATCGCGCTAGACCACCTGTGGGTGGCCCCATGAAACCGAACGCGCTCGGCGCTGCTCAGCCGGGGAGTGATGGTGCGATCCTCGCGCGTGTAGCCGAGGGCGATGTGGCTGCGCTCGGTGAGCTGTACGATCGGTATGCGGAGTCGCTCTTGCGCTTCGTGGGGCGCGTGGACGCCCGCGATCCGGAGGACGTGGTGCAGACGGTATTTCTTCGCGTGTTGCGCATCGCAGGCAGGTTCCACGCCGATGCTGCGAGCGCGCGGCCGTGGTTGTTCGCGATTGCCACGCACGTGTTGCAGGAGCGCAGCCGTGCGCTGCGGCGCTGGGCCGCGACGCTCATGCGTCTCGCGAGCGAAGCCGAGCAAAGCCAGTCGAGCCGGGTCGACGTTCGTTCGGACGTGGCGCGCGGCCTGGCGCAGCTCACACTCGCCAAGCGTAGCGTGCTAATCCTTGCGGAGGTCGAGGGCTTCCGCTGCAAGGAGATCGCGGCCATGCTCGCCATACCCGTGGGTACAGTGTGGACGCGCTTGCACCACGCGCGTCGCGAGCTGCGACATTTCCATGACCGCACCGAGACGTTCGGATAACCGAAGTCTGTCCGGGCCGCCCGGGAGGTGAAGGCGGCGTACCCTATGCTCCTACCGGCCGCGGTGGCACCCTGAGCGGGTTGACGATGCGGCGGGGCGAGGGCGTGACTCAATGATTGTCATTCGTGGTTGGCAAGGGAACACCATCGATTCGCCGGTGCGTCTGCTCAAGGACTAAGGCCGTGGTGGGAGCTCACGCGCACCGGTCGCGTGTCCATGCTACGCGGCAACTGACGCTCACGGCGTGCATTGCACGCGCTGGCGATCGGCCTGCCAGGCCAAGCCGGGGATCGGCATGTTGGGCAGTTTCCAGATCCCCGTCCAGGCGGTAATGAAGAGCGTCTTGCCGTCTTCGCCGCCGAACGTGCAGTTCGTCGTGCCCTGCACCGAGCGGATCGGGATGAGCCCCACGCGGCTGCCATCGGGTCGCAGCACCTGCAAGCCTGTGCTCACCCCCACGTACAGGTTGCCCGCGGCATCCAGGCACAAGCTGTCAGGGTTCGTGAGCCCCGTGGCGAGCGCTTTGCCCTTGGTGAGCTTACCATCCGCTGCCACTGAGAATTGCACCACCGAGCCTTCGTAGTACGCGTCGACGTACAACGTCTTTTCGTCCGCCGAGAGCTCGATGCCGTTCGGACCGGCGACCGTGCCACCCTTCGTCAGCATGCTGTCGCCGGGCGCGAAACCGTACACTGGCAGCGGTCCGAGGTTGAGCGTGCCTACGGGCGGGAATTCACCGTCCGTGAAGTAGATGGTTCCATCGGAGCGCACGGTCACGTCGTCTGGCGTGTGCAGCGGCGGTCCGGGTGGATCGATAAGTGTGATCTGTCCGCTTTTGTCGCGGCGCGCGATGTGCCCGGGGGGAGCCATCTGGGCCAGGATCAACGAGCCGTCGTTCGCGAAGGCGATGCCGTTCGTATTGTGAGTGTCCGTGGCGAACACGCTCAGCTTGTCGTCACTCGACAGCGCGTAAATGGTGCTGGCGTTCACATCCACGAACAGAAGCTGATGGCTGCAATGGTCCCAGAGCGGGCCCTCCGCCAGCGTAAAGCGCGTGCTGGTCTGGATCTGCATCGGCCGGTCGAGACCGTCCAGTGACAGCGCGGGCGGCTCGCGAGACGGCGAGGGCGACGGCGGCACGCTGCTCGCCGTCGCAGCGCCGGCCCCGGAGTGCCCGGCGCTCGCCCCAGCCGCACTGCCAGCGGTCGCCGGACTGCCGCCTTCGGCTGCAAGCCGTCCAGCAGTGCCGGCGTCTTCGACTGGGGAGCGGGTCCTGTCGTCCTTCGCCAGCTGCATCGCTTCTGGTGTGTCGGGGGATGCGCTCTGGTCGACGCTCGGGCGCTCGGACATCGGGTCATGGGCGGCAGAGCCGGCTTGACCGGCCGTACTGGAAACGACGTGACTAGCCGCCCGACCGCAACCCTGGGCCTGGAGGAGCGACCCGCTCACAGCGAGCAGACACAAGAGCTGCATGGCGTCGTGCTTGAGCATGACCGATTGATCTCTTCGCCTGCCGGCGCGCTCGGTCGCGCCGGGGGTGGAGACTAGATAGAGTCCACTGCAAGAAAATCGCGGGGACACGCTGCCGCGCAGAGCTGCGCGCCCGCCGAAGGCTTGCGGCTACCTTTCCAGCGATGAATGCCCGCCCTGCATGTGCGACTATGAAACTATCTGGC
>Ga0075021_10000668_pt1 | contig 17816 bp, 15 predicted proteins | sample ColStrG_CSR_2012_FD_72749 | JGI IMG/M metagenome (GOLD analysis project Ga0075021, IMG submission 72749) | Freshwater sediment microbial communities in response to fracking from Pennsylvania, USA - Cold Stream Run_MetaG_CSR_2012 | ecosystem: Environmental > Aquatic > Freshwater > Creek >...
GTGCTCAGACTCCTTCGGCGGGTACCACTTGCCGTCGGAGGCCTCCCACCAACCTGGGCCCTGGGACACGTCGCTCAACCGGGGATGCTCCTGCCTCAAGAAATGGCGAGCCGGAACCTCGCGTTGTTCATCTTTCGGCCCGTCTACCGGCCCAATTGAGGGCCTTTTCATTGGTTTCTGCTGTCAATGACGAGCGTCGCTCATTGAAAAACTGGTGGTTCGGGTCGAACCCAAGCGTGGTTCAGGGCGAACCGGGCAAATCCGGCTGGAGGCGAGCGACCAGGGTGACCACATCGGTCACCACGGTCAATCCGTCGCGATCGGCCAGCCAGGACTGATTCCGTCGGTGCAAGTCATCCTCGTCGTCGTAGCGATTGAGCACGACGATCAGCTCGAGCCGCTCGCGGGTGTCGAGCAGCGGTTGGAGCGCGGCCACGGTCAGGCGAACCCCGTTGAGCGTTCCCAACCCGGCATCGGCGACCAGCACCACGGCGTCGGCCATGAGGGCGGCGATGAGGGTGACGGCGTCGCCATCATCGGACGTGAGGGGTGAGCGCACCCCTCCCGCCGTCTCCACCAAACCGAGCGCCAGGCCGGGGGGCCACGAGATCTCGTCGGCCAGTTCCGCCAGGGTGAACGCGGGCCGACCGAGCACCTCGGCGGCCATGGGAGGGGCCAGGGCCACGGGGTACCAGCGATGGGTGGGGCAGACGGTGTAGCGATCCTCCCCGGTGGCACGGGCGAGTACGTCGGCGTCGGTGGAACCGGTGGGGTCATCGGCGCCGAACGACTGGGTGGGCTTGCGGGCGGCCACGGTCACGCCGCGGGATCGCAGGGCGGTGAGGGCGGCGGCGGCCACGTAGGTCTTGCCTACTTCGGTGCCCGTGCCGATGACGACCACCAGCCGATCGGGTCGGTCCGGTCGGTCGACGCTCACGGGGACTGTACCGATTCGAGTCCGGCGGCAAGGGCCTCTATTTGCGTGTCGGTGTGCGCCGCGGACAGGGCGACCCGCAGGCGAGACGTACCCACGGGCACGGTCGGTGGCCGGATGGCGGGGACGAGCAGTCCCTGATCGGCGAGCCGGTCGGACATGCGGACGGCGGCTCGTTCGTCGCCGACCAGGATGGGGATCACGGGGGACGGGTGGCCCGGAGCGATGCGCTCGATGTGGTTCCGGAGTCGATCGCGCAACCGATCACCCTCGGCCGAGTTCACCACCGCCAGAGCGGCCAGTGCGGCGGCTGAGTCGGCTGGCGTCGAGCCAGTAGTGAAGATGAAGGGTCGGGCCATGTTGACCAGCAGGTCGAGGAAGCGCTGCGGCCCGGCCACGAAGCCGCCGAGTGACCCGAGCGTCTTCGAAAGCGTCCCCACCCGGAGGGCGTCGAGACCCGTCAGGTCGGGGAAGGGTCCGAGTACGGCGTGGGCCTCGTCGACCACGAGGAGCGAGCCGTGCTGGCCGGCCAGCCCGGCGATGGCCTCGATGGGGGCCACGTCACCGTCCATCGAGAACACGGTGTCGGTGACGATGATGGTCCGCTCGATCTTGTCGGAGCGGGCCATGTCGAGCAGCTTGGCCAGATGTTCGGTATCGCCGTGGCGGTAGACGACGGTCTCGGCCCGAGCCATCCGGCACCCGTCGATGATTGAGGCATGGTTGAGCTCGTCGGACAGGATGCGCACACCGGGCGCCCCGAACACGCTCATGACCGAGAGGTTGGCGGCGAATCCCGTGGGAAAGAGCAGCGCGGACTCGGTGTGGCGCCAATCAGCCAGGGCGGCCTCCAGTTCGTGGTGCACCGGACGTGACCCCACCACCAATCGGGCGGCGCCGGCACCGGTGCCCCAGCGGTCGACGGCGGCTATCGCCGCGGCCCGTACCGCGGGGTGCGCCGTGAGACCGAGATAGTCGTTCGACGCGAACGAGACGAGGGGGCGACCGTCCGGGTGGGCGGCGTCGATCAGTACCCCCTCTGGCCCCTGGGCATCGAAGGATCGGACCGTTCGCCATCGCCCCGCGTCGGCGATGGCGGTGCCGGTCCGGTCGGCCCATTGGGCCCAGGCCGTCACCTCACAACTCGCCCTCGTCGTCACGCAGGGCGAGGGCCAGCAGGGTGATCAGGATGGCGAGACCGGCCACCACGGAAATCACCACCAGGGGGCTCAGCAGGATGTTCCGGGCACTGAAGCTGACCGGCGGCGGTTCGGGGACGCCGACCTTGGCCGCCAGCCACGGCATCATGTTGTTCCACTCCTTGGCCCGGTACTGATCGGCATGTTGAGAACCCTGCACCACCTCGAAGCGGTGGTCCACCCCCGCAGCCGTGAGCGCCTTGTCATAGGCCTGCGCTTGGGGGAATCCGGTGATCTCGTTCGTGCCGTTGGCGAACCAGGTCGGCGCCGCGGAGGGGGTCACCCGCGAAGTGGACGACGCCTGGGTGTATTTCGCGGGGCAGGCCGTCGGCGTGCAGCCGACGAAGTTGGTCACCAGTGGGAGGCGCCAGAACTGGGCGCACTCCTTGTTGTCGGCGCAGTCAGGAGGGTCGCCGCCCTCGACGGGGACAAGTCCGGCCAGTCGCGACGGTGGTGACCAGGCCGCCACGGCGGCGACCGTCACCGGTGGATTGGGGTCGACCAGCGGGGCGCCGGTGCCATCGACGGCGGTACCGACGGCACCGACCATGGCGGCGAGGTGTCCGCCGGCCGAAAACCCGATGACCGTTACCTTCTGGGGGTCGGCTCCGAATCGGGCGGCATTGGCTCCCACCCAGCGCACCCCGCGTTGGACGTCGGTGAGCTCGTCGGGCCACGGCGTGGAGGTCTGGTCGGACAAGCGGTAGTTCACGCTGAAGGCCACCCACCCTTGACGGGCAAGGAGCTTGCCCTCGGTGGTCAGGTCGTTGGCACTGCCCGTGCCCCAGGCGCCGCCGTGGATGAGCACCACGGCGGGGCGGTTGGGGGCGTCGTCCTGGGGGGCGAACACGTCGAGGGTTAGCCGGGTGCCATCGGCCTCCGTGAACAGCACATCCTTGGTGACCTGCACCTTCGACGCGGGAAGGGGAGTGGCCGGAGTGCCGTCGGCGGCCGACGCCGCGGACCCGAGGAGCCCGAACGACATGCACGCCAACAAGATGGCCGTCACGGCGACGACCGAGGAGAGCTGACGCCTCATGCCGGGGCGCCCCCGGGCGCGTCGATCCCGCTCGAGACCACGTCGGAGATGGCCTCGACGAGGACGGCCACGATGCGGTCGATCTCCTCGGCAGTAGATGTGAGCATGGGCATCAAGACCACCACATCACCGAGCGGCCGAAGCAGCACCCCCCGATCTACCGCGCCGGCGCAGACCCGGCGACCCCAGCGCAGGTCTTCAGCTGGTGGGGCCAGCTCGACGCCGGTCATGAGTCCCCGCTGGCGCACCGCCGCCACCGCGGCCAAGGGAGCGACCCGCTCGGTGAGGAGAGTGTCGAGTTGGGCGGCGCGCGCCCCGACGTTGGCCAGCACATCCCATTCGTCCAGGAGGTGCAGGTGGCGCAGCGCCACCGCGCAGGCCAAGGCGTTCCCGCTGTAGGAGTGCCCGTGGTAGAAGGTGCGCTCGCTGAGGTCGGGTCCGAGGAACGCGTCAAAGACGCGACCCGTGGCCACGGTTGCGGCCAGAGGCAGGTAGCCGCCGGTGATGCCCTTGCCCACGCACACCAGGTCGCCTCGGATGGCGCACTGCTCGGAGGCGAACAGCGTGCCGGTCCGCCCGAAGCCGGTAGCGACCTCGTCGACGATGACCAGCACGTCACGTTCCTGCGCGGCCTCGACCACCCGGCGCACCGATGCCGGGTCGGTGACCTGCATACCGGCCGCCCCCTGCACCAACGGTTCGAGCACGACCGCGGCCAGCTCGGAGGCGTGCGTGTTGATGAGGGCGATGGCGCCGTCGGCCCATGTCGGATCGTCGTAGCCCGGTGCTCGGAGGGCCGAGAACCGCAACGGGTCGAATACGTCGGTGCCGAAGCCGCCGGCGCCGAGGGAGATCGCCCCGATGGTGTCGCCGTGGTAGGCGCCTCCGAGGGCGAGATAGCGCGTGCGGCCGGCCACGCCTTGGTTCGACCAGAACTGGAAGGCGATCTTCAGGGCTTGTTCGACGGCGGCGGCGCCGTCAGACGCGAAGAGGAAGTGCGGGTCGTCGACCGGCACCCGGGGGGCCAACGCCTCGGCCAGCTCGATGGTGATCGTGTTGCCGTTGCCCAACAGTGTCGAGTGCGCCACGCGGTCGAGCTGGGCGTGGGCGGCGGCGTCGAGCTCAGGTACATGATGGCCGAGCGTGGTCACCCACAACGAGGAGATGGCATCGAGGTAGCGGCGACCGTCGACATCGATCAGCTCCCGGCCTTCGGCCCGCTCCACGATGATGGGGGCGTTGTCCGGGTAGGCCGACATTTGGGTGAATCCGTGCCACACCACGGCGGTGTCGCGCTCGATCCATCGGGTGGAGTTGTTGTCAGCGGGGACGCTCACGGATTCGTCGCCTTCCGGAGTCTGGGCGGCCCATCGGCCGCGCCAGCGAGGGAGGTTGAGCCTAGGCGAGAGGGCCCGCCACCGGGAATCCGCCTCCGGCCCCAAATCTGCAAGCGAGACGACCTATGCGGTGGCTGCGCTTGCAGATTTGTCCGGGGGGGAGCGGCGCGTACGGCGCCAGACCTCGATCTCCAAGCCCATGGGGGTCGACGGGGCCCCGTCCATGAAGGGCCATAGCTCCTCGGCCAGCCGCCGCCAGTTCCCGGTGGCCCCCAGCTCCCCGAAGATGGCGTAAAGGCCCAAGTTGATGCGCTGAATGATGACCATGAAGGGTGGCACGTTGGATGCCTTCATGATCTCGCCGTAAGGGCCGGTGGTGTCGAAGAATCGGCGCACGGTCTCCGAGGCGTAGGCCGGCGTGATCGTGTAGTCGCCGTCGATCATGACGAAGTCATAGAAATGGCCGAAGTAGTCGACCACCTCGGCATCGGTGAATCCCATCCCCGGACGCAGCAGGTCGATGTCCTCGACGATGCGGCGGAACTCGGCGGGGTCGTGGTTGACCACCATGGCCTGGATCATCACCCCGAAGACGTCCACCTCGGCCTGCGTGAAGTGCTTCACCAGCCCGAAGTCGAGGAACGTGACGTGTCCGTCGGGGCGGAACAGGTAGTTCCCGGGATGGGGGTCGCCGTTGAACATGTTCATCCGGTAGAGGCTGCCGAAGGCAAAGCGGTAGATCGTCTCGGCCGCCAGGTTGCGCTGCTCTTGGCTCCAGCCGACCAGCTCGTCGAGGTGGGCGCCGACGGCTAGGTCGGTCGTCAGCACCCGCTTCGTGGAGTAGCGATCGTGGACGCTCGGCACGTGGATGGTCGGGTGGCCTTCGTAGTGGGCGGCGAAGCGGCGCTGGTTGTCGGCCTCGAGGGCGTAGTCGAGTTCCTCCACCAGCCGTTCCCGCAGCTCGGCCACCAGGGGCTTGTGGTCAAGGCCCGGGAACAGGTGGGACATACCGGCGAACAACAGCCCTACGTTGTCGAGGTCGGCGCCCATGGCCTGATCGACCCCGGGGTACTGCACCTTCACGGCGACGGCGTCACCTTCGTGGGTGATGGCCCGGTGCACCTGGCCGATCGACGCCGCCGCCATCGGCACCGGGTCCCACTCGGCGAACACCACCTCGGGGTCCGCGCCCAGTTCGGCTCGGACCATGCCCGCCGCCAGCTCCGGGCTCATTGGTGGGGCCGAGGTCTGGAGTTCGGCGAGCGCGGCGCGGACATGTTCGGGGAGGCCCTGGTCGAGGTAGCTGGCCATCTGGCCGAGTTTCATGAGCGCGCCCTTCATCTGCCCGAGCGCCTCGGCCACCTGCTCGGCCGTCTTCAACTCGAAGGCGGTGTCGAGCACGTTGCGCCGTTCGGCGTCGGCGAACACCCGACGAGCCTGATGCACCGCCAGCGAACCCCCGGTGCGCACGCCCAGCTTGGCCAGCTTGGCGTTACGGGCCAGGCGACTGGTCCGGCGGACCGCGAGCCGTCCGCCCGACCGCCGCCCCGAGATGAGCACCGTCCCCGCGACTACTGCCGATGCGCCGAGCGTCAAGAGGAGAACCCGGCGGCGTCGCACGAGGGCGAACCCTATTGGGGACCGGCCCCGCTCCGACACTCGGCGTGGTTCGGGGGATGGCTCAGACGGCCTCGGGCGGCCTCGCTGTCATTGGAGTAGAACAACCGCCATGGAGACCACCACCTTTACCTTCCCCAGCGCTGATGGGCTCGCCATCTTCAGCTACAAGTGGACCGGCGGGGGCGACCCGATCGGGTCGGTGCAGATCGCCCACGGGATGGGCGAGCACGCGGGCCGCTACGCCCGTCTGGCCGAGGCTCTCACCAATGCCGGCTGGGCGGTCTACGCCAACGATCACCGCGGCCACGGCCACACCGCCCTGACCCCCGTGGTCGGTCCCGGTGGTCTCGGCGACTTCGGAGCCGGCGCCTGGGACGGCCTCGTCGACGACCTGGGCCGACTCAACGCGCACATCGCTAGTGAGCTGCCCGGACGGCCCCACATCCTCTTGGCCCACAGCATGGGGTCGTTCGCCGCTCAGCAGTACATCCTCGACCACAGCGCCGACATCGACGGGTTGGTCCTGTCGGGCACAACCGCGGTGGATCTGGCCGCGGCGGCCATCGATACCGAGAACGGCGCCGACCTCACGGGGCTGAACGCTCCGTTCGAACCCGGCCGCACCCCGTTCGACTGGCTCAGCCGCGACGATGCCGAGGTCGATCTCTACATGGACGATCCGCTGTGCGGTTTCGGGATCGACGCGCCGGCGGCCGCCGCCATGGTGGCTGGTGCCCCCCGTCTCGGTGAGGTCGAGGTCCTGGGTGGGATCCGCTCTGACCTCCCGATCTACCTCGTGGCCGGTTCGGCGGACCCGTTGAACATGGGTCTGGCCCTCGTGGAGCTGGTCGAGCAGCGCTATCGCGACGCGGGAATCACCGACATCACCACCGATTTCCTCGAGGGCGCTCGCCACGAGGTCTTCAACGAGACGAACCGTGACGAGATCACCGCCCACCTGCTCACGTGGCTCAAGCGCTTCGCCTGACCGCGGAGGTGATCTCGGGCGGCTGACCGGCGCCGCTGGGCGATACTGGCGGAGTGCATGACGTCGTCACCCCGGCCACCGTGGCCACGCTCATCCTCGGATTCGGGTCGGGGATCCTGGCCGGCATGTTCGGTATCGGCGGCGCGGTGTTGACCACGCCGGCCATCCGCCTGCTGGGAGCGACCCCGATCCAGGGGGTGGGTTCGACGGTGCCTTCGATCCTCCCGGGCTCCATCTCCGGCGCGTACCGCTACGCCAAGGAGGGTCTGGTCAACTGGCGAGTCGGTCTCGTCTGTGGGCTTACCGGGGGGTTGCTGGCGGCCGTGGGGGCATGGGTTTCGGGGCTGGTCAACGCTCACTACCTGATGGTGCTGACCGCCGGCCTCATGGCGTTCAGCGGCATCTCGCTCATCCGATCGGCCCGGGCGGCGGAGCTGCTGGCCGGCGTGCCCGCCGCTGGCCCCGAGGGCGACATGGCCGAGGGGATCTTCGTGGAGTCGGACCCGGACGGCACGCCGCCCACGCCCAAGCTCGGGCTCCCGCTCCTCATGGCGATCGGGGCCGGTGCGGGGATGCTGGCCGGCCTGCTCGGCGTCGGCGGGGGCATCGTCATGATCCCGGCGTTCACCGGCGTGCTACGGCTCCCGATGAAGTTGGCGGTCGGCTCGAGCCTGGTGGCGGTGGCCATCTTCTCGGTTCCGGCGTTGATCACCCACGCCTACTACGGGCACATCGCCTGGCGCTTCGCCATCCCCCTCGTCATCGGCGCGGTGCCGGGAGCACAGGTCGGCGCCCACCTCTCGTTCGCCGCCTCCGACGTCATGGTGCGGCGACTGTTCGGTTGGTCGGTGCTGGTGATGTCGGTCATCTACGGCGCCTCCGAGATCATGGGCCTGCGCGGCCGGTGAGGCCGGTGAGGCCCTCAACCGACGTGAGGAGTCCCCGGATCCGGCGGGGCCGTGGCCTCGTGCTGGCGGCCGCCCTCGTAGTGCTGGGCGCCTCCACCGTGGGGCCCATCGCGGTGGGCGCGCAAGTGGCCTCTACTCCAACCCCGTTCCCCCGTCCCCTAGTGGCGTTCGTCCCGGTTCCCGCCTCGGGTCCGGCCGACCTGGCGCTGGCCATCCAGACGTTGGCGGCGGGCGAGGGCAGTGGTATCGGTACCGGCGGGGTCCGCCGGGTCACCGTTGGGTTCGCCAGCTCGTTCGCCCTCCCTACGCAGCCCTACCGGGTGTCGGTGCTGTGGGGCAGCCCGGGGGGCCCACAGACCCGGGCCTCGATGGACAGCGCTGGTGGCACCACCTCGGGCGTGGTCGAGACCAGCACCGACGGACGCGTCTGGAACGATGCCGGCGCCACCACGGTGTCGTTCGGTGGCGACTCGGTCGCTATCGATGCCACCTTGGGTGAGGCACCGGAGGGCGCCGCGTTTTGGGCCCAGGCGCAGCTCGGAACCGCGACCTCGACCCTCGTCACCACGCCGGTGTATTCGCTCGACGCCATCGTCGGTCGCGCCCCAGGAGGCGGGTTGCCGGCGACCTCGTGGGGGTCCCCGGCGAAGGCCACCGGCCCCGGGACGGGCGCCGCGTCGGCTCCGGTGGCGTTCGGGACACCGGCCCCGACGCTCTCGGTCGACAACAAGGCCCTCATCATGAATGACTCGGCGCCCGCCCCGACGAAGATCGGTGGTCAAGCGGTGACCAATGTGATGGACGAGGTCACGTTCCTCCCCGGCTACACCCCGTCGGGAACGGTCTCCGGCGTCGTGCAGATTGATCGCACGGCGGGAACGATCCGCGCCCTCAGTGGTGCAACCGGCCTGCCGGAGGACCGCACGGGAGGCGGCTCGTGGATCATCGACGGCATCGCGGCGCCGCCGGCGTCGTTCACCGCACCGGTCACGGTGACGCTTGACCTGGAGGGCGTCACCACGGTGTTGGGGGTGCCTCTCGATGCCTCCGGTACGGGGCTGGGGCTGCGCCGCAAGGTGACGCTGGCCGATGGTTCGATGGTGATCGGGCTTCCCGTCATCGCCACGGTCGGATGGTTCCAGACTGCGGCGGTGCCCACCGAGGCACCTGTGGGGACGGCCCCCCCCGAGGTGACCCCGACGAGTGAGGCTGGGGGCTCGTCGAGTTCGCTTGTCCCGCTGGCGGTTGCTGCCGTCGTGGCCGTGGCCCTGATCGCGGTGGCGCTGTTGTTCCGCCGCCGCCATCGCCGCCGCACGGTCACGTTGGCCGCCGACCTGTTCGCCATCAGCGAGCCCCGCGCCCCGGACGAGATCGGTGTTGATCTCGAGGCCGAGGCCGAGGCCGATGTTGGCTCCGGTGCTGATGCCGACGCGGGCGATCAGGCTCGGAGGGCGGGCTCTGGCCGCTCGCCGGCTGAGGTCCTCGCTACTCTGGATGCCCAGGTGGATGGACTCAGCGCCCGGGTTGAGCGGCTGGGCCGAGCCGATGACGGGCCACCCTGATCGTTCTCCGGTAAAGGTTTGAGCAAAATGGTCGATGCATGTAGTGCGATCAGAGCAGTGCCCACCGTCTCGGGAGACGCGAACTTCCGCTCATGGCTATGGCAGAAGCCCCGTATACACGACCCCGCGTACCCTCCGTTGAGGCTGACGGAGCCGAGCCGGGCGCGGCTGCGGTGACGCGTGAGGACGAGGCCCCGGCCCCCGTGCTGTCATGGGCCGAACAAGAGGTGCTCAACGCGTTGAAGCGACTGGCCCGAGCGCAATCCCAACTGCAGGCGCTCGAGGGTCAAGGCGGCCCGGCCCGGCGGTCATTCGACGCCGCCGATGGCGAACGACTCGAGGCGCTCGAGATCGACCTGGCTCAGGCTCGCGCCAAGGCGTCGGGCCGGTTCGCCAAGGGAACGGCGCGCGAGCGGGTCGATGAACTCGAGGTCAGCGAGCGTCTGCTCCTGGATCATTTGGGCGTGGCTACGTTCGCCGAGTACCAGACGATGTCCGAAGCGCCGGCATCGGCTGACACCGTGGACCCTGCCGTCTTGGCCTTCGCCCGCCAGGAGTTGGCTTCGGCCCAGCAGGCGTGGCTCGAGGTGCAGGCGCTCGAGACACCCGACGCGCCACCGACGGACTCCCCGGCCGACGAAGCGGCCGAGGCTCGTCCGGCCGACGGCCATCCCGCCGACGTCGCCTGATCGGTCCGCCCGATGCCACCTGCGCTCGTCCGGTTGGTCGAGCGCCCCGCCGGACTACAGCCGGGGGCCTCGGTAGGTGCAACCTGAGGTACAGGTCTCGCGGACGGTGATCGCGGTGAGACCCGGCAGCGTGCTGACCAGCCGTGTCCAGATCCAAAGGGCCAGAACTTCGCTCGTGGGGTTGTCCAGGCCTTCGATCTCATTGAGATAGCGGTGGTCCAACGCGTCGTGGAGGGGGGCCCAGGCCGCACGCAGGTCGGCGAAGTCCATGACCCATCCGCTGTCGCGGCCGACCGTGCCCGACACCCGCAGTTCCACCCGGAATGAATGACCGTGAAGGCGGGCGCACTTGTGTCCCTCGGCCACGTTGGGCAGGAGGTGGGCCGCCTCGAACGTGAACTCCTTGAAGAGCTCCATCTCGGTCATGGGATCCCGATCAGCTTGTGGGTCTGGAGGCTGAGTCGCCACTGGGGATGGCCGAGGCAATAGGCGATGGCAGCCTCGGTGTTCGACGCCAGATCGGGTCCGTCCATCGGCTGGAGGAAGCGGTGGGTGAAGGCGAGGTCGGCGTAGCGTTCCGGCTCCGCCCCCGGCTGCGGGAAGATCAGTTTCAGCTCGTCACCCGAACGAATGCTGAGCTCGGTGCCCGCCTTGGGGCTCATGCAGATCCAGTCCAGTCCCGCCGGTGGGGCCAGCGTGCCGTTCGTCTCCACTGCCACCTCGAAGCCCCGCCGATGGAGGGCCGAGACAGCCTCGTCGTCCAGCTGGAGGAGGGGCTCACCCCCCGTGCACACGACCAATCGCCGGTCGCGCTCGGTGCCGGCTGGCCACGCGGCCTCGACCGCGTCGGCCAGGAGGTCGGCGGTGGCGAAGTGGCCGCCCCCCGGTCCATCGGTTCCGACGAAGTCGGTGTCACAGAACTGGCAGATGGCGGTGGCCCGGTGTTCTTCGCGGCCGCTCCACAGGTTGCATCGGGCGAAGCGACAGAAGACGGCGACGCGGCCGGTGTTTGCTCCCTCGCCCTGCAACGTGGGGAACACTTCTTTGACCACATATGCCACCGATGGAGGCTACTCCGGTCGTCTCACCGCGGATTCTTCGGCCCGGGCGGGGAGCCACACGTAGGCCGTGATTGCCCCCGCCAGGGCCACCAGAGCCATGACCCGCGAGCTCAGGACGAAGCCGTCGATATACGCGTTGCTGGCCACATGGCGGATGAGGTCGCCGGCGGCGGGACCGGCCTGGGCCGTGGCTCGGTCGGCCACGCCGAGCGCGGCGATGACCGAGTCCTTGGCGGCGTCGACAGCCTGAGCGGGAACGGGGGTTCCGGCCAGGCCGTCGACGATCTTGGCGCTGTAGATCGAGGCCACCAGGCTGCCGGCGATGGCGACACCGAGCGTGCCGCCGAGCTCGCGGGTGGTGTCGTTCACCGCGGACCCGACGCCGGCCCGCTCCGGCGGGAGGGCGCCCATGATGGATTCGGTGGCGGGGGCGGTCACGAAGCCCAATCCGCTCCCCATGAAGGCCATGGCCACCACGATCACCAGATAGCTGGAGGTGGCATCGGCCGTGCTGGCCACGAACATCCCGATGGCCATCGAGGTGAGTCCCCACGTCACGATGACCTTGGTTCCGAACCGCTGCACCAACCGGGGGGCGAGGGGACTGGCGATTCCGGTGGCCACGGCAAAGGGCAGGGTGCGCACCCCGGCGCCGAGCGTGGAGTACCCCCGCACCGCCTGGAAGTACTGGGTCACGGTGAAGACAAAACCGAACAGGGCGAAGAAGGCGATGGTGATGCTCAGGCTCCCGGCGCTGAAGCGCAGGTTGGTGAAGATGCGGACGTCGAGCATGGGGGCATCGGTGTGCAGCTCCCATGCCAGGAAGGAGCCGATCAAGACCGTGGCGGTGGCGAATCCGGCCAGGATCGCCGGCGATGTCCAGCCCATGCCCGGGGCCTCGATGACGGCCCACACGAGGGTGGTCACACCGGCGATGGAGAGCACCAGACCCAGCGGATCGAGCCGTTGGGCATGAGGGTCCTTCGAATTGGGCACGATGAGCCGGCCGGCGACGAGGGCCACGATCACGATGGGGATGTTGACCAGGAACACCGAGCCCCACCAGAAGTGCTCCAGTAGGTAGCCGCCGCTCACGGGCCCGACGGCGACGGACAGGCCGCTCACGGCGGCCCAGATGCCGATGGCCTTGGCCCGCTCGGAGGGCACCCGAAAGACGTTGCTGAGGATCGCCAGGGTGGCCGGGAAGATGAACGCCGCTCCGACGCCCATGGCGGCGCGAGCCACGATGAGTTGCTGGGGGGACTGTGCGTACGCGGCCAGGAGCGAGGTCGTGCCAAAGATGATCAGGCCGAGGGCCAGCGCCGGCTTCCGGCCGTAGCGGTCGCCCAGGCTGCCGGCGGCGAGCAGGAGACCGGCGAAGACGAGGGTGTAGGCGTCCACGATCCACTGCAGGTCGCTGGTGGTGGCGCCCAGTTCGCGGACCATGGTCGGCAGTGCGACGTTGACGATCGTGCCGTCGATCACGATCACGAACACTGAAAGGCACAACACCGCGAGGACGAGCCAGGGGTGGTCGTGGGCGCGTTCGTCGACCCGGCTGATGATCGGAGGTCGAACCTCGGTCGTCTCGGGAGCGTGGGTCTGGGTCACGGCGCTGTCTCCTGTCGTGCTGCCCCAGTGGCAGCCACCCGCCGTTCTATAACAGAGTTATAACTCTGTCATTATGACATCGGTCGCACCAGATCCCCGGGGTCCAGCCCCTTCCCCGCCACGTTCCTGCAGCGAGGCACCCTGGGGGTGGCGCGATGCAGGAACGATGCTCGATGCCCGGCTGGCGCTCGCTCGGAGCCTTAGCGGGGATCGGGAGCGAAGCCCCGGATGATGGCGGCCATCGTCCGCTCGTAGGGCTCATCACCGGCCAGCACGGCTGGCTTCTTGGCGAGCAGCTCGAGGCTGACGAGCCCGTGGCACGCAGCCCACAAGGACGCGGCGATCTCGTCGTGGGTCCCCCCGCCGAGTTGATCCGCCTCGACACACCGGCGCACGCGCTCGGCGACCGCCTCATAGGTGGCCGCGGCCACCTCGAGGCTGGCGTCGGAAGCGGTGAAGCCCGGCACGGCTCCCTCGAACATGATGCGGTAGTGGGTGCCATGGGCCAGGGCGAACGATCGGTAGGCCCGGCAACACGTGCGGAGATCGTCGAGGGGATCACCAGAGGTGGGCGGCGCGGAGATGGCCGCCTTCAACCCGTCGAACCCTTCGCGGAACAACGCGTCGACCACCCCGTCCTTGCCTCCGAAGCGGCTGTAGACACCCATGGTGGAGACGCCCGCCTCGGCGGCGATGCGTCGCACGGTCAGCGCTTCGGGCCCCTCCTCGGCGAGGAGTGCGCTCGCCGCGTTCATCAACGACTCGCGGGTGTCGACCACGCGCCGAGCCTACGCCTCACCCGCGATCGGGATCTCGCCGCCGGCCCGACGCCGGGCCCGCGTTCTTCGGGACGTTCCTGCAACTGACCACCCTGGAGGGGGCGTGGTGCAGGAACGACGTCGCTCATCGAGCGCGGTCAGGGCTGATAGGTGGTGGGATCGGCGACGCCGGCGGCGTGGAACCCTTTGGCCCGCAACAAACAGGAGTCGCATCGCCGACAGGCCCGGCCTGCGGTGTCGGGGTCGTAGCAGCTGATGGTGGGGGCATAGTCGACGCCCAGCGCGATCCCGCGGTGGATGATCTCGGCCTTGGTCAAGTCGATGAGCGGCGTGTGGATGCGCAAGGGGACCGCTCCCTCCACGCCGGCTCGCGTGGCCAGGTTGGCCATGGCCTCGAAGGCGGCCACGAACTCGGGTCGACAATCGGGGTAGCCGCTGTAGTCGAGCGCGTTGACGCCGATGAAAACGTCGGCGGCGCCTCGGACCTCGGCCAGGGCCAGGGCGTAGGCCAGGAAGATGGTGTTGCGGGCTGGTACGTAGGTGACCGGGATGACGGACTCGTCGAGTTCGGCCACGTCATCGTGTTTGGGCACGTCGATGTCGGCGGTGAGGGCCGATCCCCCGAAGGTGCGCAGGTCGATGTCGACCACGACGTGCTCGGCGCCGGCCCCGGCGGCCAGGCGCCGGGAGGCCTCGACCTCGACGTCGTGGCGCTGCCCGTACCGGAAACTGAGAGCCACCGGGGTGAAGCCGTCGGCGACGGCCAGGGCCAGGCAGGTGGCGCTGTCCAGACCTCCACTGAGCAGGATCACCGCCACGCGCTCGGCGCCGGGCGCGCTCACGGGGCGGCTCCACCGGGGTTGGAGGGCGCGAATCGGGTGCTCAGCATGGCTTGGGGCTCCTGGGGGGTGACACCCATTCCGGGCCGGGTGGTGGCATCGTTCTACACTCCGGAAGCGGAGTCGGGGCCGGTCGGCTGCGATAAGGATTCGATGGACCACCCACATCTGCCAGTCCGGCGCCTCGGCGCTACCACGCTGTTGGTCCTTGCCGTCATGGTCCTCGCGGCTTGCACCAGCACGTCGTCGCGGGCGCTCGTCGGCCCCACCACGACGGCGCCCGAGATCGCGGCGCCGGGAGATGCCCCCACCGGGATCCAGCCTCCACCGGGATGGAAGTTGCCCGACACCCGCAATGCGGTGCTGCTCGCCGCGCCCAGCAAGGCCAAGTCGGTCCCCATCGCCGTCGTGGGTGGCACCAGCACGGTCAGCGGGGTGGTGACCGGTCCCGACGGTCCGGTGCCGGGGGCCACTGTCCGCGTCGAGCGGTTCGTGGGCACCGCCAGCGGATCGGTCCAGGTAGGTACGGACGGCTCCGGTCGGTTCGTGCTGCGGAGCGCCCTTGGTGGTCGCTATCGGGTCCGGGCCTGGCTCCAACCTGACCTGGCCACCTTCGTCTCGCCCACGGGCTTCGTGGCCGCCGGTGATTCGCTAGACCTGAGCCCGAACGTCGAGCGCCACAACGCGGTGTCCTTGCAGTTGGCGGCGGGGGACGCCACCCTCACCATGGGCACGCCCGGGCAGGTGCGGGCATTGCTGACGCGGGAAACCGTCGACAGCAATGGCATCGTGCAGGCGGGCGGCGTTGCCGGTTCGGTGATCACTCTGGTGTCGGCCGAGGGCCTCACCGTCACGTCGCCCAACCCAACGACCACCGACGCCACCGGTGCGGCCGTCTGGGTGATCGAGTGCACCGTGCTGGGTGCGCATCTGGTGTCCGCCTCCGCGGCGGAGGGCTCGGCTTCGACGACGTTGCCGCCCTGCGCGGTATCGGGGCCCTCGACTTCGACGACGACGTCGACGACATCGACCACCATCCCTGGCAACCGCACGACGACCACCACCCGCCCCGGCGGACCGGGCCGATGAGCGCGCCCACCGTGACCCGCGGCGCTCAGCGTCGCCCGGCCCCGCGCCGGGCCGTGCGCAGCGGCCTGCGGGTCGCCGTGATTCTGATCCTCGGCCTTCCGCTGCTGGTGGGTATCGGCACGGCCGCGGGGTTCGGCGCTTTGTTGTTTGGCAACCTGCCCGGCACGGTCCCCCAGGAGAAGCCCCGGGCGGTGTCCCAGCCCAGCTACGTCTATGACGCCAACGGAAACCAGATCGGGTCGTTCCGTCAGTTCGATCTGAACATCCCGTTGATCAAGGCCGACATCCCCCAGGTCATGAAGGACGCCGTGGTCGCCGCCGAGGACCACAAGTTCTGGACCCACAAGGGCGTCGATCCCGAGGGTCTGGTGCGGGCCGGTATCACCAACTACCGCCAAGGCGAGACGGTGCAGGGCGGCTCGACCATCACCCAGCAACTGGTCAAGAACGTCTACCTCACCGGTGAGCGCTCGGTCTCGCGCAAGCTGAACGAAGCGGTCCTCGCCACCCGACTCGAGCGGGATCTCACCGACCAGTACGGCTCCCGGCGCGCCGCCAAGGAGGAGATCCTCTTCCGCTACCTCAACACCACCTACTTCGGAAGCGGCGCCTACGGGGCCGAGGCCGCCGCCCAGTCGTACTTCCGCAAGGACATCAAGGACCTCAACATCTCCGAGGCGGCGGCCCTCGCCGCCATCATCCCGGCGCCATCGAAGTACGGGCCTCGCGACGACCTCTTCAAGGCCGAGGCCCGTCGGGGTCAGGTGCTTGACGAGATGCATGACCAGGGGATGATCAGCGATGCCGAATGGACTGATGCCAAGGCCAAGTTCCTGTGGCCGTTCGGCTTCGGCGATCCGGGTGGACCCACCACGGCCTTTTATCCGCCACCGGAGAATGGCGCCGCCCAGTACCCCTATTTCGTGGACTACGTCCGCACCTACCTGACGGCCAAGTACCGCGACAAGTACGGCGAGGACTTCGTCTACAAGAGTGGCCTCAAGATCGAGACGACGGTGGATCCCCGGCTCCAGCAGTTGGCCGACCAGGCCGTTACCGCGGCGGTGGGCAAAGCCGAACCCACGGTCGCCATGGCACTGGTGTCCTTGGATCCCTCGACTGGCTATGTGAAGGCCATGGTCGGCGGCCGTGACTTCACCGCCAACCAAGTCAATCTGGCCACGGGCGGCACCCTGGGCATGCAGCCCGGTTCGTCGATGAAGCCCTACACGATGGCGACGGCCTTGGAGCAGGGCATCACCCCGGACACCGTCTATCCGGCCACGACCGCCTGGCCGGTGCCAGGCGGCTGCATCAAGACCAAGAAGAACAGTTGCGTCATCCAGGGTGAGGCGGCGTCCACGATGGGCCCGGCCATCGCCGCGTCGAGCAACACCTATTTCGCGCAGTTGGCCTACGACGTGGGGCCCAACAACATCGCCAAGATGGCCAACCGGCTCGGCGTCAGCCGCATCGATCCCACCAAGAAGGACTACAACGTCACGCTCACGCTGGGGACGTCCGAGGTGTCGCCCCTGGACCAGGCTGTTGGCTACGCCACCTTCGAGAACCACGGCGTACGCAACGATCCGACCCCCGTGGTCAAGGTGACGATGCCCGACGGGACGGTGTTGGAGGACAACACTGAGCGCACCGGGACGCAGGTGCTGAACGCCAACATCGCCGACACCGTCACGGACCTGTTGCGGGGCCCGACCCAAGCGGGGGGCACGGCGGCCGCCAGCCTCTCGGGCTTTGGCCGCCCAGTGGCCGGCAAGACCGGCACCACCGAGTTCAACGACAACGCCTGGTTCATCGGGTTCACGCCGCAGCTCTCGACTGCCGTGTGGCTTGGCCACATCGACGGCAACCGAACCCTCAGTGGATTCGGATCGGGCCGCGTTTTCGGTGGTACCGTGCCGGCGGCAACGTGGAAGGCGTTCATGAAACCGGCACTCGACGGCCAGCCGGTGTTGGACTTCCCCAAGCCCGGACCCCTGCCCGTGGGTGGTGGCGCGCCCGGCGGCGAGCTCGACCCCAGTTCCCGCCGGCCGAACACGCAGACCGTTCCTGAGGTGCCCCATGATTGCGGCGGTCCGTGTGTCGTCAGCCCGACTCTCACCACGCCTCCCACCACGCCGCCGCCGACGGCGCCGCCCAC
>Ga0075021_10000670_pt1 | contig 17793 bp, 15 predicted proteins | sample ColStrG_CSR_2012_FD_72749 | JGI IMG/M metagenome (GOLD analysis project Ga0075021, IMG submission 72749) | Freshwater sediment microbial communities in response to fracking from Pennsylvania, USA - Cold Stream Run_MetaG_CSR_2012 | ecosystem: Environmental > Aquatic > Freshwater > Creek >...
AACATCCTGTTCGAGGCGGCGCTGTCGTTCCTCGGCGTCGGCATCCGTCCGCCGACGGCGAGCTGGGGGCAGATGATCGGCGATGCGCAGAATTACATCCAAACCGCCTGGTGGTACATGGTGTTCCCCGGCGCCGTGCTGCTGCTGACGGTGCTCGCGTTCAACCTCGTCGGCGACGGGCTCCTGGACGCGCTGAATCCGAGGGGCAACCGCCGGTGAAACGAGATCTTCCCTGCGCCTTCGGCGCATTCTCAAACCCAGAGGAGGTAACTCTATGAAGCACTACCGCAAGGCTGCCTACGCCGCGGTAGTCGGACTGCTGGCGGTTGTCGTCACCGCCTGCGGATCGAGCGGCGGTTCGACGGCGGCCAGCTCCACGACCCCGAGCGGAACCACTCCGAGCGGCTCGCTGCCGCTCAAGCCGGGCGAGAACCCGGCCGGGCAGAACGTGTACAACGGCAAACGCGGTGGGACGCTGACCGTCTACTCGCAGGAAGACTTCCAGCACTTGGATCCCGGCGAGTCGTACTTCTCGCTCGACTACGCCGTGATCCAGGCTAACCAGCGGCCGCTGTTCAGCTACCCGCCGAACTCCTCGACGGTTCTCGAGCCGAACCTCGCGACCACGGTGCCTACGGTCGCCAACGGCGGTATCACCGACGGCGGCAAGACCGTCACGGTCCACATCCAGCCGGATGTGAAGTTCAATCCGCCCGTCAGCCGGGTCGTCACGTCTGCCGACGTCAAGTACGCGATCGAGCGCGGCGCCAATCCGAATGTCGGCAACGCCTACTTCGTCCCCTACTTTGGGGATATCGTCGGCGCGGCCAACGCCAAGGGTGGCCCGATCTCGGGCATCACGACGCCCAACACGACGACGATCGTCTTCAAACTGACGAAGCCGACGGCGAGCGTGCTGATCGGCGCGCTGAGCCTGCCGCTGTCGGCGCCGGTGCCTCAGTCGGTCGCGGCACCGCTCGACAAGCACGCGCCGAGCCTGTACGGGTCGACGACCGTGGCTCAGACGGGTCCGTACATGATCAAGCAGAGCAGCAACGGCGACTTCTCCGGAGTCGGCTATCAGACCGGCAAGTCGCTGATCCTGGTACGCAACCCGAACTGGAGCCCGAACACGTACGCCTCCCCGCTGTACAAGCCGCCGGCGTATCTCAACGAGATCGACGTCAACATCGGCGGCGACTCGACCGTGATCGGCGACAAGGTGCTGCACGGGTCAAACTCGGTGATGCTCGACACGCCGCCGCAGTCGATCGTCCAGCAGGCATACACGAGCTATCCGTCGCAGATCACGTTCACCCCCGGATCAGGAACCCACTACGGAGGCCTGTTCACGCAGTCGGGTCCGTTCAAGAACGTGTGGTACCGGCGGGCAGTGTGGGCGGCGATTGACCGTGTGGCGGTCGTCAAGGCCCGCGGTGGCCCGCTGGTGGCGGCGCCGATGACCCACTTCATCTACCCCGGCAACGCTGGCTTCGCCGAGTCGGGCGGCTACGCAGGTCCGCACTACCCGTGGAACCTCGACGTCAATGGCAACCTGAAGGAGGCCGAATCCCTGATGAAGCAGGGTGGCTCGCCGAGTGGCAAGTTCACTGGCAGCCATGTCGTGCAGATCGTCTCCAGCAACGGCGGCGACTCGCCGGCGATCGCCCAGATCGTTCAACAGGCGTTGAACGGGCTCGGATTCAAGACGCGGATCTCGCTGGTGCAGCAGGCCGTGATGTACTCCAAGTACTGCGGCGTGCCGGCGCAGAAGATCGACACCTGCCCGTCCGGGGGTTGGATCCGGGACTTCAACAACCCGTTCACGATCCTCGTGCCGACGTTCAGCGGGAGCTCGATCACGCCGACGAACAACGTCAACTGGAGCGTGCTCAACGATCCCGCGGTCAACTCGTCCATGAACAACGCCGAGCTGGTCACGAACCCGGCTAAAAACGCCCAGGCGTGGGCCAACATCGACGACCACCTCGTCAACATCGCCGCCGGTCTCCCGCTGACGTTCGACAACCAGCCGAACGTCCGGGCCGCCGACGTGCGTGGCATCAGCCAGCTGTGGAACGTGGGAACGTGGGACTTCACGTTCTCGTCGCTCCAGAACCCGTAGGAGCTGATCGACTATCAGATCCTGATGAGCAACCGAATCGATCTGACCCCCGCCATCCGGCGGGGGTCGGGCCGGTTTCTCAGCTTTCTGAGACTTAGCTTCGATTTCCGCCGAAACGCGACCGCACGATGGCCAGATACATAGTCCGCCGCATCCTCTGGGGCATCCTGATGCTGATTCTCGTGGCCGCCCTGACGTTCATGATCTTCTACCTCCTGCCGGGCGCGGACCCGGCGGTGCTGCGAGCCGGCCGCGACGCCAGCCCCACGGAGGTCGCCTACATCCGCAAGGAGCTCGGCCTCAGCGCGCCGATCTACACCCAGTTCTGGAATTACATGAAGGCGATCCTGCTCCACTTCAACTTCGGCTACAGCTTCTACAGCCAGCAGTCGGTGCTGAGCCTGATCAAGGATCGCCTCCCGGCGACGCTGTCGCTCACCGTCGGCGCCGTGGTCCTCTGGTCACTGGTCGGGATTCCGATCGGGATCATCTCGGGGGTGCTGCGGGCGCGGCCGCTCCAGTCGCGCACAAGAAACCGGATGGCGGGCGTTCTGGTCGTGGCAGCGCTGATCCCGCTCGGACTGCTGCTCGTAAGCGCCAACTGGGCGAAGGTGACCGGGGGGATCTGGGTTCTGGCCGCGATCGTGGTCGGCGTCACGCTCTTGACGAAGAAGGGCACGTTCATGGAGCGCTCGACAATGGGCGGCGCGCTCGCCTTCGTCTCGATGCCGACTTTCTGGTTGGGGTTCATCGTCCTGCTGTTGTTCGCCTCCGACATCGGCAAGTTCCCGATCCTCCCCGGTTCGAGCACCTATGTCGGGATCACGGTGAGCCCATGGCACTGGTTCACTGCGCTGATCCTCCCGTGGTTCGTGCTCGCTGCAACCCAGGCGGCGATCTACTCGAGACTGATACGCGGAAACCTGCTCGAGGTGCTCGGCGAGGACTACATCCGAACCGCACGGGCCAAGGGCCTGCCGGAGCGGACCGTGATCTGGAAGCACGGGGTGCGCTCGGCGATCACGCCGGTCGTCACCGTGATCGGGATCGACATCGCGGCGCTGCTCGGCGGTGCTGTGCTGACCGAGACGGTGTTTGGGATCCAAGGGATCGGACTCCTGAACTACAACGCGATCTCCGACAGCGATCTGCCGATCGTCCAGGGCACCGTGCTGCTGGCGGCGATGTTCATCATCGTGCTGAACATCATCGTCGACATCTCCTACGCCTGGCTCGATCCGCGGGTGACCTACACGTGAGTCACACCACCGGACCGGGGAGTCTTCCGTGAGCGAGCAGCTGCTCAGAGTCGAGGACCTCCGCGTCTCGTTCGCCACCGACGACGGCGTCGTCCGTGCTGTCGACGGGATCTCCTACGAGGTGGCCGCCGGCAAGACGATCGGGATCGTCGGGGAGTCCGGCTCCGGCAAGAGTGTCTCCTCGCTGACCACCCTCGGCCTCACGCGAAGCCGGACCACGACGATCGAGGGCCGGATCATGTTCGACGGCAAGGACCTGCTTGCGCTGGATGAGGACGACATGCGCAAGATCCGTGGCAACGACATCTCGATGATCTTCCAGGATCCGCTGTCCTCGCTTCACCCCTTCTACAAGGTCGGCGCGCAGTTGATGGAGGCGGTGCTGACGCATCGCAAGGTTTCGAAGAAGAAAGCCCGAGCGCGCTCGATCGAGTTGCTCGAGCTCGTCGGGATCCCCGATCCCGAGCGGCGCGTTGACAACTACCCGCACCAGTTCTCGGGCGGAATGCGCCAGCGCGCGATGATTGCGATGGCGCTCGCCAACGAGCCGAAGCTGCTGTTCGCCGACGAGCCGACGACCGCTCTCGACGTGACCGTTCAGGCGCAGATCCTCGCGCTGCTCGAGGACCTCCAGAAGCGGATGGGGATGTCGATCGTGATCATCACGCACGATCTCGGCGTGGTCGCCGAGATCGCCGACGACATCGCGGTCATGTATGCGGGCCGGATCGTCGAGCGCGCGCCGTCCAGGGAGATCTTCGACTCGCCTCAGCACCCGTACACCTGGGGGCTGTTGCGCTCGATTCCGCGGCTGGACCTGCCGCGCGAGGATGAGCTGACGCCGATCCCGGGCCGCCCACCGAGCTTGATCCTGCGCCCGTCCGGGTGCTTCTTTCATCCGCGCTGTCCATACGTTCAGGAGGAGCACAAACGGATCGACCCGCGCCTGGAACCGGTTCCCGGCTCGAGCGCCCACGAGGTCGCATGCCTGCTCGCGCCCGAGGTCAGAAACGAGCTGTGGCGAGGGCTCGGCGCGGGAGACCCACAGGAGCATCTCGTCAGGCTCGCGGCCGGCGCCGGCGCGACGTTGTCGGCCGCGCGCTCCGGCGACGGGGAGCCGGCGAAATGAGCTCGGCCGACGACAGGCCGCACGACGCCGGGGCCGCTTCCCTCGCTCTCACGGCCGCCACCGCGTCACCCCAGCCGCCGGGCGAGCCGCTGATCCAGCTCCGGAACGTCCAGAAGTACTTCCCGATCAAGAGCGGGATCCTGTTCACCAGGCAGGTGGGCGCCGTCAAGGCGGTCGACGACGTCAGCTTCGACGTTGCCCGTCGTGAGACGCTCGGGATCGTCGGTGAGACAGGCTGCGGCAAGAGCACGACTGCGCGGCTGATCGTCCGTCTGCTCGAGCGGACCTCGGGGGAGATCCTGTTCGAGGGCCGCGATGTCGCCTCCTATAAGGGCGACGAGCTCAAGGGGCTGCGTCGTGAGATGCAGATGATCTTCCAGGATCCCTACTCGTCGCTGAATCCGCGCAAGTCCGTAGGCTCGATCATCGCCGACCCGTTCGTGATCCACGGGATGCTGAAGGAGGGGGGCGCGCGAAAGCAGCGCGTGCAGGAGTTGATGGATCGAGTCGGCCTGAATCCCGAGCACTACAACCGCTACCCGCACGAGTTCTCCGGCGGTCAGCGCCAGCGGATCGGCGTCGCACGGGCAATCGCACTGCAGCCGAAGGTGCTGGTCGCCGATGAGCCGGTGTCCGCGCTCGATGTCTCGATCCAGGCCCAGGTGCTGAACCTGCTCCGCGCCCTTCAGGGCGAGATGGGCCTTACCCTGATCTTCATCGCCCACGACCTGTCTGTCGTGCGCCACATGTGCGACCGCGTGGCGGTCATGTACCTCGGCAAGGTCGTGGAGCTGGCGACCAACGCCGAGCTCTATTCACGCCCCCGCCACCCGTATACCGGGGCGCTGCTCTCGGCGGTGCCGGTGCCGGAGCCGCCGCAGGCAAAGCGCGAGCGCATGCTGCTGACCGGCGACGTCCCGAGCCCCGCCAACCCGCCGTCGGCGTGCCGTTTCCACACCCGATGCCCGAAGGCGCAGGAGATCTGCTCGCGTGAGGAGCCACCGCTGGAGTCCAAGGGCGGCGCCTCCGGTTTGGTCGCCTGCCACTTCCCGCTCACGGACGCGGAGATCGCGCAGAAGCTGCCGGCCGCGCTGGTGCGCAGCGCGGCGCGACAGCCGACTCGGAACGGCGCCAGCGCCGGCTCGGATCGCGGTGGTTCGGCGACGACGGGGGCCTCTGATTCGAGCCCGGCGGATGACGCCAGCTCGACCGACCAGGGCAGCTGAACCTCAGCCGGTCGCGCCGCCCGGCTGCGCTTCGTCCCGGACCGGCTCGCCGTCGTCGTTTTCCGAGGCGGCCTCGTCGTCATCCGAGCCGCTTTCATCGTCCCTCGAGCCGGTTTCATCCCCCTCCGGCTCGCCGTCGTCGTCCTCTACGTACAGTGACTCGGCGGCCAGCAGCTCGCCCCGCGAGCTCCACAGCTTCACGTCCAGGTAGTCGCCGCGGTAGTTGTCCGGCGCGATCAGCGTGAAGCGCTCGTCGAGCACCTCGCACTGATCGACCGCCAGATTCGCAAGCTCGGCGGTCACGGTCGCGCCGCCCGCGACCTGCGGCACGCCCCATACGAGCGTGATCTCCGCGACGTTCCCCTGCTCGCCGCGCCAGTGCCCGATCACCTCGTCATTGAGATCGAGCTTCCAGTCGGGATTGGACTCCACGAGTTCGCTGGTGTAGTCGGCGAACGCGTAGAAGTCAGTGGGTGCGCCCTGCCCGTCACTGCCCTCGCTGAACGAGACGAAGCCGAAGAACTCATATCCGGTGCCCGTGCGCGCCACCCCGGGCACGTACGTGCGCCCATAGTAGGTGCGATCCGGGAACCACTTGATCTCCCCCGGCTCGCCGAGCTCGACACCTTCGCTGTCCGCCTCGCGGCACGCCGTCGTGAAATGGCCGCGCAGCGTGTCCGCCCAGCGACCATACGGGAGCGCCTCCTGCGGCGGCTCCGCCGCGAAGCTGATCACGAAGCGGTCGGTGGGCGGCATCGCCGCCGGAGCCTATCCGAGTTGGGTCCGATCAGAACGCGCCGCGACGGGACAGGACCGCCGGGATCGTCCTCAGCAGGATCGAGAGGTCGAGCATCACCGACCACTGCTCGAGGTACAGGAAGTCGAGTCGGACGAGGTCGTCGAAGTCCAGCTCGGCGCGCCCCGACACCTGCCAGAGCCCGGTGATACCCGGGAGCACGAGGTATCGCTTCTTGTGCCAGTCCTCGAGTCGCTCATAGTCGCGCATCGGCAATGGCCGCGGGCCAACCAGAGACATCTCGCCGCGCAGCACGTTGACCAGCTGCGGCAGCTCGTCGAGCGAGTATCGACGCAGGAATCGGCCAACCCCGGTGAGCCTGGGGTCATCGCGGATCTTGAACAGCGCGCCCGTCTGCTCGTTGAGCGACTCGAGGGCGGGCTGGGTCAGGTGGGCATGCTCGCGCATCGTGCGGAACTTGAAGCACGCGAACGGCTTGCCGCCGATTCCGGGGCGGTCTGAGCGGAAGATGACCTTCCCGGGGGAGCTGAGCTTGATCGCGACCGCGATCACGAGCAGGATCGGCGAGAGCAGCACGAACACGACGCCCGCTACGGCGAGGTCGAACGTCCGCTTGAGCGCGAAGTCGATCCCCTCGAACACCGGCGGTCGCAGCCGGAACAGGGGAACGCTCTCGCCGGCGACGAACTCGGCACGGTCGAGCAGCAGCTCCATCGTCGTGGGCGCGACGTGGACGTCGATTCCGCGATCGTGGCAGAGGTCCACGAGCTCCACCGCCTTCGCCTGGGGGAACGCGGGATCGGCGACGATCACCTCCTGGATACGGTGCTCGGCGAGGATGCCCGGGAGGTCGGCGAGCCGGCCGAGCGAGCGCAGACCATTGTCTGGCCGTGGCGTAAGCGAGATGTAGCCGACGATGTCCACCGCGATCCGGGAACGGCCGGCCAGCGCGTGTGCGACAGCCTCGATCTGGTGGCCTGAGCCGACGAGCAGCGTCCGCCTGGAGTAGCCGGCCCGCGCCAGGAGCCAGCCCGTGAGCTTGGTGTGCAGATCCCGCAGGGCGGTGACGTAGACCGAGCCGAACAGCCATGAGCCATAGAAGATGTAGTAGCTGTTGAAGTGCTGACCGCTCGCCAGCGCGAACACAAGCGAGATCACGGTCGTCAGGAACAGCGCCGAGGTGATCTTCCCGAGCCCGGGGCGCCGCGGACGATCGGAATACAGATCAACGCGAGCGAACATCAGCACCGTCACCAGGTATGCGAACGCGGTGAAAGGGTGCGCCTCCTGCCAGGCGAGGGCAACGCTGGGCTTCCCGAGCACCGAGTCTTTCAAGAACATCGCCGTCGTCATCGCGGCAGCCACGCCGATGTAGTCGAGGATCAGCAGCGAGATGACGCGCGCGATCCGCCGGGCGGTCTCGAGTCGAAGCAGGAACGACAATCCGAGCGGCCGCTTGCGCCGGACGTCCCGTCGGGGCAGCTCGTCGGTCGCCCGGGGAACCGTCGCGACTTGTGCCGGAGCCTGCTCAGCGCCGCTCGGCGCGTCTTTTTGAATAATGCTCAAGGTTGGGGGGAGGGGACGCTTGCCGCGGCGGCTACCCCGCACGCTGCTCCTGTAACGGTAACGATTGGCGGAAGTTCCGCTTTTCCGCGGGCGGTCCGGCTCTATCGATCCAGCCGCTCGGTGTCTGGGGCCGTCAGCGCGGCCAACGTGCGCTTCAGGCCCTCGCGCAGGTCGATCGCCGGACTCCAGCTGAGCAGTTCGCCCGCCAGCGAGATGTCCGGCTGTCGAACCTGCGGATCGTCCGTCGGGAGCGCCTCGAACACGATCTCGGATTTCGCTCCGGTCAGCTCGATCACGATCCCGGCGAGCTCGAGCAGCGTGAACTCGTCCGGATTGCCGATGTTCACGGGCTGGTGGAAGCCGGACTCGGCGAGCAGGATGATGCCCCTGATCAGGTCCTCGACATAACAGAACGAGCGCGTCTGCGAGCCGTCGCCGAACACGGTGATCGGACGATTCTCGAGCGCTTGGCGCAGGAACGTCGGAATCGCCCTCCCGTCGTGGGGCCGCATCCGAGGGCCGTAGGTGTTGAAGATCCGGACGATCGCCGTGTCGACGCCCTGCTGGCGGTGGTAGGCCATCGTCAGCGCCTCGGCGTAGCGCTTGGCCTCGTCGTACACGCCGCGCGGGCCGATCGGGTTGACATGGCCCCAGTAGGACTCGGGCTGGGGATGGACCTGCGGGTCGCCGTAGACCTCGCTGGTCGACGCCGTCAGGAACCGTGCCCGATGCTGCTTCGCCAGCCCGAGCGTGTGGTGCGTGCCGTACGAGCCGACCTTGAGCGTGTGCAGCGGCAGCCGCAGGTAGTCGATCGGCGAGGCCGGTGAGGCGAGGTGGTAGACGAAGTCGACCTGCTGATCGACGAAGTAGGGCTCGATTATGTCCAGACTCAGATGCACGAACGAGTCCGTGCGGATGTGCTCGATGTTCGCCAGCGATCCGGTCGCCAGGTTGTCCACGCAGATCACTCGGTTGCCGCGCGAGAGCAGCTCGTCGCACAGATGCGAGCCGAGGAACCCGGCGCCACCGGTCACTAGGCACGTCGCCATGAGGGCGCAATCTACCCGTCCGCACGCGCCTACGGCGGCCGGCGTGCCGCGCGGGGCGGTCCACTGCCGCCCGCCACCCATTACAGTCCGCCACGATCGTCAACCCACCCCACCAGGAGCGACCATGGCCGCAGAGCGCTTTGTGGAACGCCTCGGCGAGCAGATCGCCAACGAGTTCGCCGCCTCCCACCAGTACATCGCCAACGCTGTCTACTTCGACGCGCTGACGCTGCCGCGTCTGGCGGCGTTCTTCTACCAGCAGGCGGTCGAGGAGCGCAACCACGCGATGATGATGGTCCAGTACCTGATTGACGCCGATGCCCACCCGACGATCCCCGGCATCACCGCGCCGAAGTCGGACTTCGGCGGGATCGCCGAGCCGGTGCAGCTCGCGCTTGAGCAGGAGAGGCGCGTCAGCGATCAGATCGCGGCGCTGATGGGCGTCGCCCGCGACGAGGGCGACTACCTCAGCGAGCAGTTCGTGCAGTGGTTTCTGAAGGAACAGGTGGAGGAGGTCGCCTCGATGTCGTCGCTGCTGGCGGTGGTGCAGCGCTCGAGTGAGACCCCTGGGTTCATCGAGGACTATCTGACCCGCGAGGCTTCGGGCGGGGGCGCGGATCCGACCGCCCCGCCGGCCGCCGGCGGCGCCCTCTAGGGCGCAGGGTTCCCCAGGCAGGCCTAGGGCTCGCCCGACCCGTCGCCCCCTGGAGGGTCGAGCCCGTCCTCGCGCGCGGGAGGGGCGGTTCCCTTGACCCACTCCCCTTCCTCGCGCTTCCAGATCGGCGCCCGGGCCTTGATCTCGTCGATGATCTCGCGAGCGCCCGCGAACGCCTCCGCACGATGGGGAGCCGAGGCGGCGACTGCCACCGAAGCCTCGGACAGAGGCACGGTCCCGACCCGGTGCTCGGCCGCCGCCGCCGTCAGCCCGTGGCGCTGGACTGCCGCCGTGACGATCTGCTCCAGCTGCGCCTGAGCCATCTCGGCGTAGGCCTCGTACTCGAGTGCCGGCACCTCTCGGGTGACTCCACAGAAGGTCACGATCGCGCCTGCGCGAGGGTCGCCCACGGCCCGGATCAGATCCTCGATCACGAGCGGCCGATCGAGCACCCGCGCGTGTACCGCCGCCACGGCGCCGCCCGACACCGGCGGGATCAGCGCCAGCTCGTCGTCGGCCTTCAGCACGGTCGCGGGATTGGCGTACTCATGGTTCACGGCCATCACCACCGGCAGCTCGCGCGTCAGCCAGTCGATCTGCTCAAGGGCAGTCGCGACGCTCGCGCCTTCCGGAAGATCGAGGGTCAGCTCCGGGGCGCCGGCGCGCTCGCGAAGAACGGCGAACAGTCGGACGCGGACGTGCACGGGACAAAGCCTAATGGCCATCTGATCGAACCACGAGCGGCGGGCGCCGGCTGTGCGACGCTCGAGGCAGGGCCGCGGGTTGGGTGCCAGGAGCCATGTTGGGAGCCTGTTAAGCGCGCCCCAGGACAGCAACTCCGAGGCGAAACCCGCCTTATTCTGGCCAGAACACAAGCGAACCCGGAGGATCTGAATGAGAGTCACGAAGGCTGGCGGCGCGTTCGTAATCGCGTCGCTGTGCACGGCGGCGGCCGCCGCCTATGGAAGCGCTCTGTCGAGCGCAGCAACGCAGAAGGTTGCACCCGTCGCCTCGGTCGAGAAGCTCGTCCCCAAGTCGATCAAGGCAAAGGGCACGCTCACGATCGCCTCGGACGCCAGCTACGCCCCCAACGAGTTCTTCGCCTCTGACGGCCACACCGTCATCGGGATGGACGTCGACCTCGTCAAGGCGCTTGCGACCGTGATGGGGCTGAAGGCAAACGACGTCAACGCGACGTTCGCGACGATCATCCCCGGTCTGAAGTCGGGCAAATACGACATCGGGGCCTCGTCGTTCACCGACACCAAGGCGCGTGAGAAGGTCGTCGACTTCGTCGACTACTACCTCGCTGGCACCTCGTTCTTCACGAAGGCGCAGGGCGGCACGTCGGTGTCAGGCCTGGCCCAGCTCTGCGGCAAGACCGTCGCGGTCGAGAGCGGCACGACGGAGCTCATCGATGCGACCACGCAGAGCAAGAAGTGCGTCAAGGAAGGCAAGGCGAAGGTCAACGTCCTGACCCTCAACACGCAGTCTGACGCCAACTTTGCGCTGCTGGGCGGCCGTGCGCAGCTGTCGATGGCCGACTCTCCGGTCGCCGACTATCAGGTCAAGAAGTCGCACGGCCGGTTCAAGATCACCGGGAAGGCGTACGGCATCGCGCCGTACGGCCTCGCGTTGCCGAAGGGCAACGGCATGGCGAAGGCGGTCAAGGCCGCGCTGCTCGTGCTGATGAAGGACGGCGCCTATGCACACATCCTCCAGAAGTGGGGGATCGCGTCGGGCGGGCTTCCGAAGTCGAAGGTGAAGATCGACGGCGCGACCAGCTAGCGCCCCTCGCCGAGGACGGTTAGTGTCTCGGCGTTGAGCACCACAGAGCAGCACGCGGATACAGCGGGACGGCCTGAGGAGATCAAGGCCGTCCCGGTCCGCCGCCCGGGCCGCTGGGTGGCGGTTTTCGTTGTTCTGGTCGTGATCGCGTCGATCATCCGCTCGGTCGCGACGAACAAGAACTTCGAGTGGAGCGTCGTCCGGCAGTACCTGTTCGACCCGCGGATCCTGCACGGGATCCCGGTGACGCTCGAGTTGACCGTCCTGGCGATGGGGCTCGGGATCATCCTCGGGATTCTGCTCGCGGTGATGCGGCTGTCGCCGAACCCGCTGCTGTCGGGGTCAAGCTGGTTCTATATCTGGTTCTTCCGCGGTACGCCGCTGCTGGTGCAGCTGCTGTTCTGGGCGAACATCGGGGCGCTGTTCCCGACGATCGACCTCGGGGTCCCGTTCGGCCCCTCGTTCATCCATGCGAATGCGACGACGCTGATCCCGGCCTTCGCCGCCGGGGTCCTCGGCCTGGGACTGAACGAGGGCGCCTACATGGCCGAGATCGTTCGCGCCGGGATCATCTCGGTGCCCGAGGGCCAGACCGAGGCGGCCAGCTCACTTGGCATGAGCCGGATTCAGATCATGCGGCGCATCGTGCTGCCGCAGGCGATGCGGGTGATCGTGCCTCCAACCGGCAACGAGACGATCTCGATGCTCAAGAACACCTCGCTCGTGTTCGTGCTCGGCTCGGTCTTCGACCTCACGTTCGAGGCACAGACGATCTACAACTCCAACTACCAGGTGATCCCGCTTCTGATCGTCATCAGCATCTGGTACCTCGCGCTGACGAGCGTGCTCTACGTCGGTCAGTACTTCATCGAGCGCCGCTACGGGCGGGGATTCACGCGCGCCCAGCAGGTCACGATGAAGGAGCGGTGGCTGGGCCTCGGGCGTAGGGGCGGAGGGGCGCCAACGAGATGACCGACGTAATGGTCAGGGCGGAGAACGTCCATAAGCGCTTCGGCAAGCTCGAGGTGCTGAAGGGGATCGATCTGGCCGTCGGCCGAGGCGAGGTGATGTGCCTGCTCGGCCCCTCGGGCTCCGGGAAGTCGACCTTCCTGCGCTGCATCAACCACCTGGAGAACATCCAAGCGGGCAGGCTGTTCGTCGACGGCGAGCTCGTCGGCTACCGCGAGCACGGCGGCAAGCTCCACGAGATCCGCGAGTCGGAGTCCGCCAAGCAGCGAGCGCACATCGGCATGGTCTTCCAGCACTTCAACCTGTTCCCGCACATGACCGCGCTCCAGAACGTGTCGCTCGCGCCGACGGCCGTCCTCAAGGTGGGGCGGGACGAGGCTCGCAGGCGGGCGGAGGACCTGCTAGGACGGGTCGGCCTCGGCGACAAGCTGAACGTCTACCCCGTGGCCCTCTCCGGCGGCCAGCAGCAGCGCGTCGCGATCGCCCGCGCGCTCGCGATGCAACCGAAGCTGATGCTGTTCGACGAGCCGACCTCGGCGCTCGACCCGGAGCTCGTCGGGGAGGTGCTCGACGTCATGCGCCAGCTCGCGGCGGACGGGATGACGATGATCGTCGTCACGCACGAGATGGGGTTCGCGCGCGAGGTCGCCGATAAGGCGGTGTTCATGGACGGCGGCGTCGTCGTGGAGGCGGGCAAGCCCGCGGAGGTCCTCGTCTCGCCCCAGCACGAGCGCACCCGCGCGTTTCTGTCGAAGGTTCTCTAGGGGCCGGTAGGAAACTAGGAACTGCGTCCGGCGGAGCCTCCGGCGCCGGGGCTCGCCGGCCCACGGCGCCGGCACACACGGGTAACCTCAGCTCGCGATGGAGACCGACGAGCACAGGACGATCGCGCCGATCGTCGGACCGGACGATCCGCGGCACTTCACGGACTCGGGGATCGAGATCGAGCGGCTGTACACGGAAGCCGACCTGCGACCCGAGCTGGGTCAGGAGCTAGGCGAGCCGGGCGCCTACCCGTTCACGCGCGGCATACACCCCGATATGTATCGGCGACAGCTGTGGACGATGCGCCAGTACGCGGGCTACGCGTCCGCGACGGAGTCCAACGAGCGCTACCGCTATCTGCTCGAGCATGGCTCGACCGGCCTCTCGATGGCGTTCGACCTCCCAACCCAGCTCGGGCTGGATTCCGACGACGCCCGCTGCCTGGGCGAGGTCGGGCGCACGGGGGTGGCGATCGACACGCTGCAGGACATGCGTACGGCGTTCGACGGGATCCCGCTGGACCGTGTCTCGACCTCGATGACGATCAACGCGCCCGCGTGCGTGCTGCTGGCGCTCTACGAGCTGGTGGGCGAGGAGCAGGGGGTGCCGGGTGAGAGGCTGCGGGGCACGACGCAGAACGACATCCTCAAGGAGTACATCGCCCGCGGCAACTTCATCTACCCACCGGAGGGCGCGATTCGGCTGACGACCGACCTGTTCTCCTACTGCCGTGACCGGATCCCGAGCTGGAACACGATCTCGATCAGCGGCTACCACTTCCGCGAGAAGGGCTGCTCCGCGGTCCAGGAGGTCGCGTTCACGCTGGCGAACGGGATCGCCTATGTGCAGGCGGCGCTCGACGCCGGGTTGGAGGTGGACGAGTTCGGCCCGCGGTTGGCGTTCTTCTTCAACGGCCATAACAACGTCTTTCAGGAGGTCGCGAAGTTCAGGGCGGCCCGCAGGATGTGGGCGCAGATCATGCGCGACCGGTTCGGTGCTCAGGACGAGCGCTCGTGGCGGCTGCGGTTCCACACGCAGACCGGTGGCGTGACGCTGACCGCTCAGCAGCCGGAGAACAACATCGTTCGAGTCGCGCTCCAGGGGTTCGCGGCTGTCTGCGGCGGCACCCAGTCGCTGCACACCAACGGCTTCGACGAGGCGCTGGCGCTTCCGACCGAGCGCGCGGCGAAGATCGCGCTGCGCACGCAGCAGATCATCGGCCACGAGTCGGGCGCCGCGGACACCGTGGATCCATTCGCCGGCTCGTACTTCGTCGAGGCATTGACCGACGAGATCGAGCGCCGGGCGCAATGGCTGATCGATCGCGTCGATGAGCTGGGCGGCTCGCTGCTCGCGATCGACTTCATGCGCGGGGAGATCGAGGAGTCCGCGTTCGGATATCACGAGCGCTACCGCATGGGGCAGGACATCGTCGTCGGGGTGAACGCGTTCGTGCAGGACAGCGTCGAGGTGCCGGACCTGCTGCGTGTCGACCCCGAGTCCGAGCGCGAGCAGGTGGGGCGGCTGAGGGCGTTCAAGGAGGCTCGGGACGGAGAGCTGGTGACCAGCCGCCTGGAGCAGGTGCGCGACTGCGCTCGCGGCCGCGGGAACATGCTGCCCGTGCTGAAGGAAGCGCTGCGCGACCGCTGCACGCTCGGCGAGGTGTGCGCGGCGATGCGGGACGTGTTCGGCTCATACCGGCCGAACGAATAGGGCATGCCAGCCTGGAGAGCCGCCGGCGGGAGAGCCGCCGCCGGCATAGCCGCCGCCGGGTTCTCGCTTGCATCGCGCGGGCGCCTGAAGGAGTCAAAGGCGGGCGCCCGAAACCCAAGCTCATGCGTGAGCATCGCGCGACGCGCACCCTGGTCAAGTCCGCGCCAGAGCTGTGGCTGACCTGCAGCGAGGAATCGCTGCTCGGCCGGCACCTCGAACAGTTCGGGGAGATCACGATCACCCGGCTCGAGCCCGAGAGCACCGTCGCCTGGGAGGGCGAAGCGGCGAGCGGCACGGTGCAGATCGAGCCGTCCGGATGGGGGACGCGCGTGACCCTGACCGCGGTGGCCGTCTCCGCCGAGACGGCGGGGGACACGATCGAGACGGCGGGGGACACGATCGAGACGGCGGGGGACAGGATCGAGATCGCGGCCGACGTGCACACCGCGCCGCCCGAACCGATTGCCTCGCACGAGCCGCCCGAGTGGACTGTCCCCGGCGAACTGCGCGAGCAGGCCGCGTCCCGCGACTTCTGGTCCCGGATGGTGCGGCGCATTCGCCGCTCACGGCGAGGCGGCTCTCATGCGGCGGCGGCTCCGGCCGACGAGCCCTTTCCGACACCGGCGCCGGAGCCGCGCGAGCCCGCCCCGGCGGCACCGGAGTCGCCCGAGCCCGCCCTGGCGGCACCGGAGCGGCCGAAGCCCGTCCTGGCGGCACCGGAGCGGCCCGAGCCCGTACCCGCAGCGCCGCACGCCGAAGTGGACGAGCCACAGGCCGAGGTGGGCGAACCGCCGTTCGACCTTGAAGCTGCACTGAGCGCTGCGCTGGACAGCCTCGGCGCCGCGCATCACCGCCCATTCTCGCGGTCCTGACGGTTCGCATACACTCGGCGCCGCGATGCGAGAGAGGGCGCCGGAGACCTTTGCGGAGAAGCTCGCGCAGCTACAGGAGCTGAAGTACGAGGCGGTCCACGCCGGCTCCGAGGAGGCGATCGCCAAACAGCACGCGAAGGGCAAGTACACGGCCCGTGAGCGGATCGAGAAGCTGCTCGACCCCGGTTCGTTTCAAGAGCTCGACGAGTTCGTCCGGCATCGGACCCATGACTTCGAGATGCAGCGCAACCGGCCGTGGGGCGACGCGGTCGTGACCGGCCACGGGACGATCGACGGCCGGCGCGTGTGCGTGTTCAGCCAGGACTTCACCGTGTTCGGCGGCTCGCTCGGCGAGGTGATGGCCGAGAAGATGTGCAAGATCATGGACCTGGCGGCGAAGATCGGCTGCCCCGTGATCGGGATCAACGATTCGGGCGGCGCGCGGATCCAGGAGGGGGTGATCTCGCTCGGTGCCTACGGCGACGTGTTCCTGCGAAACGTCCAGTGCAGCGGCGTGATCCCGCAGATCAGCCTGATCATGGGCCCGTGTGCCGGCGGAGCGGTCTACTCGCCGGCGATCACCGACTTCATCTTCATGGTCAAGGGCACCTCGCACATGTTCATCACCGGCCCGGAGGTGATCAAGACCGTCACGGGGGAGGAGGTCGAGTTCGAGGAGCTGGGCGGGGCGATGAGCCACAACACCAGGTCCGGCGTCGCGCATTTCGCCGCCGAGAACGAGGACGCCTGTCTCCAGGACGCGCGCTACCTGCTGTCGTTCCTGCCTCAGAACAATCTGGAGACCGCGCCGCGCGTGCAGTCAACCGACGATCCGGCGCGGATCGATCCAGCGCTGGACGCGCTCGTGCCGGACAGCCCGAACAAGCCCTACGACATGCGTGACGTGATCCGCCACGTCGTCGACAACGAAGAGTTCTTCGAGGTTCACGAGCACTTTGCCCGCAACATCGTGTGCGGCCTCGCGCGGCTCGACGGCTACTCGGTTGGGGTGGTCGGCAACCAGCCATCGCAGCTCGCCGGCGTGCTGGATATCGACAGCTCCGAGAAGGGGGCGCGGTTCATCCGCACGTGCGACGCGTTCAACATCCCGATCCTCACCTTCTGCGACGTCCCCGGCTTCCTGCCGGGAACCACCCAGGAGTGGGGCGGGATCATCCGCCACGGGGCGAAGCTGCTGTACGCCTACGCAGAGGCGACCGTGCCCAAGATCACGGTGATCACGCGCAAGGCATACGGCGGGGCTTACGACGTGATGGGCTCCAAGCACCTCGCGGCAGACATGAACTTCGCGTGGCCGACCGCAGAGGTGGCGGTGATGGGTCCCGAGGGGGCCGTGAACATCATCTACCGCCGGGACATCACCGCCTCGCCCACCCCCGACACGCGCCGGCAGAAGCTGATCGCCGACTACAAGGCGCACCTCGCCAACCCGTACGTGGCGGCGGAGCGCGGCTACATCGACGACGTGATCGCACCCCACCTGACGCGGCCGAAGGTGATCACGGCGCTGCGCACGCTTGAGACCAAGCGCCAGGCCGGCCCGCGTCGCAAGCACGGCAACATCCCGCTGTGATCTACCGGCGATGAACCGCCGTCCGGGACTCTCGATCGTGGCCGGCGATGCCTCGCCGGAGGAGGCGGCGGCCGTGGTCGCCGCGCTGACCCAGTTCATGCGCGCCCGGACGCCGCCTCCCGCACAGGCGCGAGAGGGTTCGAGCCCCTGGACACGGGCTGCGCTGCGCGAGGGCGTCACGCGGCAGCCTGACGCGCCGCCGCCGTGGGCGTGACTGAACTGCTTCTGCCCTGAGGGCCCGTAGGAAAATGTCTGCGGTTTTGACGGCGTCTGGACGCGCCTGACGCCACCGGCTCGCCCTCAAATACGCTAGGTATTCTCGCGCC
>Ga0075021_10000672_pt1 | contig 17750 bp, 11 predicted proteins | sample ColStrG_CSR_2012_FD_72749 | JGI IMG/M metagenome (GOLD analysis project Ga0075021, IMG submission 72749) | Freshwater sediment microbial communities in response to fracking from Pennsylvania, USA - Cold Stream Run_MetaG_CSR_2012 | ecosystem: Environmental > Aquatic > Freshwater > Creek >...
AAAATTTATGTGTCGTTAACCGTGTGTGGATGTGAGGGTCGCTAACCGCATTGGCGCTCGTAGCGGGCGACGAAACCCGGCGAAAGAGCGCGCAGTCGGTCGACATCAACTCGCCCGGAGCGCGTAACATAACTCATGGCAAAATCAACCGGCGCGAGTCGCATATGCTCGGCAAAATGCTCGTACCAGAGTGCACTCGCATTGGCGCCTGACAACAGTTTTTCCAGGACCGGCCGCCGCGTTTTTTCGTAGACGGCGAGCGCCATATCAATGTCGCCTGAGTGCACCGCCAGCGCCTCTTCAAGCGCAATCGCGTCCTCCATTGCGAGCCGCGTACCCGAGCCAATAGAGAAATGCGCTGTGTGCAGCGCGTCGCCTATCAGGACGTTGTTATGAACCCACCAGCGCTCATTGTGCACCAGAGGAAACTGTCGCCAAATTGAATTGTTCGAGATCAGTGGGTGCCCATCCAAAGCCTGCGCAAACACACGCTCGCATAACATGCGGGTTTCCGCCTCCCTCATCTGCGGAAAGCCGGCACGAGCGAAAGTAGCCTGATCGACCTCGATAATGAACGTGCTGAGGTCCGGCGCATATCTGTAATGATGCGCATTAAAAAATCCGAGTTCGGTCTCGACAAAGGTCTGCGTCAAAGTTTCGAACCTCTTGGTGGTGCCGAACCATGCAAAGCGATTGGTAAGGAAACGCACGGTGGCACCGAAATTATTCTCCCAGCTACGTCGTACTAGCGAATTGACCCCATCGGCTCCGATGATGAGATCAGCGCTGCTCAATTCTCCAAGGTTTCTCACCGCATATCCGTAGACCGGCTCAATGCCGACCGAACGTACTCGCGACTGTAGCAGCTGGAGTAGCTTCAGACGGCCGATGGCCGCAAAGCCGATCCCGTCGATCACTACACGCTCACTACGATGGACGACGGCAATGTCGTTCCATGACTCCATATGCGGTACGATCGCCGCATAGGTTTCCTGATCGTCTTCGCACAAAAATTCCAGCGCCCGATCAGAGAAGACCACGCCAAAGCCGAAGGTGGCATCGGCGAGATTCTGCTCAATAACGGTGACGTCGGTGTCCGGCCGGCGGCGCTTGATTAAATACGCGAGATAGAGGCCCGCGGGACCGGCGCCAAGAACTACGACACGCATGATTTTTCTCAGGCCGCTCTAACAGCGGCAGTTTCTCAGATTGTCTGGTTGTAGGCGCCCACTTCGGGATGCGTGCGCAGTACGCCGTCGACCGCGCGAAACATGTCACGCATGCGCTTTTCCGACACCGGGCTCTCGACGACCACTACAAGCTCCGGTTTGTTGGAGGAAGCGCGCACCAGGCCCCAGGTGCCATCGTCAACGGTGACCCGCACACCGTTCACTGTAACCAGTTCACGGATTGCCTGCCCGGCAACTTTCGTGCCGTCCGCCTTGGCCGCCTCAAAATGCTTCACAACGGCTTCCACCACGACATATTTTTTCTCGTCGTCGCAATGCGGCGCCATCGTCGGTGAACCCCATGTTTTCGGCAGCGCCTTGCGCAGATCGGCCATGCTCTTTCCCGGATCGCGGTCGAGCATGTCGCAAACTGCAAGCGCGAAGATCATACCGTCATCGTATCCGCGGCCGAACGGTTTGTTAAAAAAGAAGTGCCCGGACTTCTCGAAACCGGCGATGGCCCCAAGCTCGTTGACGCGTCGCTTGATGTAGGAATGACCCGTTTTCCAGTAATCGACCTTCACACCGTTTGCCTTCAGCACCGGATCTGTGAGGAACAGTCCGGTTGATTTCACATCGACTACAAAGGTCGTGTTCCGGTGCATCGTGGAGATGTCGCGCGCCAGCATCACGCCTACTTTATCGGCGAAAATCTCCTCGCCTTCATTGTCGACGACGCCACACCGATCGCCGTCACCATCGAAGCCAAGCGCGACATCGGCGTGATTGACCAACACCGCGTCGCGCATGGCGTGCAGCATCTTCATGTCTTCGGTGTTGGGGTTATAGCGCGGGAAGGTGTGATCGAGATTGCAGTCAAGTGGCACGACTTCGCAGCCAATTGCCTGCAGAATCCTCGGTGCAAAGGCACCTGCGGTACCATTACCGCAGGCCGCAATCACCTTGAGTTTGCGCTTGAGTTTCGGCCGTTTGGTTAGATCTGAAATGTAACGTTCGGGAAAATTCTCCACGAATGCGTAACTACCGCCGTCCTTAAAATCGAACTTCGCACCTAATACGATTTCCTTGAGACGCTTCATTTCCACCGGTCCAAAAGTAAGGGGCCGGTTGGCGCCCATTTTTACACCGGTCCAGCCGTTGTCGTTATGGGAGGCTGTGACCATGGCGACGCAAGGCACGTTGAGCTCAAATTGGGCGAAGTAGGCCATCGGCGTGATCACAAGGCCAATGTCGTGAACCTTGCAGCCCGACGCCATCAAACCGGAGATCAGCGCCATTTTCACCGCTGACGAATAGCTTCGGAAATCATGGCCCGTGACGATCTCCGGCTTCACGTTCAGCTCACGAATGAGCGTCCCTAACCCAAGGCCGAGGGCCTGCACGCCCATCAAATTGATTTCTTTTTCCAGCAACCAGCGCGCGTCGTATTCGCGGAATCCGGTCGGCTTTACCAGCGGCGAGGATTCATAGGCATACGTGTTTGGTGTGAGCGCAGGTTTTGGCGTTGGAAACATCAGATCCTCAAACAAAGAGCGGCGCGACTCCAATACCCTAACACCCGAGAACCGGAAAGCGCTCCGTCTAGAGACCAGAAATATCGGGAGTCTTTGCCTACTGTTCGAGCACCAAGCGGCCGTTGGCGTACTCGTAGCGCTTGAGCCGCGACAGGAACGAGACGCCGAGCAGGTTTTTTGTCAGAGCCTCGTCGGGCAACACCATAGCTGGCACGTCATAAACCGTGATGCCGCCGACCTCGATGCGCTCGATCGTGGCCCGTGCGGCTTTAATTTTGCCATTGGCGGTGACCGCCGTGGCAGTGTAATCGCGCGGCTGAGGACGAATCCCCGCCAACGCGGCAGACGATTCCCGCAGGACAACTAGCGACGCGCCAGTATCAACCACGAAATCGACAAAGCGTCCCTCAACTCTGGCCTCGACTTGGAAATGACCCTGACGGTCGCCGTCCAGAATCAGGCTGCGACCGGAGGTACTGGGATCGCGTGGTTCATAACCGGGTTGCACCACGGCCGCCTGAGCATCAGGGCGCGTCTCGACGGTGCTGTCGGCATAGCGTGCGACATATCCACCGACCACGAGCAAAACAGCGGCAAAGAACAGAAGCTGGCGCATGACAAAAGCCCGGTGCCTTCAAACAATCCTGCCATGCGAGGATCAAGGGGGGCTTAACGGAGGGATGGCACTCGGCACGGTTTCGGCCATGGTGAATCGCCGGTAAGCGAATTCATGACAATTGGAGCTATTGGCCGCGTGGTTTGGCGCGGCGGGTTGCCGGTGCCGTCAACGGATCGTCCGGCCAGGGATGTTTTGGATATCTGCCGCGCAGATCCGTCCTCACATCCTTGTAGCTGCCACGCCAAAATCCGGGCAGATCGCGCGTCACTTGCACCGGCCGATGTGCGGGTGACAGCAACTCGATTAGCAGTGGCACCCGTCCGCCCGCAATTGCGGGGTGCACCGCAAGCCCGAACAATTCTTGCACGCGGATAGCAAGCTTCGGCCCCTCCTCCGCTCGATAATCGATCGGCACTTGTGAACCGGACGGAGCGCTGAAATGCGTCGGCGCCTCGGTATCGAGCCGCTTGCGCAGATTCCATGGCAGCAAAGTGTCAAGCGCAGCCGAAAGATCGTCCGCATTTATTTGCGACAGAGCGGTTTTGCCAACAAGGAACGGGGCGAGCCATTCATCGGACGTACGGGCCAACGCGTCGTCCGTCAGATCTGGCCATTCCTCATTTTCAGCGCGCCGTAAAAAATTCACACGATTGCGAAATTGGAGCTGCGCCTTGCTCCACGGCAGTTTGTTGACGGCAAGCCCGACGATACCTTCAGCCAAAAGCCGGGCGTTGTCGGCGTCCGATACGACCGGCCTCGTTTGTTCAGCCAAAGTCAGCCTGCCGAGTAAGCGGCTACCACGTGCGCGCAAAGAGCCGGTGGCCGTGTCGAAGTTGACCGTCTCGAAATCTTCGATTTGACCGGCGAAGCGCGCCTCGATCTCGGCAAGTGCGATTGGCGCTGCCAGCACAATGCGGCTTGCGGCCGCTGCGCCGGTAAGTTCGGCGACAACAAGAAACGGCTCGCGCGCAAGCGGCGAGGCGGGATCGACCATTCCGCCGCGGCCATTGGCAAGGAGGAAAGCGCCGCTACCGCCGCCGCGATTTTTAGCGATGCGGTCAGGATACGCCAGCGCAAGGAGAGACCCGGGGGAATGTTCGCCGTTATCTTTCGAGCCGTCAGCCGTCTCGGCCCACCGCTTGACCATAGCCCGCGCATCATCGGCGCGCCGAGAGCGGTCACGGCGAAAATTATCGAGCCGATGTTGCAGATCAATGTCGTCGCCTCCCAGGCCACGCTCAGTGAGAATGGCAGCGATCAAAGCGGCAAGTTCCCCGGCGCCGTCCTCTGCTGCGTCGACGACCATGCGAGCCAACCGCGGCGGTAACGGTAAGGCACGCAGCTTGCGGCCCTCCTCGGTAATGTGGCCTTCGTTATCGATGGCACCCAACTCGGTGAGCAGCGTCCTGGCCTCACTGAGCGCGGCGTTAGGGGGCGCGTTGAGCCAAGCGAGCTTCGCGGGGTCCGCGGCGCCCCAGTGCGCCAGATCAAGCACGAAGGATGAAAGATCGGCGGACAAGATTTCCGGGCGCGTAAAAGGCTCCAGCGAGCCCGTCTGGGGCTCATCCCACAGTCTGTAGCAAACGCCCGACTCTGTGCGTCCTGCACGCCCGCGGCGCTGATCAGCGGCTGCCCGCGACACGCGCACGGTTTCCAGCCGCGTCAGGCCGACATCTGGCTCGAAACGCGGCACGCGTGACAGGCCACTGTCGATAACGACGCGCACACCTTCGATAGTGAGCGACGTTTCCGCGATCGAGGTTGCCAGCACAACCTTGCGTCGACCCGGCGGCGATGCCGAAATAGCTCGGTCCTGATCGCGCGCCTCAAGCGCGCCATAGAGCGCGACAACGTCGACACTCACATCCGCCACGCGCTCTTTCAGCAACGCCTCGGTACGGCGGATTTCACCCGTTCCAGGAAGAAACACCAGGAGTGAGCCAGCCTGGGCGCGTAGCACGCGCTCGACCGCCTCCGCGACCTGCCGCTCAATTGGGGTGCGGGGATCCCGGCCAAGGTAGTGTGTTTCAACAGGGAAAGCGCGGCCCTTGCTTTCGACCACAGGCGCATTGCCAAGCAACGCAGCAACACGCGCTCCGTCGAGTGTCGCTGACATCACCAGCAGTTTGAGATCTTGCCGCAAGCCCTGCTGCGCCTCGCGCGCTAAAGCTAGCCCGAGATCGGCGTCCAGCGACCGCTCATGAAATTCATCGAATAGAACGGCCGCAACACCTTCGAGGGAAGGATCATCGAGCATGAGCCGCGTGAACACGCCTTCAGTCACCACCTCGATGCGCGTGCGCTTGCTCACCTTCGAGCCAAAGCGCACGCGCAAACCGACGGTGTCGCCGACCTGCTCTCCCAACGTCGACGCCATACGTGTGGCAGCGGCGCGGGCTGCAAGCCGGCGTGGCTCCAGCACCAGAATTTTCTTGCCTTTCGCCCATGGCTCGTCGAGCAGGGCGAGCGGCACGCGCGTGGTCTTGCCGGCGCCGGGGGGAGCCACCAGAACGGCCGCACTATTGCCGGCTAGCGCATTCGTGAGCACAGCCAGAACGGCATCGATGGGCAGAGAGATATCGAAAGTTCGCATTTTGTGGGCGTCGCCACCCGCGAAAGCGGGTGATCCAGTAATCCGAAGCGCCGATTTTATGCAAAGCTCGCGTTACTGGATGCCCCGCTTTCGCGGGGCATCGCAACTTCTTCGAATTGCACAAAACATCACGTCCGCACCCGACCGATGCTTTCATAAGCAAAGCCGTGGCGGGCAATGTCCTCTGGCCGATAAACATTGCGCAGATCGACGAGCACCGGCTGCGCCATGATGGTCTTTAGTCGATCGAAATCAAGCGCGCGGAACTGCTCCCATTCTGTAACGATCACCAGCGCGGACGCGCCTTCGGCACAAGAATAGGCATCTTTACAGAATACAACATTGCCGATCACCCCCTTGGCCTGCTCCATGCCGACCGGGTCATAGGCTCTCACCTTGGCACCCATATCCTGCAAGGCAGTGATGAGAGGAATCGACGGCGCCTCCCGCATATCGTCAGTGTTCGGTTTGAAAGTGAGACCCAGCACCGCGATGGTTCTGCCGCGCAGTTCACCGCCAAGGGCAGCTGAGACCTTGCGCGCCATAGCCCGCTTGCGGGCATCGTTGACCGCCGCCACCGCCTCGACAATACGGAGCGGTGCGGCATGGTCCTGCGCGGTCTTGATCAGGGCGACGGTGTCCTTGGGAAAACACGAGCCCCCGTAGCCTGGACCTGCGTGCAAGAATTTTGATCCGATTCGATTGTCCAGGCCGATGCCGCGAGCGATCTCCTGCACGTCGGCGCCAACTTTCTCGGCGAGGTCGGCGATTTCGTTGATGAAGGTAATCTTGGTCGCAAGGAAGGCGTTGGCGGCGTATTTAATCAGTTCAGCCGTGCGGCGACTGGTGAACAGGATCGGCGAGCGATTGAGATAGAGCGGGCGATACAATTCGCTCATGACCTCTCTCGCGCGCGCATCCGGGCTTCCGATCACAATGCGGTCGGGATGCTTAAAATCCTGAATCGCAGCACCCTCGCGAAGAAATTCGGGGTTCGATACCACGGCGCAATCAGCATCGGGACACGTCTCCCGGATGATGCGCTCGACCTCGTCGCCTGTGCCCACCGGCACGGTCGATTTGGTAATCACAACAGTGAAGCCGCCGAGCGCTCGCGCGATCTCGCGAGCGGCCTCATGAACAAAACTGAGGTCGGCGAACCCATCACCGCGGCGCGAGGGTGTTCCAACTGCAATGAACACCGCGTCGGCTGCGGCGACTGCGCCGGCTAGTTCGGTGGCGAATTTCAACCTGCCGGCGCGGGCATTGGCCGACACCATATCGTTGAGTCCAGGCTCATAGATCGGCATTTCGCCGCGTTCTAGTGCGGCAATCTTCGCCTTGTCCTTATCGACGCAAACCACTTCATGGCCGAAATCGGCGAAGCAGGCGCCGGAAACAAGGCCGACATAGCCGGTGCCGATCATGGCAACGCGCATGGATTATCCGTTTATACAGTGACGCTTCCGGCTAGTGCCGAATGCGTCTGCATAGCAAACGTCACCCGCAGTGGCGAGAGGTGCGCGACGATACGCATTTCCTGTGACCGCACTTTTTGCCGGATTGATTAACGCGGCGTGCGGGGCCACATTCGTAACTATGCCGGCCCCCGCCAAGTCCAAGACCAAAACCGCCACGCCCGCCTCCGTTCCAGCAAAGGCTCAACGCCCGCTCAAGAAGGGGGACCACCTGTTCCTGGTGGACGGCTCTGGCTACATCTTCCGCGCCTATCACGCGATTAGGTTCGAGCCGCGCACGCCAGATGGCACACACGTCAATGCCGTCTACGGCTTCTGTAGCATGCTCTGGAAGCTGCTCAAGGAAATGAAGCCGGAAGAGCGGCCCACGCATCTCGCGGTCATCTTCGACAAGTCGGAAAAGACCTTCCGTACGGAGATGTATAAAGACTACAAGGCGCATCGCCCGCCTCCGCCCGATGATCTCATCCCACAGTTTCCGCTTATCCGTGATGCCGTACGCGCCTTCGAGATTCCGTGTCTCGAGCAGGCCGGCTACGAAGCGGATGACCTGATCGCGACTTACGCACGTATCGCCTGCGAGGCGGGCGCAACCGCCACCATCGTGTCGTCCGATAAGGATCTCATGCAGCTCGTGAACGAATGCGTGATCATGTACGACACCATGAAGGATGTCCGCATCGGCGTTCCGGAGGTGATTGAGAAATTTGGCGTGCCGCCGGGAAAGGTCATCGAGGTACAAGCGCTGATCGGTGACACATCTGACAATGTGCCGGGCGTGCCTGGTATTGGCGTCAAGACCGCGGCGCAATTGATCGGCGAATACGGCGATCTCGAAACGCTGCTCAAGCGGGCGAACGAGATCAAGCAGGATAAGCGCCGCCAGGCCCTCATTGACAACGCTGAAGCCGCTCGAATTTCCAAAAAACTCGTCACGCTCGACAAGCAGGTGCCGCTTGAGGTGCCGGTCGAGGACCTCGCGGTGCACGAACCCGATTACAAGACACTGATCACCTTCCTTAAGTCGATGGGATTCAGGACGCTGACACAGCGTGTGGCCGAAAAGGCAGGGGTCGATGCAAGCCAGGTCGAGGCAGATGGGACGCCAGCCGCCGGCGCCGCGGCAGCATCCGATCCTCCGAAATCGTCCGCTGTTCCTGCGGGCCGCACCAGTGGACAGGGACAGCTCCCTCTTGTTTCGCCTTCCCGCGCCGGCGCGTCCAGTTCGAGTGTCGATTCCACCCACCTGACACCGATCTCATTGTCCGCACGCCGGCTTGGTGCGCTGCGGGCCAGCAGCATCGATCGCGCCAAATATGAAACGATCGGTACACTTGATCGCCTTGCCCATTGGATCGCCCGCGCTCACGACACCGGCGTGCTGGCGCTCAAAACCGAAACCAGCAGCCTTGACCCGATGCAAACCACGCTGTGCGGAGTGGCGCTGGCTGTCGCCCCAAATGAAGCAGCCTATCTGCCCCTCGGACATCGAGAGGCGAGCGAGGGAGAGACGTCGGGATTATTTGCGGCAAAGCTTTGCAGCGGACAAATCGCAGAGCGTGACGCACTCAAGGCGCTCAGGCCGATCCTGGAAGACAGCAGCATTATCAAGATTGGTCATGATGTAAAACGGGATTGGCTGGTGCTGGCTTGCCGAGATGTCCGCCTCGGCGCGGTGGACGACATCATGCTGATGTCTTACGTGTTGGACGCCGGCAAAGCCTCGCATGACATGGACAGCCTCGCCACTCGCTATCTGGGACGAAGTCCGACACGCTTCAATGACGTGAAGAGCAAAGACAAGGCACTGTTTACGCCGGAAGCCATACCAATTGCTCGTGCCGCACCCTATGCCACCGAAGATGCCGATGTGACGCTGCGCCTCTGGCAGGCGTTGAAGCCGCGTATGGCGGCCGAGAAGGTGGTCAGCGTTTATGAGACTTTGGAACGGCCAATGCCGCGCGTGCTTGCTTACATGGAGGAGCGCGGCATTTCGGTCGACCCCGGCGTGCTTTCACAACTTTCCAACGACTTTGGCAAGAAGCAGGCAGCGCTCGAGCAAGAGATTAACAAGATTGCAGGAACGCAGATGAACCCTGGCAGCCCAAAGCAATTGGGCGACATCCTGTTTGGACAAATGGGATTGCCCGGCGGCACAAAGACCAAGACCGGGCAATGGTCGACCGGTGCGCGCGCACTGGAAGAACTTGCCGAGCAGGGTCACAGACTTCCGCAGGTCATCCTCGACTGGCGACAAGTATCGAAGCTGCGCTCGACTTATACCGAGGCGCTGCCCACTTACGTCAACCCCAAGACGCATCGCGTCCATACGAGCTACGCACTTGCGGCCACTTCGACCGGACGGCTATCATCTTCGGAACCGAACCTGCAGAACATCCCGATCCGAACCGACGACGGCCGCAAGATTCGGCGGGCCTTCGTCGCGTCGCCAGGCATGAAGCTCGTCTCAGCCGACTATTCTCAAATTGAACTGCGGCTCCTGTCGGAAATTGCCAACGTGCCCACGCTGCGCAAGGCGTTTCAAGACGGCGTGGATATTCACGCCATGACCGCTTCTGAAATGTTTGGGGTGCCGGTCAAGGATATGCCCCCCGACGTACGCCGCCGCGCCAAAGCGATCAACTTCGGAATCATCTACGGCATTTCGGCGTTTGGACTCGGAGCGCAACTCGGTATCGACGCGAAAGAGGCCGGTGCTTACATCAAGAAATATTTCGAGCGTTTCCCCGGCATTCGCGACTACATGGACGAAACGCGTGAGTCTTGTCGCGAACACGGCTACGTACTCACTCTGTTTGGACGCAAGTGCCACTATCCCGATATCAAGGCCAGCAACCCTTCCATCCGTTCGTTCAACGAACGCGCGGCAATCAATGCCCGCTTGCAAGGCTCCGCGGCCGACATTATTCGTCGAGCCATGATTCGCATCGAGCCGGAGCTTCAGAAAGACAGGCTCGGCGCCAAGATGCTACTGCAAGTGCACGACGAACTGATCTTCGAGGTGCCGGTCAACGAGGTCGAGCGTACGCTCCCGATCATCAAGAGTGTGATGCAGAGCGCGCCCGATCCATCGGTCTCATTGCACGTACCGCTTCAGGTCGATGCTCGCGCCGCCAACAATTGGGACGAGGCGCATTGAAAATCCTGCCGCCGATGTTCGCGCTGCTTACTTTCGTTTCTTTCGGCGTGCCTTAACCTTGCTACGACGCGCGACCGATTTTGACTTTGCCGCTTTCGCAGCCTTCGCCGGCAGCACCGCGATCGCCTCGATCTCGAATAGCGCACCGGGCCGCGCCAATTGCGAAATCGCCACCGTCGTGCTGGCCGGCGGTGCGGCCATGTTGAAATGCTGATCGCGCACCTCGCGGAAAATCGAGATGTGCGACATATCGACGAGGTAGTTATTGATCTTCACCACGTCCTTGACGGTGGCGCCGGCATCGGCGAGTGCAAGCTTAAGATTCTCGATCGCTTTGTTAGCCTGGGCGCGGAAATCGCCTGCCATGCCTACCAGCTTGTTTTCCATATCAAGTCCGAGTTGCCCGGCGATGAAGATCAGCCGATTGGGCCCGGTGGCTTCGACCACATAGCTGTAACCCGGCGGCTTCGCGAGCGTGTTCGGATTGGAAAAGCGAACATTTGCAGCCATTGGATACCTCCCTAAGATTGAGCACCAAAACTTAGCGTTTCTTTACTCGAGTTCGCGGCACCTTGGTTTCCTCCAAAAGGCCCAGGCTTTCTGCAAGCCGCTTTGTTGTCGGCGCCTGAATCAAGATCGTCATCAGAACAGCGATGAACGTGATAGCGGCTATAACCTCAGCGCCAGGCGCCTTCATACCAAGCAAAATGCCTGCAAGCGCGGCCGGGATGACGCCGGTCTCACGTGTCCAACACATGAATAACATCTCGTTGAAGGTCCAATTTGCGCGCCGATCGGGAAGTGCGCAAAGAAAAACAGTCGCCGGTCGGGCAACCAGCATGAATATAGCTACAACAATGATGCCGCCGAGCCAATATTGTCCCATGAGACGAAAGTCGACTTGAGCACCAAGCAGCAAAAAAATGAACAGTCGCATGATAAACGCGGAAGTCATGACAAACTCGTCGAGCTTACGCGCCTCGACCGGCGTCATTTTGAATCCTAACGAATCCTTGTTTCCGATCACGATGCCGAACACGAAAACGGCCATGAACCCGCTCGCTTGCAAGCCGTCGGCCGCAAAATACGCGCCGATGACAGCAACCAGCGTTACGACCGGCGCAAACTCCGCGAGGACGGCCCAGCGCTCGTGCGCGATTAAAAGTGCCGCCAGATATCCGAGCGCGACACCGACTGCAATTCCGATTCCGACTTGCCTGAGCAGATCGAAAAGAGACGCTGTGATCGAGAATTCGCCGGTGCCTTTCGCTATCGCCAGCATGCCGAGTGTCAAAATGGCGCCAGTGGCATCATTAAACGCCGATTCGCTCATGACCACCTGAGCCACACGCTCGCGAATTTTGACCTGCCGGAATATGGGAACCAGGGTCGCCGGATCTGTCGACGCGATTGTCGCGGCGAGCAGGAGGGCCACGATCCACGGAACGCCAAGAATGGCATGCGCCGCAACGCTGGTCACAGCCGCGGTAATCAGAACGCCAATCGTCGCAAGACCGACGATCGTAATCCATACCCTTTTCAAGACCTCGAAACGTAGAGATGCGCCGCCGTCGAAGAGAATGTAGCTGGCGCCAAACAAAATAATAATCTGATAGAGCCCGGAATCTGATTTTATGTTAATCAATCCAAACACGGCCGGACCGATCGCCATTCCGACAACTAAAAACAAGGCGATGTCCGGAACCTTGATTTTTCGGGCCACAAAACCGGTGACAATACCGATTGCGAGAATGAGTGCGCCGGATAGCAACGTGTGTTTTGCAAATTCAAGTGCGGGCGATGCGTTCACTTCCCTCCCCCGACTACGAACACAATCGCGTCATTGCATTATTTATAGAATGCTGCCTGAGGCCTTGTGAAATAACAAGGCGCATAGGCACAAGCGAGCCAACCGCCACAGCATACGGCTCGAAAAATAGCCGGTTTTCTGCCATAACCCTCGTGCGGCAGCGGCTCTCCTCATTTCTAAGTCAACAGGCCGATTCAACATTTCTAACTTTCAACAGACGGATTGGACGATGCGAAAAACGGCGTGGACGCTCGCGATATTTGTGTTCGGCGCGCTTTATACGGGACCGGCTTCAGCCGCCAACTGCCGCAACTCTGTCGGTTACGAGCGCTGGCTCGAGGATTTCAAGAAGGAGGCCGCCGCGCAAGGAATTTCTGCGCGAGTCATCGCCGCTGCAACACCGAGCATGACGTTCGATCAAGCGATCATTCGCCGCGACCATGGCCAAGCGGTATTCAATCAGACTTTTCTGCAATTCTCCGACCGCATGGTTGGCGGCGGCCGAATTCCAACCGGTCTCGCCAAGATCAAGCAGCACGCGGACCTGTTCGCGCGCATCGAGCAGAAATATGGCGTGCCTGCCCCAGTACTCACGGCTTTCTGGGGTCTGGAAAGCGACTTCGGTGCCAATTTCGGCAATTACAATATTCTAAGTGCGCTGGCGACTCTTGCCTATGATTGCCGCCGGCCAGATTTCTTCCGCCAACAATTGCTCGACGCGCTGCGCATCATCGAACGCGGCGATCAACGAGTTGAGGACATGATCGGCGATTGGGCCGGAGAATTCGGAGGCATGCAGTTCACTGCAACCGACTATCTCAAGAATGCGGTTGATTATGACGGCGATGGTCGCCGCGACTTGATCCGCAGCGTCCCCGATACGCTCGCATCGGCCGCGAACTTCCTGGTGAGCCTCGGCTGGCAACGCGGGCAACCGTGGCTGCAAGAGGTTCACGTACCCCTGAACCTGCCATGGCAGGAGGCCGATCTCAGCATCCAGCATCCCCGCTCGAAATGGGTCGCGTGGGGCGTGAAGGCAGCGCAAGGTTCACTGCCTTCTGACGATCTATCGGCCTCGCTTATCTTGCCGATGGGCCGTCGCGGACCGGCGTTTCTCGCCTATCCGAATTTCAAGGCCTTCCTCGGATGGAATTCGGCGATGGTCTATTCGACCACCGTCGCCTATTTCGCCACCCGGCTTGCCGGTGCGCCAAATGTCGACCACTCGGGCGCTGCGGCTATCGCACCGCTCTCGGCACAGCAAGTAATGGAGTTGCAGCAACTGCTGATCAAGCAGGGCTACGAGGGTGTCGGCGAAATCGACGGAAAAATCGGGACCGGCACGCGCAATGCGACGAAGAAGGCACAAATGAAGTTCGGCCTGCCGGCGGATTCTTATCCGACCACCGAATTGATCGAACGCCTGCGTGCCGGCAGCAATACTGGCTCAAACCGATGATCTGCTCTATCGGCACGTTTAACCGCAGGCCATAGCTCGCCGGCGTGCGCCGAGCGCGAAAATTACAAGACGTCCATCTTTGATCACATCCGCACGATTGACCGCCGGGTCAATGAACCTCTGCCCGTTGAATTAGTTGAAGGACGGAACCGAGTTCCGGACGTGGTGGAGGATTAACTATGACAAATCAGACGGGAATCTGGGTGCTCGCAGCGGCACTAGTTACAGCCATGCCGCTAGCCGCCAGCGCGCAACAGCCCCAAAATCAACACGGTGGCGCGAAAGCAGCGCCGGCAAGGTCCGCTGCACCGGTCGCCCGGCCTGCCGCACCGCATGTTGCGCCGGCACCGCGCGCGGCGGCGCCGCGGATGGCAGCGCCCCAGCCGCGTATGGCAGCGCCCCATATGGCGACACCGCGCGTCGCGCCTGCTGCACGCATCGCGACGCCACACACTGTGCCGCAAAGTGTGGCGGTCCCACACAATCGGCCAGCAGCGGTCAATCGCGCAGTACAGCAAAATCAATTGCACCAGCAGCGGGTGCAATCAAGCTCGCGGACGCGTTCGGCCGCGCAGGCGACGCGTTCAGCCCCGCAAGCTCAGTCGCTTCAAATGAATACTCGTCAACAGCAGCTGAACACACGTGAGCAGCTGCGTGCTGAACGTGCTTTACGTCGAGGTGAGGATCGTGAATTGCGTCGCCTGCCCGCATCCCAGCGGGTTCAGCGCCGCGAACAGATCCGGAATGCACGTGAGCAAAGGGCACTTGGCCGGCAACAGGTGGTGCGACCCAATGCGGCGCAGCCGAATGCACAAGCGTTGCGCGCAAACCGGCGCAACGGTACTGCGCGCGTAACGACGGACGCGGCACGTCAGGGCCGTTTCTCTTCGCGCTTCGCGCAGCGGGCCGGTGGTGTAAACGCGCGCGATCGTTTCGCACAAGTGGCGGCGCGTGGCGCGTGGCGGCATGGTCACCGTGCAGCTTTCGTGGCGTGGTATGGCCCGGTGTTCTGGCCTTACGCGTATTCCGATATTTTCAACTATGCGTTCTGGCCGTATGGCTACGACGACGGTTACTGGGCGTATGCCTATGACGACTTTTTTGACGGGGTGTTCTGGGGCGAGGCCGGCCCACCGGCGGATTACGCGTACGCCGCGCCGATTGCACAAGGTACGACCCCGGCTGCACAACGTGCGACCTATGCCGCGGTGCAGGAGCTGTGCAAGCAACCCGGTAGTGGCGTAACCGCTTGGCCGTTCGCCGACATCGAACGCAAAGTTGGTCTCAATGCCGACCAGATGCAATTGCTGAGCGATGTGCGCCGGGCGAGCCAGGACGCAGCAACGGTGTTTAAGGCTTCGTGTCCACAGGAGAATGCCTATCCGCTAACGCCTCCGGGCCGCCTTGGCGCGATGACTGCTCGCCTTGATGCAACTCTACAGGCGGTGCAGACGGTGCGGCCCGCGCTCGAAAAGTTCTATAACTCGCTCAGTGACGAGCAGAAGGAGCGCTTCAACCAAATTGGCCCAAAGAGCACGGCAACCAACGCCGAGGCGAGCGAAGCGCCGCAGGCGACAGATGCGTGCAAGCAACCCAAGCAAGGGCTTGCCAATCTGCCAATCGAGAAGATCGAGGACACCCTCAATCCAACCGACGCGCAGGAGGCGGAGTTGAACAAACTACAGGACGCGACCAGCAACGCGGTCTCGATCATGCAGGCAGCCTGTCCGGATGAAACGCCGCTCACGCCAACCGGGCGGCTCGAAGTTATGGAGAAACGTCTCCAGGCGATGACCGATGCAGCTAAGACGGTGAAGCCAGCGCTTGAAAACTTCTACGCCTCGCTCACCGCTGAGCAAAAGGCGCGCTTCAACCGCATCGGACAGCAGTTGTCGCAAACGAACGGCTAAGTCTAAACAATGGAATGAAAAGGGCGGCCATGCGGCCGCCCTTTTTCCTGACTGAAAATCACTCAGCCGCGATACGGACCTCCGGCGCCGCAGCTTTGATGTCGGGAGTGACATGCTGCTCGAACTTGGCGAAGTTCCTCTGGAACATGCCGACGAGATCGCGCGCCGTCCTGTCGAACTCGGCCTTGTCCTTCCATGTCTTGAAGGGGTTGAGCAAATGCGGCTCGACACCCGGGACCGAGGTGGGCACCGAGAAGCCGAAATACGGATCGGTCCGGAAGTCGGCATTCCTGAGCGAGCCGTCCAGTGCGGCGGTCAGCAGAGTGCGCGTCGCCTTGATTGGCATACGGCGCCCGACACCATATTTGCCGCCGGTCCATCCGGAATTGACCAGCCAGACGTCGACCTTGTGCTTGTTGATGTAATCGCGCAGCAGGTCGGCATAAACCGACGGATGTCGCGGCAGGAACGGGGCGCCGAAGCAGGTTGAGAATTCCGGCTGTACTCCCACAAGCCCCTTCTCGGTGCCGGCGACTTTCGCCGTGTACCCGGAGAGGAAATGATACATCGCCTGCGTCGGCGTGAGCTTGGCGATTGGCGGCATTACACCGAAGGCGTCCGCCGTGAGGAAGATGATATTCTTCGGATGACCGGCACGCCCGCTGCGCGAGGCATTCGGTATGAAATCGAGCGGATAGGCAGACCGCGTGTTCTCGGTCTTGGACCCATCGTCGTAATCGGGCACACGCGTAACCGGATCGAACGCCACGTTCTCCAGCACCGCGCCGAAGCGATTGGTGGCATCCCAGATCATCGGCTCCGCTTCCTGCGAGAGCTTGATGGTCTTCGCGTAGCAGCCGCCCTCGAAATTGAAGATGCCGTCTGGCCCCCACCCGGTCTCGTCGTCGCCGATCAGGACGCGCTGCGGATCGGCTGAAAGCGTCGTCTTGCCGGTACCGGAGAGACCGAAGAACAATGCGCTCTCGCCCTCACGGCTGACATTGGCCGAGCAGTGCATCGGCACAACGTTCTGCGCCGGCAGATAGAAATTGAGGGTGGTGAATACCGACTTCTTCATCTCGCCAGCGTATGACGAGCCGCAGATCAATACGATTTTGCGCGTGAAGTCGATGGCGACCATCGTGTCCGAACCTTCGCGACCGCCGTGGCGTTTGGCGTCGGGCTTGAACGACGGGAAGTCGAGGATGGTGAGTTCGGGAACGAAACCGGCGAGCTCGGACTGCTCGGGGCGGATCAATAATTGCCGGATGAAGAGGGAGTGCCAGGCGAGTTCGGTATAAATGCGCGTCTTGATCCGGTATTTCGGGTCGGCGCCGCCATAGAGATCCTGGGCGAAGAGCTTCTTGCCTTCGGCATGCTTGATGAAATCGGCAAGCATATTGTCGAAGTCCTCTTTCGACATTTTGCGATTGCCGTCCCACCAAACCGAATCCCTAGTGAGATCGTCGACGACTGTGTGCTTGTCCTTGGGGCTCCGGCCGGTGTGGTGACCGGTCTCGGCGCAAAGCGCGCCGCCTGCGACCAGTGAAGCTTCGCCGGACTCGATGGCGTACTCATAAAGTGTCGGCTCGGTCAGGTTCCAGCGTACCTCGGCCAGATTTTTGAAGCCGAATTTGTCGGCGCCATGGGCGCCGTTCCGTACACCCTGCTCTTGCACGCAAATTCCTCCCAACTCGGCCGCTTTATTGCCAATCCCTCATGAACCTTTTGGGTCCACGGCGCGGCTCCTAAGACGTAAGTATAGCCTCTTGTTCAGAGGCGCGCGACCATAGTCAGGGCGCCCAAGAAAGCCAAGAAAAAATGGCATGCATGGTTTGCAGATCGCATTGCACTGCATCAATACCGACCGCCAAGCCGCCCATTGATAAACCAAACGCGGCGCCTTACTCGACCAAGCCTTTGTCTGCGAGCCATTTCTGAATCAGGTCGGCAACCTGACCGTTGTTTTTGTCCATCATCAGCATATGGGAATTTCCCTTGATGCCGACATCCGGCA
>Ga0075021_10000674_pt1 | contig 17719 bp, 14 predicted proteins | sample ColStrG_CSR_2012_FD_72749 | JGI IMG/M metagenome (GOLD analysis project Ga0075021, IMG submission 72749) | Freshwater sediment microbial communities in response to fracking from Pennsylvania, USA - Cold Stream Run_MetaG_CSR_2012 | ecosystem: Environmental > Aquatic > Freshwater > Creek >...
CCCTCGCCCCACGCGACCACCCCGACGCCGTCACTGGCCGCCGCCACGGCGGGCCGGCCCGCGCCGGTGCCTGCGTTGTCGCCGGCGAGAACGTTCAGGGGAGATTGCGCAGCGGTCCACTGGCCGGAGTCGTAGTAGTCGACGAGTACGTTGGATCCGCCACCCTGGGCAGCCGTGTACGCGAGATACGCCTTGTCGTCGATATTGCTCAGCTGGATCGCAGGGTTGGACGCGCCTGCGTGCAGCGCCACGGGCGCCTGCCATGGCGCGGCGGACGAGGAGCGTTGTACGACGTACAGCTCGCCGCCGCTGACGAACGCCACCAGCAGCTCCCCGCCGAGCCCGGCAGCGAGCACCGGCTGTGAGGACGGCCCGCTGAATGCCTGCCCCGTGTCGAGCTGCTGCGGTGCCCGGAACTGGCCGCCGGTGAGACTCGAGACGAAAACGTGCGCGGTCCCGGCGACGTCGGCGAGGTACACGAGACCGCCGCTGCCGTCGCGGGCGATCGACATACCTCCGAGCGATGTGATGTCGGGCGAGGGCCCGGCGAGAACCTGCGGCGGCGCGAGCACGGGCGCTCCCTGCGCGACGGCCGTAGACCACGCGCAGGCGAACGCACAGGCCAGTCCGACGGCCAGGGCGCAGGCGCGCCGCAACGACCCCGTCGCGGGCGGGGGCGCGGTCACGACGGGCTTGGGGGCGGTCACCAACAGTCCTGTTGTCCTCGCAACGTGCTGCCCATTCAACCGACCAGCCTGCCAGATGTTGCGGAGCACAGGTGAAGTGGGCGTCGGTGGACCGGCGTGCGCCGGTCCACCAGTCCCCGCCCCTGAGCGGCGAAATTACGCTGAGTGCCCGCTGAGCGTCAGCTGTCTTTGAGGAACGACGGGATGTCGATCTCGTCGTCGCGGATCGTGAGCGTGGAGCGCTGGCCCTCGTCCATCGTCACGTCCCGATCGCGCCGTCCCCGTGGCTGCCCGCCTGAGGTCGACCGTGTCGTGAGACCGCGACCGTGGTCGAAGCCGGTGGCGATCACCGTCACGCGCACCTCGTCGTCCATCGCGTCGTCGATCACCGCCCCGAAGATGATGTTCGAGTTCGAATCGGCCGCGCCCTGCACGATTTCGGCCGCCTCGTTGACCTCGAACAGGCCGAGATCATGCGAGCCCGTGATGTTGAGCAGGATCCCCATCGCACCCTCGACCGACTCCTCGAGCAGTGGCGAGGAGATCGCCACCTTCGCGGCCTCGACCGCACGGTTCTCGCCGCTCGAGTTCCCGATCCCCATAAGCGCCGTGCCGGCGTCGCGCATGATCGTTCGCACGTCGGCAAAGTCGAGGTTGATCAGGCCGGGGATCGTGATCAGGTCCGTGATCCCCTGGACGCCCTGCCGAAGAACGTTGTCGGCTTCGCGGAATGCCTCGAGCATCGTCGTGCGACGCTCGACGATGCTGAGCAGGCGCTCGTTCGGGATCACGATCGTCGTGTCGACATGCTCGCGCAGCCGCTGGATCCCGTCTTGCGCGATTCGCGCGCGCTGTGTGCCCTCGAAGCTGAACGGCCGCGTGACCACCCCGACGGTCAGCGCCCCGATCTCGTTTTTGGCGATCTCCGCGATCACCGGCGCCGCGCCGGTGCCGGTGCCGCCACCCTCGCCGGCCGTGACGAACACCATGTCGGCGCCCTTCAGCGCCTCCTTGATCTCGTCCCGGGACTCGGCCGCCGCGCCCTGGCCGACCTCCGGGTTGGCGCCCGCGCCGAGACCCTTCGTCAGCTCGTGGCCGATGTTCAACTTGATGTCGGCGTCGCACATCGCCAGCGACTGGGCGTCGGTGTTGCACGCGATGAACTCGACCCCGCGCAGACCAGCATCGACCATTCGGTTGATGGCGTTCGTGCCGCCGCCGCCGACGCCCACGACCTTGATGACTGCGAGGTAACTGCCGCTTTCCATAGGTACCGTCCGACCCTCGATGTATTGTTGAGTGTTTCCCGAGCCTATTGCTACTTACCGCAGTTTGGCACGTTATTGCCTGCAAGCAACCGACGTCAATGATGCGGCGACCGCGCAACGTTCGTTGCAGATCGCCCAACCCTCGATCAGCGGGCGAGATCGCGGTCCTTCGAAACAATCAACCTCAAGTTGAGCCTGAGCTTTATCGAGAGCTTCCTGCCAGTGGCCGAACGTGCCGTCAAACGTGGGGCCGGACGGTTCGCTGTGTTGCGTCGCGGGCGCGTCGGGCGCCGGTTCTCGCTCAACCGGCGGGGTTCGTTGCGGCGCCGGAGGTGGACGTGGTGGTCCCCGTGGCGCTCGCGCCCGCAGTCCCCGTGGCCGACGAGGCGGGGGGCGCGCTCGTACCCCCGGCTGCGCTGGTTGGGGTGCCGGTCGGCACGCCGGCGGCCGGGCGCTGCGGATCGGTGACGTCGATGTACGCCGCGCCGGCGGCGCCGGGCGAGGAGAGCACGGCGATCGCCGCCAGCCACTTGGCGCGTAACGCCCGCATGTCGCCGAAGTAGATCGCCGGCCCGTTGCGCAGGCTTGCGACGACGCCGTGGCTCGACGTGTAGGTCGCCTTCCGGATATGTGCGAGGAACTGCCACGGCGCGGCCGCCAGAACACGCACGGCCTGCGGCGCGCCCGGCTCGCTCAGCCTGGAGCCGACGGGCGGGACCGCCACCGGGATCACCGGCAACCGGCGGGCCGGGGCTGGGCGCCCCCTGAGCAGGGTTCCGTCACTCGCAACCACGATCCTAGTCCCGGACGCGGTCACCTCGGCGACCGGGAGCTGTTCGTCGACGCGGATCGTCAGCCCGTGCGGAAAGCTGGTCGACGCGCTCACCGAGCGCACCTCCGAGAAGCCGCTGACGGCCTTCGAGAGCGCGGCCGGGTTGAAGTCCAGCGTCGTCATCCCTTCCGCCGTGTGGCGCAACGACGCCTTGATGCGAGCCGCGTGCGGTCCGCTCACCCCCACGATCTTCACCGTCCGGATTGCCACCAGCGAGGAGTCGCGGAACCACATCCAGGCGCCCACCAGGACGAGCGCCAACCCCGCGACCAGCGCGATCGCCTTCGGCGTCACGCGTCTGCGCGCCGTCATCGAGCGACCGTCCAGTCGTCGGGCAGGCGCACGGGACCGAGCGCCTGCACCTCGGGCTCGAGCTCGACGCCGAATGCAGCCTCCACGCGCCGGCGTCCCTCGACGATCAGCGCGACGACGTCGGCGGTCGTCGCAGTGCCCCGGTTTTCGACGAAGTTGGCGTGTTTGCCGGAGAACCCCGCGCCTCCGACGCGCAGGCCTCGGCAGCCGGCCGCGTCGAGAAGCTGCCCCGCCGTGCGGCCGGCGGCCAACGGGTCATCGGGTGCCGGATTCTTGAAGGTCGAGCCGAACGTCTTGATCCCGGACGGCTGCGCCTCCTTGCGCAGCCCCCGCAGCTCGGCGAGCCTTGCGCGAACCCGCGCCGGCTCGGTTGGCTCCAGCCCGAAGCAGGCTTGGGCGACGACCTGCCCGGCACGCAGGTTGGAGGAACGGTATGCGAACGCGAGCTGGTCCGATTGCCTGCGTGCTGTGCCGCCGGCATCGGTCACGTCCACCCATTCGAGTACATCGGTCAGCGTCCCTCCGTAAGCGTTGGCATTCATCCGCACGGCGCCCCCGACCGTGCCGGGAATGTTGACCGCGAACTCGATCCCGCCGAGCCCTGCGCTCGCGGCCGCTGCCGCGACCGCAGGCAGGCGCGCCCCGCCACCACAGCGGACCCGGGCGCCGTTGCAGTCGATCGCGCTCAATCCACGGTCCAGCTTCAAGACCAGACCCTGAAAGCCTTCGTCGGCGACCAACAGATTCGAGCCCGACCCGACGATCCCGACCGCCACGGTCTCTGCCGCGGCCCACGCCAGCAACCGCTCGAGCTGCCCGACGCTCCCGACGCGCGCGAACAACTCGGCGGACCCGCCGGTGCGGATCGTCGTCAGTCGCGACAGGGGGTAGTCGCGGACTAGCCCGGGCGGCGGTTCGGACACCGCCATCAGGTTAGTGACCGTCTAGGCGTCCACGGCCAGCGAACGCCCGAGCGCGTCGACGTCGCCGGCGCCCATCATCAGGCACAGGTCACCGTCGCGCAGAATCGACTCGAGGTAGCGCTGGGCGTCCGTGAAGTCGGGCAGCCACGCTGTCGGGACGCCCGCGTCCGCCGCCGCCGCCGCGACCAGCCGGCCGTCCACGCCGGGGAAATCCTCAGCCCGCTCGCGGGCCGGGTAGACGTCGAGCAGCACGCATGCGTCGGCGAGCGCAAGCGCCGTCCCGAACTCCCGCGCGAGCGCGCGCGTGCGAGAGTAGAGGTGTGGCTGAAACACCGCCACGAGCCGGCGCGGCGCCAGCGAGCGGGCGGCCGAGATCGCCGCGGCCACCTCGGTCGGGTGGTGCGCATAGTCGTCGTACAGCGCCGCGCCGCAGGCTGAGAGGCCGAGCCGTTCGAGCCGCCGCCGGGCGCCGCTGAAGTCCGCGATCGCGTCCACCGCCGCGGCGGCGTCGGCGCCCGCCAGCACGCAGGCGGTCAGCGCCCCGGCGGCATTGACGGCGTTGTGTGTTCCGAGCACCGCCAGGCGCACCTGGTGCCCACGCCAGCGAAAGCGCGCCCCGTCCGGCGTCAGCCTCACGTCGTCCGCGTCATACGTGACCGCCTCGCCGGCGCACAGCGCTCGCAGCTGCGGCCGATCCCACACGATCGCATGCTGGCGGGCGTGCGCCATGAACTCGCTCAGCGTCCGCTCGAGCTCGATCCTGGAGGCATAGGTGGCGTGATGGTCGAGTTCGGCGTTCGTGAGCACGGCGATGTCCGGTTGCAGCGCCAGCAGCGAGCGGTCGGACTCGTCCGCCTCCACGACGATCCACTCGCCCGACCCCCAGGCGGCGTTCGAACCCGTCAAGCGCAGCTCGCCTCCCAGCAGATATGGCGGATCCATGCCCAGCCGGCACATCACGTGGACGATCATCGCGGCCGTGGTCGTCTTCCCGTGCGTGCCGGTGACCGCGATGCTGTGCCGCAGCGCCATGATCTGACCGAGCAGCTCCGACCGGTGCAGCCTGGCCACGCCGCGCGCAAGTTCGGGGTTCTCGGGCGGGATCGCGGTCGAGAACACCACCTCTGCCCCCGGCGGCACGTTGTCGGGGCTGTGCCCTGGCAGCGGCCTGATTCCGGCCGCCCGCAGCCGCTCGATGTAGGGCGACTGCGCGCGATCGGAGCCGCTGACGCTGGCACCGAGTGCCCTCGCAACGAGCGCCAGTCCACTCATTCCGGCGCCGCCAATCCCGACGAAATGCAGCGTCCGGCCGCTCCAGTCGAGCGCCTGCTCGGATGCGCGACCCCCTGCGGGCGTCCGTCGATCCGACGGGGGCATCTAGCCCTGCTTCGGCGAATCGTCGCGGCGCCGGGCCGCCAGCAGGAGTTCCCGCGCGATCGTCGCGGCGGCATCCACGCGCGCAAGCGCCGCCGATGCTCTGGCCATCGCCGCCAGCCGCGCCGGATCGGCGAGCAGGTTGCCCGTCTCCTGCGCGAGTCTGACGCCGGTCAACTCCGCGTCGTCGATCACGACCGCCGCCCCCGCCCGCTCGAGATACCCGGCGTTCGTGCGCTGATGATCTGCCGTCGCATGCGGGTACGGGATCAGAATTGCGGGCCGTCCGTGAGCCGCAATCTCGAATACCGAACCTCCAGCGCGTGCGATCACCAGGTCGCAGGCGGCCAGCGCGGCGCCGAACTCCTCGATGTAGCCGCGAAGGTCGTAGTGCGGCCCAGGCGACCGCAGGGCGCCGAGGTTGTCCTCGCCGGCGGCGTGCAGGACCCTGAAACGTGCACCTTTGAACGCCTGCAGTGCCGCCTCGTTGATCGAGCGCGCACCCTGAGAGCCGCCGAACACCAGAACGCAGGTCTCGTGCTCCGCAATCCCGAAGCGCCGGCGGGCAGCGGGGCGATCCTCCGCGGCTGCCGGGACCGGCCGGCCGGTCACGAGGTAGCGCCGTCCGGCGCGACCCTCGATCGGGAACGCCAGACACACGCGCTCGGCGAACGGCGCGAGCAGTCGATTGGTCAGGCCCAGGTGGCTGTCGGCCTCGGCCAGCACGAGCGGCACGCGGCGCAGCACGGCGGCGAGCGCGATCGGTCCCGCGACGTATCCGCCGGCCCCGAGCACCGCCGCGGGCCGCAGCGCGCCGATCAGCGACAGGGCACGACCGGCCGCACGGATGTCGATCGCCGCCGCCCGCGCGGCGGCACCGAAGCGGCGACCGCGCGGCAGGGCGACCACACGCAAGCGACGGAGCTCGTACCCCGCGCCGGGCACGAGCTTCGTCTCGGCGCGATCGCCGCCGACGAAGACGACCTCCGCGCCCTCAGCTCGCAGCTCGTCGGCGACCGCCAGAGCCGGCACCACGTGCCCCGCCGTCCCGCCCGCGCCGATCACGATCCGCGGGGCGTTCACGCCCGGCCCGGTGCCCGTCGATCGCACGCAGGCGCTGCGCGCCGGGACGCGCGATGTTGAGCAGCAGACCGACCGAGGCGAGCATCGCGATCAGGTTGGTGGGCGCGTAGGAGATGAACGGCAGCGGCACGCCGGTGAGCGGCGCTAAGCCGAGCACGACGAAGATGTTGAGGATCCCCTGGCACAGAATCAGCGAGGTCAGGCCGGTCGCGAGCAGCTTCGCATACCGAGTACCGGCGCGACGCGCGGTGCGCAGCCCCGCGTATGCGATCAACCCGTAGAGCACCACGACGCCCGTGATCCCCATCAGCCCCAGCTCCTCGCCGACGACCGCGAGGATGAAGTCGGTCTGCGCTGCCGGTAGGTAGTAGATCTTCTGCAGCGACCGGCCCAGGCCGACGCCGAACAGGCCGCCGGAGCCGAGCGCCACCTGGCCCTGCACGGCCTGGTAACCACCTTGTGCCCAATGCGCCCAGGGGTTCAGGAACGAGGTCAGCCGCGCGCGCTCGTAAGGGGAGGCCATCACCAGCAGCAAGACCACGAAACCCACGGCGGCCACGATTCCGGCGAGGTAGCGCAGCGGCATGCCGGCGGCGAACAGCATCGCGGCCACGGTCATCCCGACCACCAGCATCGTGCCGAGGTCGGGTTCGCGATAGATCAGCACGCAGGCGGGTGCCACGACGATCGCCACCGGCGCGATCGCCTGCCTGAAGCCGCCCATCCGAGAGGGATGCTCAGCGAGATAGCGAGCGACGTACAGCACGAGCGCCAGCTTCACCAGCTCGGACGGCTGAAGCGCGAGCGGGCCGGCGCCGATCCACCGACGTGCGCCGCCCACCTCCCGGCCGATCCCGGGGAGCAGCACCGCCACCAGCAGCCCGAACGACCCGAGCAGGAACAGGCGCGTGATCCGCGGGCTGACGATCTGGAGCCCGTGGCGCTCCAGGACTCGCATCGCCACGAGTCCGAGCGCGACCGCCATCAGGTAGGTCATGAACTCGCCGGTGCCGAAGCCGCCGCCATTGACGGTGCCGATCGGTGACGAGGCGCTGTAGACCATCACCGCCCCGAAGGCGATCAGACACAGCGTCGCGGTCGTCAGGATCCGGTGCTCCAGCGGCGGTGCCTTGCGACGCGTCGCGGTTGCGCGGTCCGGGCGTTCGTCGCGGGCGCGTGGCATCCGCGGATCACTTCGACGTTGGCCCGCAAATGCCTTCACGAGCATTCGACGCCTCGCGCAAAACGCCTCTTCACTGCATCGCGACACCCAAAGGTGCAGCTGCATCGCGGTATCGGGGATCGAGGCCGGTGGCGGCGAAGGCCCCACGCCGGAAGCGTCAGCCGCGGATCCCGATCTGGTAGATCGTGAACCCGATCGCTCCGCACGCGGCGGCGACGATCCAGAAACGCAGCATGATCTTCGTCTCCGACCACGCCTCGAGCTCGAAGTGGTGGTGGATCGGCGCCATCTTGAACACGCGCTTGTGAAACACGCGGAACCAGAACACCTGGATCAGCACCGAGGCCGCCTCGATCACGAAGATCCCACCGATCAGGAGCAGCAGCACCGCGGTGTTGGTCATGATCGCGAGAGCAGCGATCGCACCGCCGAGCCCCAGTGAGCCGGTGTCCCCCATGAAGATGCTTGCGGGGAACGCGTTGAACCACAGAAACGCGATGCACGCACCCGTCAGACACCCCGCCGCGAGCTCGAGGTCGTGCTCGCCAGGGGCGTGTGTGATGAACGTGATCCCGATGAAAACGAGCAGCACGATCGCCGCGCACCCCGCGGCCAGGCCGTCGAGTCCGTCGGTGAGGTTGACCGCGCTGGTCGTCCCCGCGACCACCAGGTAGATGAAAACGGGGAACGCCGGACCGAGGTTCACGTCGCTGTGCACGAACCACAAATCGACGTGGGGCTCCAGGTGAGCCTTCTGCGTCGCGATCCACCAGAGTACGAGCGAGATCACGACGGTCACCACCAGCTTCGTGCGGGCACGCAGGCCAAGCGAGCGCCGCCTGACGATCTTCGTGTAGTCGTCGGTGAACCCGAGCGCGGCGCACGCGAGTGCCGTCACGAGCACGCCGATCGACTTCCAGCCGAGGTTGGATAGCAGGACGAACGGGATCGCGAACGCGGTGACGATGATCAGCCCACCCATCGTCGGCGTGCCGGCCTTCTTGTGGTGGCCCTCGGGTCCGTCCTCGCGGATGTTCTGGCCGAACTCGCGTCGGCGCAGGAACGCGATCAACTTCGGGCTCAGGAACAGGCACAGCAGAAACGCCGCCGACCCCGAGATCAGAACCCGGCCCGAGTTGACCGTTTCGACGACCCCGAGGAAACTCACGCCGGCTCCCCGCCGCGCAGAGCCTCGCAGACCCGCTCGAGCTTGACGCCGCGCGACCCCTTGACCAGCACGACGTCGCCACGCCCGATCAGTCCCGGCACGATCGCAGCGGCCTCATCGGCATCGGCTGCGGCATGGCGCTCGCCCGTGAAGCGCTCGCCGATCGCCGACGCCTGCTGACCTACCGTGACCAGCAGCGCGACGCCCTTCGCGACCGCGTAATCGCCAAGCTCGGCATGCAGCTCGTGCGCGCGCTCGCCCAGCTCGAGCATGTCGCCGAGCACCGCGATCTGGCGCGATCCCCCGCCCCGCGCCACAGCGACCGCCAGCTCGTCCAGGGCGGCGCGCATCGACATCGGGTTGGCGTTGTAGCAGTCGTCGATCAGCGTCACCCCGCCGGCCAGCTGCACCGTTTGCCCGCGCCCGGGGCGGGCGGGGAGCGACACGCGCCCGCTCGGCGTCACTCCGACGGCGATCGCCGCCGCGACCGCGGCGAGCAGGTTGCGGCGCATGTGCTCCTGCCGGAAGTCGACCTCGAGCGCGAGCCGCTCGCCGAGCGCGTCGATCTCGACCACGTGCTCGCCGTCGGCGAGAAGCCGGACATCGCCGTTCCCACCGAACGTGATCGTCCGAAGATCGCCGCGGAGATGCGGCGCAAGCAGGCTTTCGCCCGCCGGGACAACCGCCGTCGCGCCCGGCGCGAGCGCGTCGAGGAGCTCCGACTTGGCGGCAGCGACACGCTGCATCGATCCAAGCTGCTCGAGGTGGGCCGGGCCGACGTTGACGATCACGCCGACGTCGGGCTCGGCGATCGCGGCGAGCTCCGCGATCTGTCCGGCACCCCGCATCGCCATCTCGAGCACGAGCACCTCGGTCCCATCCGGGGCCCCAAGGATCTCAATCGGCATGCCGATCTCCGTGTTGAGGTTGGCGCGGGAGCCGGCGGCGCGGCGCCGCCCCCGCAGCACAGCGAGCAGCAGCTCCTTGGTGGAGGTCTTGCCGGTCGACCCGGTTATGCCGACCACTGTCGCGCCGAGCTCGCGGCGCCACGCGGTGGCGAGATGCTGGAGCGCCGCCAGCGGGTCCGCGCAAGCGAGCAGCACGCCACCCCCACCCGGCGCCGGCAGGCGCTCGGGCCGCGCCAGAGCCCCCCAAGCCCCAGCAGCCAGCGCCTGCCCCACGAACGCGCCGCCGTCCACGTGCTCGCCTGGCAGTCCCACGAACAGCTCCCCTGCGGAGACGTGGCGCGAGTCGATCGTGATGCGCTCCGGACCGGGCCCGGCCCCCCTGCCGTCCAGCAGCTCGGCGCCCGCGGCCGCCGCCAAGCGCTCGGCGCTCCAGCTCCTCATGTCCGGCGCACGAGCGTGCGCAGCAGCTCGCGGGCAACCTCGACGTCGTCGAACGGCAGTTTGCGAGAACCCGAGAACTCCTGTCCGTGCTCGTGGCCCTTGCCGGCGATCACGACCACGTCGCCGTCATGCGCGCCTTCCAGCGCTCGAGCGATCGCCGAGCGCCGATCGACTTCGTGCTCGGCGCCCGGCGGCATGCCGGCAAGGATCTCGAAGATGATCGCGTCCGGGTCCTCCGACCGGGGGTTGTCCGAGGTGACGATCGCGTGGTCCGCGAGCCGCGCGGCGATCTCGCCCATCAGCGGGCGCTTGCCGCGGTCCCGATCGCCACCGCAGCCGAACACGACATGGAGCGTTCCGTCCGACAGTGCTCGCGCCGCGCTCAACACGCTCGCGAGCGAGTCCGGCGTGTGCGCATAGTCGACCAGCACCGCGAACGGCTGGCCCTCGTCGACCAGCTCGAACCGCCCCGGGACCTGCGGCGCCGACTGCACCGCTGCGATCGCCTGCTCGAGCGTGACCCCCAGCGCACGGGCCGCGGCGAGCGCTCCGAGCACGTTGTAGATGTTGAACTCGCCCCGCAGCGGCGAGCTGCATTCATGGCTGCCGTCGGGCCCGACGAGCGTGAATCGAGTGCCGCTGAGTGTGGCGTCGGGATCCTCGGCGCGGTACGTGGCCCGCCGGTCGCGCAGTGCGAACGTGATCGCGTCCGGGAGCTCGGCGGCGAGGCTGCGGCCGTAGCGATCGTCGATGTTGACGACGGACACAAGCGGCGCCAGCTCGACGAACAGCCGGCGTTTGGCGGCGAAGTAGTCCTCCATCGTCGCGTGGAAGTCGAGATGGTCCTGTGTCAGGTTGGTGAAGATCGCGACCGCGAACCGGACCCCGTCGGCGCGGCGCAGCGTGAGCGCGTGCGAGGACACCTCGATCGCACAGGCGCGGTCGCCACCGTCGAGCATCTCGCGGAACGCGCACTGGAGGTCGATCGCCTCCGGGGTCGTACGCCTCACTGGGCGCTCTTGGCCGCCAACGATGCTCGTCACGGTCCCGAGAAGGCCGGCCTGCAGTCCACCCGCCTCGAGCAGACCGCGAACCAGGAACGCGGTCGTCGTCTTCCCGTTCGTCCCGGTTACCCCCACCACTCGCAACCGTGAGGTCGGATCGCCGAAGAACGCGGCCGCGGCGGGGGCCATCGCGGCCCGCACGTCCGGCACCTTCACCTGCGCGACGGGCATTGGCAGTGGGCGTGCGACGACCAGCGCGACGGCCCCGCGGCTGACGGCGTCGGCCGCGAACTCGTGGCCGTCGCGCGTGAACCCCGGCACGCAGAAGAACAGGGCGCCGGGCACGACCGCGCGGCTGTCGTAGGCGAGCGCGCTGATCTCGACGCCGGCGCAGGCGGGGTCGGCCCCGGGCATCACTTCCGCGAGCCTCATCGGCGAGGAAGCCTACTCGGGCGCACGGAAGCTACCGGCCAGGCCGGCTGAGCGACCTAAGGAACGGTGGCACCCGCCGATGTGAACGCGGATGCTGGGCACGGCGACGGGCACGGGTCGATCCGCAGGTACGGCACCGTCCAGCCGACGATCTTCTGGAACGCCGGCGCCGCCACAGAGCCGCCGTAGATGCTCCCCTGCGGCTCGAACACGACGACCGCCACCAGCAGCTTCGGAGCGCTCGCCGGGACCATCCCGATGAAGGACGCGACGTACTTCGTGGCCGAGTACTTGCCGTTGACCGCGACCTGGGCAGTGCCCGTCTTGCCGGCAAGGTCGTAGCCGGGGATCGCCGCTCCCGACGCGGTCCCGCCATCGGCGAGCACTCCGCGCAACATGTGGCGCAGCTCCGAGGCGGTCCGCGGGGAGATCACCCGCCGGCCGTGGGCCGGCTTCGCCTGGATCCCGCCGATCGATCGCACGATCCGCGGCGCGCGCAGGGTCCCGCCGTTCGCGATCACGCTGTATGCGGCGGCCATCTGCATCGGCGTGACCGAGATCCCCTGCCCGAACGGCAGCGTGTACATCGTCGTCTGGGTGTACTGAGCGACGTGCGGCACGTCGCCCGGTCCCTCGCCGTCGAGCCGGATGCCTGTCTGCGAGCCGAAGCCGAACCTCCGCACCCAGGAGTCGAACTGCTGTGAGGTCTCGAGGTTCGCGATCTCGTCGGCGCCGATGTTGCTCGAGTACTTCAGTATCTGCGCCACCGACAGCGGCTCGTAGCCGTGCACCTCGGCATCACGGATCGTGTAGGTGCCGATCCGCAGGTCGGGCGGGATCTCGAAGATACGGTTCGGCGTCACGAGACCTTCCTGGAGCGCCCCCCCGACCGTGATCGCCTTGAACGTCGAGCCCGGCTCGTACTGGTACTGAACCGCATAGTCGGTCGTGTAGGCGAACGGCGTCGCACCGATGTCGTTGGCATTGACGAACGGCCAGTTGGCGAGCGCGAGCACGTCGCCGTTATTCGGATTCATCACGATCGCGGTCGCGGCTGCCGGAGAGTACTGGGAGCCGACGCCCGCCAGCACCTGCTCGACCTTGTCCTGGATAGCCGAATCGATCGTCAACGAGATGTTCGACCCGGGGCGCTCGCTGCGCAGATTCTGAACCGAGATCGGCTGGCCCTGGCCGTCGTAGATGACCCGGCTGACGCCCGCGCGCCCGGCCAGCGCTCGGTTGAATCGCAACTCGACGCCCGCGAGCCCGTTGCCACTGCTGCCGACGAAGCCGAGTAGCTGCGAGGCGGCGGTCGAGCGCGGATAAATCCGCTGCTGCACCGGCGCCAACCACAGGCTGTTGACGCCGAGGCTCGCGATCTTGGCGGCGTTCGCCGCCGGCACGTCGAACGCGACGGGCGAGTAGGTGGTGTTCGCCTCCAGCCGCGCGAGCACCGTCGATTCCGGAAGGCCCGTCAGCGCCGCGATCCGCGGCGCGTACCTGGCCGGGTCGCTGACCCGGTGCGGGTCGACGTTGACCTGGTCGGCCGGTTCGCTCAACGCCAGCGCCAGGCCGTTGCGATCGGTGATCTCCCCTCGAAGTGCCGGCGTCGTGACCGTCGCCACCGCCTGTCCCTGTGCGAACGCCTGCAGACGGCCACCCTGGACGACATCCAGATAACTGGCGCGCGCGACCGCGCTCAGAAGCGCGAACACGAACACGGCGAACAGCCAGCCGACGCGGCGGTCGATCCGCCCCATTCTCACCCGCCCGCGCCGGGACTCGGCGCGGCGCCGCCACTCGCCGGTGCGGCCGGCGCGCCCGTCGTGGGGGCGGCGTTGCCCTGCGAGACGGTCGTTGTGGTCGGGGGGGTGGGGGTGCCGGAGGTCGTTCCGGCCGGCGCCGTGCCGGTCGTCTGCCCCATGGTCGGTCCGGCGACCGGAGGGCTGGTGCTCAGCTGAAGCGGAGCGGTACTGGTCGGCGTGCCCGACCCGGATCCAGTTGCGCTGCTCGCCGTCGGTCCGGCCGGCGCGCCGGTCGTCCCGTTGGCGAGGACCGTCGCCCCGCCCGCCGATGAGGCAGGGCCGAGCGCCGTGCCTGCCTGACCGGGCGGCACGGCGCTCGCGGCGCCGGGGGTCTGGGCGGAAAGAGTCGTGAGGAACGCCGCCGGGTTCGGCGGTTTGATGCCGCGCAGCGCGCGCCCCACCAGGCCGCGACGAGCGGCGTCGGCGAAGGCGACGTTGGCCGGCCCCGACATCACCATCCCGTAACCGGCCGCGAGCTGCTCGATCCGCTTGGGGTCGGAGAGGCGGGCGATGTCCAGCCGCAGCACCTGGTTGGCGCTCTCCAGCGAGTTGGTCATGTTGATGCTTCTGCCGTAGCGCGCGCCGTCCTTCAGCACCTCGACCTGGACAGCGACGACCCCGGTCAGGATCGCCGCGAGCACCGGAATCCACCACCGGCTTCGCACCAACCGGTCGAGGAGGTGGTGGTCGGGGAGGCCGCGGACGAGCGCGAGCGACCCCGCCAGCAGCGCGCGCGGCTCGAGCGCGATTCGAAGCTCACGCGCGAGTATCCGCCCTCGACGTGACATTCGCCGGCGAACGGCACCTCCTTGACGGCGCGCGGTGCGGCTGTGGCCCGGCCACGGCAGCGCCACAGTGCCAAACTGGATCGCCAGCATTCTGCTCACCGGCCGTGGTGCTCGCGCGCGCCGGCCGCGGACCGCTGCACCGCCGGACGGCGCCGCCGCTCCGACCACCCGCGGCTCGGAGGCCCGTTGCCCCTCGGGCACACGGCCCGAGGCGGGTCCCGACACGCGCCTCGGCGCGCGCGGAGCGTTGCCCCCCGGCCTGCCGAGACGTCGATGGGGGCCCGGGCTGGAGGTCCCGCGCGCGTCCGTCGCCGGCGCCCCTGGCTTGCCCGCCGCGCGGGCCGCGGCGGTCGTCGCTGCCGGTGTCATCCCTGGGTCACCTCCAGCTTCCGTGCCGCGCGCAGGTGCGCGGACCGGGATCGTGGGTTGTCGGCGATCTCGCCGGGGCTGGGTGCGATCGCCCTCCGGGTCAGCAGCTCGGCCTCGGGTCGCTTGCCGCATACACAGATCGGAAAGTCCGGCGGGCACACACACCCGCTCGCAAGTCGCGCGAAGTAGCGCTTGACGCGCCGGTCCTCGAGCGAGTGGAACGAGATCACCGCAAGGGTGCCGCCCGAAGCGAGCAGCCCCCAGGCGGCGGGCAGCGCGGCATCGAGCTGGGCAAGCTCGTCGTTGACCGCGATCCGCAGCGCCTGGAAGACGCGTCGTGCCGGGTGGCCGCCGCCGAACTGCGCGGGAACCGGCACGGCCGCCTTGACGGCGTCCACGAGCTCGTGGGTCGATTGCAGCGGCGAGCGCCGCCGCCCCGCACACACCTTGCGCGCAATCTGCGGCGCGTAGCGCTCCTCGCCGAAGTCCCGGAACAGCCGGGCGAGCTGCCGCTCATCCCACGTGTTGAGGATCTCGGCCGCGGTCAGCGACTGGTCGGGGTCCATCCGCATGTCGAGCGGGGCGTCGTAGGTGTAGGAGAACCCGCGTGACCACGTGTCGACCTGCATCGACGACATGCCGAGGTCCAGGTAGATCAACTCGGCGCTTCGACCTTCGAGCGCGAGCGCTCCGATACCTGAGACGAAGTCGGCCTGCAGGAATCGGGTCCGGCAGGCGGTTTCTGCCGCGAACTCGGAGAACGCGGCCCTCGCCACCGGGTCCCGGTCGATCCCGATCAGCGTCCCGTCAGGGCCGATGCGCTCGGCGACGAGGCGGGCGTGCCCGCCCGCGCCGAACGTGCAGTCCACGACCGTCGCTCCCGGCTGCGGATCTGTCAGCTCGATCAGCTCGCCCGCGAGGACCGGCGTGTGCGTCGCGATCATGTCAACCAGTGTTGCCAACGTTTGCCGCGATCTCGGTGAAGCGGGACAGGACATCCTCGTTGTAGGCCGCGTGCGTGTCGCGATCCCAGACCTCCAGAAACTCCTGGGAGCCGGCCACCACGACTTCCTTGTCGAGCCCCGCGTACCGGAGCATCGCCGGAGGGATCATCACTCGGTTGGCCGAATCGAGCTCGGCCTCGATCGAGTTGTTGAAAAGGATTCGCTGGAGCTCGCGCGCGTCCGCGTTGATCGGGTCGCGGTTTGTGAGGACCGCCTCGGTGTAGCGGTCGAACGCCTCGATCGGCCAGATCGCTATCGACCGGGCGGTCCCGGCTCGTGTCTCGGGCGAGAACGCGAGCACCAGCCGTCCAGCCAGCGCGGCCCGATACTTGGCCGGCACCGTCAGCCGATGCTTGGCATCAAGCGAGTGTTCGAAGATTCCGCGGAAGGGATACATCGGCGAGGGAGAAACCGAACCCGGGTGGCTGGGTGGGAGGAGCCCTGCCACCCGGGTTCCCGCATGCGTCGCCCACTTTATCCCACTCTCTCCCACATTGCAACAAGATTCGCATCATCTTTCCCACGCAACGCTTCTGCCGCGAGTTGCAGCGGTCGTGGCGCGCGACGGCTGCTGGCGCGCGCGACCCTCCGCAGCGCCTGGGAGTTCGTCGAGTCGTCGTCTGGCCACCGTGTTCGTGTGACTTGCAAGAACGGATGCGGAACCGGCCACCTGCAAGCGAACTTGCAACTGCAAGCTCGTTCCGTCCGGCAGATGTGATTCGTGTGGAGCCGCTCGTCGCCCTCACGCATCGGCGTCGCGGACCGCGGGCTCCTGAGTGCCGAGCCGCGCCAGCGGCAGCTCCAGCACCACGAGCGCTCCTCGGCCGGTGGGAGCGCTGAACAGCCGCCCGCCGTGGGCGGTGGCGATCGCCGCGGAGATCGCGAGCCCTCTACCTCGTTCCTGGTCTCGCCGGCGCAGGCCCAGCCCGCGCCCGCGCCGCAGCAGCTCGGCGACCGTCGCCGGGAGCCCGTCGCCGCCGTCCGCAACCTCGATGCGGACGTGAGCGCCGCTGACCCTCGCGCGCACGACAATGCTCCCGTCTCCGTGTTCGACCGCGTTGGCGATCAGGTTGCCGGTCGCCTGAGCAAGCCGAACGCGGTTGCCGCAGGCCATCGGCTCAAACCCGGCGGGAAGCTCCAGCCGCAGGTCCCGTCCGCCCGCGGCCGGTCGCCACGCCTCCAGCGAATCGGCCAGCAGCGCTCCGAGCGCGACCAGCTCGGCGGCGGCCGGCCCGGACGAGACCACCGCCGACGAGACCACCGCCGACGAGACCGCCGCCGACGAGCCGGTCGCGGCGTACGGAACGGTCTCGCCTGGGACCCATCCAGATCGCGCCGGCCGTGATGCGCGACCCTCCGGGCGCGCCCCACCCGCCCACAGGCTCGCAAGGTCGTCCAGCGCCAGCGCGGCGCGCTCCAGTTGAAGCTCGATCGCGCGAGCGCGCGCCGGACTGCTCACCCCGACCCTTGCGTCGAGCCGCACCCCGAGCCCGACCGCGGCGAGCGGGCCGCGCAGCTCGTGACACGCGACCCGCAGGGCCTCACGCTGGGCATTGAACGCCCTTCGACACCGGATCCAGGCGCAACCGACCGTGGCCGCCAGACACCATCCGGCGACTCCGGCGCAGCCGATCAAGCTCGGGGCGCCGGAGATGACCACGTCGGCCGGGGCGCATCGATCAGCCGGTATCCGACCCCCCACACATTGAGCACGAACGCGCCGCCGCCCACGGCCAGCTTGTGCCGCAGCCGCGAGGCATGCGTGTCCAACGTCCGCGTCGCGCCGATCGACTGGTAACCCCATACGGTTCGCAGCAGATCCTCCCGACTGAACACCCGGGCCGGCTCGGCGGCGAGCGTCGAGAGCAGGCTGAACTCCTTGTTCGACAACGCGACCTCCCGCCCGTCGATCCACGCGCGGCGGGACAGGTGCTCGATCTCGAGCGGGCCGATTCTCTGCCGCCCGCAGTTGGGGCGGCGCCGCCCCCGGCGCAGGACCGCTGCGACCCTGGCCCGCAGCTCGAGGTAGCTGAACGGCTTGCCTTCGAGTTCGGAAAACGCGATAGCTGCCCTGTTCGCGCCGATCCCAGTTTCTGCGGGGCTATGAGCGCGCAGGAGCGCTTTCGCTATCAGCCCGCC